>Ga0105094_10000930_pt1 | contig 15024 bp, 8 predicted proteins | sample PPLLak1March2015_2_FD_87023 | JGI IMG/M metagenome (GOLD analysis project Ga0105094, IMG submission 87023) | Freshwater sediment microbial communities from Prairie Pothole Lake near Jamestown, North Dakota, USA - PPLs Lake P8 Core (3) Depth... | ecosystem: Environmental > Aquatic > Freshwater >...
TCACACGCGATCGCCTCTCCGAGTTCGCGGCGCATGACCTGTCACGCGTGACTGTCCGCTGTGTGGAGCGTGAACCGGAGCCCCATCCGTTCGCGAACCCGATTCGCCGGATGCACGCCGCTCGCGACTGGCATCGCACCCTCAGTGAGGGCCGCGACCTCTTTGTCGCCTGCACACATTGGGCTCCGCCGTTCTGCCACGCCCGCCACGGTGTGCTGCTGGTGCTGTTTCCGTTTTTTTTTAATGATCAGGCCACCACCGAGACACCTAGACACCAAGAATTTTGGGTATACAAGGAATCCCTGGTGCCTTGGTGTCTTGGTGGTGAGATTTGGAGGCGATATTCTCACCCTTAAGGGTTATGCGACTCCGCAATTCAACAATGCTTTCTTCACGAAGAGAGTCACACCATTCGGTGGATCTGCACTGACTGAGCTCAGGCATCCCTCTTGCTTCGGGCGATGAGGTCCCGCACGTGCTGGGGCAGGGTGTGGAGCTTGCCGGTCAGCTCGCGCAGGAGGTGGCCCTCCACGAAGTCCCTGAAGGAGTCTCCCGGAAGCTGCAGAAGCTCCCGAGTGTCCTCGATGAAGGGGTGCTCGGGCATGTCAGGGCGTCCCTGGATCATCTCGCAGGCCACATGAGCTGCATGAAGCACCGCGATGCTCCCCCGATGAGGGGTGGTCATGAGGGATGGCGGCATGGCCTCCGCCAGGTCCTGGTGGTCGATGCTCTCGTGAATCATGGGCGGGATGCCCCATTCCTTGAGCAGCAACGCCCCGATCCTGGCTGAATCCAACATCTCGATGAAGAAGGCCCACTTCGGGTTCTGCTTGCGCAGAAGAAGGATGACGCTCTTCCCCACATCGTGCAGCAGGGCGATGGTCCCGAGGATCGAAGCTCTCGGCCGGTCATGGAACTGACAGATCTCGTGAGCCAGATGAGAAACGACGACCGAGTGGTGGTGCAGTCCCTGAAAGTCCTCGGTATCCGGCATGATCTTGCGCAGCCCGGTGGAAAGCAGCAGTTGATAGATTTGATTGAAGCCGAGGTAGAGGACGGCGTAATTGATGTCCGAAATCTTCTTCTGAAAACCGTAATAAGGAGAATTGACCATCTTCAGAAGCTCACTGACCAGCGAGGGGTCCTCTTTGACCAGTCGAGTCACTTCACGCTGAGTGGCATTGTCATGCTCGAGCAACTGGACGAGCCGGGTCGAATAGGCCGGGAGGCGGGGAAGGTTTCGCAACAGCGGAAGAATGAGCTCGGAGCTTTCGTAGCCCTCGCATCGTCGGGTTCTGAGCCGGACAATATGGTTGCTCAGAAAGCTGCTGACGCTGGCAGCATGAGCGATTTCCTTTTCGATCCTTCGCATGCGCGAGACGTGGGATTCATTGACCTTTCTCAGAATGTAGACAAGCAGTGGTGGGTCGAGTGTTGCCAGGGTCTTCTCGGGCAGAGCCAGAACCTGGGACGGCTCCTCGGCTGCGATTCGATACCCAAGGGGCGAATCACCGTCGATCACCCGGGGGGCAAACCAGTCGAAGTTGTCGAACAGGGTCTTCTCGGCAAAATGCCCTTCAGCTTTGCCATAGATCCTGAGCAGTCCCCGCATGACGAAAAAGACCCCGGCATCTTTCTCATATCCGGGGATGAGGTTCTCGCCGGGGCTGAGCTTGAGTACCCGGCCCATGTTGTAGAGCGCGATCAACGTTCTTTCGGGCAGTCTCCCGCTTCTCCACTGTGCCGCCCCCTCGCCACCGCCGTCAGTTTTGCCGCTCATAGGCCTGGCATGCCCCCTCGTTTCTCAATATCCTCGACGTGAAAACAACCCCCATCAGCGGGGACTTGCTTCAACCAAACCGGGCTCGCCGGGAGGTTGACCCTGGGGAGCCGACAGATCCTCGGGAAGCTGCCCCGTGAAAGATTGCTTGGCTTCCTGGTCCAGAAGGCGCCAAAGCAGCATCTGCTTTCGCAGGGTCTTGATGAAATTGTGGTTGGCTCGAACCCAGGCCGAGCGCTCACCCGACAACCGGATCATCTGAATGGCGATTTCAAGGTAGCCCGGGTTTTCGGGTGAAGGGCAGCAATGCAGATGGATCCGCTGCTTGATGCCGAAATCGAAGGGGGCCAGCCAGACATTGGTGCGGATGAGCAGACACACGGGGGCCGGCATCCCGCCCGAGCGAATGGGGGGATTGTCCACATTCAGGTTGACGTCATCCACGATGAACGTCCCATGGGAGGAATCCAGGTAGGACTGGTAGAAGGCGTTCAGAAAGCCCATGACCCCCTCCTCTTCCTCGTACTTGAGGAGGAAAGGGAGGTTCATGAAAATCACGTCTCCATCGGCGGCGGGAAGGGTCCATGAGCGGTTGACGTCGGGCATGGCGATTTCGGCAGCCATTCGAGCCGGATAGAGAGCTGCCAGGAAGACGACCGAGAAGACGAGAAACATGCAGGCGACACTGGCCAGAGAGGAGTAGTTGAAAGTCAGCTCCGAAAAAAGCTCGGTTCCGCCGAGATACTTGGCGCTGACCTGGGCCAGAATGTAGCCGATCACGGTGGAGATCACGGCCATCGAAAGGGCTTCGACGATGAAGAGGAATCCCACGTGGGTCGGTGCCAGCCCCACCGAGGTGTACGTGCCGATCTCGCGCCGCCGCTCATGCACATGGCCGATCATGGTGTTCAGGGTGATGAAGATCACGATGAGAATGGGGATGAGGACCGTGGCCGCCCCCTGATAGCGCAGCGTGCTGCTCACACTGTGCTGCCAGGTGCCGTCTTCGCCCACAAAAAGCGGGTAGGCGAGCCATGTGGAGAGCTCGTCGGCAAGGTCCACGGGACTGGCCTTGGCCCCGGGAAGGATCGAGATGGCCCGGAGGTCTCCCCCGTAGCGGAGGCAGGCACTGAAAGGGATGATCAGCGTATTCCCAGCGTTGGCGAATCGGAAACGCTCCGTCATGGGAAGGACTTCCTCCCCCGACTGGATGGCTTCGATCTCAACCTCAGACAGTTCCTCATTCTGACTCACTTCCAGGTAGGCCGGGGTGATGGGCTGCTGATCCAGGTCCCTGATTCTCTCCAGGAGGGAGGCATCGAAAAAGCCCACCACGCGAAACTCCATCCCGTGGATGCGAACGGTCGGGCTCAGGTCTTTCCCGGGGTCAAACCCCACCTGCTGAGCCATGCCGAGGGGCATGAGAACCGCGTCCTCCTCTCCGGCTTCAAACCATCGCCCGTGGGTCACCACCCTGCGGAAGGGCTCCGGCGCCTGGTGGTCCATCCCCAGTATGCCCTCGACGGGTGCGTAGCGACTCGGTCCATGCACGCGTGTCAGGATTCGATCTCCGCGCTCGACGGGCTCGATCCAGCCACGGGGCGACACGACGACCTCTCCCGCAAACCGGGTGGACATGTCCTCGAGGAGCATGTTCGTCAACGGCATGCGGTACGGGTGCCTGAGCATGATTCCCGCATACGGGGTGTCCTCGGAGAGGCGGGTGAGGGCCGGCTTGTGAAGCGTTTTGACGTTGGTGAACGACATGACCGTGAAGGTCAGGATGATCAGCGTGATGCACGTCAGTCCCGTTCTCAGCTTGCGTCGATTGAGGTTGGAGACGCCGATGGAAAACCCGGCCCCGAAGGACTGCCATTTGCTCACCTGGGGAGTCTTCAGGCGTGCCGTCCGACTGTGCATTTCGGCCATTTCACGCTCAAAGCGCATGAAAAGGATCCAGCTCACCAGCACGGAGAGGCCGACGATAAAGAAGGCGATGATGACCACCATCGGACTGTAGGTCAGCTGAAAAGCCGGGTGGAGGCTCTGAATGATGAGGATGGTGATCATGAGAATGATAAAGAAAGCCACGATCTGCTGATACACGCCCCGAAAGGCGAAGAGGTAACGTTCCATGCAGAAAGCGAAGGGAACGAACAAGGCAATGAAGAACATGACCCCGGTGAGGACATCCCGCTGGGTGCGCTCGATCTCGCTGTAGACCGAATCCAGGCGAGCCCACGCTTCCACGATGCTCTCCCAGAACTGCGAGAACCGGTGGTCTTCGATGGCTTTCCGGGCTCTTTCCAGCCCGTCTGCCGACTCCTTGTAAAGTGACTCCAAATGAACGTTCATGATGCCGTGCTGGGTGAGGTTGGCCAGCCGACCTCCCAGCAGACGGTGAAGATCCTGTGCCACCTGGTAGGGGGCCAGCGGAATGGTTCCGGGGGAACCGATGAGAAACCCCTCGCCGTTTGGAGATTCGGGGCTGCCGTTGAGGAGGAAGAGCTCCTTGTTGAGGAGCGATTCCGCCATGATGAGCTTGAAGCGGGTCCCTTTCTCAAGGAACACCGAGATGGCCATGGTGTCGCGTCCATCCACCCGGCTGTACCAGTACCTCAGGGGCGGCGCTTCAGTGGCGGCATCCAGGATGTCCACCTTGGTGAGGTGCCCCATATTCCGCGGGTTGAACGCCCCCACCACATCGGTCTGCTCGCAGCGGAACATGACCAGCGAAGTGCTGGCGAGGTCCGTTTTGACCTTGATGCGGTAGTTGACCTTTCCCGTCTGCACCTTGTCTGCGGTCCAACCCACGCGACCCGTTACGGGATTGATTCCGTAAGGCTCCAGGATGATCTTCTCCAGCGATACGCGGTTGTTGGCGAGACCCGGGAGGAGGAAGGTCCCGTCCTGGTAGACCATGGTTCTGAAGATGGACTGCCCCTGGAGGACGGAGATGATGGTGCCGGCAGCGGGCTGATCCGGAAACAGCTCCCCCTGCCTCACGAACATGGCGCGGCCTTCGAGGCTGGCGAGGCCCTTGATTCCCGGTTGTGAGATTGAATCCAGGGCCGGGTGGGCAAGCACCCTTTTCATGATCAGAGGCATGGAGCGACAGAGGAGCCGAACGTTTTCCGTATTCACCTGTTCCAGCGTGTCATGCGGCGTCGACCACAGAGGACGATGGTCGTCCAGGGTCATCAGCGAGAACGCCTGCAGTCCGGCCAGGGCGCCCACATCACAGCAGGGGTTCGAGGCTGTCGGGGGCTTCGTGAAGGTTTCCTCTCCCACGGTCCCCCGCCCGATGCTCCGGATACTGGTCCCGAAACCCATTTCCCTTGAGACATCCACCCCGATCTGCGTCAACATGTCCGAAAGTCTCGTGGCGCGGAGCACCCGTTTGACATTCTCCCGAACGGGGTAGGTCTCCCCCAGCTCGACAAGGCCGGCATAGGGGGAGCGGGACGAGAAGAAGAGGCTCAAAAAAAGGATCGGACGGTATTCATCCAGCAGGCTGCGCATGGCATTGGTGGATTTGAGGGCCTCGATGCGAAGCTTCGATTCCTTCCTTTTGAGCGCGAGGGTTTTGGACGCATCCCGGAGCAGTTCCCCCACGAGCCGCTTTTCGGCATCGTTGAGCTCCTCCATGCCGGTGCGCCAGGACAGGCGGCGGTAGGGGCGGGGATCCGGTAACATTTCGGCCAGGTCCGGCCGCTTGAGGGCCTTTTGATATTGAATTTCACGGGCGAGGGCGTCTGCGCGGTCCTTGGCCTCTTCCACCGCCACATTCCACAGGATGGTGCGATCGTTCGGGTCCTGAAGCGAAAAAGGATCGCCTTGACCAATGAGGTCGAGCTGCCGCTCCGTGAGCTGTTTCTGCTCCTGAAGCTCCTTGGACTGATTGCGGATGAGCTTGCGTCTCACCGTGAGGCCGGTTATGAACTCCCGCATCCCGGCCAGCCCCTGTCCGTTTCCCACGGCTGCGAGAAAGAGCACGCTCCTCTCAGGAGGATCCCTGGCGAGCTCGCGCGTCATCTGGAGCAGAGTCACGATGGAAGTCGCCTCGTCGGCGCCTGGAGCCAGACCGAGCACGTGGGACGAACTGTCGTAAAAGGCGTCCAGGACGACCAAATCACTCTTCAGATCCGGGTTCCGCCCCGCCAGCAATCCAAAGCAGTTGCGCACGAGCGTGTGCTCCCAGCGGACCTGAGATCGAACCGTCGCCTTGGCCGAGGCGGTCGAGGCAAGTCGCTTCAGCTCAACGGCCGTCTCGCGCGGAGCCCAGTAGCGCGGAAACGCCAGGGGAGCCGTGGTGTTCTTGTCCTCGAAATCTCCTCGAGTGTCGAGGTCGCCGCCCAGATAGATCAGGGCCCTGGCGCCGGCCATTTGGGCGTTGAGCCAGTTTTCGTGCGACGACATCTCCATCAGGACGACGGCCCCTTCAACGGCTTTCCCGTCCAGTTCGTGGAAAGAACCGTCCGCCAGGTAAACCAGGGGGCCGGTGAGGCCCTCCTCGGGGGTCATGGGAAGGTAGGCCAGGTTGGGGCCCCAGGGATAAAGAGTCCATTGGCGGCCGTCCGCCTCGATGGTGGCGGATCGGACCTTCGGAACGGGCACGAGGAACTTCTGGAATCCCACGCTCTCGAGGCCCGCCGACTTGAAAACGTCGGCGATGTAGTCCGCGGCTTTCTCACTGCCAGGGGTTCCCGTGGACCGGTCGCCGAGGGATGCGAAGAATTGAAGGTCGGCCGAGAGGTCCTGGGCCAGGGAGAGGGTCGGGACGGTGCAGATCAGGAAGAACAGGATGCCGACGACGCAAAACCGGCGTGGTATGCGCGCAGCATTCCCAAGGAGACCTTCGCCGCCGTCGCCCCGGCGAAAGCCGCGGTCCCTGCGCCATCCGGGAACCTGCACTCCAGTCTTCCCCGCGGTGACCCGCCGTGAACTCGGGATGCTTCTCAGGCAGGGTCCGCACAAAGCTGGTTTTTGTCTTCCATCCTTAGCTCTCATGCCACCTCACCCACGGAAATCCTGAGGTTGTCACGATCTTCAATGCGATGGATGCGCCCGTCGCGGATCCAGACCACGCGGTCGGACACGTTGAGCATCTTGATGTCGTGTGTGGCCGAAATGATGGTCACGCCCCGTTCGGTGGAGAGCTGCTTGAGCAGACTGATGATCTCTTCCCCAGTGGTGAGATCCAGGTTTCCGGTGGGCTCGTCCGCCAGAATAATGGCCGGGTCGTTGGCCAGCGCCCTTGCAACGGCCACGCGCTGCTGCTGGCCTCCCGAGAGCTCCGAGGGCTTGTGGTGGTAGCGATCGGCCAGCCCGACGAGTCTCAGGAGCTCCATGCCTTTCTCCAGGTATTCGTCGCGGCTCATGCCGGCGAAGATCATCGGCAGCGTCACGTTCTCGATGGCCGTCATGACCTGGATCAGGTTGAACGTCTGAAAAATATAGCCGATCTTCCTGCAGCGCAGCCAGGCCAGCTCATAGGCGTCCAGCTGCGCCACGTCGACCTCGTCGATGAAGACGCGACCGGAAGAGGGCTTGTCCAGTGCGCCAATCATGTTGAAAAGGGTGGATTTCCCCGATCCCGACGGCCCCATGATGGAGAGATACTCCCCGACCCGAATGGATAGATCGATCCCCTTGAGGGCTTCGACGGTGTTGCCGCCCATCCTGAAGACTTTGACGACATCGGAAAGGCGGACCACATTGTGTACCGTTTCCTGATTCATAGCAGAATCCCGCTCCTGGTCAGCAGATGACGATGATAAGCGCCTGCAAGAGCATCTTAATACTCCGGGGGTCAGGTGTCAGCGTTCAGGTTTCCATTCCCGCGACCGCTCGTCGCGGTATTCCCACAGGCTGAAACACCTCCGCGGGACCCCCCAGCCGCCGGGCAGGAACCGGAAACCGGAAACCAGAGACCAGAAACTAGAGACCAGAAACCAGAAACCAGAAGCCAGAAACTGAAAAAATCAGGCCTCGGAGCGCAGTGCGACGGCCGGCTGCATCCGGGCGGCCACCAGGGCCGGATAGATGACTCCCAGCAGCGAAAGGGAAACGGCCAGAAGCGTGGTCTCCACGCAGGTTGCGATGACCTGGAGGAGAGGATACTCGGACAGAACCGGCCAGCCGAACTTGAAGAGGAGTGAAACGCTGGTCACCAGAATCCCGGCCACGCTGCCCGCGAGTCCACCCAGAAAACCCTGGTAAGCCGCTTCCAGAACGAAAATCCTCACCACGAATGTGTTGAGGGCCCCGAGGCACTTGAACGTGCCGATTTCACGAAAGCGCTCGGTGACGGACATGAGCTGGGCGTTCACGATCCCGACCACGCAGACCAGCAGCGACAGGAATGCCAGCCAGCGGTCTTTGGGTCCCGTTCCGAACTCGCCCCCGACCAGTTCGTAGCCGGCTGCGAGAATCGACTCCTGAAGGGCTTTGTCCGCACTCGGCCAGAGTCCGTTCAGGATCTCGTAGCCCGCCCAGGTATAGGCCGTGAAAGACACCGCCAGGGCAAGGGTCATGGTCGTGATGAGAGACCGAAAGAGCCTCACCCGCAAAGAATTGAAAGAGATCCTGAGCACCTGGCTCCAGGGAAGTACGATTTGGCGCTTCACCGCCCCTTTCACGGCATCACTCCGTCATCTTTCAGCCTTGCTGGCCTTGATCCCTCTGACGCCCCCGAAAGACCATCCGGATCGGCGTCTTGGTGAGACCGAACGCCTCCCGGAACTGATTGGTGAGATAGCGTTCATAAGAGAAATGGATAGCGTCCGGACGGTTGCAGAAAAGGACGAAGGTGGGCGGCCGCACGGAGCTCTGGGTCGCGTAGAAGAATTTGAGGCGCCGTCCCGCCACCATGGGGGGCTCGTGCTTCTGGACCGTTTGCTCGAGAGCCCGATTGACGATGCCCGTGGTGACCCTCCGATTATACTGCTCGAACACCTCGCGGATGGTGGGCAGAATGTTGTTGACACGTTTTCCGTTCAGGGCGGAGAATGTCAACAGCGGAGCGTGGGGGAGAAAACGAAACCGCTCCCGGATCTCCATCTTGAAGTTTTTGACGAACTTGGGGTCCTTGTCCACCGCATCCCATTTGTTGATGCCGATGACGCATCCACGAAACCGCTCCTGAACATAGCCGGCAATGTGGAGGTCCTGTTCGGTCACGCCCTCCACGGCATCCAGGAGGAGGAGCGAGACATGGCTGCGCTCGACGCTTTCGAGGGCCTTCACGACGCTGATCTTCTCGATTTTCTCCCGGACCCTGCCCTTGCGCCGGATGCCGGCCGTATCGATCAACAGGTAACGCTGGCCGTCCAGTTCGAAGGGCGAGTCCACGCTGTCGCGCGTGGTGCCGGGAACAGGGCTGACGATGACGCGCGATTCGCCCAGAATCCGGTTCATGAGCGTCGATTTGCCGGTGTTGGGGCGCCCGATGATGGCCATTCGGATTTCACCCGTTTCCTGCTCGGCCTGGTCGGCCTGCTCGGCCTCGGGGACGGCTTCCGCCAGATCCGTCAGAAGCTCGCCGACTCCGAACCCATGGGCTGCGCTGATGGGATAGATCCGCTCCAGCCCGAGCTCGAAGAACTCGGACATGTTTTTGGCATGCTCGGGTCCGTCGATCTTGTTCACAGCAAAAAAGGAGGGTTTGGCCGATCGTCGCACCAACCGGACCAGGGAGTGATCTTCGGGGTGAAGGCCTGTTTTTGCGTCCGCCACGAAAAGGAGAATGTCGGCTTCGTCGATGGCCAGCCGGACCTGCTGGAGAGCTCCCTCCTCCAGGGCCGTGTCGCCCGTCATGCCATACCCGGCTGTGTCCGTCAGGAGGAATCGCTTGTCGTCCCAAACCACTTCCGTCTGATTACGGTCGCGGGTCACTCCGGGGAAATCGTCCACCAGTGCACGCCTTCTGCCGGCGATGCGATTGAAGAGGGTGGACTTGCCGACGTTGGGTCTGCCAATGATGGCCACCAGGACCATGGAGCCTCATCCTTCCCGAAGTGAACATTCCCGAACGAAAGACAGACGGATTAAGCCAGAATACGAACAAGAACACATATTAACCCGCAGCTCATCGTTAATACAAGAAGATACGGACTGGAGAGACACCATGAAGTCTGCATCCACGTGTTTTGTGGGTTGGGCGGCCGCCTGCCTGGCTGTGCTGCTCGGATCCGTCACGGAAGTGAGTGCCTGCAGAATGATGGAGTGTGAAGCCCCGGTGAGGCCTCTGGGGGGGATTCCGGTGATGGTCGTCGATGGCGCAACGAGCCGAGCCCGGGCGTGGCTCCACGTTCGCAACGAAGGCGAGCTGGACACGCCCCTCACGATCACTCTGGGGAGCTTCGTGAATCGAGCCACCGGGAAGCCCATGGCAACCGACGCTGTCTTCTTTGCAGAGGGTGACGCTGCCGGAAAGCCCCTGGTGGAGTCCCGCATCCGAAAAGGCGACGTTCTGTCCACGAGGATCGAAGTGGCCAACTTGTGGGAGGCCGGCGAATCCAGTGCGGAATTGTGCATCAACGGCCAGGTTCACACCCTGAAAGCGGTGCACACCGACGTGCCGTTCAATGTGCGTGTCGAGTCTTCCACGCCCGAAAAACCGCTTCTGATTCTCGAGCGAAATCGCAAGGGGTCGTTGATGATCAGGAATGAAGACCCCAAGACCTATGCCGTCACCTGGTGCCTTGTGGTTCCCAACGAGGCAGAGGTCTTGAGGGGCGAGGTCACTCTGCTCCCCAGGGGGGTGCTGCCTGTTGCCGTCGAGCCACCGCGGCAGTGGTTCAGTCACTGGTTTGAAGGCCTTTTCAAGGATGCGGAGCGACCCGCTCTGCTGACTCTGACCTTCACGCCCAGGGTGGATTCCATCAGTATTCCCGGAGGCCCCGTGAAGACCGTGCCCCTGCAGCTCCGCCTGTCCTACTGGTCCCACGCGGTCCAATCGTGGTGGGGAAGCCTGATCCTTTTCGGAGTGCTTCTGCTGGGCGGCCTTTGCTCTCTTTTTCTGGGGTTGTGGATTCCCAACAAGCTGACACGCATCGAGCTGGTCAAACGCCTCGACGAACTGGCTCAGAAAACGCGCTCCATCTCGCGGAAGACCGACTCGGCGCTGCGAGTCGGCGTACGTGTGGAGCGGCTGCGACTGTGGGAGATGATCCGGGCGCTCGGCATGCTGAATGCGGATGCCACCGAACAGCTCAAGCAGTTTGAAAGGGAGATCGGGATCCTTTCCAGGCGCGTCGCATGGGTGGAAGCGCTCGATGGGGTGGCGCAGAGACTGGAGACCCTGCGCGCCAGCACCTCCGGCGCGCCCCCCACGCTGCTCCGGCAGGCCGCCCGATCCCTGGACGAGGCGACCCGGCTGCTCAAGCCGGTCAGCCCGACGGAATCCGATTTTCAGATGGCACAGACGGCCATCCGGGCGGCCGACTCCCGCCTGGACCGGATCGAAGAGGCCGATCCCCAGTTTGCACAAAGCCTGGCCGCGCATGTGAAAACGCTTCGCGCGGAGTACGACGAACAGGGTGGCGTAATCGGCAAACGGGAAAAGTGCAGGGAGCTGAGGTCCCAGCTCAAGGATCTCTTCGAAATCCTTAAAGAGCCGACGTTTGAGGACCCCGCGGCCATCACACCGTCAAGGTATCACTGGATCGACATCAGCATCGAGAAGCTTTTCGTTCTGCGCCACTATATTCTCCGCTTTGATGACACCCTGGCGGATACTGGGCGGAATGAGAGGGTCCGGCAATGCGAAGCCAAGCTCATCGAGTATCTGAGGCTCCAAAGCCCGCACACCCTGGATCTCGCCCGAAGGTTGAGGGAGGAGATCGAACAGGACATCTTTTCGTCGGACATCATCGGGCAGTTGCGGACCCGGAAGTGCACCGTCAAAAGCGAGCCCCTCACGGCCTATATCAATACCCCCGTTCGACTCTGGGTGGAATTCAGCGATCCTCGTTTCCGGTATTGCGCGGCGCTGCGCAATTTCCGATGCCTGTGGGAGTTCGACATGGCCGTGGGGCAGGAGCAGGGGTGGGAGATTGCTCATTATTTTCGGAACGAGAAAGAGGCGGAATTCCGGGTCCATTTTGAAACGTCGGATGGAGAATCTGTCAGCGTGGACGGCTCCAAACCCGTCGAACTGAAGCAAACGATTCCGTTCAGGAGTCGATCCAGGGAACGGTTGAGCGATCGTTGGAGGGTCGAGACGGGGCGTTTGCTCCTGGCGCTCTTCATCGCGGTGCTGGCTCTCGTGGGTGGAGCCCGCGAGCAGCTGCTCAAGCTGGATGTCCTTCCCGGGCTGGTTGCCGTATTCCTGCTCGGCTTCGGGGCGGACACCGTGAAGAACCTTTTCACCCGGCGAGGCTGACCTGCAGGGGGGCGTGAATGCTGCCGACTCAAGCTCATTCAGCCACGGTGAAGAGGGTCTGCCATGAGCTGAGCGAAGCTGGCACTTGTGAGCTTCCGCAGAAACGGAGCAGGGTCCCGCTCCGTTGAGAGGGTCGCTGGATTGTGGTCTGCTTAAAGAAAAGGAGTGGACCATGTATGAGGAGGCGGATGTGATCCCAACGAATTCAGTCCTTATAAAACTTTGGGAGATCTATCGGAGCCTGGAGGATGCAGCGGAGCGACTGAGTCGTCATCACGGGGAGCGGCTGCGGTGTGTGCGGGGGTGCTGCGACTGCTGTGTCGATGAAATCACGGTCTTTGAGGTGGAGGCCCTGCACATTGGAAGTCGATATGCGGAGCTTCTTCGGGAGGGAGAGCCCCACCCCGAAGGCGCCTGTGCCTTTCTCGACTCGAAGGGCGACTGCCGCATCTACGACGCCCGGCCCTATGTCTGCCGCACACAGGGGCTGGCCCTTCGCTGGATTGATGAGACCCCGGAAGGCGATCTCGTGGAGATGAGGGACATCTGCCCCCTGAATGACCCGGGGCCGCCGGTCGTGCAACTGCCCGAAGAAGCCTGCTGGACCATCGGCCCGGTGGAAGAAATGTTAGCCGGACTGCAGGCGACTCTTGCCGGTGGCGAACTGCGGCGCGTGCTGCTGAGAGCGCTTTTTCGCAGGCAGGATTGATCCAGCGGGATCCCACCTTCCTTGCCGCATTGAATCCCTGCCGTTTTGCAGACTCTTGAAGGTCCTGCCCCCTCCGGTATGAAAAACACTTGACCTGTGTAATCAGTTTGGCTAAAAAATTGACAATTCAATAAAGTAAAACCACAGCGCCTCCCACAACGACGTGGGAATGGGGGCTGGGAGCGGGACAAGGGCGTCCGCTTCCCCATGACAGGGGAGTCGGGCGTTTTTTTGTCTGAGCAACATTGAGCCGAGGCACAAAGGAGTGCCTGCGGCCGGGGACACTGGCGTCCACCGTCTTGCCCGCCGGGGGGAGAGGTGGACTTTTTTTTGGGAAGGTACATGGACCAGGATTTTAAGGAGAAGAACAGATATGAACCTCTCTACGCCGAATGCCAATGATGCCACCTTGACCTTCAACCGTTCCAAGAGCGTTGTCCCCATGAGCGGTCTGTGCTCGCGCTGCATTGACGGCTGCCGGGGGAACTGCGAAGTGTTCCGCTCTACCTTCAGGGGGCGCGAGGTCATCTATCCGGGTCCCTTCGGGCAGGTGACCGCGGGTGCGGACAAGAACTACCCCGTGGACTATTCGCACCTGAACATCCAGGGCTATGCCATGGGGGCCACGGGCCTGCCCGCGGGAGTGGAGCCCGGTCCGGATACGGCCGTGTTTCCCGCCGTCAGCACGGAGACGGAATACGGCTGGGATATCAAGGTGAAGATGAAGGTCCCCATTTTCACGGGTGCTCTCGGTTCCACCATGATCGCTCAGACCAACTGGGAGCATTTTGCCGTGGGAGCCGCCATCAGCGGCGTGACCCTGGTCTGCGGTGAGAATGTCTGCGGCATCGATCCCGGCCTGGAGCTCAACGGCAACAAGAAGATCACCAATTCTCCCGAGATGGATCGCCGCATCAACGTCTACAAGCGTTATTATCGGGGCTTCGGCGAGATCCTGGTTCAGATGAACGTCGAAGACACCCGGCTGGGTGTGGCCGAGTACGTCATCGACAAGCATGGACTGGATACCATCGAGCTGAAATGGGGGCAGGGCGCCAAGTGTATCGGGGGCGAAATCAAGGTGGACTCCCTGGAGCGCGCCCTGGAGCTGCAGCGGCGCGGCTACATCGTGACGCCCGACCCCTCCAATCCCGTGATTCAGGCTGCTTACAGAGATGGTGCCATCAAGGAGTTCGAGCGCCACAGCCGCCTGGGATTCATCGGTGAAGACGAATTCTACGCCGAGGTGGAACGGCTGCGCAAGCTGGGCTTCAAGCGAATCACCCTCAAGACCGGAGCCTACAGCCTCCGTGAGCTGGCCATGGCCATCAAGTGGGGCTCCAAGGCGAAAATCGACCTCCTGACCATCGACGGCGCGCCCGGCGGCACCGGCATGAGCCCCTGGCGCATGATGCAGGAGTGGGGCATTCCGAGCCTTTACATCCACGCCGTGACCCAGGAGTTCTGCGAAAAGATGACGGCCCGGGGCGAGCGTGTGCCCGACATCGCTTTTGCGGGCGGCTTCTCCAGTGAAGACGGTGTCTTCAAGGCCATCGCCATGGGCGCCCCGTACGTGAAGGCCGTGTGCATGGGGCGTGCCCTCATGATCCCCGGCATGGTCGGCAAGAATATCACGGAATGGATGTCCAAGAACGATCTCCCCAAGACGGTCAGCCAGTATGGAAACTCCGTCGAAGAGATCTTCGTCAACTACGAAGCCGTGAAGGACCTGGTGGGTGCCGACGAGATCAAGAAGATCCCCCTGGGCGCCATCGGCATCTACAGCTACTCCGACAAGATCCGGGTGGGCTTCCAGCAGCTGATGGCCGGCGCACGCTGTTTCAACGTCTCCAGCATCAGCCGCAGAGAGCTCATGTCGTTGACCGAGGAATGTGTTAGGGTAACGGGCATTCCCTACGTGATGAACGCCTACAGGGCCGAAGCAGAAGCGATCCTGAACGGGCATTCCTGATCCAGATCAGCGCAGCCAGGCGGCGAAATGCGCGGTCGATGTCTCAGTCAATGCTGTTGAATTAAGGGGTGGCACGGGCCAAGCGAAGCTTGCCCGTGACCGAATGAGCTCGCATGGGCAAGCTCCGCTTAGCCCATGGCACCCGACCCGACCGGGCAGATGAGCTTAATTCAACA
>Ga0105094_10000931_pt1 | contig 15018 bp, 11 predicted proteins | sample PPLLak1March2015_2_FD_87023 | JGI IMG/M metagenome (GOLD analysis project Ga0105094, IMG submission 87023) | Freshwater sediment microbial communities from Prairie Pothole Lake near Jamestown, North Dakota, USA - PPLs Lake P8 Core (3) Depth... | ecosystem: Environmental > Aquatic > Freshwater >...
GATTCCTGCACTCGTACACCACCGGGTCCGCGGTCGACGGCCCGGGCGTGCGCGTCGTCGCGTGGACGACCGGCTGCATGTGGCGGTGCCGGTACTGCCACAACCCCGACACCTGGACCCTCAGCAACGGGCTCCCGGTGTCGGTGACCCGCGCAGCCGAGGAGTTGAAGAAGTACCGTGAGGGGCTGAAGGTGATGGCCGGGGGCTTCACCCTCAGTGGCGGCGAGCCGTTGATGCAGCACCGTTTCGCGGCGAAGCTGCTGGCCGCGTCGAAGGCGATGGGCATCCACACGGCCATGGAGACCAACGGGTACTACGGCGACCGTCTCAGCGACGCCGAGCTCGGCGCCCTCGACCTCGTGCTGCTGGGCATCAAGTCGTGGGGAGCCGAGCGCCACAAGGACCTCACGGGCATGGATATCACTCCCACGCTGGAGTTTGCGCGGCGGCTTGCGGCCCTGCGCAAGCCGGTATGGATCCGGTTCGTCCTGGTGCCCGGGCTCACCGACGATCCGGAGATCCTGGAGGGGATCGCCGGGTTCGCGGCCGGCCTGGGGAACGTCGAGCGGGTGGAGGTGCTGCCGTTCCACCAGATGGGCAGGTTCAAGTGGGAGCGGCTCGGGCTGGACTACAGGCTGGGGGACACACAGCCACCCACGCCCGACGCGTGCGAGCGGGCCTGCGAGGTGTTCAGGGCCCAGGGACTGAAGGCGTACTGAAGACGGAGGGCGCCCCCCGGTAGTCGCTCGACGTATACTCCGCGGACATGAACGGGCTCAGTCGACGCGGGTACATGGCGTGTGGCGGCGTCTGCGTGTGCCTGACGGCCTTCGCACTCGGGCTGAAGGCGCAGCAGGTACACGATCTCAAGCTGGCTCCGGCCAACGTGCACTGGGGCTACTACGACGCCAGCATCAAGCCGGTCCTGACCATCGCCTCGGGCGATCGCGTGCGGGTCGAGACGATGGCAGCGCGCGGGCTCGAGCGGCTGCGGCTGGCGGGCGTCGCCGAGAGCGAGATCCCCGAGTCGCTGAAGGCCGTGGAATCCGCCGTCACCACGCGCGGTCCCGGCGCCCATCCGCTCACAGGTCCCATCCATGTCACCGGCGCCGAGCCGGGCGATGCGCTCGAGGTGCGGATCGGCGACATCGACTTCCTCCATCCCTACGGCGTCATCGGCTTCCTCCCCGGCGGAGGCACGCTGCCTTCCGAGTTTCCCTACGCGTACCTGAAGCTGGTGCGGTTCGAACCGTCAGGGAAGACCGCGCGGTTCGCGCCAGGCGTCACCCTGCCGCTTGCGCCGTTCTTCGGCTCCATCGGCGTGGCGCCGCCGGTGCTGTCCGGGCGCGTGTCGAGCGGGCCGCCGGGCCCGCACGTGGGCAACCTCGACATCAAGGAGCTGGGTGCCGGCAGCACCATCTTCCTGCCCGTGCACGTGCCAGGTGCGCTGCTGTCCATTGGCGACGGCCACGCGGCGCAGGGCGACGGCGAGGTCACGGGCACGGCCATCGAGACCTCGCTCGCCACGACGATCCAGGTGATGCTGCACAAGAAGAAGCCGCTGCGCTTCGCGCGCATCGAGACGGCCACCCACATCATCACCGTGGGGCTCGACCCCGACCTGGACGAAGCCGCCCGCATCGCCACGCGCGAGATGGTGGACTACCTGGTGGCCGAGAAGCGCCTGTCGCGCGAGGATGCCTACACGCTGTGCTCGGCGGCCGTGGACCTGCGCGTGAGCCAGGTGGTGGACGTCACCAAGGGCGTGCACGCCATGCTCAGCAAGTCGCTGTTCCAGTGACATGAGCCGCGACCACGCCACCACCGCACGCGACAGCGCCCCGCCAGACGATCACGGCTTCCACCGCTCGCTCGGCCTGTTCGACTCCACGATGATCGTGGTCGGCGGCATGATCGGCTCGGGCATCTTCCTGGTCAGCGCCGACATGGCGCGGCTGCTCGGCTCGGCGTCCTGGGTGCTGGCGGCATGGGGCCTCACGGCCGCGCTCACGCTGACGGCCGCGCTGTCGTATGGCGAGCTGGCGGCAATGATGCCCCGCGCGGGCGGTCAGTACGTGTACCTCCGCGAGGCGTTCTCGCCGCTCGCGGGCTTCCTCTACGGGTGGACCCTCTTCGCGGTCATCCAGACCGGTACCGTCGCCGCGGTAAGCGTCGGGTTCGCGCGATACGCGGGCGTGCTGTTCCCGTTCGTCTCCGAAGATCGCTACCTGATTCCACCCATCCATCTCTCCGAGCGATACGCCGTCTCGCTGTCGATCGCGCAACTGGTGGGCATCGCCATCATCGCGTTCCTCACCTGGACGAACACCCGGGGCATCGACTACGGGCGCATCGTCCAGAACGTGTTCACGACCGCCAAGACCGCGGCCGTCATCGGGCTCGTCGTGATCGGGCTCGCCTTCGGCGCCAGCTGGGCGACCATCGAGGCGAACTTCGCCAATGCGTGGACACCCGTCGGGCCGACCCCGGTGTCGCCGGGCCTCGACGCCACCTCGCTCTATGGGCTCCTGGTGGCGCTCGCCATCGCACAGGTCGGGTCGCTCTTCGCCTCGGACGCATGGAACAACATCACGTTCACCGCGGGCGAGGTGAAGAATCCCAGGCGCGACGTGCCGCTGTCGCTGGCGCTCGGCACGGGCCTCGTGATGACCCTCTACCTGGCCGCCAACGTCACCTACTTCTTCACCCTGCCCCTGCAGGCGGTGCAGACCGTGCCGGCGGACCGCGTGGCGGCGGCCTCGCTCGAGATGGCGCTGCCGGGCATTGGCGGGGCGCTGCTGGCCGTGGGCATCATGATCTCCACCTTCGGCTGCGCGAACGGCATGCTGCTCTCCGGCGCGCGGGCCTATTACGCGATGGCGCGCGACGGGCTCTTCTTCGGCGGGGCCGGCCGGCTGAACGCGCAGGGCGTGCCGGCGCACGGGCTGGTCATCCAGGGGCTGTGGACCGCGCTGCTGGTGCTGCCGCGCACCTTCGATCCGGCGACGGGCGCCTACGGCAACCTCTACGGGAGCCTGCTGGACTACGTCGTCTCCGCGGCGCTGCTGTTCTACATCCTGACCATTGCCGGGGTGTTCCGCCTGCGATGGACGCGGCCCGACACACCGCGGCCGTACAAGGCGTTCGGCTACCCGGTGGTGCCCGCGCTGTACATCGGCGCGGCGAGCGGGATCCTCGTCGTGCTCGCCATCTACCGGCCAACCACCACCTGGCCCGGTTTCGTCATCGTGCTGCTGGGCGTGCCCGTGTACGCGCTGTTCTCGCGGACGGCGGCCGCCGCGCGGGCGCGAGCCGGATCCGAAGCCTGATCGGGTACGGGCAGGTGCGCGGCGTGTGTCGAGAACCGCCTGCACGTGATGCTGATTTTTTAGCATAATGGTCCAACCGCGCGGCGCTCCGGGGCGTCCAACCCTGCGTCTCGACACGCGCCGCACCGCGAGAACCCCGGGGGTCTGCCATGCACTCCGTGATCCAGGACCTGCGCTTTGCCGTCCGGTCGTTCGTCCGCGCGCCCCGCTTCACGGTCCCGGCGCTCCTTGCGCTGGCGCTGGGCATCGGGGCCACGTCGGCCACGTTCAGCGTCGTCCGCGGCGTCATGCTGAAGCCGCTCCCCTACGACCAGCCCGACCGCATCGTCGTGGTCTGGGAGAGCAACCTCAAGCGCAACCGGCCGCGCAACGTCATCAGCGCCGCGAACCTCCTGGAGTGGAAGGCACGCAGCCGCTCGTTCGATCAGCTGGGCGCCGTAGGACCGGCGCGGCTCACGCTGGTGCTCGGCGGCCAGCCCGAAGAAGTGCCCGGACTGGTGGCGTCCTCCGATCTGTTCGCGACACTCGGTGTGCAACCCGCGTTGGGACGGGCCTACACGAGCCAGGAAGACGAGGAGGGCTTCGACCAGGTGATGGTCATCAGCCACGAGTTCTGGCAGACGCGCCTGGGCGGCCGGCCCGACATCGTGGGCACCGCGCTGACGGCCAACGGCCGGCCCCGCACCATCGTTGGCGTGATGCCGCCGGGCTTCACCGTGCTGGGGCAGCGCGCGGCATACCTGATGCCCTACGGGTGGCGCCTGGAGCAGCTGCGAACGGCGCCGGGCCGTGGCTCGTCCTATGGCCTGGCTCGGCTGCGCGACGGGGTCACGCTGCAGCAGGCCTCCAGCGACATGGTGGCCATCGCGGCCGCGCTCGAGCAGGAATTCCCCCAGCGGAACGCGGGCTGGTCGGTGGCGCTCGTGCCCGCGCACGAGCAGATGGTGGAGGAGATTCGCCCCGCGCTTCAGGTGCTGGCCGGAGCCGTGGCGCTGGTGCTGCTCATCGCCTGCGTCAACGTGGCCAACCTGCTGCTGGCACGTGGCACGGTCCGCGAGCAAGAGCTGGGCGTGCGCGCGGCGCTGGGCGCCGGGCGCGGGCGCCTCGTGCGTCAGCTGGTCAGCGAAAGCCTGCTGCTCGGAGTGCTGGGCGGTGCCGCCGGGCTGGCGCTGGCCGTCGTGTTCCATCGTGGCCTGCTCCTGCTGGTGGCCGATCGCATTCCCGTGCCACGACTGGAACAGGTGGCGCTCGACGTGCCGGTCGTCCTGTTCACCGTGATGACGTCGCTGGTGGCTGGCGTGGCGTTCGGCGTCGTCCCTGCCCTGCTGACGTCGAGAGCTGTCAGCGATGCCCTGCGCGAAGGAGGCCGTCACGGCGGCACGGTGCGGTCACGCCGGACGCTGGGCCTGCTCGTGGTCTCGGAGCTGGCTGTGTCGCTGGTGCTGTTGGCCAGCGCGGGCCTGCTGATCAGCAGCTTCATGCGGCTGCAGGCCATCGACCCGGGCTTTCGTCCCGAGGGCCTGTTGACCGCGCGCGTCCAACTGCCCTCGGCCCGCTACGACGATGATGTGCGGTCGGCGGGCTTCTACACCGACGCGCTGCAGCGCATCGCGGCCATCCCCGGCGTCCGCGACCAGGCCGCCGTCAGCTTCCTGCCGATGACGGGCCTGGGCATCGGCACCAGCTATTACCGAGCGGACCAGCCGCCGCCCGCTGCCGGGGAGGCGGCGTCCACCGCCGTGCGACCGGTGACGCCCAACTGGTTCCGCACCATGGGCGTTCCGCAACTGGCCGGTCGCGATTTCACCGACGGCGACCGTGCGGAGACGACCCAGGTGGCCATCATCAGCGAGACGCTGGCTCGACGCGCGTGGCCGGGCGAGAATCCCCTGGGCCGCCCGCTTCACGTCAACATCGGGCGCCCGGGCGGCGTGGACTACGAGGTCGTCGGCGTCGTGGCCGACATCAAGATGGCCTCGCTGCAGGACGAAGGCGGCGCGGCGGTGTACATCCCGCACACGCAGCTCGCCATCGGCATGATGACCTTCGTGGTGCGCACGGACCTGGATCCGCGGTCGCTGGTCAGCAGCGTCGGCGCCGCGGTCCGCGGCCTGGACCCGGCGCTGCCGCTGGCCGATGTGCGGACGATGGAGGACGTGGTCGACCAGACGCTGTCGCGCCCGCGCGTGGTGACGGTGCTGCTGATGGCGTTTGCACTGATGGGGCTCGTGCTCTCGGCCGTGGGTGTCTACGGAGTGATGGCGTACTCCGTGGCGCAGCGCACGCGCGAGATCGGCGTGCGCATGGCGCTGGGGGCCACGCCGGAATCGGTGTTGCGGATGGTGCTGGGCCAGGCCGTGCGGCTGGTTGCAGTCGGTGTGGTAGTGGGGCTGGTCTGCGCCGCCGGTCTGACGCAGGTGCTCAACGCGCTGCTGTACCAGACCGACGCCCTGGACCCGTGGACCTTCGGCATCACGGCGGCGTTGCTCGCCACAGCCGCCCTGCTGGCGTCACTGGCGCCGGCGCTCAGGGGCACGCGCGTCACGCCCATCCAGGCGCTGCGCGTGGAGTGAGCGGGCGATGCGCGAGCACCACGTGGGCGACGTGATCGTGGTCCGCGAGTCCGATGACACGCGCGTGCCCATCGCCATCCTCACCGATCGCGACATCGCCTTGTCGGTGGACCGCCTGGTTCGGCGGCCGGATCTCACGGTCGTCGAACTGATGAGCCGCAATCTCGTCACGTCGCCCGAAAGCGAGACCCTGTACGACACCCTCAAGAAGATGCAGGCGCACGGCGTTCGCCGCCTGCCGATCGTCAACGACGGCGGAGGCCTCGAGGGCATCCTGACGTTCGACGACGTGGTCGAGCTGCTCTCGGAGGAGCTCACCGACCTGGCCCGGCTGGTCGAGATCGCCGCATCCATGCTCCGTCTGCAACTATCCCGACGCCGCGCGCGCGGCCATCGCGGCCATGCACCGGCAGGTGGGACCGCTCGTCCTCGACGAAGACGGACTGGCACAGCGAGGGCTGCTCATCCGGCACCTGGTGATGCCGGGCGGGGCGGAGGAGACGCGGGCCATTCTCACCTGGATCGCGAACGAGCTCGGGACGGACACCTACGTGAATCTGATGGACCAGTACCACCCCGCGGGCAAGGTGACGCGCGAGCAGTACCCGGAGCTCGACCGGCCGTTGACGTCGGCCGAGTTCCGCCAGGCCGTGGAGATGGCCGCCGATCTCGGGCTTCGCCGACTAGACGTTCGTCGTCCGCTCCAGGCGAGGCGACGGGCGGAAGCCTAGCCTCGCTCTCTCGGGGCCTGCCCAACGGTCATCTCGAGCCCATCGTGCGCGATGCGCGCGGCGATGCCGTACTCGCGGCCCATGGTGCGAACCGCGACGGCCGCTGCCCGAGGATCGGCACGCACGATGCCCGAGCCGCAGTGGGTGAACACGGCCGCGCGGACGCCGGCGTCGGCGCACCACGATAGCTGTGTGCGGACGGTCGCGTGGCCGATACGCACGGCACCGCGACGTCGCACGAGGGGCCGCTCGAGAGTGGCCCCGTCCCCGATGTACAGGTCGATGTCGCGGAGGGCCCCGGCGGGATCGGGAAGGTTGGCCACGTCAGGGACGTAGAACACCCGCCGGGCTCCGGCTGCGATGCGGTATCCCACTGCCGGGGCCACGAGGGAATGCTCCACGGGCCACGCTTCGACGATGAGCCCGGCCACGGCGAGCTCGCGCCGGGGCGGGACCACATACCTCCACAGAATCGGCCAGCCTGCCATCGCGCGCCACGCCTCGCCGCTTGCATAGACACCGCATGGCGCACCCTCTGCGATTCCCGCCGCATGGTCCTCGTGCGCGTGCGAGATCAGAATCGCGACGGGGCGGAGGTGGTCGACGCGCCCCAGCCAGTCCCGGCCGCAGTCGATCATCACTGGCCTGCCGCGACCCTGCACGAGGAGAGCGGCATGCATGCGGTGCAACCGGGAGCGCGCCCGGATGTTGCCGCGTGTGCCCAGGAACGTCAGTCGCACCGGCTTCTCCGCACGGCAGCTTGCTCGCCGGCAAAGCAAGCCGCCGCCGGCCCCTCAATCAGCTGACCGCGTCGGCTCGAAGGGGCCACCTGGGCGTGCCGTGCCTGGCTTGTGAGGCCACGTCCCTGCCGGCTTCTGAAAACGGCTTGCCGGCAGCCATGAGCTCGTCGTAGATCGTTTCGAACTGCTCGCGTGCATGCGCTACTTCCCGCGCTGTGAACGGCGCATCGAGCGTGTCCTTGCGGCGGTCGGCGACGTGGAACCACAGATGGCCCAGGCGCCCGAGCGCGGGGTCGGCGCCACCCCGAGCCGCCACGAAGCGCTCATGCGCCATGACCAGTGCGTCGAAGAGCGATTCCGCCATCATGTGCGGGTTGACGCTCTGCGCCTCGACCACTTCGTGGAACGCCCCCCAGTAGTCGTTCAGAAACTGCCCGAGCACCTGTCGATACGTGGACTCGTCCATAAGCCACCCCCGTGAATCGCGTGTGCCGAGGTCAGCGAGTCGCCGCCAGGCCCTCGATGGTGACGTGCCTGTCTGCCATCGTCGAGCCGGCGCCGAACAGGCCGATCAACCACAGGTTACTCTCGAGATGCATCGTCCGGCGCGGCGTAATGTAGCGGGAGGTCCCGTCGGCCAGCGCGGCGAAGAGGACCAGCTGATCGGCGAGGAACCGGTCCACGGTGGCGCCGCTCCGGAGGTCCTCGAGAAACGAAGCCGCGACGTACCGCCCGATGGCCTCGGAGCTTCGACCCCATCGGCCGGCGCGGTCGGCGCCGAAGCGGCACCCGGTGCTGCTTTCGGCCCACACGGCCAGGCAGGCGCCGGCATGCAGCGCCCCCTGGTCGTAGATGCGCTCGATACTGCAGGCCAGCCCGCTCGGCCGCAGGCCTTCCTCGCACGTCGACGCCATCCGATCGCTGACGCGGCGTTCCTCGAGACGGCTCGACAAGGCCACGCCGCGCGCCTCGGAGACGATGCCGGGATCGCCCAGCGTGAGCGCGCGCAGCCCCTGGCGAGATGGTGTGACGGTGATGTCGAGCACGCCCGCTCCGGTGGGCACGTATCCGGGGCGCGTGATGCCGAGCGTCATGTCGACGCCCATCCGGCGGAGCAGCGGCGCCAGGGCATGCTGCATGTGAAACGGCGAGGGCGCGAAGTCCTGGAAGATGCCGCCGGTGATCCGCGCCCTCACCTGGCTGTCGGCGAAGCACGCAATCGGCAGGACGCTCAGCACGAGCATCGTCGTGGATCCGGCCGTCCCGATGTCCCAGTCGTAGCTGCCGCCGGCGAGCCTCGGGCCGGGCGCGAAGGTGAAGGTCTGGCTGCCGACCGAGATGCCCTCGGTGGTGGCGCCCGAGAGCGCCGCGCATGCCAGGAGGCTCGTCACGTGCTGGTGCCTGAGGCCCGGGACCGTGCGTCGCTGCCTGGCGTTGACCACGCGAACCGGCCTCCCGAGCAGGGCGGCGAGCGCGACGGCGTAGCGGACAATGGTGCCGCTGCCGGACTTCTGGGCGCCGTCGATCGTGATCATCGGTGCTGCCCCACCTACCTTAACGCGGCACGGGATTCACGGGGTGATTCGGAGGTATGTTCAGGGTACGGACCGGCACCCCGATTGTGCGACGTGAGTGCGACGATGCGCGGATGGACCACCCCGCCGCCGAAGCCGCCCACCAAGACGGCAAGCCAGTTCGCTGTCGAGCGGCAGCTCGAGGTGTCGGCCCTCGAGGCACAGGGCCTACTCGTGTCTGCCCGGCTGAAGGCGGCGCTGCTGGTCGTGCCACGGGAACAGTTCATCCCCCGCGAGTACCGCGACTACGCCTACGAAGAGGTCCCGCTGCCACTCCCGGGCTCGGCGGCCACGATCTCGTGCCCGCACAGCTACCCGCTCTTCTACGAGCCCCTGGGGCTGGATTCCGGCCACCGTTTCCTGGAAGTCGGCACGGGATCCGGCTACGGCGCCGCCGTCGCGCGTGAAGTCGTCGGTGAGACGGGCCACGTCACCTCCATCGAGATCGATCCCCTCACGTTCGAGTTCGCCAAGCGGAATCTCGAGCGCATGGGCTACGACGACGTGACCGTGGTCCTTGGCGACGGAGGACTCGGCTACGCCCCGCAGGCGCCGTACGACCGCATCGCCATCACCGCGGCCTGCGCGGACATCCCGCCGCCTCTCATCGGGCAACTCGCGATCGGCGGACGTGCCATCGCGCCCCTGTTCATGGGGGACAGGCAGGAGCTCACGCTTGTCACCAGGCACGCCGACTCGATCGAGCGGCGTGTCATCTGCGACGTGTTGTACATCGACCTGCAGGGGCGGTACCGGGTCCAACCGGCCGCTTCGCCGGTGCTCGGTGCCCCTGGAGCGTCGACCGTGCGGGCGCGAGCGGGTGCGAAGAGGAAGGCGAGGCGCGGCGAACGCGAATCGACGCGACTGAGGGATGCCGTGCGACGCGCGGGCATCCATGACGCGAGAGTGCTCGAGGCCTTTCGGCGGGTGGATCGGACGCTCTTCGTGCCGAGCGCCTATGCGTCGCTCGCCGAGACCGACGAGCCCATTCCCATCGGCCACGAACAGGTGACCAGCCAGCCCTCACTGATCGGGAGAATGGTGGAGGGGCTGAAACTGTCCCGCACGGATCGCGTGCTGGAGATCGGGACTGGATTCGGGTACCAGACGGCCATCCTGGCGACCCTGGCACGTGAGGTCTATTCGATGGAGATTCTCCCGGATCTCGCCGAACAGGCGCGCAGCAACCTGAGTGGCGCCGGGTACCCCAACGCGACGGTGGTGGTCGGCGATGGCAACCACGGCCTTCCGGCCCACGCACCTTATCAGGCCATCATCGTTTCCGCCGCGGCACTCACCGTCCCACCGGCCCTCGTCGAGCAGCTCGATCGCGATGGCCGGCTGGTGCAGCCAATCGGACCCGGCGGCGACGAGCGGGTGATCGCCTTCCGGAAGCGGAACGGCAAGCTGATCGAGGAACGGGTGCTGACCGGGGCGTACTTCGTCCCACTCGTCGGCGGGGCACACGGCGAGGGGGGGAATGCGACGGGGTAGGTCGGCCGGGCCCATGGGCCGCATACAATAGATGAGATGTACATCGCCCATCGGCGTTACACCGCTCTCTTGTTCGCGTTCGTGTTCGCAGGTCTCGCCGGTGCATGTCGGTCCACACCGGCAACGCCGCCCGTATCGGCGGACGCGTGGGCCGTCGTCGATGGCCGGGAAATCCGGCGCGACGATGTCGAGAAGGCCTACCGGCGGACCGCGCAGGTATCGCCCGCTCCCTCCGAAGACGAGGCCATGGCCGCCAAGCTCACCCTCCTCAACGAGTTCATCGTCCAGGACCTGCTGATCGCCAGGGCACGCGAGCTGAAGATCGAGCTGACGGACGCGGAGCTCGACAAGGCGTACGCCGACGGCCGGAAGGAGATCCCTGAAGAGGCGTTCCAGCAGGAGCTGACCCGCCGCAACCTGACGGCGGCGGACATGCGCGAGGGACTGCGGCGTGACCTCCTCGTGCAGAAGGTGCTCGAACGCGAGGTCGTGTCGAAGGTGAACGTGACCGATCAGGACGTCACCGACTTCTTCAACGCGAACCGCGCGCAGTTCAACCGCCCGGAGGAGGCGTACCGGATCGCGCAGATCGCCATCACGCCGGTCCGCGATCCCGAGATCGCCAACCGGACTGGTGACGATGCCACCACGCCGCAGGAGGCAGGGCAGAAGGCGCAGATGCTGATGGCGCGGCTGAAGGAGGGCGCATCTTTCGGCGACCTGGCCGCGGACTTCTCGGAAGATCCGCAGTCGGCGCCGCGGGGCGGCGACCTCGGCTTCATGCCGGTGTCAGCGCTGCAGCAGGCCCCGCCGCCGCTGCGCGACGCGGTGCTGAAGGCGAAGCCCGGCACGGTAAACGTGGTGAGCAATAACGGCGCCCATACCATCGTGCTCGTGGTGGCGCACGAGACGGCCGGCCAGAAGGACCCCAGCATGCCCGAGGTGCGCGAGGCCATCACGTCGACGCTGCGAGGCCGCCGGGAACAGATGCTGCGGGCGGCCTACCTGAGCGCGATCCGTAACGACGCCGTGGTGGTGAACCACCTGGCCGAGCGCCTGGTCGAGTCGCAGGGAAAGATGCCGAGCCTGGCGCCCGCGGCGCCCGGGAAGCCGTAGGTCGGCGCCGTCGAACGGGCGCCGAACGACCGGCCCGGCGCCCGTACCGTTCAGACGGAGGTGATTCATGACTCGTCTGTTGAGCGGCGGCCGGGTTGTGCTCCTGGCGGCCGCGTTTGCGTGCCTCACGCTCGCGTCGGCCTGCGAGTCACCAACCGGACCAGAGGCACCGGCGTCGTTGGCCGGGCTGACCGTCAACCCGGCATCCGTGGTCGGCGGCAACGCCGTGCAGGTTGTGGCCACGCTCTCGGCGGCGGCACCTGCACCCGGGGCGCGGATCGAGCTCAGCAGCAGCGACGCGTCGGCGCCCGTGCCGTCGAGCCTCGTGATTGCCGAGGGAGGCACGTCCGGCAGCGTTACCTTCACGACCCTGCCGGTGGCCGCGAACCGGTCGGTGACCGTGTCCGGAAGCTACCGTGGTGTTTCGCAGTCGGTCTCCCTGCAGATCACGCCCTGATGGGTGCTCGGTCGTCCCAGCCGGTGTCGGCGGGGAACCGATCCCGTCCGGGTTGAACGGCCCGGCGGTTCAGCGAGGCGCCGGCCGCGTCAGCACTCGCCCGGGCAGTGCATCGACGATGCGGCCCGCACGGACGCGCGCCACGCCGTTCACGAACACGTGCTCGATGCCCTCCGAGTGCTGGTGCGGCTCGAAGAACGTCGCCTTGTCGCGGATGGTGGCCAGGTCGAACACCACCAGGTCCGCAACCATGCCCTCGCGAATCTGCCCCCGATCGGAGAGGCCCATGATCAGCGCCGGCAGCGACGTGCCGGCGCGGATGGCGTGCTCCAGCGAGATGGCGCCGCGCTCGAGCACGTAGTGCCGGATCTTCCGCGTGAAGCTGCCATAGAAGCGCGCGTGCGTGGACGGCCCGTCCTCGGGCAGCGCGATGCCGCCGTCGGTAGAGGTGGCCACCCACGGCTGCTTCGCGATCATCTCCATGTCGGCCGCCGCCATCGAGAAGCCGCGCATGCGCGCGCCGCCGCGGCGATCCGGCAGGCCGTCCAGCTGGATCTTGATTGCCGCCTCCACCGGGGCCAGCTTCCAGAGCGCCGCGATCTCGGCCAGCGACTTCCCGTAGAGCGACGTGTCGGTGTAGTCGAACACCACGATGTTCTCCGCGCCCCCCCGGCGCTGGATCTCGTGCGCGATGTCGGACCGCACCTGCTTCGCCGTCGGCGGGTCCCCGAGCATCCGGCGCAGCACCGATGCCCGGTCCGTGGATCCGGGCGCGCTGGTGGCCCACGCGGGCACGAGGACGGTGGCGCCATCGGTGCCGCTGGTCGGATACGGATACTGGTCCGCCCACACATCCACGCCGCGATCCCGCGCACGCTGGATGAGGCTCACCGCCGCGGTGCTCGATCCCCAGTAGTGCGCGCCCTTGGCCTTCAGGTGCGAAGCCACCACCCGCGCACCGGTCCGCTCGCCCACCTCGATGGTCTCGCGCACGGCGTCCAGCAGCGTCGGGGGGCCGGGGCCGTCCTGGCTGGGAACGTACCACAGGGGGTCGCTGCCCTCGCTGCGCTCGTGCGAGATGTACACGCCGTCCACGGGCGGCAGTTCCTTTGCCAGCTCCACGAGCTCCTCGGTGGTGCTCCAGCGCCCCGGCTCGTACTCGAGGCCGGCCGACATGCCGGCGGCGCCCTCCTGCAGCGCCTGCCGCACCAGCGCGCGCATCTTCGCCATCTCCGCCGCGGTCGACGGCCGCCTCACGTCGTCGCCCATCACCTGGCGGCGGACGGTGCCGTGCCCGACCAGCAGCATCGCGTTCACCCCGAGGCCCTGCTTCTCGAGCAAGGCGCGCTGCTCGGCCACCGGCCATGGCGAGCGCCCGTCGTGGTTGACCACGACCGTGGTAATGCCCTGCGACACCAGGTTGGGGGCTGAGCGTCGCTCGCGGTTCTGGTCGCGCAGCCCCCCGCGCGGGCTCGAGCCATCGTCGGCATGTGAGTGGATGTCGATGAAGCCCGGTGCCACGAACCTGCCGGTGGCGTCCACCACGGTCGTGGCCGAGGCGCTGGCCAGGCGGCCCACGGCGACGACGCGCCCGTCTTTCACGGCGACGTCGGCGGGGAACCAGGGGTTGCCCGTGCCGTCCAGGACGCGTCCGTTCCGGATGATCAGGTCATGAGCCGGCGCCGACGGCTGGGCGCCCATTGCTGCGGCCAGGGCGGCCGTGATGACCAGGGCGATGGCCACGGAGGCGCGCTTCATGCGCCCCATTCTGGCATGAGGCTTTGCCGCCTGCTCATCCTGCCCGATAATGGGCACCCCCCGTGCCGATCGACCCAACCGCGCTCGTCGCGACGGCGATGCTCGTCGCTGCGCTCTCGTGGTCGAGGCCCCGCTGGCTGATTGCCCTGCTCCTCGTCGCGCTGCCGTTCTTCACCCACCACCCGAGCAGCTTCCCGACGGTTCTTCTCATCGTGCTGTTGACGGTGCTCGAGGTCGCGTACGTCCTGCGCCTGCGGCCATCCTGGTGGCGCACGTGGGCGGCAATCTCGAGCCAGCCACTGCTCGTGCTCGGCGCCCTCTTCGCCTGCGCCGCGTGTCTCAGCCTCAGCTCACTTCCGCTCGCGGGCATCTGGCGCGAGCACGCCGCGGGCGCGGGGCCGTGGACGGCATGGCCGCGCCTGCTGCTCGACTGGATCCTGCTGACCGAGGTGAGGCGCGAGTTCCCCATCACATCGGCCGTGCTGGTGCTGCAGGCCTACGTGCTGGCGCTCATCGTGTGGCGCGAGACCAGGGCGTCGAGCCGCACGGCCGTGCTTTTCGCGTCGGCCGTCACGCTTGGCGCGGTGGTGTTCGTCGCACTGGGGCTGCTCGAGGCGTTCGGCGTGCTGAGCCTGGACACGTGGCGCGGTTCCGCGAGCGTCTATTTCCGGGAAGGCACGCTGCAGTCCGCTTCCGGGAACCCGGGCTGGTTCTCGCAGTACCTCGTCTACGCGCTGCCGTATGCTCTCGTCCTCTTGTCCGGCGCGTCCGCACCGGGCCTGCGGATGGTGTGGCTCGGCGGCGCCACCGGGCTGATGGTCTTTGCCCTGCTGGTCTCCTGGCAGCGAGGCGGGTGGGTCTTCGGAACCGTGGCGGTGTGCTATCTCCTCGGCGCCACGGTGCTCCTGCGCTCGCGATCGTCCACGGCACGCGATGGGCGGGCGGGGCATCGCGCCTGGCGCACCATGGCGCTGGCCGGCATCGTGTCCATCCTCATCATCGTCGCGTTCTCGCTGTGGACGGAGAAGGCGCGCCCGGGCGGCACGGTGTTCGGCACAGGCGCCTATCTGACCCGGCTGAAGTCCATCGCCGACGCCGACCGGCTGTCGTATGTGCGCGCGGGCACGATGATCGCGGCGCTCCACCCGGTGCTCGGCGGCGGGCACGAGTCGTTCGCCTATCGCTATCGCATGTACTTCGAGGCCCCGGGCGGCCCGTTCCACCGATCCCCGATCCGCGTGCCCGA
>Ga0105094_10000936_pt1 | contig 15009 bp, 15 predicted proteins | sample PPLLak1March2015_2_FD_87023 | JGI IMG/M metagenome (GOLD analysis project Ga0105094, IMG submission 87023) | Freshwater sediment microbial communities from Prairie Pothole Lake near Jamestown, North Dakota, USA - PPLs Lake P8 Core (3) Depth... | ecosystem: Environmental > Aquatic > Freshwater >...
CGTCCACGCGCGGCCGCCTCAGCGGCCCCGGCGGATGACGCCGGAGGCTTCGAGGCCGTCGATCTCGGCTTCGGACACGCCCATCTCCCGGAGCAGCTCGGCGGTATGCTCGCCGTGCCCCGGACAGGGCTTCCGGACGTGCTCCGCCCTGGATCTCAGGGGATGGCCGACCCGTCTGACGGCCGGGCCGCCCGGTGCGGGGGGTATGACGAGGTTGCGGGCGCGGACCTGGGGATCCTCGAAGACCTCGTCGAGCGAGGACACGACCTCGCAGCAGAAATCCGTCCCCGCCAGGGTCTCTCTCCATTCGGCGGCCGTGCGGCCGGCGAAGAGCGCCTCGAAAAGGGCGTGATCCTCGGCCTTCTCGGAGAACTGCAGGGGGACGAGGTCGTCGCGGCCGACCTTCCGGCAGAAGGCCTCCCAGAACTTCTTCTCCAGGGCCGCGAGCGAGACGTCCCGCCCGTCGCGCGTCCGGTAGACGTTGTAACAGGGATGCTTGCCGGAGAGGGGCATGCGGCCCCGGCCTCCCCGTTCTCCGGCCTCGTGTTCGGCCGCGGGCATGACCATCATGGCCAAGGCGCTGTCGAGCATACCGATGTCGACCTGGCGGCCGAGCCCGGTACGGTCGCTCTCCCGGAGCCAGGCCAGGATGCCCGTCGCCGCGAACAGGGCAGAACCCAGATCGGCGATCTGGACCGGAGGGATGGCCGGAAGCTCTCCGGGACGTCCGCAGAGGCCGAGGATGCCGGAGCGGGCCGTGAAATCGAGGTCATGACCGGCCAGGTCGCGGTCGGGCCCGTCCTGGCCGTAACCCGAGATGGCGCAGTAGACGATGCCCGGATTGACGGCCCGGACGGCGTCGTAGCCGATGCCCAGGCGCTCGACCGTTCCCGGCCGGAAGCTCTCGACGATCACCCGGGCCGTCGCCGCGAGCTTCATGAAGATCTCCCGGCCGGCCGGGGCCTTGAGGTTGAGCGAAACGCTCTTCTTGCCGGGATTCAAGGCCAGGAAATACGAGCTTTCGCCGCCGACGAAGGGCCCCATGGCCCGGATATAGTCCCCGGCCTCGACGTCCTCGATCTTGATGACCTCGGCGCCGAGGTCGGCCAGGACGAGGGTGCAGTAGGGGCCGGGGAGGAGGCGCGACAGGTCGAGGACGCGGACGCCGTCGAGGGGCTTGTCGCTCATGGTCCTCCCCTATTTAGCAGAAAGAACGGGCCCGGTCAATCGCGGCGGGCCGGGGCCTTCTCCTTGGCATTTGACATTCTCCGGCGCTCCGATAATAATGATAGGGCCTGATAGGCGTTACCCTCCCCGAATTAGCAGAAGCCACGAGATGAGACGAGGAGCGCGCGCATGCGAGTGAAGATCGCGGGCACCGGAAAGTGCCTGCCCGGCACCGACGTCCCCGGCCGGGTCGTCACCAACGAGGAGATGGTCCGCATCCTCCTCGCCCACAAGGCGATCAAGCCGGGGACCGACCGTCCCTGGCTGCCCGGCGAGCTGGTCCCGCAGAAGATCGTCGACCTCGTCGGCATCCGGGAGCGCCGCTGGGTCGACGACAGCGTCAACACGTCCGATCTCGCCTTCTTCGCGGCCGAGAAGGCCCTGGCCGACGCCGGGATCGGCTGGCAGGACATCGGCATCCTGGTCGTCGGGAGCTCGACCCCCGAGGCCCTCTTCCCCTCGACCGCCTGCATGGTCCTCAACAAGGCGATCAAGAAGAAGATCGCGGACGGAGAGCTCGACGACCGGACAGCCCGGTCGGCCCTGCGCATCCCCGCCTTCGACGTTCTGGCCGCGTGCTCGAGCGGCCTCTACGCCGTCGACATCGTCCGCAAGCACCTTCTCGATCCGGACAACGAGGCCGAGTACGGCCTGGCCATGGGCGCGGAGGTCCTCAGCCGGCTGCTCGACTTTTCGGACACCAACGCCGACCTCTGGGGCGACGGCGCGGCGGCCGTCGTCCTGAAGAGGACCGTGGGCGCGTCGGGCATCGTCTGCTCGGTCATGGGCACGGACACGATGAGCCTCGACGCCGCCTACAGCGCCGGCCACGACACCCGCCGCCACGACGCCCCGGTCCGGCCGAACATCGCCATCAAGGGCCACGACATCCAGAAGTTCGTCCTCCGGATCATACCGGAGCTCATCCTCAAGACCATCGACAAGGCCAACCGGACCCCCGGCCGGACGCGCGACTACCGGCTCGAGGACATCGATCTCTTCGTCTGCCACCAGGCCAACGCCCGGATCTTCGAATTCCCGGCCAAGAAGCTGGGCATCCCGATCGAGAAGTTCTATGTCAACGTCGACCGCCGCGGCAACTGCTCCTCGACCTCCGTTCTCCTGGCCCTGCGCGAGGCGGTCGAGGAAGGCCGTCTCAAGCCAGGCGGTCTGGCCATCATCACGAGCTTCGGCGGAGGGCTGACCTGGGGCTCCATGCTGGTCGAATGGTAGCCGCGTTCTTGCGCTTCGTCCTGTTCGCCTTCATCGCCTGGGTCGCCTTCCTGTTCGTCCGCGTCTATCGCGGACTGACACAGCCGAAGAAGCCCGCGGGAGCTCCCCGGCCGCAAGTCGGGGGCGTGATGGTCAAGGACGGGATCTGCGGCACCTACATCCCCCGCGATGAGGCCCTGACCGAATTCCGCGACGGCGCCGAACATCACTTCTGCTCGGACGACTGCCGCCGGAAATTCCTGAAGCGCTGACGCCGGGTCCGGCGCTCAGCCGGAAAAGGTGACGACCCGGAAATCCGGGAACTCGCCGGTCGCAGACTCCCGGCGGACCTCGAAGCTGTCCACCCGGGCCAGGCTCGGGCCGGTCCGGAGCCGTTCGAGGAACGCCTCGACGTGCTCAGCCGAACCCTCGGCGAGAATTTCGACCCGGCCGTCAGCGAGATTCCGGGCCCAGCCGGCGATCCCGAGGCGGCCGGCGCATTTCTCCGCAAAGGACCGGTAAGCCACGCCCTGGACGCGGCCGCCGGCGAATACGCGTACCCTGACCAGGTCCTCACCCATGTCCTCTGTGAATACCCCATCGGCCCGAAAAAAGTCAACATCCCGGCCCCGTTCGAATCATGGTAGAATCGCCTCGACTCCCGGAAAGCGAGCGACATGGCCAAGAACCTGATCTCCATCGCCGGCTACGATCCCAGCGCGGGTGCCGGCGTACTGCTCGACATCGCCGTCTTCGAAGGTCTGGGCCACCGCGGCTTCGGCGTGTTGACGGCCGTGACCGCCCAGAACTCGGGCCGTGTGGACCGGGTCATGCCCGTGACGCCCCGGGCCGTCGAAGGCCAGTTCGCGCGGCTGGCCGAGGCGGTCGAGATCTCCGGCGTCAAGGCCGGCATGCTGGCCACGGCTGCGAACCTCTCGGTCGTAGCCGGGATCCTGGCCGGCCGGCCCGGCCTGCCCCGGGTCGTCGACCCCGTCTTCCGTTCGACCTCGGGGACCTTCCTGCTCCGGAGATCCGCCTGGCCGCGCTATCTTCCGGCGCTCCGCGGAAAGGCCGATCTCATCACGCCGAACCTCGACGAGGCCGGGATCCTCGCGTCGGCCCGGGTGACGACCGTGGCCGGCATGAAGGACGCCGCCGGGAAGATCGCGCGGGCCGGCCGCATGGCCTGTCTCGTCAAGGGCGGTCACCTCGAGAAAAAGGCCGTCGACGTCCTCCACGACGGGCATGGGTTCACGGTCTTCGACCATCCTCGACTCGACGTCGGGAGCGTCCACGGGACGGGCTGTTATCTGTCCTCGGCCATCCTCGCCTTCATGGCCGAAGGGCGGGCCGTGGCGGAGGCCTGCGGACTGGCGATCGAAAGGATCGGCGCGGCGATCCGCGACGCCGTTCCGGCGGGCGGCGGCCGCCGCGTTTTCGATCTCAGTCGGGAACGGAGCCGGCCGCGGACCCGGGCCGGGAAACGGCGCTGACGCTGCGGGCCGCCCGGCGGAGGATCTCCGCGGAGAAGACGACGCCCTGGCGGGCCGCCGCCGCGGGATTGATGTGGAGCTCGACCTCGTCCATGGATTGGATCGGGATCCCGGCCGGGCTCTCCCCCCCCATGACCCGGATGGCCAGCCGGCCGGTCTTGAGCCCCATGCCGTAGAAATCGTAGCCCAGCGAGGCGCAGGCGCCGAACTCGACGGACCGCAGGAAGCTGGCGACGAGGGGAACGGCGTTCTCGTCGGCCGCGCGGCCGATGACGTCGAAGGCGCTGTTGAGGGTGTTGTCGGACATGGGGAACAAGACGTCGATCCCGGCGTTGAGAAGACGCTGCAGCGACGCGGGGATCTCGTGGGGACTTGTGACGGGAACGGCGACGAGCTCGAGGCCGAGCGCGGTGCCGGCCTCCCGGGCCAGGTCCAGGTAATATTCCGAGTTGATCTCGGAGGACGTCCAGAGCGAGCCGACCCGCCGGGCCTTCGGAAGAATCTCGCGGATGAGCGCCATCGTCTGGCGGACGGGACCCGTGGAGACGACCCCGGTGACGTGTCCGGGGTGGTTCTCCGCCGACGGACCCGCGCCGACGAGGTAGGGAACAGCGACGGCGCCGAAGACGATGGGAGTCTTCCGTCCGGTGAGCAGGGCCGCCTGAAGGGCTTGGGTCGACAGCGGGATGATCAGGTCCACCTTCTCGGCGACGAGATCGCGGGCGATGCGCTGGACCTCGGCGATGTCGTTGTTGGCGATCCGGATGGAGACCGCGATGTCGCGGCCATCGCGGAGGCCGGCCTCGGCGAAGGCCTGGAGGATGCCCCGCCGGACCTCGCTTCCCGTCGGCGAGTCCACCGATTGGAAGATGCCGATGGCGTAGGGCTTCGGGGCGTCGGCGGGGGCGGGCGGGGCCTCCCCCTTGCGGCAGGCGGGGGCCAGAACGAGCCCGGCCGCCAGCAGAGCCAAGGACAGCTTCGCTTTGTTCATACCCGACCCCCTCATCTTAGACCAAGTCACGGCGCCGGACAAGACTCCGGGAGACGCCGGCCTTAAGGGAGAAATCCGGTCACGTCCCGGAACCGCTCGGGCGAGATGTTGCCGCCGCTCGCGACGAGTACGACCGTCCGGCCCGCCCATCGCCCCGGCGAGTGGAGCAGCGCGGCGACCGGAAGGGCGCCCGCCCCCTCGATCATCCGGCCGTGGCGCTCGCGTACGAGGGTTAGGGCCCGGACGATAAGGGCTTCCGGAACGACCTCGATCGCGTCGACCAGGTCCCGGCAGAGGGGGAAGGTGATGGAGCCCGGCTCGATGCCGCCGGCGACGGCGTCGGCGACGCTCTCCCTCTCGTCGATCCCGACGAGCCGGCCCGCGGCCACGGACGCGGCCATGAAGGCCGAGGTCTCGGGCTCCACGCCGACGATGCGAACGCCGGGCCGGACCGCTTTGAGGTAGCCGGCGATCCCGGCGATGAGCCCTCCCCCGCCGACGGGGACCAGGACGTCGTCGAACCGGGCGAGGCCGGCGGCGATCTCGAAACCCGTGGTGCCCGCCCCGAAGACGATGTCCCGGTCGTTGTAGGGCGAGACGAAGGCGCGGCCGCGGCGCGCGGCGAATTCCCGGGCGATGGCCTCGGCCCTGTCGCAGCTTTCGCCCGCTATCTCGACATCGACGCCCAGGGCCTCGATCCGCTTCTTCTTGACCTCGGCGACGGTCTCCGGAAGGAAGAGCTTGAGGCCGATGCCCTCGAGCTTGGCGGCGTGGCTGATGGCCAGGCCGTGGTTGCCCGTCGAGGCCGAGACGACGCCGCGGGCCCGCTCCTCGGGCGCGAGCGAGCGGAGCTTGTTGAGCGCTCCCCGGAGCTTGAAGGAGCCCGTGATCTGGTCGCACTCCCATTTGACGTGGACGTCGGCCCCGAACTCGCGGCTCAGCGGCTCGGACCGCTCGAGCGGCGTCCGCCGGATATCCGCCTCGATCCTCCGGTAGGCCTCCGGGACCTCATGGAGGAAATCCAAGGACAGCTCCTGTTGGCTCATTCCCGCTTTTTATCATATTAGATCATTCCAATAAAAGCGGCGTCGATGAAAATTAAAACTAGAAACGTCCCCATTTTTTTATGGCCTCCGTTTCCGGTAGAATAGCGTCCGTGGTCAAATATCACGTCGGCACCGCGGGTTGGAGCTACGAGGACTGGGAGGGCATCGTCTATCCGCTCTCGCAGGGCCGCGGCTTCCACGCCCTGCCCTACCTCGCCGGCTTCATCGACATCGTCGAGGTCAATAGCACCTTCTACCGCCCGGCCGACCCGGCCCTGGTCCGCTCCTGGCTGAAGAGGATCGAGGCCCGTCCGGACTTCCTCCTGGCGCTGAAGCTACACCAGTCGTTCACCCATGCCCGGTCGGGCTTCAGCCGCAAGGACGTCGACGCCTTCCGGGCCGCGGCCGACATCCTCCATCTCCGTGGCCGGCTGGCCGCCCTGCTCGTCCAATTCCCGTGGTCCTACCGCAACACGCCGGAGAACGGCGAATATCTCCTCCGCGTGCTCGACCTGTTCTCCGGCTATCCCATCGCGGTCGAGGTCCGCCACGTGAGCTGGGACACGCCCGCTTTTTACGACGTCCTCCGCGGTAAGGGGGCCGCCTTCTGCAACATCGACCAGCCGCTCTTCGACGACTCGATCGCGCCGTCGGCCGTCAGCACGACCCCCGATTTCGCCTACGTCCGCCTCCACGGCCGGAACCGGGAGAACTGGTTCCGCGAAGGGGCCGGGCGCAACGACCGTTACGATTACCTCTACGCCTCGGACGAACTCGAGGACTGGGTCGGCCGCATCAAGGCGCTGGGCCGGAAGAGCGGCAAGGTCTACGTCGTCACCAACAACCATTACCGGGGACAGGCCATGGCCAACGCCCTCCAGATCCGGAACATGATCTCGGGCGAGAAGGTCGATGTGCCCGAGCTCCTCCTCGAGAAATACCCGGTCCTGCGCGAGATCGTCCGGGCCATCAAAGCCGGTCAAATGGATCTGTTCGACAAGGGAGACAAGACATGAACTGGTGGGAGACCGAATTCGTCGCCGTCGAGGACAACAGGCTCCGGATCGCCGGCCGGGACGCAGCCGGACTGGCCGGGCGCTACGGCACGCCGCTCTACGTCTACGGCAAGGACCGCATCCTGGAGCGCTATGCCCGTCTCGACGACGCCTTCGCCCGCAACACCGCCCTACAGACCCGGATCTGCTACGCCATGAAGGCCAATCCCCACCGGGGCATCCTCCGCCTGCTCCGGGCCCGGGGCGCCTGGATCGACGCCGTCTCCCCCTGCGAGGTCGAGACGGCCATGAAGGCCGGGTTCCCCGCCGAGCGGATCCTCTTCACCGGGACGAGCATCAGCCGGGCCGACCTTCGGGCCGTCTTCGCCGTCGACGGGCTGACCGTCAACATCGATGCCGCCGAACAGCTCGACGTCATGGGCGAGGTCAAGCGCGACTTCCCGAAAAGATCCCTCCGGGTCTCCGTGCGCTGGAACCCGGGTATCGGCCGGGGCATCAACTCCCGCGTCATCACGGCCGGGAAGCGGTCCTCCGACGGGATGCCCATCAAGTTCGGGGTCGAGGCCAAGAAAGTGCTCGACGTATTCGTCCGGGCCAAGAAGATGGGTTTCCGTCCCGTCGGACTGCACCAGCACCTCGGCTCGGGCTGGGTTCGCGAGGACTTCGGTATGGTCCGGACGGCCGTCGACCGCATGGTCCGCAAGGCCCGGGAGATCGAGAAGGCCGGGTTCCCCCTCGAGTTCCTGGATTTCGGCGGCGGCTTTGGGCCCCGCTATCACAAGTCGCGGAGCGTTTTCCCGGTCGAGGACTACATCGCCTACCTCACCGGCGCCGTCGCCCGGTCCGGCCTATCGGTCAAGGCCCTGGCCATCGAGCCGGGGAAGTACATGGTCGCGGACGCCGGCGTACTGCTCCTCGGCGTCGAATATGTCAAGGAGAGCTACGGCAACATCTTCGCCTGCGTCGACGGGGGGACCTTCAACACCGTGCCCCGGCCGGCCATCTACCTCTCCGCCCACCACGAGATCGTCAACGCCAGCCGGGTCGAAGGGCCGCACAAGGCCCGCATCACCGTGGCCGGGAACCTCTGCGAGACAGGCGACGTCTTCGGCCGGGAGCGGTCCATGCCCCTGCCCGAGGGCGGCGACGTCCTGGCCGTCCTCTGCGCCGGCGCCTACTGCCGGAGCATGGCCTCGAACTTCAACCTCCGGGAGATCCCCCGGGAGGTCCTCATCTGAGGAGGGCCGCGAGGGTCACTTCCGGAGGAAAGCGATGATCTCGTCGCAGTCGGGCAGCTGGGGGATATCGTAATCCTTGATGAGGACGATCCGGCCGCTCCCGTCGACGACGATGTTGGCCCGGTTGGAAAAGCCGTCCTCTTCGCGGAAGAGGCCCAGGGCATGGGCCACGGCCCCGTGCGGCCAGAAATCGCACAAGAGCCGCGTCTCTTTGATCCCCAACTCCTTGGCCCAGGCGTGCTTGGTCGGGAACGAGTCGACGCTGATGCCGACCGCGACCGTGTTCAGGCCGTCGAAGACGGCCTTGCGGCTCTCGAGCGCCTTCATCTGCTCCGCGCAGACCGGCGTCCAGGCCAGCGGATGGAACGACAGCAGGACCCGGCGCCCGGAGAATTCGGACAGCTTGAATTCCCGGTTGTGATGGTCCTTGAGCGTGAAATCCGGAGCGATGTCCCCTTCCCAGACAGTCCTCGTGTTGCCCATCGATTCCCTCCCTTGGAACGGGCTTCGAAACCCCCGTTCATCCGGCCCATTATGGCACAGGCCCCGCGACGGCACAAGACCGCCGGAAGCCCCGGTCGGGCCCTCGCGCGGTCCGGGCGAGTCCTGTATAATGCCCCCTGATCGAAGGAGACGACCATGCGCATGAATTTCCCGCTCGCCGCGGCGCTCGTCCTCCTGGCCGCCGGGACGCTCGGCGCCGCCCAGGACCCGCCGGCCCAGGACGCGCCCGCGCCGCCCGAGCCCGTCTTCGTCCGGCTGACCATCTATCCGACGGCCAGCCTGTCGCGCTATGATTACAACAACGACCTCGACCTCTACGAAGTACGCGTCTATGCCGAGATCCGGCGCGTTTCGCAGGAAGGGCCCGCGGCCGCCGACGCCCGCATCTCCGCCTTTGGCGAAAAGCTGGAGTTCCACGAGGACCACTTCGAGAAGAGGATCCTCTTCGACAAGGACGAGCTGCCCGCCGGGATCGACGTCGAGATCGCCCTGCCCGGCCGCCCCGTCATCAAGGAACGGCACCCGCTGCCGGCCTGGCTCGTCATCACCGATCCGAAGCCGTCCGTCGTCGAGACCGGACGGGACCTCGCGGTCGGCTGGCGGTTCAGCCGGTTCCCGTCCCCCGTCGACCTCCGCGCCTACGACTTCCGGACGGGCAAGGAGTTCCTCCGCAAGGACCACGTGGAGGGGACCGAGGTCCTGATCCCGGCGGCCGCGCTTCCGGCCGCGACCATCGTCCGCATCTACGCCGTCCAATCCTGGTTCTACAAGCGCTACCTCGGGGGCGACCGGTACGCCCGCGGCTCCGAGATCAACGTCATTCCCTGGTCCCAGGTGTTCGTGAGGACGAAATGAAGCGCCTGGCGCCCGCCATTCTGCTCGCCGCCGGCCTCCTCCTGCCGCGCCCCGCGGCGGCCCAGGCCATGCCCCAGGACGAGCTCAGGAGCGTCGCCCCGAACGTCTACCTCGACTGCGAGCGGCGGACCTGCGACTTCGAGTACATCAAGACCGAGATCACCTTCGTCAACTACGTCCTCGACCGCCAGAGCGCCGACGTCCACATCATCGTCACGCGCCAGCAGACGGGAAGCGGTGGCAACGAGTACACGCTCGCCTACATGGGCCTGAAGCGGCACGCGGGCAAGGACGCGACGCTGAAATTCTACTCGAAGCCGACGGACACCGAGGACCAGTTCCGCAAGGGTCTGGTCAACGTCCTCAAACAGGGGCTCATCCCCTACGTCTATGACACGCCCCTAGCCGAGTTCATCTCCATCAGCTACGCCCACAAGCAGGACTACCGCCCGACGCCGACGTCCGACCCCTGGCATTACTGGGTCTTCGGGGTCGGGGTCCGGGGCAGCGGGGAGTTCGAGGACCAGGCCGAGCGCTACAGCTACCAGGTCACCGCCTCGGCCAACCGGACGACCGAGGCCATGAAGTTCCGCCTGTACGGGGGCATCAATTTCAACCACCGCCGCTACGAGATCCCCGACGAGGAGCCCATCATCAGCGACAGCAAGCGCAAGAACGCGTCGGCCTCGATCTTCAAGTCGATCGACGGCCACTGGTCCTGGGGCGGCGGCGCCAGCGTCTATTCCTCGACCTACGATAACGCCCGGCTCTACACCTCGGTCGGACCCAGCGTCGAGTACAACATCTTCCCCTACGCCGAGGCCACCCGCCGCGAGCTCCGCCTGCAGTACCGGCTGAGCTACACGATGCGGGATTACTACGAGCTCACCATCTACGATAAGGTGAAGCAGAACCTCTTCAGCCAGGCCCTCCAGGTCGTCCTCGAGATCAAGGAGCCCTGGGGCTCCATCGGCGCCTCGATCCAGGGCTCGACCTTCATTCCCGATCTCAAGTACAACAACTTCCGGGCCGACCTCGGCGTCTACATCAACCTGTTCCGCGGCTTCTCGTTCAACGTCGGCGGCCGGTACAGCCGCATCCGCGACCAGCTCTCGCTTCCCGGCCGGGAATACTCGCCCGAGGAGATCCTGCTCGAGCTCAAACGCCTGGCCACCGGCTACGATCTCAGCTTCGAGATCGGGGTCAACTACCGTTTCGGCTCGATCTACAGCAACGTCGTCAACCCGAGATTCGGGAACGTGTGAGCTCAGCCGAAGACGGCGTAGAGCCCGGCCATCAAGAGGAACAGGACCAGGGCCACGATCCGATAATCCAGGATCCCGGGCCCCCAGGGCCCCTTGAGCGCGTCGACGGGGCGCGTCCAGACGAGCTTTTCGCTCTCGGCCGTATGAACGTGCGGACGGAGGAGCGAGACGACGACCAGGACCGCCGAACAGACGAGGAACAGGTAGAACGTGGCCATCATCGACGGCACGGCCCAGCCGGTCGTCTCCTTGAACCAGTCCAACAAAAAGACGGCGAGACCGAGCGCCGAGCCGACCATGAGGGTCACCCGGGCGGCCGTCGCCGAGGCCTTCCTCCACAGTACGCCCCAGAGGAAGACCGCCGTGATCGGCGGCGCGATGTAGCAAATGACCGCCGTGATGCCCTGGAACAGGCTCTGGAAATGGCCGACCATGGGTGACCAGAGGATGGCCACGAGCATGCCGGCGAAGGTGACCGAGCGGCCGACGAGGGTCAGGCGCTTCTCCGAGGCCAGCGGGCGCCAGCGCTTGTATATGTCGAGCGTGAACAAGGTGGCGATGGAGTTGAGCGCTCCCGAGACCGTGCTCATCAGCGCGGCGAGCAGGGCCGCCGCGACGATCCCCTTGAGCCCGGCGGGGAGGATATTGTTGACGAGGAGGGAATAGACGTCGGCCGAGCTCTCCGGGGCCGGCAGGGCGCCCTGCCGGACGAGGCCGTAGGCGATGAGCCCGGGCAGGACGAACAGGAAGACGGGGAGGATCTTGATAAACCCTGCGAACAGCGGGCCCAACCGGGCGTTCCGCTCGTCCCTGGCCCCGAGGACGCGCTGGACGATGGTCTGGTCGGCGCACCAGTACCATAGGCCGATGACCGGGTAACCCAGGAGGACCGCGTACCAGGGCAGGCTCGGCGTCTCGGCCGCGGTCCGCAGGACGGTCAGCTTGACGGGCTCGACCGCGGCGACGAGCCCTTCCCAACCTCCGATACGGGCCAGTCCGAAGCCGAGGACGCAGGCCGAGCCGAGGATGAGGACGACGGTCTGGACGGATTCCGTGACGACCACGGCCAGGAGGCCCCCGACCACCGTGTAGAGACCCGTGAGGAGGGCCGTGACGAGGATGCTCGTCGTGATGTCGATCCCGAACAGGCCGCGGAGGACCACCGCCCCCGTATAGAGGGAAAAGCCGATGTGGATGAATACGGCCGACACGATGGACAGTCCGGCCAGCCAGTCGCGGCTGGCCCGGGAATAGCGCTTCTCCAGGAAATCCGGCAGCGTGGCGACCCGGGCCCGGACGTAGAAAGGCGCGAAGAAGAGGGCCAACACGATGAGGAGGAAGGCGGCCATCCACTCGAAATTCCCGTAGGCCAGGCCGTTGACGTAGCCCTCCTGGGCCAGGCTGACGAGGTGGATGGTCGAGATATTGGTCGAGAACAGGGCCAGGCCGATGACCGGCCAGCGGAGCGAGCCGCCGGCCAGGAAATACTGGGCGCTCGAAGCCTGCTTCGTGCGGCGCTTTCGCCACGCCCAGAGCCCCAGGCCGACGATGCCCGCGAGGTAGGCGACGACGATGGCCGTGTCCAGGCCGGACATGGTCAGCTGCGCGGCGCCGTTCATACGCGGCCGGCCTCAGTCCGTGTGGAAGACTTCGTCCATGCGGCTCCAGAACTCCTTCGGGCCGCGGGTCGGGATGGGCGACTGGCAGGGATCGGTCTCCTTCCACCAGCGCTGCGTCTCAGGATCGGCGGCCATCCGGGCCATGTCGGCGGCGAAGTCGTCCCCCGTGTATTCGAAATAGGAAAAGAGGAGGAACTGGTCCTTCGCGACCTCCCGGAGGTAGATCGAGTAATTCCGGATATGGCACTCCTTGATCTTGGCCAGGACGCCGGGCCAGGCCGCGGCGTGGAGTTTTTTGTAGTCTTCGATCTTATCCGCCTTGACGCCGATGACCATGCCGTAACGCTCGACGCGGCCTCCGACGTTCGCGGCGACGCCGCGGGTGAGGGCCAGTCCGGCCGCGACGAGCCCGACGACGGCGGCCAAACGGACGATCGTTCGGGCGCTCATGACTCGGTCACTTCCCCGGGGCTGCCGGGGCCCGGACCTGGGTGATCTTGACGGCCACGGGCGCCTCGAGTCCCCAGGTCAGCCGCTGGATGTCGCTCGTCTCGGCTCGATCCGGAGCCGGCTTGGCCTTGACCAGGCGTATGGTCTGCTTTCGGGCCACAACGATCTTCAGGCCGCCGGGCGTCTGCTCCCAGGCCAGGTCCCCTTCCTGGCCGAGGAGGGTCACCTTGGTCCCGGGCGTGGCGGAAACGGATCTGAGGAGGAGGGTCCGGGAGTTCCGCTCGTCCAGGACGGCCAGGGCGTAGACGGTGCCCTCGACCCGCTTCTGCGTGAACCAGACATCACCCTCGTTCGTGACGATCCAGGGGCGGACCCCCCGGACCGCCTCGCCGTAGAGCATCATCCACAGGCCGAGGTCGCGGAGGACGTCCTCGTCGGCCGGAGCGATCCGCCCGTCGGGCCGGGGCCCGATGTTGAGGAGCATGTTGCCGCCGCGGGCCCGGATGTGAACGAGGTTCTCGATGATCTCGGACGACGGCCGGACGACGGCGCCGGGGAGGTAGGACCATTGATAGCTCGTGGTCAGGCAGCTCTCCCAGGCGCGGTCGTCGGCCTGGCCCGGGATCTCCTGTTCGGGGGTCGGGATCTCGCCGCGGGCGATGAAGACGTCCTGGCGGACGCGCCAGGCGTGTTTCTTGAGCGGCTCGCACTTGCCGTCGAACCAAAGCATGAAGACGTCACCGTAGCGGGTCAGGAGCTCCTCGATGTGGCCGCGCTCGTAGTCGAGGAAGCTCAGTTGTTTCGGACCGAACGGGGCCGGGCTGTCGAATCCCGGTTCATAGATGTGGCCCGTGCGCCGGCCCGTTTCCCACTGGTAGCGGAAATCGCCGGGCGAGTAATAGAACCCGAGAAGAAGCCCTTCCTTGCGGAAGGCTTCGGCGACCATGGCCGCGATGTCCCGGCCGTAGGGCGTCCGGGTGATCTTGAAATCACTGAGGGCCGTATCGAACATGCAGAAGCCATCGTGGTGTTTGGCCGTGAAGACGACATACTCCATGCCGGCGAGACGGGCCAGGCGGGCCCACTCGGCCGGGTCGAAGCCCTTCGGATCGAAGGTCGCGGCCAGGGCGTAGTACTTCTTGATGAAATCCTCCGAAGCGTTGTAGAGGGGCCAGGAGATCTCGGTCCCGACCTGGGAGTTCGGCCCCCAGTGGATGAAGAGGCCGAGGCCCGCGTCGCGGAAGATCTCCGTTTTCCCGGGGTCGTTGGAGAGGCGCACGGAGTCCTCGGCGAGAAGCGGGACGGCCGGCTTTTCCGCGGCGACCGACCCGGTCGTCGCGGACGACCCGGTCGTCGCGGACGGCTCGGGCGCCGGCCCGGAACACCCGAGGGAACCGAGGACGGCGGCAGTCAACAACGCGGCGAGAACGGATCCACGGACGCGGGGGGACAACGAGGGCATCATGGGGGCCTCCTTCGTCCCTCCCTTTTAATAGAACGCAGAAGAAAAATCAAATACTATGCCGGGCGGAAAAGAGATGTTTTCAGACTTCCCTATCGCCCGGCTAGTACTCGGGGAGCAGCAAAGATCATGGAAATTTTTTACTGCTCCCCGTAGTATAATCGGGTCGTGACCTCGAAAGAACGCATGCTCCGAGCCCTGGCCCGGGAGAAGCCGGATCGCCTGCCGGCCACCGTCCACCAGTGGCAGAAGTACCACCTGGACACGTTCCTCGGAGGCGTCGGCGACCTCGAGGCCTTCCGACTGTTCGGGCTGGACGCGTCCATCCAATACTTCCAGGACATGGGCCAGTTCTGGCTCACGGACGCCGACTTCACCAAGTTCTCGACCCCCGAGTGGCGGGACGATGCCGAGATCCTCAGCGCCGATCCCGATCACCGGGTGGCCCGGCACACCATCACCACGCCGGGGGGGAAACTCACATACGCGGCCGAGGGCAACCGGAGGACGACGTGGGTCTCCGAGTACCTGATCAAGCACGACGACGACATCCGGCTCATCGAGAAGTACATGCCCGTACCGCGGCTCGACCCCGCGCCGGTCGGCCGGGCCTACGACGCCGTCGGCGACG
>Ga0105094_10000937_pt1 | contig 14984 bp, 7 predicted proteins | sample PPLLak1March2015_2_FD_87023 | JGI IMG/M metagenome (GOLD analysis project Ga0105094, IMG submission 87023) | Freshwater sediment microbial communities from Prairie Pothole Lake near Jamestown, North Dakota, USA - PPLs Lake P8 Core (3) Depth... | ecosystem: Environmental > Aquatic > Freshwater >...
CACCTCGGCCGGCTCGGCACCGTCCGATGGGCCTGAGCCGCCGCCACGCAGGTAGGGCCGATAGGCGGACAGCAGGTGATTCGGCACTCGCCCCCGCAGGACGATGTTCCGAGCCAGATGGCGCTCCTCCAGCAGTTGGCCGTGCTCGCGCATCAGAGCCGCCAGACGGGCCTGACTATAGGGCACCCGCACCTCGATCTCAGTCATTCCCTGGTACAGCTCAAGCTCGATGGCACTGAGCAAGGCCTCGCTTCCCGAGCCGGTCAGCGCCGAGACGGCCACCCCCCGCTCGAAATCGTCCACCTGGTCAAGGATGAAGGCCGGATCTGGGCGCAGATCGACCTTGTTCAGGGCGGTCACCATCGGAATCTCGCCTGCCTGGATCTCCTCCAGCGTTCCAAGGACTGCCTTCGCCTGCGCCTGCGCGTTGGGATGCGTGATGTCCACGACATGCAGCAGCAGATCCGCCTCGCTGATCTCCTCCAACGTGGCGCGAAAGGCGGCGATCAACGAGGTCGGCAGCTTCTGGATGAAGCCTACCGTGTCCGTCAGCAGGACCTGGCGCCCGCCGGGGAGCTCGATCCTGCGCGTCGTCGGGTCAAGCGTCGCAAAGGGCTGATCGGCGACAAACACGTCGGCCCGCGCCAGCCGGTTGAGCAGCGTCGACTTGCCAGCGTTGGTGTAGCCGACCAGGGCGACCGTCGGCAGGGCCGCCTTGCGGCGCTGCGACCGGTGCCGTTGGCGGTGGGCGCGCACCTTGTCAAGCTCCCCTCGCAGGTGGGCCATGCGCCGGCCGATCTCCCGCCGATCCACCTCAAGCTGCGTCTCGCCGGGACCGCGCAGGCCGACGCCGCCGACCGAGCCCGACCGGCCGGCGCCGCCTCCTGCCTGGCGTGCCAGGTGGGTCCAGGCGCGTGTCAGACGCGGCAAGCGATAGGCATACTGCGCCAGTTCTACCTGGAGCGCCCCCTCCCGGGTGCGCGCATGCTGGGCGAAGATGTCGAGGATCAGGGCAGTCCGATCGAGCACCCTCACATCCTCGCCGAAGACCTGCTCAAGCTCACGCTGGTGGCGCGGTGAGAGTTCGTCGTCGAACAGCACGATATCTGCCTGCGTCTCTTCGACAAGGCTTTGCACCTCGCTGACCTTGCCTGACCCCAGGAAGGTCTTCGGGTCGGGAGTGCGCAGCCGCTGCGTCGCCTGACCGACGACGGTCAGCCCGGCGGCTTCGGCCAGCAGTTCCAGCTCGGCCAGGGACTCTTCGACTCCCAGCAATCGGCTGGCGTCGGCCAGGTCCACACCCACCAGGAACGCCCGCTCGCGTCCGCTGCGGGTGGGGATTGGGGTTGCCCGTTGACGATACTGCGCCAGTCTGGACTTGGGCACTCTTGCCTCCGCAGGGCTGAGTGTACGGCCAGGCGGCGCGCCTGCCAAGGGAAGCCAAGTCGCTTGCCGCACATCAACCGAGAACTCAGCGCTCACAATTCACCGAGCCGCCTGCGGTGAGCGCCGCAACGAAGTCCCCGCACCTCGCCCGGCCGCGCGGAAGGGACATCGCGAGTTCCCAGGATTGGCGAAGGATCCCGGGCCAGGGAACGCGGCAATGGTTCAGGGCTCGAGCGCCACCTGTTCGAGCCAGGCCAATAGAGTCTTCCCGACCTGCGCCAGGCTGGCGGCCGAGACCTTGTCGAGCGTATCCTGGGTCGTGTGCCAGTAGGGATAGTCGATGTCAATGATGTCGACAGCAGGGATGCCGGCGTCCACGAAGGGTACGTGGTCGTCGAGGATCTTGCGCCCGGGTTCGGCGATGAAGGCGGTCATACCTGCCTGCTCGGCGACTGCCCAGATCTCCGCCGCCAGGTTGGGATCGGAGTTGGCCTCGAGGTACAGCTGCAGGTCGGCGTCGCCGACCATGTCGACGATCACCGCCCGGTCTGGCGGGCTTTGTCCCTGGGCGATAAACTCCGTCGACCCGACGATCCACGGCCAGCCATCGATCCGCCCGCTGTCCTCCCCGTCGAAGAACACGAGCTGCACCGGTTCACGCAAATGCTCCTGCGGAATCACGCGGGCCAACTCGAGCAAGACCGCCACGCCGGAGGCGCCGTCGTTTGCGCCAGGGACCGGCGCCAGAGGAGAGACCGCATCCCGGTCGGCGTACGGCCGGGTATCATAGTGCGCCCCTAGCAGCAGTCCACCCGGCCCCCCTGGACCCGCGCGCCCGATCAGGTTCCGCAGGCGAACGCCGCCGAATGCGAACTCCTGCACCTGAGTCTCCCACCCGGCCGTCTGCAGCTGTCCGAGGATCCAATCGCCGGTCTGCCGGTGCGCTTCGCTGCCCGGGATGCGCGGCCCAAGCGCAACCTGCGTAGCCACGTCGGCCAACGCCCGCTCCGCATCGAAGTCGGCGGCACCGTTTGGCGTCGTCCCCACCGCCGTGCAGCTGCTCAGCAAGACTGCGCATCCGAGCATCAGCCAAGACCGAGTCCGGGTGCGCGTAGCCTGTTGTTCCTTAGAGGTGAGATTTCTGCGCAGGAATGTGTGGGCAGCCATGGCTATGCGCATTGCCTTGAGTCCCAATCGCCCATGAAACCGTCCACCGCATGCATGGCCCTGTGTGCAAGCAGCGCCGCACGCTCCTTGCGCGCCTTCGGCGCTGCAGGTCCAGGCGTTGGCAGCAGCCCGAGATTCGCCTTCATGGGCTGGAAGCGACGGCGATCTGCAGTCGTCACGTGCCGGACCAGCGCGCCGAGCATGGTCTCGGCTGGCAGCTCGAAGCCCGCGTCGCCCCGCGCCAGCCGCGCTGCGTTCCGGCCCGCCAGCATGCCGGTGGCGATGTTGCCCAGGTAGCCCTCTACGCCGGTCAACTGGCCAGCGAGCAGGATTTCGGGCCGAGCCCGCAACTGGAGCGTCGGCAACAGAACGGCCGGCGCGTTGACGAAGGTGTTGCGATGCATCTGGCCATAGCGTAAGAACCGCGCCGAGCCCAGCCCGGGGATCAACCGGAAGACGCGCTGCTGTTCGCTCCAGACGAGGTTCGTCTGAAAGCCGACTAGGTTGTACATTGTGCCTGCCCGATCTTCCTGTCGCAGCTGGACAACGGCGTGCGGTCGGCGGCCGGTGCGCGGATCGCGCAAGCCAATCGGCCGCAGCGGGCCGAAGGCCAACGACTGAGTGCCTCGCTCCGCCATCACTTCGATCGGCAGGCAGCCCTCGAAGAAATCCCCCAGCCCTGCCCGGACGCCTTCCCGCACATCCCGCTCGAACGAGCGTAGCGGGACCCTCTCTGCGCGCTGCAGGGCATCGACGAACACCGCGTATTCTTCCGCGGCGAGTGGGCAGTTGAGGTAGTCGCCGTCCATTCGCTCGCCGCGCGCGAAACGCGAACCGCGGAAGACAATGTGCCGGTCGAGGCTGTCCGCATCCACGATCGGCGCGATGGCGTCGAAGAAGTACATGTAGGCCTCGCCGGTCAACTCGCCGAGCGCCTGAGCGAGAGCGGGGGAGGTCAGCGGACCGGTGGCACATACAACCCAGCCCGGCGGGAACTCCTCCACCTCGCGCCGCTCGATGCAGATACGCGGGTGGCGCTCGATCTGCTCGCTCACCTGTTGGGCGAAGGCCGCCCGATCCACAGCCAGCGCACCGCCAGCCGGGACACGAGCCTGCTCAGCACATCGAACCAGCAGCGACCCCAGCCTGCGTAGCTCCGCCAGCAACATCCCAGATGCCCTGTCGGGCAGGCTCGAACCGAGCGAATTGGAGCACACCAGCTCTGCGAGCCGATCGGTCTGGTGGGCGCCGTTCTGGGTGTGAGGCCGCATCTCGGCCAGCGTGACCTGCAGGCCGTGCTCGGCCGCCTGCCACGCCGCTTCCGCGCCCGCCAGCCCTCCGCCGATGACCAGAAGCTGCGCACTCATGGGGCCGGTATTCTACCATCGCCGGGTCGGCATGCTTCTTGCAACTCGTTTGCGCAGCCCTAGGTCATCCTGTATACTCCTGCGAGGCGAGCCATGCTACAGGTCCAAGATACCTCCATCCGACCCCTGACGACGGCGCATCTGGCGCAGACCATGAGCTTGCTCACTTTGTCCAACCTCGAACTGCGGGACAAGGTGATGGCCGAGCTGGCGGGCAACCCCGCCCTGGAGCTGGTCGAGGAGCGCGTCTGCCCGAGCTGCCATCGCAAGCTGGTCAGCGGGCCGTGTCCCCACTGTGCCCGCCCATCCGGCGACGATCAGCCCATCGTCTTCCTTTCGCCGCGCCAGTCGACGCCCGGGATCGGCCGCAGGCTGCCCGAAGAGGAGGGCCTTGAGCAGGAACCGGCGGCGCCCGAGGATCTGGGACTCCATGTCCTCTCCCAACTGGCCGCCGATCTGGAGGTGGCGGACCGCCCAATTGCGGCCTACATCCTGGCCAGCCTGGACGAGGACGGCTTCCTGCAAGAGCCGCCGCCGATCATCGCTCGCGCCACACGCTCGAGCCTGACCCAGGTCGACCGAGTGCTGCAGGCGATCGCCGCCGTTGACCCGCCCGGTCTGGCCACCAGCGGCCCGCGCCAGGCGCTGCTCGCCCAGCTGGCCCATCTGCCGTTTCACAATGCCACCACCGACACGGCACGCACGATGCTCGAAACCTGCTTCGACGAACTGGCTCGCCACGAGTATGACCGCATCGCTCGCAAGCTCGATCTCTCCCCGGCCCGTGTGCGAGAGGCGGCCGAATTCATCGCCCGCAACTTGAATCCCTACCCGGCACGCGCCTTCTGGGGCTCAGGCCGTCAGCCGCGCACCAGCGAACCTGGCGTCTACCATCAGCCGGACATTCACATCACGCACAACCCGTCCGCCGATGACGGCAGCCTGATGGTCGAGATCTTTGCGCCGCTGTCCGGCTGGCTGCGCGTGAATCCGCTGTTCCGCCAGTCGCTGCCTGAAGAGGAAGCTCCGGTCTCCGAAGAGTGGTCCCGCCATCTCGAGCGGGCGGCGCTCTTCGTGAAGTGCCTCCAGCAGCGCAACCACACGATGCGCCGGATGATGGAGATCCTGGTGGACCGGCAGCGCGAGTTCATCCTGCAGGGTGACCGCTACCTGCAACCACTCACCCGGGCCAAGCTCGCCATCGATATCGGCGTCCACGAGTCGACCGTCTCGCGTGCCGTCTCGCACAAGTCGGTCGCCCTGCCCGACGGCCGCATTATCCCGCTCGACCGATTCTTTGATCGCAGCCTTTCCGTGCGCGATCGGATCAAGGAGATCGTCAGCCTGGAGTCCCGCCCGCTGACCGACGACGAGATCGTTGTCCGCCTGGGGCGTGAAGGGGTGCACGTCGCTCGCCGCACGGTGGCCAAGTATCGGGCTATCGAGGGCATCTTGCCGGCGCGCTTGCGCCACCGCAAGCGAACGGACGCCGCGGCCCGGGTCTGAACATTGTCATCCAACGTCGCGTCGACCAACCCGATCGCCCGGCTGTTCAAGCCTGACCTCTCACGAGACCTCTTCCGGGTGCTGGCCGACACGACGGACGATGCGCTGATCGTGCTCAGCGGCGACGCCGGCCGCCTGCTCACCTGCAATCACACGTTCCTGCTGCTGTCCGAGTACTCGCGCAGCGACGTCGAGGGCATGGCACTGTCTCTGCTGTTCGCCGGCGAGCCAGGGCAGCGCGTGGCCGAAGGCCTGCGCGCTTCTTCCCAACACCGTGAAACGCAGTTAGACGACACTCTGCTTGAGCGCCGTTCCAGCGGTCCGCTTGAGGTCGATCTGAAAGCCGTCGCTGTCGGCACGGCCCGCTCCGCGATTGTCGTGCGCCTGCGCCCCTCCGCCCTCAGGCTGGCGGCGGCTACCGCCGAACAGGCGGCGCGGGCCCGGCTGGACGCCCTCAGCCGGATGACCTCGGCGTTGGAGGTTGAGGCCGCTCGGGGTCTGCCCGGCGTGCTGACGGCTGCGCAGCGCTTGCTGTCCTGCGACGTTGTCGGCCTGTACCGCCTGTCTCCAACCGCGCCGGAATACCTGCGGGTCGGCGATCTCCCTGCCAGCTTCCCTGCGACTCTCCCCCCGGCCCAGCTCGAGCCTCTTCGCCAAGAGGCATCCTGGATGATCGGGCAGCGCCCGGGCCACCCGATCCACAAGGCCGCCCGTGCCGCCGGGCTCGCGGCGCTGCAGGCTGCAACCATCGGCGAGTCCGAGGCCTGGGTCGGGGTCGCCTTCGCAGGCTGGAGGGACGCCGCCCAGGTTCCACCCGACGCACCCGCCCTGCTGGGTCTGGCCGCCAGCCTGTGCCACAGTGCGCTGCGTCTGGCCGGCCTAACGGCTCAGGCCTCGGCACAGGCCAGCGAAAGCGGCCAGGCCGAGCGCGAGCTGGAAGCCATTCTGGATGTCGCCGGCGAGGCATTCCTGATGTTGGATCGCGAGCTGCGCGTCCGGCGCTGCAACCGAGCCGCCGCCGATCTGCTGGGCTACCAGCCGGCGGAGCTGCTCGGGGTTCCCGTCAACGACTTGCTCATCAGCCCGGATGACCTGACGGCGACGCTGCTGGACGCTGCCGGCCACCGTCGTCCGGGCGAGCGCCCACAACTGGTGCTGCACCATCGCGACGGCACCCCCTTCCCGGCGCATGTCCGGGTTTCTCCGGTCGAGCACGACCACGAGGAAGTCTCCCTGGCACTCTCGATCCAGGACCTCTCCGAACGCGAGGCGCTGGCCGGCCAGAGCGAGGTGCTCCATCAGCGCGCCGTGCTCGGCGAAGTCAGCGCGATCTTCGCCCATGAAGTCCGCAATCCGATCAACAACATCAGCACCGGCATTCAGCTGGTCGCCTCCCGCCTGGGGGAACAGCATCCGCTCTACCCCTCCCTCGACCGCGTGCATAAGGAGTGCAACCGGCTCGATCAGCTGATGCGCGACGTACTGCTCTTCGCCCGGCCGCTCGAGCTGAAGATGGAGCCGGTCGATCTGGCCGCGATGATCCAGATGCTGCTGCAGCGCTGGAAGCCTCGCCTGGGACAGGCACAGATCCGCCCGCACGCCGAACTGCAGCCCGGGCTTCCGCCGGTTCCTGCAGACCCCCGGGCGCTGGAGCAGGTGCTGGTCAACCTGATCTCAAACGCTATCCAGGCGATGCCGGCAGGCGGCACGCTGTCCGTTCGGCTCTTGGCGAAAGCAGAGCCCGAGGCGGGCCCAAGCGTCGAGCTGCAAATCGCCGACACCGGCCCGGGAATTCCGGCCGACCAGGTGGCGCGCATCTTCGATCCGTTCTTCACCACCAAGAAAGAGGGCACGGGCCTCGGCCTGGCGATCAGCCGCCGAATCGTGGCCGCCCATAAGGGGAGCATTCAGGCCGAGTCGTTTCCGGGGGCAGGGACTCTGTTCACCATCCGCCTGCCCGCAGGAAGCCCAGTCGGCCGCGGGAAGGGTAGATGACCGCCACCATACTGATTGTCGACGATGAGGAAACGGCGCGCTCGTTTGTCGCCGAAGCCCTGCAAGACGCGGGCTACGAGACGCTGCAAGCCGGCACCCTGCAAGAAGCGGCGCGGTCCGTCGATCAGGGTCAGGCTGACATCGTGCTGCTCGACATGATGCTGCCGGACGGTTCCGGCCTGACCTTGCTGGATCGGATCGTGCTGGAGAACCCCTCCCCACCGGTCATCCTGCTTACTGCCTACGGCGAGGTCGACACAGCGGTCGAGGCCATGAAGAAGGGAGCCCAGGACTTCCTGCAGAAGCCGGTCGACTTCACCCGACTGTTGCGGGCGGTCGAGCGCGCCCGGGAAGTCGTCGCCCTGCGGCGCGAACTGGCGCTGCTGCGCCGCACCGCTCAGGCCGATGGGGATTGGGTGGTCGGCGACACGCCGGCGATGAAGCAGGTGTATGACGAGGCGATGCGCGCCGCCCAGGTATGCGCCTCGGTGTTGATCACCGGCGAGACGGGCACCGGCAAGGAGGTGCTGGCGCAGGCGATCCGCAAGGCCGGCCCGCGCGCCAACCATCCGTTTGTGCCGATCAATTGCGCTGCACTGCCCGATACCATGATCGAATCGGAGCTCTTCGGCCATGAGGCGGGCGCCTTCACCGGCGCCACCAAGCGCAAGCCCGGCTTGATCGAGGTCGCGGACGGCGGGATCTTGTTCCTGGACGAGATCTCCTCGACGAAGACTGACATGCAAGCCAAGATGCTGCGCGTGCTCGACGAGCAGCGCTTCCGCCGCATCGGGGGCGTCACCGAAATCACCGTCGATGTGCAGGTCCTGGCCGCCTCCAACCGGGACCTTCCAGCAATGATCCATGAAGGGGCCTTCCGGGAAGACCTGTACTACCGGCTCAAGGTCGTCGACCTTCACCTGCCTCCTCTGCGCCAACGCCTGGCTGACGTCCCGGCGCTGGTGGGTACCTTCATCCGGCAGATCAACCAGCGCACCGGCAACCAGATCGCCGGAATCTCGCCGCGTGCCGTTGACGCCCTGAAGGCCCACAGCTGGCCTGGCAACATCCGCGAGCTGCGCCACACCATCGAGCGCGCCATGCTGTTCTGCGACGAGGATATTCTCGACGTCGGCCACCTGCCCCCCGACCTGCGCTCGCTGGTCGCCTAAGGCACTACTGGCACGCTAGTTGCAACAACCGTCTCCTGACGCAGCTTGTGCAGGAGGCGGCAATGATTCCCCTTACGCTCCACGACCTTCAGATGATCATCGTAGTGACGATGCTGGCCATCGGCATCCTGTTTATCCTGCTCGGGACTTTCATCCTGGTCACCCGCAGCTACGGCAAGGAAGTCCGTACCCTGGCCGCCCAGACCGCCAAACTCGGCCAGAAGGGGATCGGCGAGGAGATCAGCGGCCTGGTCAGCAGTGCCTCCGAGCTGGTCCTGTCGATCAACCAGCTCGTGCGGACGGCGAACGGGATCGGAGTCTTCCTGATCGCCTTCGGCACGCTGCTGGTGCTGCTCTCCTACTGGGTCACCACGCAGATTGCCCCGGCTGGCTTGCTGGCCGCGTGAGGCAGGGGATGCTCAACGACAGCCAACTCGTCGCTGCGCTCGGGCAGCGTCTGCCGGCGCCTGCCTGCGCCGATTTGCTCACCCGGCTGCTGCGTGTGCCTTCCGTCTGGAACGCCCTGCACCAGCCAGATGTGCTGGCCCAGATCCTCGACACGGAATCCATCGAGGCTCTCCGGCCGATCGATGTCCTCACGGCTCGAATCCGCCCTCGGCGACTGACCGAGGAAGCCTTGCAGCTGCTGCTTGCAGGCAGCGAACAGTCCGAGCCTGACGAGTCTCCCTTGGAGCGGGTTTCGGCCCTTTGCCAGGCACTGGTCTGGTCCTCCCAACGCGGCGAGCCTGGTGCCTGGGGATCCCGCCTGGCCGACGATCCGCTCTGGCGCGACGCTCTCGCATGCGCCTGGCCGGACCTGGCCGACACAGCTGGCTGGTTGCAGGCAGCCTTTGCTGCCGATGACCTTGCGCTGCAGAATGCCGCCGTCAACGCCCTGCTGGCCAACTCCGCTCCGCAGAGCGCGGTGGCTCTGTTGCGCCAGGCGCTGGGTGCTGCGTTGGGCGCTTCGATCTCCCGGTTGGATCAGATGGGTGAGAGCGCTCTGGCTTCGGCCTTGGCCGCCGGCGAGACCCCGGATGCCGGCGTCCCCAAGGACCTGCCGCAGGCGATCGCCGCTGCCGCCAGCGCGAATCTCCGTGGCGAGCTGGAAGGCGGGCACCTCGCCTTGCAGCAGGCCTGGGATCTAGCTCAAGAGGCGGCGGCGGACGTCGCGGATCGCCTGGCGGACTTCGCCGAGAACCACGACGAACTGGTGCTGGGCCTGGAGGCAAGGCAACGCGCACTCGCAGCTTCTGACACATCTCGCCGGCGCGCTGCACTGGCCTGGTGCCAGATCCGTCTCGGGAACGTGGATCAAGCCTTGACCACGCTTGCTCAGAATCCCGAGTCGTTTGAGGAATTCGTTGTGCGCACCACTGCCCTGCTGCGCCAGGGCGAGCGCCAGGCCGCCGAGCGGCTGCTTGCGAATCTACCGATCGATCCGCAGGAACTGGCTGAGATTCCCTGGGTATGGCTCGAGCGGGCGCGCCAGGGCGCAGGCGCCATTGGCAGTCTGCGGCTTGTCGGTCAGATCTCGGAAGAGATCTCCCGCCGCAGGCCCGCTTCCGCCGAAGCCTGGCTCGACCGGGCCAAATTCCTCCAGTCGACCGGCCAGGCCGAGCGGGCAGTCGACGCAGCCTCGGTGGCCATCACCCTCCAGCCGGCAACACCCGAAGCAGAGCGGGTGCTGGCCGAGGCGCTCGTCGCCGCAGGACGCGCCCAGCTCGCACTGCCGATCTGGAAACGCCTGGCGCAAGCCGACCCGCGCCATTTGTTGGACCTCGCCGATTGCGCGCTGCAGGCGGGCGACCCCGCCCTGGCGCATCAGTTGGCCGAGCAGATGCAGGCCGAAGAGCAGCACTCCCTTGCTGCGGCAGTCATCAGCGCCCGCGCGGCGGTTGCCCTGGGCGAGATCGAGAGCGCCCGCCGCCAGCTGCATCAGCTTGTCACCACCAACCCCGATGCCCCTGCAGCGTGGATCGCCCTAGCCGAGCTACAGGCGGCCTCCGGCGAAGACGCGCTCGCAGGCGCGACGCTGGCCGCCGCTGTGCAGGCCGCACCCGCCACGCCCCGCCTGCTGATGGCCTACGCCCGCTGGCTGGGCAGCCATGGCCGAACCACAGAGGCTGCGGCACACGCCACGCGCGCCGTCGCGACCGATCAGGCGCCGGGGGATTGGCTGCGTCAGGCAGGGAAATGGCTGCAGGAGCTGGGGCGTCCGGATGAGGCTATCCTGCTGCTACGTCGTGCAGCGGAGATGCTTCCGCACGAAGCTCTCATTCAGAACGAATTGGCCGCTGCGCTGGAAGCCAACGGGAAGCTCAGCGACGCCTACCGGTGTCTGCGCAGCCTGCCGGAGGATGCCAAGGGGATCAACCATCTGCTGGCAGGGCGCGTCGGGATCTCCCTTGCCGACCAGACAGGCGAGTCGGTTGTGCTGGCGTGGGCGACGAAGCATCTTGCTGCCGCACTCAGCCAGGAGACGGGAACGCCTGAAGCCGATCTGTGGTACGCCCATGCGCAGCTGCGTTCTGGCAACGCCATTGCCGCTATGCAGCACTACATTGCGGCAACGGCCAAGGCCGCCCTGGGGACGCCCACCCATTCTCAGGCGGCGCTTGCATTGGCCGATGCCGCAATCGAGGCCGGCCAGCCGACGATTGCATTGGATCCCCTCGAAGCGCTGCTTGCCTCCGACCCGAATTCCGTGCAAGCGCATCACCAGCTCGCCCGGGCGTACGCGGCTTGCGAGATGTGGGACAAGGCGTTGCCGCTGGCCGAGCAAGCTGCCAACCTGGCCCCGGCTGACCCGGAGGCTTTGCGCCGCCTGGGTGCCACTGCCATCGCCGCCGGCGCGGCGCATGTCGCCCTGCAGGCCCATGAGCGGCTGACCGCGTTGCAGCCGGCCGACTTCGAGGCGTGGCTTTCGCTGGCCGACAGCGCTGCGCGCCTGGCGCGCAAGCATGTTCAACGCGCTGCGCTTGCACATGCCCTGCTGCTCGGCCGTCGCAGCACCGATCATCTGCTCCGGCTCTCCGCGATCCTGGCGCCGCTGGGCGAGACCTCGCTCGCCATGCTCACCCTCCGTCGAGCACATCTCCTGGACCCGCGTCAGATCGCCCCGCTCCTGGCGCTGGCAGAGATGGCCGACCTGTGTGGCGATCGCCAGCAGGCCGGAGCGGCGTGGTCGAAGCTGACCGAAATCGAGCCAGCCAACGTCGAATTCCTGCTGGCTGCCGGGCAGGCAGCGCACGCCAACGGCCGCCTGGACGAAGCCGTCGAGCTTCACCGGCGCGCCCTCAGCGCGGCGCCCGATCAGCCGCGCACGCACCTCGGACTCGCGCGTGAGCTCTGGTTCTCAGGTGAGCCCGCCGCCGCGCAGGAGCAATACCTGCATGCCCTGGCCACCTTCCCGCATGACTCGCTCGTGCTGCTCGCCGCCGCCCAGGCGCTCCTGGGGAATGGCCGCGTCGAGGAAGCGCTGCAAGTCTGTGAGGACGCACTAGAACTCGCTCCTTCTGAGCCGCAGGCTCTACTGTGCCTGGGGGAGTGTCTGTTGCGCTCCACCCAGCCGGCCAGGTTGCTCGCCCTGCTTGACTCGTCCGCAGCCGACGCCTTCCCGGTTGTCACGCTTGCCTGCCTGCGCACGCTCGCTCACATCCAGTTGGGTGAGCCCGAACGCGCCAGCTATGCTTTCACCCAGGCCACCCTCCCCCAGGATCCCAGCCCCAGTGACACCTTGTGGATCTCCCGCGCCGCTCGTGAACTCGGCGCCTGGGAGCACGTGCTGCGCCCCACGCTGATTGCTCCGGCGTCGGGCGAGGAGGAGCAGCTGGAGGCACTGATCGGCCTGCTCCGCCTCGCCGATGCTTCTTGGCTGCATGCATTCATCGGCGCCGTCCGCCACGCCCCGCCCGCCGCGTGGCTGGACATGCACGCCTGGGACGAATGGGGCCGCCTAGAAGCGGCGCTGTCCCAGTTCCCCGCGTACGCCGACCATCTGGCCGCGCTTACGCCGCGCGCGGACCTGTACCGCCTGGCCAACGACGACGAGCGACGCACGGCGCTCCGGCAGCATCTGGCGCGCCAACCAGCCGCTGCCCCTGCCGAGACTCTCGGCATCGCTTGCCTGCGGGCCGGCCTGCCCGCCGAAGCCCTGGCCGCCCTGCGCACGGTTCCCGAGCCCGGGAACGCTTGGATCGACCTGCTGCAGGGCATGGCACATGCCGGGCAGGGTGCACCGGCCCTCGCCCTCGACTGCTACCACGCAGCTGCAGACTCGCCAGCCCTCCGGCCGCTGGTGGCGATCCTGCGCGGCCGTACCTATCTGCTGCTTGGCCAGGAAGACGCCGGCTTGAGCGAGTTCAGCCTGGCCCTGGCGGCCTGGCCCGACGAGGCTGCCTGGCACGCCGAGCTGGCTTCCGCCTATGGCGAGACCTCCGACGCCCAGCGCGCCCTGCCCCACCTGCAGCAGGCAGTTGCCCTCGCGCCGGAAGTCCAGGACTACCACCTCGCCTACGCCCGTGCCCTGGTCGATGCAGGGCAGGCAAAGGAAGCCGTGCACGAGTATCAACCGGTGCTGGAAAGCATGCCCCGGGTTGGCGGTGTATGGAAAGAGGCCGGTAGCGCCGCCCTGGCAGCCGGTGCGAACGCCCTCGCCCAGTCCTGGTTCGATCAAGCCTGCGTCCTGCTGCCCGACGAGGCGCAGGTCTGGGTCGGCGGTGCCCTCGCTTCCCATCGGGAGGGCAATCTCCGGCGAGCCGCCGACCTCATCCAGACCGCGTCCCGCCTGGCGCCCGAGGACGTCAAGGTGCTCATGGCCCAAGGCGAGATCTACGCCGCGGCTGGCAAACACGACAAGGCGCTGCAGGCGTTCGACGCGGCGCTGGCCTCGCTCGACGATCCGCTTCCGGCGCACCTCGGCCGTGTGGCGGTGATGGGCCGCATCGGCCGGAATGCCGAAGCGATCGCAGAGATTGAGCGCCTGCAGGTCGAGCACCCCGACGACGAGCAGTTGTGGCTGGCGCTGAGCGCGGCGCGCGAGGGCGACGACGATCTGACAGGCGCGCTGACCGCGGCGGAGAAGGCCGTCGAGCTCGCACCCCGTCATCCCGCCGCCAGGGTTGCGCTCGGCCGATTGGCCCGCAAACTCGGCCAACTCGACCGCGCCATTGACGTGTTGACCACCTTCGCGCCATCCGGCGCGGATGCGGCCATTGAGCTCGGCAAGGCGTACGAGGCACGCCGGGAGTATGGGCGAGCCCTCGAGCAGTTCCGGCGCGCCATTGCCGTCGACCCGGGCAGCGCAGCAGCCCATTTCCATGCCGGCGCGGCCCTGCGCAGCATCAAGGATTACCCGCAAGCCAGCCGGATGTTCGAGCGCGCCGTTGAGCTCGACCCGAAAGACGCAAACGCCCTGCATCAACTTGCAGCCGTGCGTGCCCTCGAGTTGGTCCACGGTGCAATCCCCCTCCAGGCGGTGCTGTAATGACCGATCGCGCGAACCTGCTGCTCCTGCTCAACGCCGCCCGTCTCGCCGGACGCCCCGACTACATCCGGCACGTTGCCGCCGACTGGCTGGGTGTGTGGCCCGGCGATCGCGAGGTTGCCCGCTTGCTGGCTGCAGCCGAAAGCGAGCTCGGCTTCGATGCTCTCGCCACTGACCGGCTGACATCCGTCGTCCTCGCCGACCCGGAGGATCAAGCCGCCAATGCGGCGCTCGCAGCCTCGCTGCGCAGGCAAGGCAAGCCGACCGCGGCGTTCGCCTTCGAGTGCTGCGCCCGCGCCCTCCGGCGCGTCCCCCTGCCCGAGAGCGCCCCGGCTTGGGCCAGCTCGCTGAGCGAGGCGATCGCCGCCCTGCAAGCCGAGCAGGCAGGGCGTGCCCAGGCGCTTCTCGTGGATGCTCTGGCCGCTGATCCAGACGTGCCGCTCCCCACCCTTGTTGCCATGCAGGCGGCGGTGGCCAGCGGTGACGAACAAACCGCTCTCGCCCATGCTGAGCGTGGAGCGCGCCGCTGGCCCGACACACTTGCCTTCCGGCTGACGCTCGCCGGCCATTGGATCCGGCAGGGCGAAACGGCGCGAGGTGTCGAGGCAATGCACCGCTGCGCGGCAGACGATCCCACGGCCTCGGTTGCCCTGCGCTACCTCGGCAGCGATAGCCGCTATCTCCGGCTTTGGCCGCTCACGCTGATCGCCAGCCTCAGCCGCCCGATTCCCGCCGACGTCGCCGCCGTTCTGGGCGAGAACCGTCTGGCAGCCTCTGCCCCGGAGGAACCGCACGCCGCAGAAGCTGCAGCCGGTGCGGCAGCCGCCGCTTCGGTCCTGGAGGCCGTCAGCCAGCCCGAACCGTGGGAGGACTTTCAAGCACCGGCCCCCGAGGGATTGGTGA
>Ga0105094_10000938_pt1 | contig 14982 bp, 16 predicted proteins | sample PPLLak1March2015_2_FD_87023 | JGI IMG/M metagenome (GOLD analysis project Ga0105094, IMG submission 87023) | Freshwater sediment microbial communities from Prairie Pothole Lake near Jamestown, North Dakota, USA - PPLs Lake P8 Core (3) Depth... | ecosystem: Environmental > Aquatic > Freshwater >...
CAGCGCTTCATCGAGATTCGCGGCGGTGATCAGCGCCCCGCGGGCTTCGAGGGAGGTGCGGATGATGTCGCGCCGCTCCATGCCGGGCAGCAGCTTTTCGATGGCCGCGCGCACTTTCGCGGTGTAGGCCGCGTCGAGGCTGATAAGAACGGATTGCGCGTCCTCGTCGTGTTCCGCCTGCGAGAACAGGTCCATGGCGATCCACTCGGGATCGGTCTGGCCGTCGCACACCACCACGATCTCGGACGGACCGGCGATCATGTCGATGTCGACCGCGCCGAACACCAGCCGTTTGGCCGTGGCGACGTACACATTGCCCGGCCCGACAATCTTGTCCACTTTGGGAACGGACGCCGTGCCATAGGCGAGGGCCGCCACCGCCTGCGCGCCGCCGATGGTGAACACCCGCTCGACACCGCCCAGATGCGCCGCGGCGAGCACCAGCGGGTTGAGCTCGCCCTCCGGCGCCGGCACTACCATGACCAGTTCATGCACCTCGGCCACCTTGGCCGGGATCGCGTTCATGAGCACCGACGAAGGATAGGCGGCCTTGCCGCCGGGAACGTAAAGACCGACGCGTTCGATCGGCGTCACCTGCTGCCCGAGACGGGTGCCGTCGGGTTCGGCATAGCTCCAGGATTCGGTGCGCTGGCGCTCGTGATAGGCACGGATGCGTTCGGCGGCGTTGGCCAGCGCATCGTACTGTTCCTTGGTCAGCGCGCGCGCCGCTTCGCGCAGGTGCTGGCGCGGGATCTCGAGTTCCGCCGCCGAAGTCAGCTTGCGGCGGTCGAAACGCCGGGTGTATTCGACAAGCGCGTCATCGCCGCGGGCACGTATGTCGGCAATGATCTCCTTGACCGTGGCCTCGACTTTCGGGTCGGCCTCCGGTGTGCGGTCCAGCAGGCGCGCGAACTCCTCCGCGAAACCCGGATCGGCGGTGTTCAATAGTCGCAGCTTTATCGGCATGGTGATGACGTCGTTAATCAAAGTACAGAGTTCAGGGTACAAAGTACAAAGTACAAAGTTGATCCCGGGCTCTGCCAACTCTGTACTCTAAACTCTGTACTCAGTACTTTTCTTCACCCCACCGCCTGCTCCAGCCGGTTCACCAGGCTTTTGAGCGCCTGTTGTTTCATTTTCATCGAGGCGCGGTTGGCCACCAGCCAGGCGCTGATGTCGGCGATGTGCTCGACCTCGGCCAGGCCGTTGGCCTTGAGGGTGTTGCCCGTGTCCACCAAATCGACGATGCGGTCGGAAAGGCCCACGAGCGGCGCCAGCTCCATCGAACCGTAGAGCTTGATGATGTCCGTCTGGATGCCCTTGGCGGCGAAGTGACGCTGCGTGGTTTTGACGTATTTGGTGGCGATGCGCAGGCGGGTCCAGCTGTCCGGATCGTCGCGCGAGGCCAGGCTCTTGGGCTCGGCCACCATCATGCGGCAGCGCGCGATCTTGAGATCCAGCAGCTCATAGAGGCCGTCGCCCTCGTACTCCATGAGTACGTCCTTGCCGGCGATACCCAGATCGGCGGCGCCGAACTGGACATAGGTGGGCACGTCCGCGGCGCGGATGATGGTGAGCTTCACCTCGGGCAGGTTGGTGTCGAGGATGAGCTTGCGGCTCTTGAGCGGATTCTCGGTAGGACGGATACCGGCGCGTTCAAGCAGCGGCAGACCCTCTTCCAGGATCCGCCCCTTGGACAGGGCGATATTGAGCACGGTGGTCATGGTTCACGCCGTCTGCTTGCGCGCCGCGCGGGTCGCGTGTTCTCCCGGGACACGGCGGATGCGCGCGCCCAGCTGGGCCAGTTTTTCTTCAATGCATTCATAGCCGCGATCGATGTGATAGATGCGGTCCACCACGGTTTCGCCGTCCGCCACCAGGCCGGCGAGCGCGAGGCTGGCCGAAGCGCGCAGGTCGGTCGCCATCACCGGCGCGCCCTTCAGGCGCGGCACACCGGTCACTATGGCCGTGTTGCCTTCCATTTCAATCTTCGCGCCCATGCGCTGCAATTCGTAAACATGCATGAAGCGGTTTTCGAAGATCGTCTCCGTGACCGTGCCGCTGCCTTCGGCTACCGCATTCATGGCAATGAACTGCGCCTGCATATCCGTCGGAAACGCCGGATAGGGCGCGGTGCGCACCGTGACGGCCCTGGGACGCTTGCCCTGCATGTCGAGACTGATCCAGTTCGGCCCGGTTTCGATGACGGCGCCGGTCTCGCGCAGCTTGTCGAGCACCGCCTGCAACAGGTCGGGGCGCGTGTTGCGCAGGCGCACGCTGCCGCCGGTCATGGCGCCGGCGACCAGATAGGTCCCGGTTTCGATGCGGTCGGGAATAACCTCGTGCACGGCGCCGTGCAAGCGCTCTACGCCCTCTATGGCGATCTCGTCCGTGCCCGCGCCCGTGATGCGCGCGCCCATGGAGTTGAGACAGCGGGCAAGATCGGCCACTTCCGGTTCGCGTGCGGCGTTTTCGATGATCGTGGTGCCATCCGCCAGCGTCGCCGCCATCATGATATTCTCCGTGCCCGTGACGGAAACGAGATCCATGAAGATGCGCGCGCCCTTCAGGCGTTTTGCCTTGGCGCGGATATAGCCGCCATCGAGATTGATCTCCGCTCCCATGGCCTGCAATCCCTTGATATGCAGGTTTACCGGTCGCGAGCCGATGGCGCAGCCGCCGGGCAGCGAGACCTCGGCCTCGCCGAAACGCGCCAGCAGCGGGCCCAGCACCAGGATCGAGGCGCGCATGGTTTTCACCAGTTCATACGGGGCGCATACCGAAGTGTTCTGGCTCGAGTCGGCTTCGATCACCATCTTGTCGCCGACCACCAGGCGCACGCCCATGCGACCGAGCAGTTCCATGGTCGTGGTGATGTCCTGCAGGTGCGGCACGTTGCCGATGCTCACCGTCTCGCTGGTGAGCAGCGAAGCCACCAGCACCGGCAGCGCGGCATTCTTCGCGCCCGAGATTTTTATCTCGCCGCGCAGCGCGCTGCCGCCCGTGACTATCAGTTTGTCCATGGATCAGATTTCAAATTCCTGATTTCTGATTCCTGATTTCCAAACCAGGAATCAGAAATTGCATCATTAAAAACAAAAAAAGGCCGCCAGAAGGCGGCCTTATGCGTTCAGCGCTACCCCGGCCTAACCTGTCGCCTTGGCAACCAGCTTCTGCAGCTCACCCTTCTGGAACAGCTCGGTCATGATATCACAGCCTCCGACCAGTTCGCCGTTGACGTAGAGCTGGGGAAAGGTCGGCCAGTTCGAGTATTCCTTGAGGCCCTGGCGGATCTCCGGGTCCGACAATATGTCGTAGCTGGCGTATTTCGCCCCGCAGGCGCCCAGCATTTGCGCCGCCTTGGCGGAAAAACCGCACTGCGGGAACTGCGGCGTGCCCTTCATGTAGAGCACGATCTTGTCGCCGGAGAGCTGCTCGCGGATTCTGTCTTGTACGTTCATGCCGTCCTCTTGTCGCTTCGGTAAAGGGATGCTGCCGGTCGGGCCCGCGTCATTCGCCGGGCGTCAGGGTGCGCAGGGAAAGCGCGTGAATCTCGTTGCCCATTTTGCCGCCCAGCGTGCGGTACACGATCTGGTGCTGCTGCAGCGTGCTCTTGCCGGCGAATTCGCTGGCGATCACCTCGGCCTCGAAGTGATGGCCGTCGCCGGTCACCGATACGCGCGCGCCCGGCAAACCGCGTTCGATCATCTGCTTGATGTCTTCCGGTTGCATCATTCCGGGCTTCATTATCCGGCCACTTCGGGCCATTTCAAGAGATATACCCTTAAGGGATAGAAAACAAACGTGATATTAAGCATGGACCGGGCCACAGCCCCTTCGTTCCTGCCGGCGCCGGCACGTGTATTCCGGGTCACGGTGCCTTAATCACGCATCTTGTAGCCGCTCTTGAGCAGCAGGAGCGTGATGCCGGACAACACCGCAAAAAAGAGCGTGGCCACGGCCAGGCTGACGGATGGCGCCATGTCGGAAACCCCGAAAAAGCCGTAACGGAAACCGTCGATCATGTAAAAGAACGGGTTGAGATGCGACAGTGTCTGCCAGATTTCCGGCAGCGAACGGATCGAGTAGAACACCCCGGAAAGGAACGACAGGGGCAGGATGATGAAATTCTGGAACCCGGCCAGCTGATCGAATTTCTCGGCCCAGATGCCGGCGATGACGCCGAGAGCCCCCAGGCTGGCGCTGCTCAGGAACATGAACAACAGGATGACGCCCGGGTGCTTGACGGGCACGGTCGTGAAAACCAGCGCCACCAGATACACCCCCACGCCGACCAGCACGCCGCGCACCACCGCCGCCAGCACGAACGCCAGGAAAAATTCCAGGTGCGACAGCGGCGTCAGCATCATGAACACGATGTTGCCCGTAACCTTGGACTGGATCAGGCTCGAGGAACTGTTGGCAAAGGCATTCTGTATCACCGACATCATCACCAGGCCCGGGACCAGGAACATGGTGTAGCTGACGCCGTCGAATGCCTGTACCCGGCCCTCGAACACATGCCCGAAAACCAGCAGGTACAACAGGGCCGTGATGATCGGCGCAATCAGGGTCTGCAACAGCACCTTGCCGAAGCGCAGCACCTCCTTGTAGAACAGGGTATAGAGCCCGACCAGGTTCACGCGTTGTCCCTCCGCGTCAGCTCGACGAACACGTCCTCCAAATCGGCGCCTTCCATGTTCAGGTCGGTGATCACCGCGCCCTGCGCGCGCACGGCATCGAGCGCGGCCATGACGGAATCGGTGCCCTTGTCCAGCTGCAGCTCGACCATGTTGCCGTCCCGGCGGCGCACTTTGTTCTCCAGCTCGCCGGGCAAACCCGCCAGCGGCTGTTCGGTGGTGATGCAAACCCGGCGCGTGCGCCCGATGCCGCGCGCCAGCAGCGCCTGCTTGGTATCCAGCGCGACCAGCCGGCCACGATTGAGGATGGCGATGCGATTGCACAAGGCCTCGGCCTCTTCCAGGTAATGCGTGGTCAGCACGATGGTATGGCCTTCACGGTGCAGCCGGCGGATGAAGGTCCACAGCGACTTGCGCAGCTCGACGTCGACGCCCGCCGTGGGCTCGTCCAGCACCACCACCTCCGGCCGGTGCACCAGCGCCTGGGCAATCATCACGCGCCGTTTCATGCCGCCGGAAAGCGCGCGCATGTTGGCCTGGGCCTTGTCGGTCAGCATGAGCGCCGCCAGCAGCTCGTCGATCCAGGCGTCGTTTTTGTGCAGGCCGAAATAACCCGACTGGATGCGCAACACCTCGCGCACGTTGAAAAAGGGATCGTAGGTCAGCTCCTGCGGCACGACTCCTATGAGCCGGCGGGTTTGCCGGTAGTCCGTCACCACGTCATGGCCCAGCACGCTCACGCGGCCGATACTGAAGCGGGTCAGTCCCGCCAGGATATTGATCAGGGTGGATTTGCCGGCGCCGTTGGGGCCAAGCAGGCCGAAGAATTCCCCGCGTTCGACGGTGAGGTCAATGCCGTCGAGGGCGTGGACGCGGGGGTAATGCTTATGCAGCCCGGAAATCGAGATCGCCGACACGGCTTATACTATTTTTGGAACCGCAGATGAACGCAGATTAACGCGGATGAAAAAACACACATCTGCGTTCATCAGCGTTCATCTGCGGTTTCAACGAAATTATTTCAACTCGAAAACCTGGGTCAGGCCGTTGACGCGAATCAGCTGGCGTACCTGCTCCGGGATGTTGGCAAAAATGATTTCGCGTTGCGCGGCGCGCGCCCGCTGCAGCCATTCGATCATGAGCGCCAGGCCGGCGCTGTCGGCCAGCGAGATGCCCTGCATGTCGATCGTCACCGGCTGCGCGTCGCCCTGAAGCACGGTGCCGATATGCCCCTGGAACCGGGGCACGGTCTGAAACGTCAGGCACCCGGACAGTTCGTACACGCCTCCGCCACGGGAGGCAAACCCGTTCTCGCTCACGGGGTGGCGCCCGCCTTGCCGCCTGCCTTGCCACCGTTGGAAGCCGTCTTGCCGCTGGCGGCAGCCTTATTGTCCCGCGCCAGGGAGGCGATCAGGGCGTCGAGGCCCTCTTTCTGCACGCGCGCGGCATAGGTCGTTTGATACGTCGACACCAGGCTCGCGCCTTCGATCGTCACGTCATACACCTTCCAGACGTTGTCGGTGCGATAAAAGCTGTACTGGATGGCTATTGGCGGCCCACCATCCTTGCGGCGGACCTCCGACCTCACCGTCGCGGTGCGGTCATCCGGGCTGCTCCGGAACGGCAGGTAGAAGATCTCTTCGTCGTTGTATTTGAGCAGCGCCGTGGCGTAGGTGCGCACCAGCAGCTCGCGAAACTCGGTGATGAACCGCGCGCGCTGGTCCTCATTCGCCGCGCGCCAATGGCGTCCCAGCACGGTGCGCGACATGGCGCGGAAATCGAAATGCGTCAGGACCTGCTCGTCCACCATGGCGTAGAGCTTCTTGTGGTCGCGGTTGTACTCGGCCTTGTTGGCCTTGAGCAGGGCCACGATCTTGTCGGTGGCGTTGCGCGCGATCTGGTCCGGCGCCAGATCCGCCGCCTGGACGGGAAAGGCCAGAACCAGAAACAGGATAACGGGAATAATTCTGTTCATGGGCGCTCCTTGGCAACGTGCTATTTGGGCGGCTCGGTTTCGCTGGCCTTGTTGAAGATCACCTGCCCGACCAGTTTCTCGAGGACCAGGGCCGACTGCGTGCGCAAAATGGTGTCGCCATCCTTTAGATACGTTTCCTCGCCGCCGGGTTCAACGCCGATATACTGGTCACCCAGCAGCCCCGATGTCAGGATGTTGGCGGTGCTGTCCACCGGTATGTTCTTGTACTGTCCGTCGATATCCATGGTGACGATGGCCTGATACTTGTTGCTGTCGAACGCGATACCCGTCACCCGCCCGACACGCACCCCGGCAACCGTCACGGCCGCCTTCACCTTCAGACCGCCGACGTTGTCGAAGTTCGCCTTGACCTGGTAGCCGTCCACAACATCCGCGGTGGTGAGGTTGCCAACCTTGAAGGCAAGCATGGCCAGCGCCAGGATGCCCGCCGCCACGAACAGTCCGACCCACAATTCCAGACTTTTTCTATTGATCATTTCAGACCTCTCCCAGTGTCAGGGCGGTAAGGATGAAATCCAGGCCCAGCACGGCGAGCGAGGAATATACCACCGTGCGGTTGGTCGCGCTCGCCACGCCTTCCGACGTCGGCACGGCGTCATAGCCCTCGAACACGGCGATTCCGCTCACCACCACGCCGAATACCACGCTCTTGATGACGCCGTTCAGGATGTCATCCTGGAAATCCACGCCGTTCTGCATCTGCGACCAGAAGGCACCGGCATCCACGCCCAGCAGGCCGACGCCGATCAGGTGCCCGCCGAGCACGCCGATGGCGGAAAACAGCGCCGCCAGCAGCGGCATGGCGATGACGCCGCCGAGGAAGCGTGGCGCGATCACGCGCGTGACCGGATTGACCGCCATCATCTCCATGCCGGCGAGCTGTTCGGTCGCTTTCATGAGACCGATCTCGGCCGTCAGCGCCGAGCCGGCGCGGCCGGCGAACAGCAGTGCCGTCACCACCGGACCGAGCTCACGCACCAGCGACAACGCCACCAGCAAACCGAGCGAGTTGGCCGAACCGAATTTGACCAGCGTGTTGTAGCCCTGAAGCCCGAGCACCATGCCGACGAACAGGCCCGACACCAGAATAATCAGGAGCGTGAGCACGCCCACAGCGTAGACCTGCTGCACCACCAGATAAAAACGCCGCAGCAGCGTCCACGAGCCGGTGATGACCTCGTACAGGAACATCGAGGCCCGGCCGAGGCGCTCGACGCTGTCGATGACGATGCCGCCGAGTATGCGCAGGGTGTTCATGCGACGTTCTTCATCAGGTCTTCGATGTAATCGCCGGCCGGGTACTGGTACGGCACCGGGCCGTCGGGCAATCCCTCCATGAATTGCCGGATATGTTCGGACTTGGACTTCTGTACCTCCGCGGGGGTTCCCTCACCCATGATCTGCCCGTCGCCGACAAGATAAGCGTAATCGGAAATGGAGCAGGTTTCGGCCACGTCGTGCGACACCACGATCGAGGTGATGCCGAGGCTCTGGTTGAGCTCGCGGATGAGCTTGGCGATCACGCCCTTGGAGATCGGGTCGAGGCCGGTGAACGGCTCGTCGTACATGATCATCATCGGTTCCAGCGCGATGGCGCGCGCCAGCGCCGCGCGCCGCGCCATGCCGCCTGAAAGCTCCGACGGCATGAGGTCGCGCGCGCCGCGCAGGCCCACGGCCTCCAGTTTCATCAGCACCACCTTGCGCAGCAGCGACTCCGGCAGCTTGGTGTGCTCGCGGATGGGGAACGCCACGTTTTCGAACAGGGAGAGATCGGTCAGCAGCGCGCCGGTCTGGAACAGCATGCCCATGCGCTTGCGCAGCTCGAAGAGTTCACTGGTCCGCAGATCCGGTACCGACTGGCCGTCCACCGTGAGGGTGCCGCGGTCCGGCTTGATGCGGCCGCCGATGAGATTCAGCAGCGTGGTCTTGCCGCAGCCGCTGCCGCCCATGATGGCGGTGACCTCGCCGCGCCGGATCGGCAGGCTGATGCCCTTCAGGATGAGACGTTCGCCACGGGAGAAAAACACATCCCGTATCTCCACCAGGACTTCTTTGTCGGCTGCACCGTTACTGCGCGACTGGCTCAATCCGCCTTCCTTTTGCGATTCCGGGCTGACCGCCCGGCTGAGGACGACACATTCTATTCAATGCTGGCGACTCCTGTCAGCCATTTATCGCCCGGCATTCGTCTGCGCCTTGGCGCACCAGGACCGGCTCTCAGTTCGGGCTACTGATGTACGCGATTCTTGACCAGATCATCCACCACCGAAGGATCGGCCAGGGTCGTGGTGTCGCCGAGATTGTCGAGCTCGTTGGCCGCGATCTTGCGCAGGATGCGGCGCATGATCTTGCCGGAGCGGGTCTTGGGCAGGCCCGGCGCCCACTGGATGGCGTCGGGCGTGGCCATTGGGCCGATTTCCTTGCGCACCTGCTGCACCAGTTCTTTTCTCAGGGCTTCGTTGGACTCCACGCCGACCTTGAGGGTGACGTAACAATAAATGCCCTGGCCCTTGATGTCGTGCGGGAAACCGACCACCGCCGCCTCGGCCACGGCATGATGCAGCACCAGCGCGCTTTCCACCTCGGCCGTGCCCAGACGGTGCCCGGAAATGTTCAGCACGTCGTCCACGCGCCCGGTGATCCAGTAATAACCGTCCTTGTCGCGGCGCGCGCCATCGCCGGTGAAATACATGCCCGGGTAGGTCCTGAAATAGGTGTCGACGAAGCGCTGATGGTCGCCGTACACCGTGCGCATCTGTCCCGGCCAGGGACGGGTAATGACCAGGTTGCCGCTGCACTCGCCTTCGAGCACTTTGCCCTTGTCGTCCACGATTGCCGGTATTACCCCGAAGAACGGGCGCGTCGCCGATCCCGGCTTGAGCCGGGTCGCACCCGGCAGCGGCGTGATGAGGATGCCGCCGGTCTCGGTCTGCCACCAGGTATCCACGATCGGCACGCGCGCGTCGCCAACCACATGGTAATACCATTCCCAGGCCTCGGGGTTGATCGGTTCGCCGACGGTGCCGAGCAGTTTCAGGGATTTTCGCGAGGTCCGCCGGACCGGCGCCTCGCCCTCGCGCATCAGCGCGCGGATCGCCGTCGGCGCGGTATAGAAGATATTCACCTTGTGCTTGTCGATGACCTCCCAGAAGCGCGAGGCGTTGGGGTAGGTCGGCACGCCCTCGAACATGAGCGTGATCGCGCCGTTGCACAGGGGTCCATAGACTATATAAGTATGTCCGGTGACCCAGCCGACATCCGCGGTGCACCAATAGATGTCGCCATCGTGATAATCGAAGATGTACTTGTGGGTGATGGCGGCATAGACCAGATAACCGCCGGTGGTGTGCAACACGCCCTTGGGCTTGCCGGTCGAGCCGGAGGTGTAAAGGATGAACAACGGGTCCTCGGCATCCATCTCCTCCGGAGCGCAATCCGCGGAGCTTTGCGCCATCTGCTCGTGATACCACAGGTCGCGCTTCGCGTCCCAGGCGATCTTGTCACCGGTGCGCCGGACGACGATCACGCTATGGACGTTCGGGCAGTGCGTGAGCGCCTCGTCGGTGTTGGCCTTGAGTGGCACCTTGCGGGCACCGCGCATGCCCTCGTCAGCGGTGATCACCACGCGGCAGTCGGAATCGAGAATGCGGTCCTTGAGCGACTCGGGGGAGAACCCGCCGAACACCACCGAATGCACCGCGCCGATGCGGGTACAGGCCAGCATGGCCACCGCCGCCTCCGGGATCATGGGCATGTAGATGCAGACGCGGTCGCCCTTCTTCACGCCGCGGCTCTTCAGCACGTTGGCGAACTTGCATACCTCGGCATGTAGCTCGCGGTAAGTGATCTTCCGGTCGTCCTTGGGGTCATCACCCTCCCAGAGGATGGCGGTCTGCTCGCCGCGCTTGTCGAGATGGCGGTCGAGGCAGTTCCAGGAAACATTGAGCTTGCCGCCCTCGAACCATTTGAGATGCAGATTTTTGGCGTCATAACTCCAGTCGCTGACGCGGGTCCAGGGCTTGGACCAGGTGACGAAGGCCTTGGCCTGCTCGGCCCAGAAGCCATCGGGGTCCTTGATCGAACGCTCGTACAGCTCCAGGTATTTCTTGTTGTCGATGTGGGCCCGCCCGGCAACGTCGGCCGGGACTTCGTATATTTTTTCGTCGGACATGGTTCACCCTCCTCCTGCTGTTGCTGCCGGTTAACCCTGATTGTGCACAGGCGGGCGCGTCGGCTCAAGCCGCCGCGCCAAACCCTTGTCCGGCCACGCCGCGCGCCGCACAATGGACGCCCTTGCACCGGTGGAATGCCTTCCCGTGAACATGGATGCCTGGCGTCATTACCTGCGCGCCCGACTATACCGCTTTCTCAAGCGGCCCGAGCCGGCCATCGCCGAGCTGCGCGCGGCGCTGCACCACGACCCGGAGTTCGTGCGCGCGGCGCACATGCTCGCCTACCTGCTGGCCGACCGGGGAGACTTCAGCCAGGCGCTGCCGCTGCTGGAACGGACCATTTCCCTGCGACCGCGCGACGCCGGCGCCTGGTACAACCTGGGCTTCGCGCGCGACCGCGGCAACGACCCGGCGCATGCCATCGATGCCTTCCGCGAGGCGGTGCGCCTGAGCCCGCGGCTCGACCAGGCCTGGTACGGCCTGGGGCGCTGTCACGCGGCGCTGGACCAGCTCGACGACGCGGTCAAGGCCTTCGAGGAGGCGGCGCGCCTGCAGCCCATGAAGGGGCACGCGTGGTACGAACTCGGCCTGGTGCATCACCGCCGGCACGACGCCGACCAGGTGCGCTACATCGCCGAGCATCTGAACCGCTTCGACCGGCACACGGCGCGCAAGCTCATCCTCGAGACCGGGCGCACCGACCTCGCCCACCTCGTCGCCGACCTGCGCACCTGACGCCGCTCAGCGCGACGGCGGCGCCATGTCGTTGCGCCGCAACACCTCGCAAGCCTCGCTGTTTCCCTTCTCGCACCGCGCGACGTATTCGATCAGCAGTGCTTCGCAGACCGGGTGCTTGAGGTTCGTCAGGCATTGCGCCACCTGCGCCACCAGCAGGAAATACCAGGCGATGGCGACCAGCAGGAACGACAACGGTCCGATGTGCTGGTCCACGATCACGCGCGGCGTAATCAGGCGCGTGAACCGCCATACCGGCAAAGTGGCGGTCTTGAGAATGCGGTAAAAGAAATTCTGCTCGCGGCTGGCGCCGGCGAACACGTACAACACGCCCTGTCCGAGGAGCGCGAGACCCACGATCTCGGCCAGCGTCTTCAGTATCACGATTAAAGTCAGCATATGATTTTTGTAACCGCAGATGAACGCGGACAATTTTGCCGGGAGCAAAAATTGGACAGCGGAGCGCAGCGACGCTGGCCCGAGCGCAAGCGAGGGCGAGCGCCAGGGATGGCGCGAGCAAAAACGCACATCGACTGAGAAAATCCGGATTTTCTATCGGCGTTCATCCGCGGTTTCAACATTCTTACAAGAAACAAAGGGCCCGCTCGCGCGGGCCCTTTGCGGCTGGCACAACCGGAGATCAGGCCGCGCGCGTGTCGATGTCGCCCTTGAGATGCGGATAACGCACGTGCTCGATGAACTCCTGAACCTTGATGTCCGGCGCCTTGGTCAGCAGGCTCACGATGATGATCACCGCGAACCCGATCGGCACGCCGAAGACCCCGGCCGAAATAGGCTCGATATTAAGCCACATATTGTCGGAGATCGGCGTGGTCACGCCAAAGATACTGCGCAGCCACGGCTGGGTAACCGCCATGTAGTAGAACGTCACCCCGACGCCGGCAATCATGCCCAGGATCGCGCCCCACTTGGTCGCCCGTTTCCAGAAAATGCCCAAGGTCAGCGCCGGGAAGAAACCGGCCGCCGCGAGCGAGAACGCCGCCGACACCAGAAACAGGATGTCCGCCGGTTTCTGCGACGCCACCCACGCGGCGCAGATCGCCACCACGACCAGCAGCGCGCGGGCCACGGTGAGACGACGCAAGGTCGTGGCTTTCGGGTCGAGCATCTTGTAGTAGACGTCGTGCGACAGCGCGTTCGCGATCGTGAGCAGCAGCCCGTCCGCGGTCGAGAGTGCCGCCGCCAGGCCGCCGGCCGCCACCAGGCCCGAGATCACGTACGGCAGCCCCGCGATCTCCGGCGTCGCCAGCACGATCATGTCGCCATGCATGCTGATCTCGGCCAGTTGCACGATACCGTCCATGTTGAGATCGACGATCGATATCAGGGCCGTGTCCACCTCCCGCCAGCGCGCCACCCACGCCGGCAACTCGGAGAAGGCCGAACCCACCAGGAAGTGGTAGACGTCGTACTTCACCAGCACCGCCAGCGCCGGCGCGGTGAAGTACAGCAGGAAGATGAAGAACAGCGACCATCCGACCGACTGGCGCGCCTCCCGCACGCTCGGCGTCGTGTAATAGCGCATCAGGATGTGCGGCAGCGCCGCCGTACCCACCATCAGGCAGAAGATGAGTGCCAGGAAGTTCCAGCGCGAGACATCTTGCGCGTGCTCGTCCTTGCCCGGGAAGGCCTCGCCGTGCGCCTTGACCGGCGCCGCCTTGGCCAGGTTGTTGCGCGTATCCGTGCGCCATGCCACACCGGCGTTACCCACGTCTTTCGGGAAGGTATCGAGCGCCTTCTGTGCGGCGGCGACGTCCTTCTCCGGTGCGTTCGCGGCCTTGAGGTCGGCCAGTTTCTTCTCGACCACGGCGCGCTCCGAGGCCAGGTAGGCGTCGCCATCCTTCTCCAGCGCCTTCACCTTGGCATCGGCTGCATCGGCCCGCTGTTTGTAGACCGCCCGGACCTCCTGTTCCTTCGGATCGGCGTTGATCGCCTTCTCGCGCTCCGTCACCTTCTGCAACGCATAGCCGTAGGAAAGTTGCGGGATCGGAAAGTGGGTCACCTTGACCGACAGCCAGACCACCGGGATCAGGTAGGCGAGAATGAGAATGATGTACTGCGCCACCTGGGTCCAGGTCACCGCACGCATGCCGCCGAGCATCGAGCACACCAGGATGCCGCCCAAGCCCACGAACACGCCGACGCCGAACTCCAGTCCGGTGAAACGCGAGGTGATGATGCCCACGCCCATCACCTGCGCCACCACGTAGGTGAAGGAACACAGGATCGCCGCGAACACGCCGACCGAGCGTACGATGTTACCGCCGTAACGCGCACTGAGAAAATCCGGGATGGTGAACTGCCCGAACTTGCGCAGGTAAGGCGCGAGGAACAGCGCCACCAGCACATAGCCGCCGGTCCAGCCCATGATGAACGCCAGCCCGTTAAAGCCACCGACGTACAGGCCGCCGGCCATGGCGATGAACGACGCCGCCGACATCCAGTCGGCGCCGGTGGCCATGCCGTTGAAGAACGCCGGTACGCGCCGCCCCGCCACGTAGTATTCCGAGACGTCCGCGGTGCGGCTCATGACGCCGATCAGGGCATACAGGCCGATGGTGGCGAACAGGAAGGACAGGCCGATCGCCCGGTTCGACATGCCGAGCTGCTCGCCGATCGCGAGAATGATCACGAACAGGATGAAGCCCCCGGTATAAACCGAATAGTATTTTTTGAGCGCCTGGTTGAATTGTGACTGAGTTTGTGTAGCCATTGTTTAGCCCTCCTTCTCGGCCACGTCGTATTCCTGGTCCAGCTTGTTCATACGATAGGCGTAGTAAAAGATGATAACGACGTACACAACCAGCGAGCCCTGGGCCCCCATATAGAACCCCAACGGGAAGCCGAACAGGACGAGCTCGTTCAGTTCACGTGAAAAGTACCCCGTCACGTAGGTCACCACGAACCAGATCACAAACAGGATGGCTGTAATCGTGATGTTTTTTCGCCAGTACTCCTTGTGCCGTTCAGTCAATTGCATATTTATCCTCCTGGGTTGATTACCATGAACCTCGTCAGTGACAGAAATATTCAAACACGGGCGTCACATCCCTCCTCCTGCCCCGCCCGGGACAAGTCTTGCCTGCTGCTCGCACGTGGCGTGCAGCATACTCACGGTGGTAAGCCCGCGCGCGCGTGCGCGTGCGAGCAACACCAGAAAAAGTTCGGCGGTCACGAAGGCGTCGTCCACCGCGCGGTGGCGCGCCCCCGCGCGCAACCCGATATAACCGAGCCAGTCGTCCAGGGACGCCTGCGGCAAACGCGCCTCCGGCACCAGCGCTGGCGCCAGCAGCGCCAGGTCGAGCCAGGGATTGGGCAGCCGCACACCCAGCGTTTCACGCAGGTCGCGGTCGAGCATGACCTGGTCGAAGCCGGCGTGAAACGCCACCAGCGGATGCTTGCCGATGAATTCAAGAAA
>Ga0105094_10000941_pt1 | contig 14959 bp, 12 predicted proteins | sample PPLLak1March2015_2_FD_87023 | JGI IMG/M metagenome (GOLD analysis project Ga0105094, IMG submission 87023) | Freshwater sediment microbial communities from Prairie Pothole Lake near Jamestown, North Dakota, USA - PPLs Lake P8 Core (3) Depth... | ecosystem: Environmental > Aquatic > Freshwater >...
CGTCCCCTCGGACTACGTGCGTGACTGGCTGGCGAAGCACTACGTCGACATGATCCAGCTCGCGGCCTCGGAGGCCGCCGGCGGACCGGTGCGGGTCCACCTCGTCGTCGTCCCCCCCGATCCCGCCGAGCCGAGCGCCCCGCCGCCCGAGCCCGCGCGATCACCCGAGCGTCCGGCGCAGCGCGCGCAGTCGCTCGGCGCCCCCAGTCTGCCGTTCCCGAAGTACACGTTCGAGACGTTCGTCGCGGGCCCGTCGAACCGGTTCGCCCACGCCGCCGCGATGGCGGTCGCCGAGGCGCCGCCCTCGAAGGCTTACAACCCGCTGTTCGTGTACGGGGGTGTGGGCCTCGGCAAGACGCACCTGCTCGTGGCGATCGGCCATCACATGGCTCGTCTGGCACCGCGGCTGCGCGTCAAGTACGTCACCAGCGAGCACTTCATGGCCGAGTTCATCAAGGCCGTCCGCGAGCGGCAGGGATACCAGTTCGCCGCGCGGTACCGCGACGTGGACGTGTTGCTCGTCGACGACATCCAGTTCCTGGCGAAGCGCGAGGAGACCCAGACAGAGTTCTTCCACACCTTCAACGCCCTGCACGAGAAGGAACGGCAGATCGCGATCGCGTCCGACCGCCCGCCGCAGGAGCTCGGGATGGAGGATCGGCTGCAGAGCCGCTTCCGCCTGGGGCTGTGCGTCGACATCCAGCCGCCGGACCTCGAGACACGGATCGCGATCCTCCAACTGAAGGCGCAGCGCGAGGCCGTCCACGTGCCGGAGGACGTGATCGAGTTCATCGCTTCGCGGTTCGACCAGAACATCCGCGAGCTCGAGGGGGCGCTCGTGCGGGTCGTGGCCTGGAGCGACCTGACGGGCCACCCGATCACACCGGAGCTTGCCGAGCACGCACTCGAGGACCTCCTCCCGCAGGGCGAGGCCGAGATCCCGCCGGCGCTGATCCTCGAGGAGACCGCACGCTACTTCGGTCTGTCGGTGGACGACCTCGTCTCGCCCAGCCGCTCCCGCCCCCTCACCACGGCACGACACGTCGCGATGTACCTGCTCCGCGAGTGCACCGCGATGTCGTACGTGCGGATCGGCGAGTTCTTCGGCGGCCGAGACCACAGCACCGTCCTGCACGGCGTCACGAAGATCGACAAGAACATGCGCGACCGAGAGCCTGTCTACCGTCACGTCCAGGAGCTCTCGCGCACGATCCGCGAGCGAGCGAGGGCATCGTGAGGGCGGTGGAGCACATGGTGGGAAACGTGGGACCGAGTGTGGCACGCGGCCGGGTCGCCGAGTACCGGTCCACCGTTTCCCGCACTCCGTCCACATGTCGGACCCTGGCCGTACGCTCGAACATCGGGGTGGTTCTCCACTTCTCCACCGCCCCTACCACTACTGGTTCAAGAAGAAGATCTCGGAAGAGGCAGTGAGGGGGTGGACACGTGAAGTTCCGGTGTGACCGCGACGACCTGTCCGAGGCGCTCCAGATCGTCCAGCGCGGGGTGTCCTCGCGTCCCGGCATCCCGGCGCTCACGGGCGTGCTGATCGAGGCACGTGCGGGGGAGGGGCTCACGCTCACGACGACCGACCTGGAGGTCTCGGCCAGGCTGACGATCGACGTGAAGGCGACCGAGGACGGCATGGCGCTCGTCCCCGCTCGGCTGCTGGCGGATACGGTGAAGAGCCTGTCGGACGCCCCGGTCGAGTTCGAGGCGGATCAGACGCAGGCGCGGATCCGGTGCGCGGCGTACGAGGGCGCGCTGCGGCTCCTCCCGGCGGAGGATTTCCCGACGCTCCAGCCACCGGCGGGGACGCGGATCGTGGTGCCGGCGGCGGCGTTCGCCGAGGCGGTGGGTCAGGTCGCCCGGGCCGCGTCCCGGGACGAGGCCCGCCCGGTGCTCACGGGCGTGCTGCTCGAGGTCAGCCGTGAGGGCGTGACGCTCGTGTCCACCGACTCGTACCGACTCGCGGTCCGTGATCTGGTCGCGACCGCGGCGACCGAGGGGAAGGCGATCGTGCCCGAGAGGGCCCTGTCGGAGGCGGGACGCGCCGCGCAGGCGGTCGAGAAGGGTGATATCGAGGTCTTCGTCGACGAGAGTCAGGCGTCGTTCCAGGTCGGCGGGTTCACGCTCACCTCTCGCCTGATCGAGGGTGAGTTCCCCAACTACCGCCAGCTCCTGCCCGAGGCGTACGAGAGTCGGTTGACGGTATCCCGTCAGCAACTGCTCGACGCCGTCCACCGTGTCGGTCTCCTCGCGCGCGACACGTCGCCGGTGCGGATGGAGTTCAACGCGCTCGGCGTGAAGCTGTCCTCGCAGTCGCCCGACCTCGGGCAGGCCGTCGAGGCCGTGGAGGCCCGCTACGAGGGCGAGGACATCACGGCCGCCTTCAACCCGCACTACCTGTCGGACGGCCTCTCGGCGGCGAGCGGCGAGACCGTGCGCGTGGAGGTGCGGGACGGGCTGAAACCCGGGATCGTCCGAGGCGAGGGCGACGAGTTCACCTACCTCGTGATGCCGGTCCGGCTGCCGACGCCCGTCGGCTAGGCCGCGGGCGTTGCGCCTTTCCTGGGCCGAGCTCCGCGACTTCCGCAACCACGCCCACACGCGGGTCGAGGACGTGCCCGAGGGGCTCGTGGTGATCGTCGGGCCGAACGGGGAGGGCAAGACGAACCTGATGGAGGGGATCGCCTTCCTGTTCTTCCTCGGCTCGCCCCGGACGTCTTCGGCCGAGCCGGTCGTGCGGCGCGGCGCCGAGCGCGCGTTCGCCAGAGGAGAGGTCGAGACGCAGAACGGCCGCATGCTCGTCGAGGTCGAGATCCCCGGTCGCGGCGCCAGCCGAGCGCAACTGAACCGCTCTGCGGTCCGCCGACGCCGAGATCTGCGACGCCAGGTGCGCGCGGTGTTCTTCGCGCCCGAGGACCAGGCGATCGTGATCGGCGATCCGTCGAGGCGCCGGGACTTCCTCGACGAGGCGATCCGAGCGCTGTGGCCGCTCAAGGAGGGGGCCATCACCGCGTACGACCGAGCCCTCCGACAGCGCAACCGCCTGCTGAAGGACTGGGAGGGACGCGGCGAGCCGACAGGGCTTGAGGCGTGGGACGCGGAGCTGGTGGAGTCGGGCAGCGCGCTCACGCGGCTCCGCGCCGAGGCCGCCGCCCGGCTCGCACCGCCGGCCGAGGAGGAGTACCGGCACCTGGCCGGGTACGGTCTCGCGTGCTCGTATCGGCCGTCCGTGTCGGGCGAGCCGCTCGAGGACGACTTCCGCGCTCGCCTGGCCGAGCGCCGTTCCGACGAGCTCGTCCGCCGAACCACCCTCGTGGGGCCGCACCGCGACGACCTGGACCTGGCGGTCCGAGACCTCGGGGCCCGCGCGTTCGCGAGCCACGGCGAGGGATGGGCCGCGGCGCTCTGCCTTCGGCTCGGGCTCGCATCCGCGATCTCCGACGAGGTGGGCGAGCAGCCGGTGGTGCTGCTCGACGACCCGTTCTCCGCGCTCGACCCGCGCCGACAGCGGCAGGTCGCCGAGCGCCTGACGGGGCGCGGACAGGTGCTCGTGTCCGTCGCGGACGAGACCCACGTGCCGGCTCATGCGAGCCAGGTGTGGGACGTGCAGGCCGGCGCCGTGGAGGTGCGCACCTGATGCCGCACAGCAAGGGCTGGCGGGGGCGACGCGACCGGCGGACGCTGGAGGAGACGCCGATCGGCGACGTCCTCGACGGGCTCCTGCGCGAGCAGGTGTTCGCGCGCGGGCTCCCGATCGGCCGCCTGGCCGCCGAGTGGGGCGCCGTCGTGGGCCCCCGTCTCGCCGCCGAGACCGCCCCGGTGACCCTGGAGCACGGGGTCCTGGTCGTCGCCGCGAGCACCGGTCCGTGGGGAGCGCAGGCCCGATTCCTCTTCGACGAGATCCGTGTTCGCGCGAACGAGGCGCTCGGTGGCGACGAGGTCAAGCGGGTGCAGGTCGTCGTCCGAGGAGACCCTCGGAAACCGTTGTAGCGCAAGGCTAGAACTGGGGTTCGTGAGGTCCGCGGAACCGGGTCGCGCGACCCCTCCGCTTGATAGGATTGGGGGGCGCGTCCGGCGCGATCCGCGGCCCACGAAAGGCGCACCGACCACCGGCGTGCCCGGGTGAGTGGAGGGCGATTGGCAACAGCAGCAGTGCCGAAGACGAAGAAGCCTGGTCACTACGAGGCGCAGGACATCCAGGTCCTCGAGGGCGTCGAGCATGTCCGGCTGCGCCCCGGCATGTACATCGGGACCACCTCGGCTCGAGGCCTCCACCACCTGGTGTACGAGGTCGTCGACAACTCGATCGACGAGGCGATGGCGGGGTTCTGTGACCGGATCATCGTGCGCCTTCGCAAGGACGGCTCGTGCCAGGTCGAGGACAACGGCCGCGGTATCCCCGTGAAGCCGATCCCGAAGGCGAAGGACCGCCGCCCAGCGGTCGAGGTCGTGCTGACCACGCTCAACGCCGGCGGGAAGTTCGGCGGCGAGGGTTACCGGATCTCGGGCGGGCTCCACGGCGTCGGCGTCTCGGTCGTGAACGCCCTCTCGGAGAAGATGACCGCGCAGGTGATGCGCGACGGGTTCACGTGGACGCAGACGTTCTCTCGCGGCAAGCGTACGAGCAAGCTCACGAAGGGCAAGGCCTCCCGCAAGAGCGGGGCGATCATCACCTTCTGGCCGGACCCGGAGATCTTCACGGAGTCCACGGAGCTCGATCCCCGCATGCTCGCCGAGCGTCTCCAAGAGCAGGCGTTCCTCACGAAAGGGATCGAGATCCAGCTGATCGACGAGCGCGCCGATCCGCCGACGAAGCAGGTGTTCAAGGCGTCGGGCGGCATCGCGGACTTCGTGAAGCACCTGTCGACCGGCAAGGAGACCCTGCACAACCGCGTGGCCTACATGGAGGAGAAGGTGCCCGACGCCGAGGTCGAGGTCGCGCTCCAATGGAACACCGGATACGCGGAGTCGATCCATTCGTTCGCGAACACGATCAACACCCATGAGGGGGGGATGCACGAGGAGGGTCTCAAGAAGGCCCTGACGAACGTCGTGAACCGCTACGCGCGCAACAAGGGCCTGCTGAAGGAGAAGGACGACAACCTCCTCGGCGAGGACGTCCGCGAGGGTCTCACGGCGATCGTCTCCGTGAAGCTGCGCGATCCCCAGTTCGAGGGACAGACGAAGACGAAGCTCGGCAACGCGTCGATGCGCTCGCTCGTCGAGACCACCGTGAACGAGCACCTGATGACGTGGTTCGAGGAGCACCCGGGCGACGCGAAGCGGGTCGTCACGAAGGGCTCGTCGGCGGCCAAGGCCCGTCTGGCGGCGAAGCAGGCGCGCGACATCGCGCGGCGCAAGTCGTTCCTCGAGGGCGGTGGGCTTCCCGGCAAGCTCGCGGACTGTCAGCTGACCGACCCGGGCGCGTGCGAGATCTACATCGTCGAGGGCGACAGCGCCGGCGGCTCGGCCAAGCAGGCGCGCGACCGAGCCAGCCAGGCCATCCTGCCGATCCGCGGCAAGATCCTGAACGTCGAGAAGGCGAGGCTGCACAAGGTCCTGGAGAATCTCGAGATCCAGGCGCTCATCACCGCGATCGGGACCGGGATCGGCGAGGAGTTCGACCTCAGCAAGGCCCGCTACCACCGGATCGTGATCATGGCCGACGCCGACGTGGACGGCGCCCACATCCGGACGCTGCTGCTGACGTTCTTCTTCCGGAACATGCGCGAGCTCATCGACGCCGGCTACATCTACCTCGCACAGCCGCCCCTGTACCTGCTGAAGCAGGGCAAGGAGGAGCTCTACTTCTACACGGAGCGCGAGTGGGATACGTGGCGCAAGGAGAACGGCAACGGGAAGAAGCTCGACCCCCAGCGGTTCAAGGGGCTGGGCGAGATGAACGCCGACCAGCTGTGGACGACGACGATGGACCCGGAGCACCGCACGTTGCTGCAGGTCACGCTCGAGGACGCCGCGCTCGCCGACCGTCTGTTCACCGTCCTGATGGGTGAGGACGTCCAGGCGCGCAAGGAGTTCATCGAGCAGAACGCGAAGGACGTGCAGAACCTCGATGTCTAGGCGTCGGGCGGCCGGGGGCGGGGGCGAGACGCCGCTGTTCGTCGGGCGGGTCGAACCGGTCGGCCTCGAGGAGGAGCTCCAGCGCTCGTACCTGGACTACGCGATGTCGGTCATCGTGGGGCGCGCACTCCCCGACGTCCGCGACGGGCTGAAGCCGGTCCACCGCCGGATCCTGTGGTCGATGCTCGAGTCGGGGCTGCGTCCCGACCGGCCGCACCGCAAGTCGGTCTCGGCCGTCGGCGAGGTGCTGAAGAAGTACCACCCGCACGGCGACCAGAGCGTGTACGACGCGCTCGTGCGCATGGCGCAGGACTGGTCGATGCGCGCACCGCTCATCGACGGCCACGGGAACTTCGGCTCGGTCGACGGTGACCCGCCCGCCGCGTACCGGTACACGGAGGCGCGGCTCGCGCCGATGGCGCTCGAGCTGCTGCGCAACATCGAGGCCGAGACCGTCGACTTCATCCCCAACTTCGATGGCTACGAGCAGGAGCCGACGGTCCTTCCCAGCCGCTTCCCGAACCTGCTCGTGAACGGCGCCGGAGGCATCGCCGTCGGCATGGCGACGAACATCCCGCCGCACAACATGGGCGAGGTGATCGACGCCGTCGCGCACTACCTGGACAACCCGGACTCCTCGACCGAGGAGCTCATGCGGTTCATCAAGGGTCCCGACTTCCCGACGGGCGCCGTCGTCATGGGCAAGCAGGGCATCAAGGACATGTACGAGACGGGTCGCGGCTCGATCAAGGTCCGGGCCGTCGCCCACATCGAGGAGGGAACGGCGGGTCGCTCGAAGATCGTCATGACCGAGCTCCCGTACCAGGTGAACAAGGCGCGCGTCGCCGAGAAGATCGCCGAGCTCGCGAACGCCGGGCGGCTCAAAGACGTCGCGGACGTCCGCGACGAGTCGAACAAGGAGGGCATGCGGCTCGTCGTCTACACGAAGCGGGCCGCGAACCCGCGCGTCGTCCTCAACCAGCTGTACCGGCACACCCAGCTCCAGGACAACTTCGGCGCGATCATGCTCGCGCTCGTCGACGGCGTCCCGCGCACCCTGAACCTGGCCGAGATGATCGGCTACTACGTCGACCACCAGGTCGACGTCGTCACCCGTCGCACGCGGTACGAGCTGAAGCGGGCCGAGGAGCGCGACCACATCGTCCAGGGCCTGCTCATCGCTCTCCAGAACCTTGACGAGGTCATCAAGATCATCCGGGGCTCGCAGGACGCGGACGAGGCGCGCACGAAGCTCATGAAGAAGTTCAAGCTCTCCGAGATCCAGGCGAACCACATCCTGGACATGCCGCTGCGGCGGCTGACGCGGCTCGCACGAGAAGAGCTCGAGCGGGAGCACAAGGACCTGCTCACGAGGATCCGTCACCTGAAGGCGCTCCTGAAGGACCCGAAGAAGATCCGTGCGCTGATCAAGGAAGAGATCCTCGAGATCCGCGGGCGCTTCGCCGACGAGCGCCGCACCCAGCTGAAGGCCGAGGAGGGGGAGCTCGACGCCGAGGACCTGATCACGGAGGAGGACGTCGTCATCACGGTCAGCCGCGCCGGCTACGTGAAGCGCCAGCCGATCGACGCGTTCAAACGGCAGGGGCGCGGCGGGAAGGGCGTGATCGGTGCGAACCTCAAGGAAGAGGATGTCATCAAGCACGTCTTCACCACCACGACGCATCACTGGATGCTGTTCTTCACGAGCAAGGGCAGGGTCTACCGGGTGAAGGTGCACGAGATCCCCGAGTCCGGTCGCACCGCGCGCGGGACCTACGCGGCCAACCTCGTGGGCGTCTCGGGCGACGAGCGCGTGAACGCGGTCATCCACCTGAAGGACTACGACGAGGGTCGGCTCCTGCTGTTCGCGACGCGCCGGGGCATGGTCAAGAAGACGCTGCTGCCCGAGTACGACAGCCCGCGGACCGGCCTGGCCGCGATCAACCTGCGGCAGGGCGACGAGCTCGTCGACGTCCTGCTCACGGACGGCAAGGACGACGTGATCCTGGTCTCGCGCAAGGGACAGGCGATCCGGTTCCGCGAGTCGCTCGTGCGGCCGATGGGCCGCCAGACCGCCGGCGTGATCGGCATGCGCCTGGCCGAGGACGACGAGGTCATCGCGCTCGGCGTCGTGTCGCAGGGCGAGGAGCTGATCAGCGTCACGCAACAGGGCTACGGGAAGCGCTCCTCGCTGAAGGACTATCCGGTGAAGGGCCGCGGCGGCAAGGGCGTCATCGGCCACACCCTCACGCGCAAGACCGGGCTGCTCGCCGGCGCGTTCGTCGGGACGAAGGAGCAGGATCTGTTCACGATCTCGAGCTCGGGCAAGGTCCAGCGGGTGCCGGCCGCGGACATCCGCCGCGTCGGGCGCGCCAGCCAGGGCGTCCGGACGATGCGGGTCGACGAGGGCGGGACCGTCGTCGCGATCGCGCCAGTGATCGTGCAGGTCGAGGGCGAGTAGCCGCTCGACGGCCGCACGGTCGTCGCGTATGCCGACCCACTAGCATCACGACGATGCGTTCGACCGTCGGTGTCGTCACCATCGCCCTTTCGGGCACGGCGATGCTCGTGCTGCTCGCGCGGTGGCGCCGCACGCGCGGCACAGCGCCGCTCGCGCTCCTGGCGGTGCTCGGCGCCGCCCTCGGGGCGGGGGCGCTGCTGCTCCAGGAGGACCCGGGCGTCGCCGACTGGGCCGTCACGCTCGGGGTGCTCGCGGTGGCCGCGCCGGTGCACTTCCGCGTCGCGTTCGGCCCGCCGGGAGGCTCGACGTGACCGGATGGTTGCCGTCGGGCGATATCCCGCGTAGAAAGGGCCAGGATCGATGAGCCAGCCCGTGGAGCAACCCCGCCGTCCCCCCCGCGCAGGCCGCGCGCCGGCCGCGGCGGACGCGGACGCCTCGACGGGGCCCGTGAGCGACCGGCCGGCCCCGGTAGGCCCGGTGCGGGCGCGCCCCGCGAAGGCACCCAAGCCGACGCGCAAGGAGCAGCGGCGCCACGCCCGCGTCGTGATCCGCAAGGTCGGGCCGTGGTCGGTGTTCAGGATGTCGGTGATCTTCTACTTCTGCGTGATGCTCGTGCTGCTCGGCGCGGGCGTCATCCTGTTCGGGATGCTCAGCGCGATGGGGCTGATCGACTCGCTCGAGGACCTTGCCGACGAGCTCGGGTTCGGCCCCGGGTTCACCGTGCACGGGGACTGGCTGTTCGTGCGTGGGATGTGGTACGGGCTGGCGCTGGTCGTGGTCGGATCGATCGTCAACGTGTTCGTCGCGTTCCTCTACAACCTGATCTCGGACCTCGTCGGCGGCGTCGAGGTCACCCTGTCCGAGCGACGCTGACCGTCCTCGCCCGCGTCGCGTGACGCACAGGGCCGTCGATTGACACGCTTCTCAGGCCACGCGTACGCTTGGCCGAGGGCCAGGGTTGACGCCCCGAAGACGCTCTTTCGGGGCCTGTAGCTCAGCCGGTTAGAGCGCATCCCTGATAAGGATGAGGTCGTTGGTTCAAGTCCAACCAGGCCCACGGTGAAAGGAGGCCCCCATGGCCGAGGAGACCGAGGAGACCAAGAAGGGCGGCTTCTTCAGCAAGCTCATGAAGATCGCGTTCATCGCCGCGATCGTGGGTGCGGTCGTGGCCATCTTCAAGCGTCGCCGCGGCCAGGACATCGACGAGGACGAGTGGCAGGAGCTCCCGCCGCCCGCAGGCGGCTAGGCGACCGGCCACGAGGCACGCGTAGGAACGGGCCCGGGCATCTGCCCGGGCCCGTTCGCGTCGCGGCTACACTCGCCGCGATGGTCGAGGAGGCGTGGGTGCGCGCCCGCGAGGCGGCACGGGCCGCCGGTGTTGAGCTCCGGCCGCTCGGACGGCTCGAGGATGGCGATCCGATCCTCCGGGTGATGGTCGCGACGTGGGGCGAGCACCAGCTCATCCCGCGCGAGATGCTCCGGGCGCTCGGCGACAGCGCGAACCCTCCCTATGGTGCCTACGCCGGCGGCGAGCTGATCGGGTACGTGCTCGGGTGGATCGCCAGAGACCGGGAGGACGGGCTCGTGGTGCATTCGCACATGCTCGCGACCCTGCCGGATCGCCGGCATCGCGGCGTGGGGTTCGCGCTGAAGCTCGCACAGCGCGCCCAGGCGCTCGAGGCCGGCATCCGCGTGGTGCGCTGGACGTTCGACCCGGTGATCGCGCGGAACGCCTGGCTGAACCTCACGAAGCTCGGCGCGGTCGCGGACCGGTTCGAGCGCGACTACTACGGTGAGATGGAGGACCTCGTGAACCGCGGCGAGCGGACGGACCGTCTGGTCGCGCGGTGGGACCTGCTCGATCGACGCGAGGAGGTGGACGCCGCGGACGCCTTCGTCCTGCTCGATGCGGACGGCGACGCGCCGGCGCCGGCGGCCGCCTCCCCACCCGAGCGTGGACCGCTGCTCGTCCGGGTTCCCCGAGACCATGAGCGGCTCCGGACCGAGCACCCGGAGCTCGCCCGCGCGTGGCGGGACGCGGTGGCCGAGGCGATCGAGGCGTGCGTGGAGAGCGGGCGGGTCGCCCGGGGGTTCACGCCCGACGCGGCGTACGTGTTCGCATGACGCGCGTCCGCTCGATCGAGCTCCGTCTGATCGGCCTCCCGCTCGTGACCCCCTTCCGAACGAGCTTCGGCGTCGAGACCGACAAGGTGTGCATCCTCGCCCGCGTCGAGACCGACGGGGCGGCGGGCTGGGGCGAGTGCGTGACCGGCGTCGACCCCGGCTTCTCGGAGGAGTTCAACGAGGGAGCCTGGCTCGCGATCCGCGACCACCTCGCCCCCGCGCTGTTCCGGGCGGGGGACCTCGAGCCCGAGGGCGTGGAGCCGGCGCTCGCGGCCGTGCGCGGGAACCCGATGGCGAAGGCCACGCTCGTGAACGCGTTCCTCGACGCGTGGCTGCGTGAGCGCGGCGAGTCGCTCGCATCGTTCCTCGGCGCCGATCGCGAGCGCGTGGCCTGTGGCGTCTCGGTCGGCATCGCCCCGAGCGTCGACGCGCTCCTCGAGCAGGTCGGCGACTACCTCGCCGAGGGCTACCGCCGGATCAAGCTGAAGATCGAGCCCGGCACGGACGTCGAGCGTGTCGAGGCCGTGCGCGCCGCCTACCCGGACATCCTGCTCTCGGTCGACGCGAACGCCGCGTACTCGCTCGCCCACGTCGAGGTCTTCCGCGCGCTCGACGCCTTCGACCTGCTCATGGTCGAGCAGCCCCTGCACCATGAGGACCTCGTCGAGCACGCTGCGCTGCAACGCCAGATCCGCACGGACCTGTGCCTCGACGAGTCGATCCGCTCGGCGGCGAGCGCGCGCGCCGCGATCGAGCTCGGCGCGTGCAGGATCGTCAACATCAAGCAGGGCCGGGTCGGGGGCCTGCTCGAGGCCGTTCGGGTCCACGACGCCTGCCGGGCGGCCGGCGTGCCGGTGTGGTGCGGCGGGATGCTCGAGACCGGCCTGGGCAGGGCGGCGAACCTGGCGCTCGCGGCGCTGCCCGGCTTCACGCTCCCGGGTGACACGAGCGCGAGCGCCCGGTACTTCACCGAAGACATCACCGATCCCCACGTCCTCGCAACGGACGGGACGATGGCGGTGACGACGGGCCCGGGGCTCGGCGTCGAGCCGCGCCCCGACCGGCTCGAGGCCTGCACGCTGCGGACCGAGCGGCTCGCGCCGCCCTGAGCCTCGCCCTTTGCGCCGCGCTCCCGCATCGCCCATGCTGTAGGAACCCCATGGCCGGGGAAGGAAGACGAGGATCGTGATGAGGAAACGGGTCATCCGCGCCGGCGAGATCGAGATCGAGGACTCGGAGGGCCGGGTCAGGGCGCGCTTCGGCATGACGAACGACGACTTCCCCTTCGTGGCCTTCTACGGGACCGACGAACGGCTGCGCGCGCGCTTCGGCGTCCAGCCCGACGGCTCGGCGGGGCTCGCGATCGCCGACGACGAGGGCAAGGTTCGGGCGACGTTCGGCCTGTTCTCGGACGGGTCCGCGAGCATGGCGATGGTCGACCGCAACGGGAAGGTCCGCGCGAAGTTCGGGCTCGGCACCGAGGGCTCGCCGACGCTCGCGCTGCGGAACAAGGACGGCGAGCTGGGGTTCGTCTACAGCCTGGCGCAGCAGGGCTCCCCAACCATCAGCCTCCAGGACGAGGACGGCAAGGTCCGGGCGCGGCTCGGCCTGGCCGCGGAGGGCTCGCCGATCCTTCGCCTGCTGAACAAGGACGGCGAGCTGCGCGCGGTCATGGGGCTCACGGCCGACGGCACGCCGGTCCTGCAGTTCATGGACGCCGAGGGCGAGCCGCTGTGGACGGCTCCCGGCTCGCTCGCCCCGCCGTCTCCCGAGGACGCGGAAGCGTCCGCCCAGGAGGGGTGACCGAGCTCGAACCCCGCCGCGTCCTCGGAAGCGGTCCGGCGCTCGGGTAGGCTGTTCCCGCAGGTCACCAGGGGACGTAGCTCAGTCGGTAGAGCACCTGCTTTGCAAGCAGGGGGTCGGCGGTTCGAGTCCGCTCGTCTCCACGTCCCGGTCGCGCCGTAGGTCGTCGGCCCGAGGGCGCGGCGAGCCGGGACCACCGAACCCGACCGAGGAGACCGATTGCCGATGGGACGCTCAACGGTCACACTGCTTCGGCGATGAGCGAGCCGCGCAGAGCGTCAGGGGCGAAGACCGCCCGGATCGTGCTGGGCGTGCTCGCGCTGCTGCTGGGGGTCGGGCTGCTCCTGAGCGTGTTCCTGCTCGGTCGCTCGGTGGAGGATGCCGAGGCCGGCGCGCAGACCCGGGCGGTCAACTGGACCAACAGCGTGCTCGTCGGCAACCTCACGGGAGAGCAGCTGGAGAGCCCGCTCGTCGGGCCCGTGTTCCGCGAGGTGCTCGCCGCGGTGCAGAGCGGGATCCGCTCCGACGGTCGGGTGGCTCGGGTCCGGATCTGGAACACCTCGGGCGCGCTCGTGTTCTCGGACGACCAGGAGGACCAGGTCGGCGAGGTCGTCGCCACCGACATCCCGCAGATCCAGACCGCGCTTGAGGGGCAGGCGGTCAGCGTCACGAGCCCGACGACCGTCCCCGCCGAGGGCGGGCTCGCGGGGAGCGACGAGCAGCTGTTCGAGTCCTTCGTCCCGCTCCGACCGGATGCCGAGCTCGGGGTCGCGGGCGTCGCCCAGATCGATCAGCGGTACGACGACATCGTGGATGGATGGTCGGAGACGTGGACCGCGATCCGTCTCGGGCTCGGCATCGCGCTCGGCGTGGTGGTGATCCTCTTCCTGGTCACCCTGCGTCGACGCCCGGTGCCCGTGGAGGCCGTGACCGCCCCCGCCGCGGCCGGGGCGGTGGCCGCGAGGGGCGCGCCGCCCGTCGAGGACCGCCGCCCGCAGGATCGCGCCGCGAAGGACGAGGTTCGGCTCCGCGAGCTGACCGAGCGTCTCGCGAAGGCGGAGGCCGCGAAGACCGAGGCCGAGACGATCGCGAACGAGGCCGCCGCCCACTTCGCCGAGCTCGAGGATCGCGTTGCCAAGGCCGAGGAGCGCGCCGCGAGCGCCGAGGTTGCCGCCCAGGCGGCGGCGAAGGCCGCGACCGGCGGCCGGACACCGCGCCGAGGCGTCCCCGGCGTCGGGGCCGTTGCCGCCACGGTCGCCGCCGGCGAGCTCGACGAGCGGGTCCAGGAGGCCGAGGGCAAGCTCGAGCGATCGACCGGCGAGGTTGCACGCCTGCGCGCCGCGCTCGCCGAGCGAGACGCGGAGCTCGCGCTGGCGCGCGAGGGTGGGACGGTCGGCGAGGACGTCGATGAGATCCGCCGCCAGGCCTCCGAGCACGAGGGGCGGGCGGCCGCGGCCGAGCAGCGTGCCCTCGAGGCCGAGCAACGGATCTCGGCGCTCGAGGGCGAGCTCCAGTCGGCCCAGGGTGCGCTCGCCGAGGCCGCATCGACCGCGAAGCCGAAGCGCGGTCACCGCGACCGCCACGCCGACGAGGAGCTGAAGGCCGCGCAGGCGCAGGCGACCGAGCTGCAGGCGAAGCTGGCCGAGGCGGAGATGGCGCTCGAGGACATCCGCGGCAAGCTGACCGAGGGTGAGTCCAGGGCGACCGAGCTCGAGGCGGCGAACACGAGCCTCGTGGACGAGCTCGAGACCCTCCGCGTCGAGTCCGCGAAGGCGAACGACGAGCTCGCGACGCTCAGGGAGACGGTGGCGGAGGCAGAGCGTGAGGCGACCTCCACGGAAGCCGACGAGCGCGTCGCCGCGACGACGGCTGCGCTCGCCGAGGTGCAGGCCAAGCTCGCGGACGCCGAGCGCGATCGCGCGGAACTCCTCGCTCAGCTCGAGCGGTACCGCCAGGCGGGCGAGGGCACGGGCGACGACGATGTGCAGGGGCTCCGCGCCCGAGTGGCCGAGCTCGAGGACGTCCGGCGCGCCGACGTGGCGGAGCTTCAGCGGGCGCAGGAGACCCTCGCGAACACCCAGTTCGAGGCAACGCAGGCGCGTCGGCAGGTGAAAGAGCTCGAGCGGCAGCTTCGGGAGGCGCTCGGTCGAGCGGAGCCCGTGGTCGCCACGGAGCCCGCCGAGGAGCAGGCGGCCGCACCGGCGGCGACCCCGCGACGCCGCGCGCCCAAGGAGCCCCCGCCCGAGCCGGCGTTCGAGCCGGAGGAGCCGGCCGCCGAGCCCGAACCCGAGCCCGCCGAGGAGGAGCTTTCGCTGCGTGAGCGGCTCGCCAGGGCGGCGGCGGCCAGGCACCGGATGTCCGGGACGCCGGACGCGGACCACTAATGGGTCTCGACGGCGTGCGTGGGGCATGCTGTTCCCGAGCCGCCGGCGGGTGAGCACTCGCGAGCACTGAGCGTTGAGCTCTACGGCTAGATCGTGC
>Ga0105094_10000943_pt1 | contig 14938 bp, 15 predicted proteins | sample PPLLak1March2015_2_FD_87023 | JGI IMG/M metagenome (GOLD analysis project Ga0105094, IMG submission 87023) | Freshwater sediment microbial communities from Prairie Pothole Lake near Jamestown, North Dakota, USA - PPLs Lake P8 Core (3) Depth... | ecosystem: Environmental > Aquatic > Freshwater >...
CGGCAGCGGGTATATTTACGACTGCATTGGGAGTTACAAATTCAGGATAAGCGCAAATTCATTCTTCCAGACAAACACATTGCAGGCAGAAAAGCTTTACGAAACTGCCCTTCAATTTGCAGAGCTGTCCGGGAATGAAATTGTGTACGATCTTTATTCCGGGGCAGGCACAATTTCTATTTTTATTTCCGGATACGCGAAAGAAGTCTACGGATTTGAGAATGTTGAATCTGCAGTTAAGGATGCGGAAGAGAATAAGAAGCTCAATGAAATAAATAATGTGCATTTTATTACTGCAGATCTTTACAGATCTTTTTTATCTAAAGTTGAATTGAAAAAAATCCCGAAACCTAACGTAGTTATTCTTGATCCTCCGCGGAGCGGTATGCATAAAACCACTGTTGAGGATGTAATTAAATTGAATCCTAAAAGGATAATCTATGTAAGCTGCAATCCGGCAACACAGGTAAGGGACATTAAATTATTTGCAGAAGCAGGATATAAATTGATAAAGATAAGACCAGTGGATATGTTTCCCCATACTTTTCATATTGAAAATGTAGCGCTGATTGTGAAAGGATAGTTCCCCTGGTTCACGCAAAGGTCGCAGAGAAGACGCAAAGCCCGCAAAGATTATAAATTATTTACTATCCTGTGAATTCCTTCTTTTAATAATTTTACATTAAAATTGATCAAAAGACCCAATTTTAAATTTGTAATTTTTAAATAGGTTAATACCTGTGCAAAATGAACTGGAGCCAATGCTTCGATAGATTTAAGCTCTATAATTACTTTATCTTCAACAAGGATATCTATTTTAAAACCCACATCCATGTCAATTTCTTTATAAATAAAAGGAACAGGGACCTGGGTTTTAATATATAAACCGGAATTATTTAATTCATATGCAAGAGATCTTTCATAAACCGATTCCAATAATCCCGGTCCAAGCTGCTTGTGGAGTTCAATTGCTGCCCCGATTACCCTGGAAGAAATTTCATTTTCATCCATTTTCCCCTCCGCTTTTAAAACTTTGCGTTCTTTGCGTTTTAGAACTTTGCGCCCTTTGCGTGAAACTCTTTCCGCTTATTATCGATAATAACCACAAATTCCCCTTTTAGATTTCTTTTCTCAGCTTCTTTAAGAACCTCTCCTGAAGTCCCCCTAAAGAATTTCTCTGTTTTCATGGTCAGATCGAAAGCCAAGACTATGTTCAGATTCTTTCCCAAAATTTTAACAACATCTTCAAGCAGACTCTTTAACCGGTACGGTGTATCCAGAATAACAATTACTTCTTTTATCCCTTTTAATCTTAACAATTCCTTCCTTCTTTCCTCTTTCTTCGGCGAAAGCCAGCCGTAATAATAAAATTTTCCGAAATTTAATCCTGAACCGATCAGCGCAGGGAGTAATGAATTTGCGCCGGGCACAGGAATTACATCTATTTTATTCTGAATGCAGAGCTGAACAAGAAGATGACCGGGATCGGAAAACAATGGAGTGCCCGCATCGGAAATTAGTGCCGCCGATTTTCCTTCCGAAAGCTTCAGGAGAATTTCACCGGCAGCTTCTTCTTCATTATGTTCATTTAAACTTACAAGTTCCTTTTCCACCTGGTAATGAGAAAGAAGTCTTCCCGCCTCTTTGAATTCTTCGCAGATTATAAAATCCGCTTCCTTCAGAACTTTCAAAGCGCGCAGTGTTATATCATCATAATTGCCGATTGGAGTTGAGACTAAATATAAAACTTTATTTGTCACGGGTAATTTTTAAATTTAATTTTTTTACCGCTATAACAAGATTACTTTAAGTATTTCCACACTTTAAGTGTTGATAAGAGAAAGAATAAAAGGATTAGGAATTCAGGATAGGCTTACCTATTCTTTTTCTTCCCAATAAACTAAATTCCTAAATTCATGGTATTCACACAACTGCCCGAATTTTTTGAGTATGGATTTATACAATTTCTTTTTTATAAAAAAATATAATGAAAATTCGTCTTCACCTATTTCGTAACCGTCATATTTATAGTTCCCTTCGCCCATAAGCAGCTTGATTTCATCAACTAGTTGAGGCATAAATCCATCGGGACCCGCATCGGCAACTCTTTCAAACATCCTTAAATCTTTTGATTCATTTACCTGATCCATTCCGGTAAATTCTTTTCCGAGGAAAGTGTGCTCTTGAATTTCCGGACTAAAGGTAAAACAGTGATAAATGAAATCTTCATTTCCAATTTGTTTTATATACCATTTATCTTCCATTTTGATGACCTGTCAAAACATTTTCAAAAATATTTTTTTATCTTATCAAAATTAACTTAATATAACTAAAATTAATTCTCTCCATCCAAAAAGAACTAAATTTAATTTACTCGTTAAAATGTGAGCAGTATGAACATATTATTAACAATAAACTCAAAGGAAGATATTCCTTCCAAATACTGCAATACCCCTATCGGGCAGCTCTTGGAATATCATAACCTTAACAAGGATCCTGAAGTATATACGCAGGCATGCATTCTCATCGGCATGTGCATGGATAGCAGGAAACATCTGCGCATACCTGATAATTTTGCTTTCATTATCAGAACCGGGGGTGCTAACCTCAGGTACAGTGAATTCAAAGTTTCATATGCAGTTGCAATCGGGAAAGTCCGGCACATTGCTCTTATCGGGCATAACAACTGCGGGATGGTTAATCTTTACTCCCGCAGGGATCAGTTTATTAATGGCCTGGTTGAACAGGCCGGATGGATAAGAGAACGGGCAGAAGAGCATTTCATGCATTTTGCACCGATGTTTGAAATCGGAAATGAAACAGATTTTATTTTAAGCGAAACAAAACGCCTGCGCCTCCGTTACCCGAAAATTCAAATTGCGCCCATGATGTATTTAGTAGAAGACAATAGATTATATCTGGTAGATGAAAATAATAAGAGTATTACACGGCAAGGTTTGTAATCTGTGAAAAAAAGTATTTAATTTTGGATTAACAATAATATAATAGTGGCTCGGTGAATTCAATAAGACGCGAGTATAAAATATTATTTTCTTCCAGCTATCATCTCATTAATATTGTTTTAAACTGCTTCTTTAACTTATCCTATAATCAAAAATTCATCTACAAAACAGGAAACAACCATGCATCAACCTCAAGAAGATAAAAACCTGGCTGGTTTGCCGTCAAACGCTTATAAAGAATTGAAGCCCGGCGAAGAATATGTTCCCGTAATGCCCGCTGATAAAGCTCCCAGTGAAATAAGCTTTTATTCGGTTGGATGGGGAGTATTAATGGCTGTTCTTTTTTCTGCTGCGGCAGCATATCTCGGATTGAAAATCGGGCAGGTTTTTGAAGCAGCAATTCCGATAGCAATAATCGCCGTTGGACTTGCCGCAGCTTCAGGAAGGAAGAATGCATTAGGTGAGAACGTAATTATTCAATCTATCGGCTCCAACTCCGGATTAATTGTAGCCGGCGCGATATTTACTATTCCTGCATTGTACATCTTAAACCTGCATGTTGAATTCTATAAAATCTTTTTAGCCTCCCTCTTCGGCGGAATTCTTGGAATTTTATTTTTAATCCCTTTCAGGAAATATTTTGTTAAAGATATGCACGGGAAATTTCCCTTCCCTGAAGCGACTGCTACAACCGAGGTATTAATTGCAGGAGAAAAAGGAGGGAAACAGGCAGTTGTTTTAGTAATAAGCGGTTTAGTAGGGGGCATTTTTGATTTTATCATCGCTGCTTTCGGATGGTGGAGCGAGGTTTTTACAACCCGCGTATTTGCGTTCGGTGAAGCACTTGCTGATCAGGCAAAGATAGTGTTCCGGATAAATGTGGTATCGGCAATTACAGGGTTGGGATACATAATAGGATTAAAATACTCCTCTATAATCTGTGCCGGATCATTTGTTTCATGGTATGTTTTTATACCAATTGTTGCTTTTATCGGTGAAGGATTGTCCTCCCCTCTCGGGGCAAATGTTTCTCAGCTTATAAAGGATATGTCCGCTGAAGAAATCTTCAGGAATTATGTGCGGCATATTGGAATAGGCGGAATTGCAATGGCGGGAATAATCGGAATTATCAGATCGTCTAAAATAATCTCTTCCGCAGTTTCTTTAGCCGGGAAGGAAATATTCGGAAAGAAGAAAGCTGCCGAAGATCAGGTCAGAACTCAAAAAGACCTTCCAATGAGCTTTATAGTTTTCGGGCTGCTGACTGCCGCCATACTTTTATTTTTGTTCTTCCAGCTTGGTGTTGTTAATAATTTAACCCATGCAATTGCAGGCATTTCAATTGTTTTAATTATTTCATTCCTCTTTACCACTGTTGCCGCTACGGCGATAGCGATTGTCGGAACAAACCCTGTTTCAGGCATGACTTTAATGACTTTGATTCTTTCCTCTATTGTACTGGTTTCTGTTGGATTAAGCGGAAATGAGGGAATGGTTGCAGCTTTATTAATTGGAGGAGTTGTATGTACAGCACTTTCAATGGCCGGCGGCTTCATTACTGATTTGAAAATAGGCTACTGGCTCGGTTCCTCTCCATATAAGCAGGAGAGCTGGAAATTTTTAGGTACACTTGTGTCTGCTGCAACGGTAGGATATGTAATTCTAATATTAAACGAAACCTATGGATTTACAGGAGAAGGTGCACTTGTGGCTCCCCAGGCAAATGCAATGGCAGCAGTTATACAGCCTTTAATGGCGCAGCAGCCGGCGCCGTGGATGCTCTATGCTGCCGGTGCTTTCATTGCACTGGTTTTAACAATGTTGAAAGTGCCTGCACTCCCGTTTGCACTTGGGATGTATATTCCGATGGAATTAAACACTCCCCTTTTGGTCGGAGGATTGATCGCTTATTTTGTTTCAACAAGAAGCAAAGATGAAAAAGTAAATAATGCTAGAAGAGAAAGAGGAACTTTAATTGCTTCAGGATTTATTGCAGGCGGAGCACTAATGGGAGTAATCAGCGCTATACTGCGTTATTCCGGGTTCAACTGGGTAAATGCAGAATGGTTTGAATCGCATTCCGCGGAACTCATAGCCCTTATAATGTATTTGATCCTCTGCAGCTATATGATTTGGGATTCAATGAGAGGGAAACCTGAATAAATTCGTTTGTTGTTGCTGGCTTATGGTTTATTGTTGTAAAATTACTTGGTATTCTAGTTTGAGCTTGAATCTGCCTTCGTGTTTTCTTCAGCGGCAGGCTTGAACTTGAAATGAACTACATTTGAACTTGAACTTACATTTAAACTTGAACTTACATTTAAACTTGAACTTACATTTGAAATATTTCCTATTCCCAATTGAATTCAACTCCAAGGAGCAGATTCCATCCTTCTATCGAGAGTTCATTTTCATATAAGTTATCTTTAAAGTATCCCATTTTTGAATAAACTTCAAAATTCTGTGTTACTGTATTTGAAAGTTTAAGATAAACGCGGTTTTCAAGATTTAACGGAGTATAAAGGGGATTAATAGAATCAATTGAACTGCCGGACAGCCTGAATTTCCTGGTATAATAATCCGCTAAAACAAAAACCGACCAATCGTTTAAAAAAATTGTTCCCGCTACAAATCTTATCCAATGTTCATATGAAAGATTTTTAGTGAATTTCGATTCATGTATTAGAAAACGGTAATCAGCAGTAATAATTAAACTTCTTAAAAAACTCAAGCTTAATTCGGGACCGTATCTCCACCCGTTGCTCATTAACTTGATCTCTGAATTGAGCCCCTCTTTTATTACGTTTAATACATTATTTATCAGAAATCTTTCCACATATATTCCGTAGCCGTATTTAAAGTACCTGTCTGCTGAATTCAATAATAACAGATCGAAAAAAAACAGATCTAATTTATAATTCCCTCCATTATTTATATTTTGAAATGCATACCCGAAATTTGCCTGGAAAGAATTTTCATCTTCGATAAACCATTGGGTCTGTGCTGAAGCAAGTAAAATATCGTAATCAATCTTCAGACCTCTTCCGTTAAAAATATTTTTTTGCTGCGACAGATTAGCACCCCAGATTAAATTTTCTTCATCCTGTGAAAAATTCCCTTCTGCTTTTATCTTTACGGAAGCAATCGAATTTTTAAACCTGTAGAATTCAGGCCTCCCCCTTAATTGCAGAGATGCGTTCCTCTTTTCATCTTCATAGTTATACTTAGCTGAACCATCGAGTCTTGTTAAAACATCGTCTTGTTTAAAAGATTCTTCGCCTGTGGATTTATAGTAGCCGAATTCCCCGTTGATTCTAAGGCCAAGCTGCGGGAGGGAAAAATGCGGGTATAAGAAGATACATAGTAAAAAAATAAGCGGATCGGATTTAAAGATCATTATTGAATATCAATTTTATTTGCAAGAACTAATTTAAGTTCCTGCAGCCTTAATTTCACCTCCTTAAGCAATTTTTGATATTCTTTCATGTCGATACTTTTTTCCATTTCATTCATCGGACGGTTCCAGCTTAAGTCGGGTGTCTGAATATTCCCGGTATTCAGCTGGTTCAACAACGAGTTATAAGCCTTAACGTTGCTATCATTCGATCTACTTTCAGGTCCCAAAAAATCTAAACCTGTATTGTCCTCCGGAGCTCCTCCGGTTTCCCTAGAAATGCTTCTGGGTATCATCCCGCTTTCGAACTCGGTATCCTCTAAAAATCGTTTGGTCTTTTTTTCCAGGTCTACTATCTGGCCGATTTCTTTGCTCTCGCTTTCGACACTCGCTAATAATGTATTAACTTCTGAAAGAGCGTTATTTAAATATTCCCTGAAAAGTGTTTTTTCTCCCGGCTCTTTTAATTTTTTCAGATCGATCTTTAGAACCTTTTGAGGATTGAAAGAAAGCATCGGAATCTTCGGGGAAACCAGCAACCTTTTTTCTGTGTAGAAAAATATCATCGAATTTATATTAGCATTTTCTTTCCCGGAACTTATAAGAACTTTAAGAGAATCAATTATTACGGAATAATTTTTATAAAGCTGCTGCTTTATCTGCTCTATATTTTCTTCAAGCTTATTCGCTCTTTTCGTATGTCTTTCGAGGTTGTTCGATAGAGTTGCAGAACCCGACATAAGTTCAATTATTTTGTCTTCATCAGGATTGCTCTTCTTCTTTTCACTATCGATCAATGCAGCTCTTCTTAGTATGAGTGTTCCTAAAGAATCAACCGCGGCATTTTCTTTTAAATATTCTTTTTCAAGCCGCTCGTACTTTATCTCAAGTTCAGTTAAGGACTGTGAATTGAGGTAAACAAAATTAAAAAAGAATAAAACTGCTATTTTATAATAATACCGTTTCATATCAGCCTGTACTTTTCTAATTTATAATATAACACGCTTGTGCTTATACCCAGAATTTTTGCAGCACGGTTTTTTATTCCGTTTGCTTTTTTCATTGCGTTTACAATTAAATTTTTCTCAAAAGCATAAACAGCTTCTTCAAGGGGAAGATTTTCATAACCGGAATTGAAAGAGATTGAGCTGCTTAAATGACTGGCTATCAAAGAAGGATCAATTACTTTATCCGAGGAAATCACGAATAACCTTTCACTCAGGTTTTCCAGCTCCCTTATATTTCCGGGCCACGGGTAATCCATCAGCATTTCAAGGCCTTCTCCCGATATTTCTTTCACTTCGCAGTTGTTCTTCTGCGCTAGTCTCTTTATAAAATAATTTATAAGCTGGATGATATCTTCTTTTCTTTCCCTAAGCGAAGGAAGATTTATCGGTATAACGCTCAGCCTGTAGAAAAGATCTTCCCTGAAATGTCCCTCGAGGATTAGCTTCTGAAGATCTTTATTTGTCGCCGCAATTATTCTTACATCCGATTTCAGCGTAACTTCACCGCCGACTCTTTCAAATTCTCCTTCCTGCAGAACCCGAAGCAGCTTGACCTGCATTGCCGTTGAAATATCTCCTATTTCATCCAGGAAAAGTGTTCCTTTATCCGCAAGCTCAAATCTCCCTTTCTTCTGCCTTATTGCGCCGGTGAAAGATCCTTTTTCATGACCGAAGAGCTCGCTCTCAAGGAGATTGTCGTTTAATGCGCCGCAATTAATTTTTATAAAGGGATGTTCGGATCGTTTACTTTTACGGTGAATAGCCCTGGCAATCAGCTCCTTTCCGGTGCCGCTTTCTCCATGAATTAAGACCGTAGTATCTTTATCAGCAACCTGCTCGATTAAAGAAAAAACTTTTTTAATTGCCTGTGAATTGCCGATGATTTCATCATACCCTGTATACAGCTCATCATTTAAAATTTTGTTCTGCTCGATCAGGTCTTCAAGCTTCTTTTCATTTTGAATTTTCTGCCAGATTTTTTTAACTCTTATTCTAAGCTCATCCGGCGAGAACGGTTTTGTAAGGAAATCAACCGCTCCGAGATGCATAGCTTTAACAGCATCGTCCACCGTACCGTAAGCCGAAATCATTAGGACTTCGGTTTTGGGATTTATCTCTTTTATTTTCTGAAGAACCTCAATCCCGTTCATCGGGTCCATTTTTAGATCTATTATAGCAAGAGAGGCGGAATCGAATTGAATATCCTTCAATGCATCAATTCCGTTTTCAAATGACTTTACTAGATACCCTTCATGCCGAAGGCTCTCTTCAATGCCAAGTCTCATTGTATCGTTATCCTCAACGACAATAATTCTTCCAAGTTTCATACTAATTGTTCATCTCTCCGCCAGCACTTTTTATTATAGTAAATGATGTTTGAAAACTATTTTCCGTCTCCTTCGCACAGACCAGATCAGCATTATTTTCCTGGCAGAGTTTCCTGCTGATTGCAAGTCCCAAACCCGTACCGTTTTTCTTTGTTGTAAAAAAAGGATTAAAAATAGATTTTAAATTTTCTTCGGTAATTCCAGGGCCGTTGTCCGCTACCGAAATTAATTCCCGCCCCTTTTCCTCTCTTGAGGCAATTATAATATTTCCCTTTACCTTTGAGTTTATTTTTGCAGGAAAGGATTCCAGGCTGTTTGCAACAAGATTTATAAGAATCTGCTTCAGATGATTTTCATCAAACCATAATTTATTTAGATGAATATCAAAATCCAATTTTATATCCTTCTTCAATAAAGAAGCTTTAAAAACATTCTCGATTTCAGATAACAGCTTGGGCAGATCAACCCGAACCGGATTTGCAGGATTAGGCCTGCTGTAATTTAAATAGGAAGTAATGAGCAATTTTAATGCGTGCACCTCCTTCAGTATTTTATCCAGATAATCTTTATTCTTTTTAATTACAGATGCATCCGGTTCCGGCTTTAATTCTGCGTCGGCAAATTCCAAATTTTCCTTGGAGAGATTTGCCAGCAGCTCAATGCCTCCTAGAGGATTTCGTATTTCATGTGCAATTTGTGCAAGCAGTTTCTCTTTTTCCTGCTGATTTTGTGCGAGATCTTTTTTCATTTCATCCATCGAATCCGACAGCAGCTTAATCTCACCGTAAAGATTTTCAGGAGCCTGGGCGGAAAAATTTCCCTTTCCTATTTCGCTGCTGAACTCTATTAACTTCTGAAGTGGTTTGGTTACTTTATTTGCGGCAAACCAGCTAACTGCTGCTGTTAACAGAATCCCGGATAAACCGATCATGATAAAAATATTTGACAATTCGTCCAGCTTTTTAAACTGGACCGCACTCTCTCTAACGGCAAGCCACAGCGTTCCGCTTAAACGGAAAAATCCCCACAGATACCAATTTGTATCATCGCCTTTAAATGGAAGGGAAGAAATCGCTGAATTGATCTCAAGAGATTTGATTTCAGACTGATTCAAAAGAAGTTTTGATTCATTTTCTCCTTGTTTAAAACCGGGATCGGAGTGAACGATCACCATAAAATTTTCATCAAAGATAAAGATTTCGGAATGCAGAGCAGGGCTAATATTTTTTCTAAATAGTTCATTAAAGTAGGCCTTTACCGATGAAGTCGGGAAGCCTAATTCCAAAACTTCCAGGTGACTTTTATCAATCTGTTTTGAAATCATTTCTGAAACAATATTTGCCTGCTCGCTCAGCTGTGATATATAAATATTCCTTACAAAAAAATATCCGATGTACGACATAACCACTACAATGATCATTGCTATAGAGCTGAATGTCAAAATTATTCTTGTTTTATAATATAGCCGAAACTTTGATTTCATTTTATGCGTTGTTTTATCATTTCAAATTAAATAAAAGAAAACAGCGAGTAAATATTAAACAGTTTATGATATCCATGTGCCTAAAATCTTTTCAATCCGCCAATGAGCGCCTGATTTCTTTAGAAAAACTAAATATCCTCCACCGGCTAAAGGTGCGTAAATTTCTCCAACGGTGACAACTGCCTGAGATTTAGTAATATCAAAACCAATTCTTGAAAACCACATACTTACTTTATTTCCTTCAATTTCTTTATATTCACTTCTAAAAACATAGCGATCAAAGCCTGGAATATTTTTAAGTTTTATTCGTTCATTATTTTTTTTAATATAATCCATCATCGCTTCTTCAGACAATCCTGGTATTTGCTCATAAATATGCTGAAGATACAAGCTGTCAAACCGCTCTCCATGCGTCGAATCATCCAGCATTACGAAATATTCTGATTCAGAGAATCTGTTAACCAAAACTTCTCTGTAAATATCGTAATCATCACCGGTTCCATACTCCGGATCCGATATATTTTCATCACAACCGGCAAAAAAAATCCCGCTGAAAAATAGTATTAAAATTAGCTTCTTGCACATCTAATGCCTCTCACAGCTCATTATCTTTTTCTAGTATCATGCCAAATAAGTGTTTTATTTCTAGAATTTTTAAAAAAATCAGGGCATCTTCGGTCACCCCCTCCCGAAATTCCCCCATCCGGTGCACAGATATATTTTCCATCGGAGTTGTATAAAGAGCTGAATTGATCGCAGCACTGTGCAGGTACATAATATACAGTTTCTCCGTTATACTCAAATCTCCAGATAGATTGCGGCGGATTTCCCACAGGCTCACTTTGAAATTTTTCAATTAAAGCATTAATCCATCCGGGATTCTCATCCGGTGAATTTATTGAAGAACAGCCGATCAATATTAATAAAATTGCGATGATTAAGAGAAGAATTGTTTTCATTAAATATCTCCTTTTACATCAATCAATCTCAGTTTATTTTGTATAAGCCACATACCCGCTTTTAGCAATTGCCGATTGTCCTGCACCGGTTTGCAGCCATTTCCAAAATAGATAGGCATTTGAGCTTTTATCCAGATTAGATCTGATAACCGCATAAACCGGGGAGCAATATTTATATTGTCCCGAAGCAATAGTTCCGGGATTAGCATCGACACCGTTTATGGATATTCTCTTTATTCCCTCCATAGGAACCATTGTGGCACTATAGAAATAAACCGTGTAGCCGATCCCGTCTTCATCAAATGCAAGCTGCTGCAAAAGTCCCATCATTGAAAGTATTGGTTCACCTTGAATCATTGTCTTTCCCTGCATTACTATTTTTTCCATCAATTCCTGGCTGCCGGAATTTTGATTCCGGATGTACGCATTTATCGGCGTGTAATTTCCTCCGACCTCATTCCAGTTCGTGATGCTTCCTGTAAATATGTCGACAATTTGGTCAGAGGTTATATTTTGAACAGGATTTTTTGAATTAATCATAAAAACAAGACCATCCAGTGCAATGGGAGCTGTAATAAGATTAATCCCCAGACCGTTTGCCAGTTGTATCTCGTCTTCAGATGGTTCATTAGCAACAAGAATTACATCGGTGCTGTCATATATTAATCTATTATATGCCCTAATTGTTTTGTAAAAGTAAATGTTTCTTACAAATTCTACTTCACTAGTTTTTGCCGGATTATCTTCGGGCCAGGGCTGCATTGTGCCGTCAAATGCATCAAACCATTTATATGACAAACCGAATATTTCACATGCAACCACCACCATCATCGGCCGGTTAGATGTTGAACCGTCTATCCTCGGAAAATTTTCAACCGTAAAATGGCTTATGTCAACCTCTTCTTCAGTTCCATTTTCTACTGTATCGCAGTAAAGTCCGGCAAATAAAAAAGAAACTAAAGAGATAATAAAGAGCGAATTAAAAACTATTTTTTTCATTGAAGTTCCCTTTTTCTTTTCAAATTTACTGCCGGGAATACTTACGAATCATTCCGGGTGATCTATATACATCGACAAGGTGGATCGGATCGTCACCTGCATTGTTCAATTTACAATAAACCACGTAATGATCTTCATTCAGATTTGAAAATCCAGCATGAATTTGATACGGACAGATGCAATGACAAAGATTTAGAGCAGTATCCTGAACAGAAATATAAATGGTGTCGTTACTAATATTTTGGGAAACAATAAACCGGTTTGAATCGGGACAGCAGTTCCCTTCAACGGAAAAATCAATAAGCAGACTATCTTTAAAAGAATAGGTAAATGAAGAATCCGTAGGGAAGGATTGTTTCTCAAGATCAAAACTCAGACACTTGCTTGATATATACGAGAAGCTCGGGGCTTCATTTTCAGGATTTGTTACTTTTTCCTTACACGACAAGAATAAAAAAACGGCAATTGCCGTAAACAGATGCAATAATATTTTCATAATAATCCCCTTTCAAATTTTTATAGAGGATATAGATATTTCACCTTCAGTTCAAATCTATTAAGAAAAACAATTTTTAAAGCATAATCCGTCATTCCGCCCCAATATCCGACATTTATTTTAATGAGAGAATCGGATTGGAATTCCCAAGTTCCGGAAAAATTTGCATAAGATATCGGCGGAGTACCGCACCAGCCTGCATTTTTCCTTTCAAGAAGTCTGCCTTCTGTATAAAAGATAAAACCATAATTACTTGAATCAAGCCCGGATGATCTTTGCAGAACGGTAATATCTCCATCGCCGGAGTTTTCATTCTCATATCCTTTAAAGACCCATGCGCCAAGAAGTCTTTCGGAATTATTAGGAGCCGTAGGTTCTTCCTTGCATGAAGAAAATGACAGAAAAAGTATAGCTACAATCAAGAATGTAAGATTTATATTCATTATTAAATTCTTATTTCAGCAATTGATCGAAATCCCTTTTCTTTTCATGAAAAAATTTTTCTTGAATTTCTTTTTACTACCAAAGTTGCAGTATATCGGCTGTGAAAAATTATCCTGCTGTCGGCAGGATATGGTGCAAGATTTTTAAAAATGATCTGAAAATTTTTTATGACAAAAGATTTTGGTTCGTTATTTGTGTTTAAGCAGGCTTCAATTTCATCACCTTCATGAGATAAAATAAAAAGTACTTCTGCATTTCCGTTTAAAACAGAATTCATTCCGATGCTTGTCCTTGTATCGGTAATTACAGAAATAAAGCTGATCCTTAAATCCTCTTCTTGGAAGTAGACTTGCTCGCCTGCCTTCAAGTTGAATTCTTCATTAATCTTAATAGCGGCAGGACTGCTGTACTTCATGAAGGGAGATGCACCCGGCATAATTACCTCATAAAAAATTTTCTTTTATGTAAAAAAACATCTGCTCCGCTCCCCCCGTTCAGAAAACTCCTCTTTAATTCCCCAATTCTGATTACGGAGCAGAAATTATTTTTTTAGTCCAAAGGATATGCCGGATTATTTGCTTTAGAAAATTATTTGCTTTACAAATTTTGCATAATAAAAAGAATTGGATTATCAGTTTCCTGAGGGTTTATTAAATTTTTGAAAGGATTTCACTTACGGCAAAAAATTTTTACCGCGGAGAAACGGACAGACAGAGAATCACAGAGAAAGAAGTTTTTTTATTTTTTCTATCAATTCATTTTGTTTAATGTCTTCGCGTTTTCCTGTTTTTCTTACTTTTATTTCAACTTTATTTTCTTTTAATTTTTTTTCGCCGACTATCACCTGCAGAGGCATTCCCAGCAGATCTGCATCGTTAAATTTGAATCCGGCCTGTGCATCCGGCCTGTCATCAAACAATACTTCAATCCCTTCAATATTCAGATTGTTATAAATATTTTCTGCTGCATCGGCAACTTCTTTTTTCCTCATATTTAGTCCGATTAAATGAACATGGAACGGCGCAAGGATATTTTCCCATACAATTCCATTTTCATCATGATGCTGTTCCAGGTAGCATGCAAGAATTCTATCTACACCGATCCCGTAGCTTCCCATAATGATTGGATGCGATTCCCCATTTTCATCCAGATAATTTGCTCCCAGAGCTTCTGTATATTTTGTACCGAGCTTGAAAATATGTCCGAGTTCAATCGCCGTAAATACTTCCAGTTTGTTCCCGCACACAACACACTGCTCGCCGGCCTGGACACTCCGCAAGTCGAAATACTCAATATTTTTCACATCGCGTAAAAGATCAATTCCGCCTATGTGATAATCATTTTTATTAGCCCCGCTGTACATATTGTTTGCATCTTTCAAACGCAGGTCGGCAATTATTTTGCCTTTAAAACCTATAGGCCCGATTGAACCGGCGTCTGCTCCTGTAAAATTTTTTAATTCATCGGGATGTCCCGGTCTAATATTTACCCCGAGCACTTTTTGAAGCTTAGTTTCATTCACTTCATCATTTCCCAGCATTAATATAAGAACCGGTTCATTATTATTTATATAAACCCTGGATTTTGCACACTGGCTTTCATGAATTTTGAGGAATGCACAAAGTTCATCGATTGATTTGACATTCGGAGTATGGATCTCTTTTAATTCGCCGCTAATTTTGTCTCTTTTTTTAATTTCAGCTTTTGATGCGGCAATTTCTACATTTGCGGCATAACCGCAATGAGAGCAGTAAGCAACTGTATCTTCACCTGCATCTGATTTAACCATAAACTCCTCGGAACCGGTCCCGCCCATTGCACCGCTTGATGCTCCGACAATAAAATATTTCAAATCGCAGCCGTCA
>Ga0105094_10000944_pt1 | contig 14935 bp, 18 predicted proteins | sample PPLLak1March2015_2_FD_87023 | JGI IMG/M metagenome (GOLD analysis project Ga0105094, IMG submission 87023) | Freshwater sediment microbial communities from Prairie Pothole Lake near Jamestown, North Dakota, USA - PPLs Lake P8 Core (3) Depth... | ecosystem: Environmental > Aquatic > Freshwater >...
TCCGCGCGAATATCCTCTTCCACGATGCTGTAGCGGATATTGGAGAAGATCAGATTCCAAACATCCTTTCTAAAAACCCCTTTCTCATAAATTTTTACAGGAGGAATTCTTAACCCCTCCTGCCAGACCTCCCTTGCCTGGGGATTGTATCCCCCTGAAACAGCGCCTCCCACATCAGCCTGATGGCCTTTGCAGGCCGCCCAAGCCAGCAGCTCGCCCTTGAAAAATATGGGTTTAAAAACCGCAATGTCTGCGAGCTGGTTTCCCCGGGTGAAGACGTCGTTATGAAGAATCACATCCCCTGGATAGATCTCGTCCCCGAAATATTCGACCAGAAACTGACACACGGGCTGAAGGGCAAAAGCAAGGACGGGAATGTATTCTGTCTGCTCAAGCATGCGGCCTTTCGAGTCATAAAGCCCTGTGACAAAGTCTCTTGCCTCGTTCAAAATAGGAGAACGGGTCGTGCGAAGAAGGGTTAGCCCCATCTCTTCGGTGATGGATTTGAATCTCCGCTGGAGGACAGAGACCAGAATCTTGTCGATCTTATGCTGCTTTGACTTTCTTGGTTTCACTTCTCGTTTTCCTCACCCTCTTTGAATGGCAAGGGGTTGATGGCTACCCTCGATGCTTTACGATTTCTATGAGTTTCACTTTTCCGGTTTGCCCTGTTTCGACTTTTATCGAGCCAGGGGGGACCAATTCGATGTCCGGATTGACCCTGAGGTTATCCTTCATGTGCTTCTTGATTTCTTCTTTGAGACTTGCGCTCTCTTCCGGTCGAATACCGGATCCATATTCCACCTTCAACTTCAGCGGCGGTTTCACCAGCGGTCCGGGTTTATCCAGTAGAATCTTTAGAACCCCTGTGGTCTTCGGATGAAAGCCGGCAATGGCCTCTTTGATGGCAGAAGGATAAAGGTTGACTCCTTTCACAATGAGCATGTCATCTCCACGGCCGAGGATATGGAAGCGTATGCCCGGGAAGCCGCACTCGCAGGGCTTGGTAAAAACTTGAAGAATATCCCCTAAAACATATCGAAGAAAAGGCCCCCCTTCCCAATCGATGAAGGTGAAAACCATCTCTCCGACGGCCCCATCGACCATGTCCACCGGCTTCTTGGATTCGGGATCGATCAGTTCGAGAATGCAGTGATCAGGAGAGATGAAATGCATGCCTCGATACTCTTCATCCCCACAGCAAATCCCATGAAACGCATGCCCTCCCCCGGTGTGGTCGAAAACTTTTGCGTTAAATCCCTTGGCCAACCTCTTCCTCACGGCGTTGATTCCCCCTCCCGGCTCGGCTGCGCAGAAAAACCATCGAATCCCGAGATCCGGTGCTTCCTTCCCGGTCAGGGAAGACGCCTTTTCAATGAGGTATTCCCCGAAGGAGGGAGTTGCGATAAGGGCCTGGGGTTTGGTCAAAAGGAGGAAATCGATGATTCGCTTGGTTCCACCTTCAATGCCGACAGGGACACAGCATAGGCCCATCGCCTGAATTCCATCCGAGAGGGGAAGGCCACCCGTGAACATGCTGAGAGAAAGGGCCTGAAGAACAACGTGTCCGGGTCTCAGACCGGCTCTCCAGTATTTCCGGGCATGCATCTCATTGACCACGTCCACATCATGCTTGGTGAGCGTATAAAGGGTCGGCATCCCTGTGGTGCCGGACGTGGAACTGATTCGAACGATCTTCTCCATAGGAGCGCAAGTGATGAGCCCGTAAGGATGGCCGAAACGCTCGATCGATTCCTGTTGAGCCCTCCGATGTTCGTCCTTCGTCATGAGAGGAGCTTTTTGAAAATCCTCCAAAGAGTTAATGTCCTGGGGCGTCAAGCCGGCTTCTTTGAATTTGTCATGATAGTAGATCGAATTATTGTAATCATAGCGTATCTGTTTCTTGAGCTTCTTCCATTGAAGATCCCTTATTTCATCCTCCGACATCGTCTCTATTTTTTCGTTCCAGAGTTTTCTTTCTTTCCAATACTTATTCATGGTTGCCTTCCATCTCTAAAATCTCGATTCTCTCCTCAGGGGAGTGGGGGGGGATGAAAAAAGCAATTTTGCCGTGGACCCCTTTTCTCGGGAATCCCTCCACCAGGGAAAATCCCGCGTCCATGAGCTTTTCCATGGTCTGGTCAAATCCGTCAACCTCATAACAGACATGATTGATGCCGGGCTGATCTCCCCTCAGAGCCTTGGCCATGGGGAGATCTGGATTTCCATATTCCAGGAGCTCTATTTCAACCTCCCCGATTCTCAGGACGGCGATTTTCAGCCGGACATCTCTTATTTCTGTGACTTTTTCAGGCGCTATTCCAAGACCTTTGGAATAGACGGGAATCGCCTCACCAAGGTTTTTGACCACAATTCCGATATGGTTTATTTTCTTGAACATCCTTAATCACCCCCGCATGAGGCTCGGTAAATAGACCGCAATTTGTGGGAAAACCATTACGAGAATGAGCGTCGCCGTTTCACACAAAAGGAAAGGAAACGAGGACCGAATGATTTCCGCCAAGGGAGTAGACGGCTGCATCCCTTTCATGACGAAAAGCTGAAGACCAAAGGGCGGCGTTAGATTCCCCATATCCATGTTGATGAGGGTCATGATTCCAACCCACAGGGGATCAAAACCCAGCGCTTTGAGCACAGGCATGAAGATGGGCACCGCGATGACGGCTATGGACAAATTGTCCATAAAGCATCCGAGAAAAATAAGCGACACCTGCATGCTGATCAGAACCAATAGGGGACTTAGCTGAAGATCGACCACAGCCTTGATGAGCCCGCTGCTGGCGCCCGAGAAGGCCAGGATCTGACTGAACATGGTTGAAGCCATGATGATGATGAACATGGTTGTGGTTAATTTGATCGTTCCAAACACGCATTTCCTCAATACCTGCCGGTTCATTTCGCCATAGAAGCAGGAGAGAATAATGGATCCTACGGCTCCCATGGCCGCTGCTTCAGAGGGAGTGGCGACTCCCAGGAAAATGATCCCTACGACCAGGAACATGATCAACCCTAAAGGGAATACATACGTGACGGTTTCTTTGATCTTCTTGGCCAAGGGAGTGGCAGGGAGATCATAGGGCGGAGCGATATCGGGCTGGATCCACGAGCGGCCAATAATGTAAATGGCGTAAAGAGAAGCCAGCAGCAGACCGGGAAGAATCCCGCCAATGAGCATTGCGCCCACAGAGACTTCGATGAGGGTGGCAAGAATGACCGCCAGAATGCTCGGGGGGATCAACATAGCCAAGGCGCCGCATCCAATGATAGGCCCGATCGTCATGGCTTTCTTGTAGCCCCGACGCTCCATCTCAGGAATCAACAAGGAACCGAGCATCGAGGTGTTCGCGAGGGTTGAACCGCTCGTGGCCGCGAAGATGGTTCCCGAGGCCACGGCCAGCAGTCCCAATCTCCCGGGAATCCTTCCAATCCAGTAGTCCAGGGCATCGATGGCCCGAAGCGCCATTCTGGAATGAAACATGACCTCCCCCATCAAAATAAACATGGGCACGGTAAGAAGACCGAAGGAGGTGAGGCTCTCTTCGAGATTGAGGATCAGCAGCTTGAATCCGGAAAATCCGCCCATGAAAAAGAGGGTCCCCAGCAGGTTGGTAAAGAGAAAGGAGATCCCTACAGGCAGTCCCAAAAGCATGATGAACACGGCCCCGCCAATAAGGAGCAACAAAGGGATCCACCATTCCATGCAAGCACTCTCCGGAATCAGTTCTTTAATTTCTGGTAATAGCCCCTCATCTGTCTGAAAAACTGGATGCTGAAGACAAAGCCTCCGATGGGGATGATCATTAAAATAAGGAACATGGGCGTTTTCAAGGATTCCAGGGAGGGCACTCCTCTTTTGAGGTAATCCAGCGTCACTTGAGCCCCGAACCAGGTGTAGGTGAGCATCACCACCCCGCCCACAAAGGAGGTGGCGACATTCAGCCATCCCCTGATTCGTTCACCGAGAAAAGTGATCACCAAATCGACCCGGATATGGCCGTCTTCCTTCAACACAAACGCCGAGCCCAGGAAGGGGATGTAGAGCATCGCGTATTCGGTAATTTCCAGCATCCAGTGGATAGGGCGGTTGAAACAATATCTGAGAAGGACATCAACACAGGTTCCAATGGTCACGAACAACAGGAGCCCCCCAGCCACCCAAAAGAGGGTGACAAGGATTCTGTCGAAAGTTTTTGCCATTTCTTTCTCGTGAATGCCGGTGTCTGAAAAACCTTCACCTCCCCTCATCTCAAGGGGAGGAAAAGGAGGATCGCAAGGACACCTAAACCGATCCCGTAGGCATGAATCACTTGGGCGTTAAGAGCGTTTGCAATTTGGGACCAAGGTCCGGGGACTTCTTGATCACCTCTCCCCATCCTGCCTTGTAAGCCAGGTCAAGATACCACTTCGTATCTTCGGGCGAGAATTGAATCAGCTTCATGCCCTTGTCTTGCATGGCCTTCAATTCCTTTTCACCCAACTCGACAAAGATTTTTTCGTATTTCTCTTCGTTGGCGATCATCAAATCGAACATGAGCTTCTGCATGTGTTTTGAAAGCTTGTTCCACGTATCCAGATTGATAAGGGTTTCGAGGTTCATCGCATAGATTCTAGGTCCGACGATGTTTTTGCAGACTTCCGGCCAACCCATTGAAAGGTTGCCCAGGACCGACCAGGCATAGCCGTCAACGACCCCTCGCTCAAGCGCTGTATAGACCTCTGCTCCGGGAAGCGTAATGGGAACGGCTCCGAGCATTTTCACGAAAGGCTCATAGGTTGCTGAGGTTCGGATCTTCTGTCCGGTCATTTCCTGAGGTTTTTTTACAGCCTTATTGGTGAAGAGGTGAAACCAAACGCCATGTTCCGGTCTTCCGAGATACATGACATTGTGCTTTTTCAAGAGATCCACCCTCAGATCATGGTATCCGACTTTGCGCTCCTCCATGGGGGTGAGTTGGCTCAAATGAATGTAGGCGCCTCCGGTAACCGATGCCCCGTAATAGGCCTCGCATCCGAAGATGATGTCCACGACGCCCGTGCGCACGGCTTCAAATTGCTTAAAAGCCGGAATGGCTTCCGGGCCCCCAACAAATTTGATGACCACTTCTCCGTTGGATTTTTTGTTCACCTCATCCACAAAAGCCCACCAGGCGGTAAGATTGACATCATCTTTGGGAAGAAAGGTGGCCATTTTCAAGACCGTCTCTCCGGCGCTCACCGGCTGAACAGCCAACCACGATCCAAGCACCGCAATCACCAAAAGCCCAATCATTGTCCTCTGCATTGCTCCAAACCTCCTTTCGGCAAATAGATGGTTACTTAAATCTCACTTCCAGACAACTTCTCCATACAAACCTATCCCATTGGGTCACTCGAACCTCGCTTCAGATTGTGAGGCCGTTTTGAGACTGCGTCTTTCCTGATGAAAACCATTTAACATTCTATTACGCGGGAGAAAGGGGTTGCCAACCCTTTCCCATTCCAAACTGTTCTACCCGTATGCTTATCCACAAGCGCAATGGCTCCTTCGGGGCAAATCCCTACACAGAATCCACAGCTCCAGCATCGATCTTTCTCTATGGACATGATTTTCTTCTTTCTGTCAAAATGAAACACCTGATAGAAACAGGTTCTCGCGCAAGTCCCGCAGAGATTGCATCTCTTCCTGTCAATCTTCGGCCGCAGGGTGTTTCCGGCGGAACGGAATAGGGGGCTGTCTCCCTCTTCTTGAGTTCTGATATGGGGATGATCCTTTTAAGCACCTTCCCCCTGAAATCTGAGATTGACGAGTACTCCTTCCTTTCCATCCAAGAAGCAATTCCTTGATTGATTTTCTCAAAAATCCCAATGCCCTCCATATAGGCCGCGGTGCCCACTTGAACAAGAGAGCAGCCACAAAGGAGGTACTGAAGGGCATCGCTCCAGCCGAAAATTCCTCCAACCCCGAAAACAGGAAGATCAACAGACTTCAGGATCTGGACCGCTCTGGCCAGGGAGACGGGAAGGAAAGGACGGCCGACGAGGTACCCCCCAATGACAGGGGCGCCATAAGGGACCTCCCTCTCCACATCGATATAAATTCCACTTGGAGCATTGTGGGCGGTAATGAACGAAGCTTCCCTCTGGACCCAGCTTTTGACCGCCTCCATCAGGGGTTCCATCATAGGACTGATTTTGATTCCAAAGGGAATATTAGAAGATTTGGCGATCGACTCCACGATTTTGAAACTGGACCTCAGGCTTTTTTCCAGTTCACCTTTCATGGTAGGGGATGAAAAATTAAGCTCCAGCAGATCCGCTCCGGCTTGTTCAAAGCCCTTTGCCACTTTTTTCCATGAACTCAAGTCATCCGGTTTTTCATAGAAACTAACGATGAGGGGGATTTCATTCTTCTTGCAGATTTGGGCAATCTCCGGAATGTTCTTCCTCATGACGACATCGATATCCTCCACATGAGGGGAAGCGAGAGAATAGAGGCTTCCGGATTTCTTCAAGGCTGAATCAAAATGCGCTAAGGGAAACTGGTAGGGCCTCAGTCTAATTCTAAATTCGGGAGAGCTGGTAAAGGTTTTGGTGACGATGCCTCCGACCCCGGAGGTAGCCACTTTTTCGGCCGACCTTCCGTCAAATACCAGTTCTGAAGCAGCAGACAGGACAGGGCTTTTAAAGGTTAACCCGGCAACTTCCACTTTTAGGTCCTTCGTCCGGTCGTCCTTGCTTTTAGACATCCCGCACCGTCTCGCTGTCGTTAGTTACAATTTCAGGGTTCTCTTTTCAATCTCTGCGAAAATCACTTCTTTCCCTATGTGGATGAGTTCATGAGTCATTTCACCAGTGAAAATGGCCTCCTTAGTGGAGAGATAGACCTCATCCCTGAGAACCGGTTTGGCAAAGGATTTAAGCTTTAAGAATAAGCTCGGCATGCAATATACCATATATCGAACACCGAATTTTTCTGTCAACGGTTTTATTAGGATATTGCAGGAAGCCATGAACAACATCGCAAAATACGGCAAAGCGAGTCGGGTGGATCTGTATCTAAGAAGGCTCAATGACTCATTAGAAATGATGATTCAGGACAATGGAGAGGGATTTAACGTTCAGGACGTTCTTTCCAGGCGAAGTCCGGACCGGGGTTTCGGCCTCGCGAGCATGAGAGAGAGGGCTGAGCTTTCCGGAGGCTCCTTTATGATTGACTCCTTTGAGGGAGAGGGGACGACAATCCGAGCGATTTGGCCCCTTACCCAGAAGCCCGCTGCGCCACCCCCGCCCCGGCCAACCTAAGTCCGGCGGGTCCTTATCTGATGTTCCGACAAAAACATGCTTAAGCTCTTCAGCCAGGGTCACCGCTCTTTCGATTCCCTTCATGTGCGGATCAACTCCTTCCTTTTTGCCTTTGCGCTGTTCCCGATCTCCCGGTTAGTCCGGCATTTTTTTCCGGCCTTGCCAGCGATCGAAACTCGTGATTTCACCATCCACTGATCTGCTTACAGAGGGGTATGGGGTTTTCCCTGTATTTCTGACCAGTAAAGGCTGTATTTTGGGGCGATGTGTTGTATATATTGACAACAAAAGAGGGTGTTGTTATTATCTCCAACATGGAGCCGAGCCTGCTGCTTAACGAGCGCCGTGTCCTAGCCGAACAGGCTTTCGTGGAAATGGTCGTGTGGAGATTGCCGTCTCCACTTCCAGGAAGCCCTCACAGGTTCAAGTATCGGCTCGCTTTGGTTGTAAGGGGGAACTGTGTTTTGCGTTTCGACAATGAAGCCGGCAAAGGCGATCATAAACATCTAGGGCGGAAAGAGATCCCTTACGTTTTCACCAGCCCCCAAACGTTGCTTGATGATTTCTGGAACGAAGTCGACCGTTGGAGGTTATGAGATGCGTACGGTAAAATTGGAAGTATCTTCCCGAGAGAAGATGAATCAGCGATTTCTGCGGGCGTTCAAAGGAGAATCGCAAGGGGCGGTTATCAGCTTCGATTCTCCTGCCCTTCTTTTCAAGGTGCTCGCGGGCAAGCGTTGGGAGTTGCTCAAGGTAATGACCGGCGCAGGATCCATGACGATTCGCGAAGCAGCGCGCCGTGCGGAGAGGGATGTGAAGGCGGTGCATGGCGACGTACACGCACTCTTAAACGCAGGTCTTCTGCAGAAGACCGATGATAGTCGAATCGTTTTCCCGTTTGATGCCGTGCATGTCGATTTTCTGTTGAAAGCCGCCTGAGTCTGTTTTGGCTAACCGTGGCACGAATGAAACGAGTCAGCATTTTGAATGACGTGCTGGGACCGGTGATGCGTGGGCCTTCCAGTTCCCACACGGCTGCGCCCTTTTTCATCGGCACCGTCGCTCGTGCTCTATTGCGAGAAGAACCTGCATCCGTCACCTTTGCTTTTGACCCGAAGGGATCATTCGCACAGGTCTATCACCGGCAGGGAAGTGACATCGGTTTTGCTGCTGGACTGATGGGCTTGGCGCTCACAGATGAGGGATTCCCTCGGGGCTTGGACCTCGCTGCTCAGAAAGGCATGCAAATCAAATTCTCAATTGAACCGCTGCTGGAAGCCGATCACCCCAACACCGTCGAGATTCGAATGACGTCCCGAAGCGGACGAAAACTTTCGGCTGTGGCTCAATCCACCGGAGGCGGAGCTTTCCAGTTCACCCAGTTGAATCAGTGGCCTATCATGCTTACGGGGAATGCCCGCGAGTTGCTGATTGAGATAAAGGCAGACGCCGAACCTGCCGTTTTTGAATCGCTCAGCAGGGATGTGAAACCGCTCGGCGTTCCTGACCGTCAGGTTCGCGGGGATCTTGTCCTCCTTCATTTCAAACTACGCTCGACGATCGAGCCTGGAACCGAATCCGCGTTACGCGCCCTGCCCGGCGTTTCCTGTCTTTTTACCGTTCCTCCGGTTTTCTTCCCCCTTCGAGGGGAACCCTGCTTCGCCAGTGCTGCAGAATTGATCTCCCTTGCTTGTTCCCGGTCTTTATCCCTAGGGCAGATTGCATTGGCCTATGAATCAGAGATCCTTGGCCTTCCGGAGCAGGAAGTCATGAAGGAAATCATCCGGCGCTTTGAAGTCATGAGGGCATCGGTACAGCAGGGTCTCGAAGAGAACTTCCCGCCAATGCAACTGCTTCATCCCTCAGCGAGGAGCATTTTTCGCGCGGAGGCGGAAGGAAGAGTGCCTGTGGGAGGAATTCACACCCGTGCAGGAGCTAGAGCCATGGCCGTCATGCACATCAACTCCGGAGGAGGCGTGGTGTGCGCTGCGCCCACGGCAGGCTCGGCAGGTGTCATCCCTGGGGTCCTGGTCAGTCTTGTTGAAGATAAGGGATTGAGCGTTCAGGAGGCGGCTCTTGCGCTTTGTGCCGCATCTGCCATTGGGATCTTAATAGCCAACCGGGCTACTTTTGCGGCCGAGGTGGCAGGATGCCAGGTGGAGATTGCTGCGGCCGGAGCCATGGCTGCGGCAGCGGTTGTCGAAACCGCAGGCGGCGGAACCGCAGCCCAGGCAGTGGATGCTGCGGCAATCTCCTTTCAGAACACCATGGGGCTTGTTTGCGATCCTGTTCAGGGAGCGGTCGAGATCCCTTGCCACACACGCAACGCCGTGGCCGCCTCTTCAGCCTTTGTTTGCGCTGATCTTGTTCTCGGCGGGTACGGTATCCCTAATACACTCGATGAAACGATTGATGCGGTCTATGCGGTGGGACAGATGCTCCCACGCGAGCTCAAATGCACCGCCCTTGGGGGCTTGTCGGTCACGCCTTCGGCACTAAAGATGTCTGTGCTCCATAGGGCTTAATGTGCCTCACCCCAGAGGCGTACCAGAGGGCACAGAGAAAAACAATACCCCTCTGTGTGCTCTGAGCCTCTGTGGTAAATGGGTAAGTCTACGGTTCTTCACGGACGTCAATAGTAATCTCGTAGTAGGGCATGGACTCGCCGGCTCTGGCCGTGATCTCCGTCTTGGGATCGCGGCTGGCCTTGAATTCGCACTCAGAACAATCCCAAAAAAGCCATGACTTCCCGATTGCCTCGTCCAGGCAGAGGGCATAGCTCGTGCAGAAAGGGTTTCTCTCTCCCTTCCTGTAAAGCGGGTTTCTTCCCTTTTTCATGGTAGACCCCGACCTATTTCATAGCCGGGACTTCGATAGGATCGGTTCAGAAGAACTCAGTGTCGCATGTAGGCGGGATGCGCCGGTGCGCTGGCTTCGTGGTCTGCTATGATGATTTGCAGGGTGTTCTCATCCAGATCAAAATCATTCCATCCGATATAGCGAAGCTTTTCGCTCACTTCCTCATGAGTGATGTCAGGCCTGTCCTTTAAGGTAGCCAGAATATTCTTTAGCAGACCAGGAATCAGCACCGGTTCAACACCTTTTTCTTCAAATCTCTGGGCCAATATCTTCTTGAGATCCATCTGTTATTCACCCTCGCATGTTTCCCACCGATACCCGGCTGTTGATTGTTTTTAACACAAAATCACAGGACTAATGTAATCCTCATCCAGCCCAAGTCAATCCTGCTCTTCGTTCAAGTTCAGTGAAACGTCATCCCCTTTCACGAAATCTGTCGGCATTTCAGCAAAATGCCCTGATCCACCTTTTCCTCTTTGCTTCCATTCACAGCATTCCCTTCGCAGAATGAAAGAACCCTTCCTTTCTGCCAGAAAAGCAGGCTACAGCTTTGAATCAAACCCCGCGCCTGGGGTGACCAAGGCAGGAAGCCATCGCTTTTGCTGCTCGATTTTCCGAAGATAGGGGTAATCCGATCCCCAACATTTCAGATACAACAAGGGGCTATCATTATGAGGGTTGATCGACCTGCTTCTTTGCTCTCTCAGAGAGGGATAGAAATACTCGTTCGTACGGGTCTCAAGGTAACTTATTCTCATTTCCGTCCTCCTTTCGGTCCCCATGCAGTTTGCATGCATGAGGGTTTCCGTTTCTCCCACAGCCCTTCCACCTCTTCCTGAATTTCGTCGGCAGTGGACGCTCCTTTTGAAAGAAAACCGGATGCTCCACACGCGCGCGCGGCCTCACGGTATTCTGGAAAATCATAGCTCGTGAGCATAAGGATATGGATTTCAGGATGGAGCGCCTTAACTCTTTTTGCTATTTCAAGCCCGTTCTGATCTGGCAACTTGATGTCCATAAAAATCAAATGAGGTAGAAAGCTTTCCACCTTCTCCATCGCCTGTGCACCGTCCGACGCCTCACCAAGAACAACAGAGGGAAATCTCGACGTTAGAAGCGCTGCAAGACTATGGCGAAAACCGTCGTCATCCTCAACCAGCATGACCTTGAATGCACTACCCTTTTGTCCTAGCATCACCCCTCGTCTCCACAGGGAAGTCGTCGTCTTTTTATTTTCGCCAACGTGCAACCACTTTACTGGTGGGATTCAATGTGGTAAATAAGGTCAACACCCTATATTCCAAGCCGGAATCAAGTATTTTTTCGTAGACGCTGGTAGGGCTGAACAGGCGGGAACGACCCATGAAGAAAGTTTTCAACATCGTGATCGCTGAAGACCACACCATCCTTAGGGAAGGTCTGAAAGCCCTTCTCTTGTCCCATCCTGATTTGAAGGTTGTCGGTGAGGCCGCGGACGGACTCGAAGCCATCCGCTGCGTTCAGAGTCTCTCTCCGGATCTCATCCTTTTGGATCTTTCCATGCCCAGAATGACCGGCCTCGATGCAATCAAAGAAATCAAGAGAGTAAACGTTGATACGAAGATTGTCGTGCTGACGGTCCACTGCAATGAGGAGTACATTCTTGCCACCTTGCAGGCAGGCGCTGACGGGTACGTCCTGAAGGATGCCGGCAGCACTGAACTCCTGACGGCCATCCGGCACGTCTTGGAGGGTCGCCGGTATCTCAGTCCGAGCATTTCAGGTACGATCATCGACGGCCTTTTGCAGGGGAAAAAAGTGTCCGCGGTTCGATCCGCGTGGGAAACTCTGACCCAACGGGAAAGGGAGATTCTGAAGCTGATTGCCGAAGGTCATAAGAACAAGGAGATTGCAGACCTTCTCTGTATCAGCGTCAAGACGGTTGAAAAACACCGGGCCAACCTCATGGACAAACTCGATCTCCACAATGTCGCTTCTCTGACCGCGCTGGCTGCTGAAAAAGGCTTGATTAACAAGTGAGTTGAAAGAAGCAGATTGGTCGACAGGGTTAGTCATCCAACATGAGGACATGCTCACCTGTTCTTCGAGCCAATGAGCCTCTGATGATTTCTGAAATCGTGGCGACGTCAGCCCGATCACTTGATTGCAAGGAGTTCCACCTCAAAAAGAAGCGTGCTTTGTGGAGGGATGCGGGGCGGCATGCCGCGCTCGCCGTAAGCAAGTTCAGGGGGTATGAAGAGCTGCCATTTGGCGCCTTCTTTCATGAGCTGCAGGGCCTCGGTCCACCCTGGAATGACACCGTCAACCTTGAAAGTTGCCGGCTGGCCCCTGGCAATGGAACTGTCGAACTCGGTGCCGTTGATGAGGGTGCCACGGTAGTGCACCGTCACCGTGTCGCTCTTCTTGGGTGTCTTGCCCGCACCCTCGGAAAGAACTTTGTACTGCAACCCGCTCGGCAAGGTCTTGACCTCTTTCTTCTTTCCATTCTCCGTCAGGAAGACCTTACCTTCTGCGAGGTTCTTTTCCCCCTGTTCCTTCAGCGTTTTCTGCTGAGCATCGGCCATCCTTTGGCGAAAGCCCATCAAGGTCGATTGCATTTCTTCAGAGCTCATCCGAGGCTCTTTTCCGCCCAAGGCGTCATGGATCGCGGACGCGTAAACGTCAAGGTTGATGTCCACTCCCTGCATCTTCAGGCTCGTACCGAACTGATACCCGAGACTGTAGCTCTCCTTGTCCTTCTGGTCTTTTAGCTCCAGTTTATCAGCCGCGGAACAGACGCCAAACAAAAGACCAATGCTCACTATTGCCACAACAAAGTGCTTCATTCGCATCTCCTTCCATTTTGCTTATTCTTAAGGAATAAAAATAAAGATCTCTATCCCGCTCGTTGAACGGGATCGAAATGACAGGATTCTAAAGGGATTACTTCGACACCCCATTAGCCGGGGTGACGACCTAGCAATTCCGTTGGATTCCGACCCTGCTCTTTGAGATACTCCCTCAGGCGCCACCTTCCGTCTAAAACCGACGATCCACGTATCGAACCAGGCCGGTCCTGCTGCCGGTTCCCTTCGCTCCAACCCAGACGGAGCTCATCATGGACTCCATTGCGCTCAACATCAATCCGATTCATCCTGACCTGAACCAGGCGCAAACCGCTAACAATCTCATCTCCGTCCCTCACAAACCGAGTTCCGCCGGCCAGCTCAAACATGGCCAAACAAGGCCCCCCTTCGACGACTGCGGTTCCAACAAGCATTGCGTCCGAAGTGTTTCTGGGATCCGGCGTCCGGGAGGTGGCAACCGGCAAGGACGCCGAGGCGGCAGCCCCCTCGGGGTTTAGCCCGACAGATTCCCAGGGAAAAAATAGGGATTATTCTCACTCCCTATCACCCTCTCGGTTAAGTGTTATTTCTGGGGGTCTATCACATGCTTTTGCCAGGTGATTTGAAATCAGGTGCAGAATAACCCTTTTTTTTAAAAAATGTCAAACCTGAACCGGAAGACCTCAGGATGAATTTGCCCGGTCTTATAACTGAAACAATGTCAAATAGCTTCAACTAATCCTGAACCATCGCCCGCGAATAATGTGTAGAAGGGTCTCATTAGACTTCATTCATTTGCCGCAGGGTGACTATCGTGAACCTATGGGAACTCCTTGTCCGGCCCGTTCGTTCGAAGAGCAGCGTTATCAAGAATAGATGCAGGAGTATCATTACCTTGCTTCTTTGCCCTAGATTGGTGAAACCCTATGGCACATCGCTCCCTGGCACGATGAATGGGTAGCCCTTCTGAGCTTTTCTGATGAGCAGTTGATCCTATTTACAGCGCTCATAATATCCTTTATTATAGAGGTGAAAGGAGAGATTCCAATGAAGATGAGATATGCCGCTTTTGTGTTCCTATCCTTATTAATAGGGCTTGGTGTTTGTTCTCCGAGCCATGCTGCAGTGGAAATGACCATCGCCAGGACACTGAACCTGGAAGAGACGCCTGTGGACACCGCTCTCTCCGCGGGCGGGAAATACATCTTTGTTCTCACAGACAAGGGAAAAGTGCTGGTCTACACCACAGAGGGAAAAGCCATTGACACGATACCCGTCGATAAATCCGTGGACTCCATCAAGGCCGGCCCTAGAGAAGAGATCCTTCTTCTCGTTAGCAGCAAGAAGAAAACAGTCGAGATGGCAGTCCTCGACTTTGTGCAGGAGATCAACACTTCCGGCTCGCCTTTCAAAGGGTCAGCCGACGCGCCGGTGACCATCGCGCTGTTCACAGACTTTCAGTGCCCTTACTGTGCGAGGATCGTGCCTCTTCTCAATCAGGTCCTTGAAAAAAACAAGGGCAAGGTCAAACTGGTCTTCAAGAATTATCCCTTGAGCTCCCATCAGTTCGCCAGAAAGGCCGCGACCGCAGCGCTCGCTGCGGGCAAGCAGGGAAAGTTCTGGGAGTTGCACGATCGGCTGTTTCAGAACTATAACCGTCTGAACGACCAGGTCGTGCAGGATCAAGCGCAACAGCTCGGGCTCGACATGCAGAAGTTCGAGAAGGACATGAATGACCCTCAGGTTGCGCAGGCGATCAACCAGGATCTGCAAGATGGCAACAAGGCCGGAGTGAGAGGCACTCCGACGTTCTACGTGAACGGAGTTCTTTTACGGAATACAAACCTCGAGGGATTTCAGGCGGCCATAGACAAAGAGCTGGAGAAGAAAGGGAAAAAGCAGTAGAGCCGGAGAGAATGATGGGCTTCTAGAAAGGCCAGCAGTTGTCA
>Ga0105094_10000953_pt1 | contig 14878 bp, 16 predicted proteins | sample PPLLak1March2015_2_FD_87023 | JGI IMG/M metagenome (GOLD analysis project Ga0105094, IMG submission 87023) | Freshwater sediment microbial communities from Prairie Pothole Lake near Jamestown, North Dakota, USA - PPLs Lake P8 Core (3) Depth... | ecosystem: Environmental > Aquatic > Freshwater >...
ATGGTGGCCGACAAGGCCGCCGACATCCGCAACACCGGCGCCGGCACGGTCCTCGGCGGGGACTGCGGCTGCCTGATGAACATCAGCGGCGCCCTGCGGCACCAGCAGGTGCCCATCACCGGGCAGCACATCGCCCAATTCATCTGGGAGAGAACCAATGGCTGAGACCACGGGGTTTGATTTCGCCAAAAACATCCGGCACGCGCTGGGCGATCAGCAGCTGCGCAAAAACTTCAAATTTGCCATGGGCAGCATGATCCAGAAGCGCCGCCTGATTTTCGCCGACGAGGCCGAGTTCGAGCAGCTGCGCGCCATCGGCAGTGCGATCCGCACCCGGGCGCTCGCCAAACTGCCCGAACTGCTGGCCCGCCTGGAAGCGCGCTGCACCCAAAACGGCATCCAGGTCCACTGGGCCGAGACCACCGCGGAGGCCAACGCGACGGTCCTTGAGATCATGCAGCGCCACGGCGCCACCCGCATGGTCAAGGGCAAGTCGATGGTCTCCGAGGAAATGCACCTCAACCACTTTCTGGAGACCCGGGGCATCGAAGTCACCGAAACCGACCTGGGGGAGTTCATCATCCAGTTGGCCGGCGAGACCCCTTCGCATATCATCGTGCCCGCCATTCACAAGAACAAAGCGCAGATCGCGCGCCTGTTTCAAGAGAAAATCCCCGACACCCCCTATACCGAAAAAGTCGAGGAACTCAACGCGATTGCCCGCCGCACCCTGCGCCGCAAGTTTTTCGACGGCCAGGTGGGTCTCAGCGGCGTCAACATGGCGGTGGCCGAAACCGGCACCCTCTGCCTGGTGGAAAACGAGGGCAACGGCCGGATGTGCACCACCGTTCCGCCGGTCCACATCGCGGTGATGGGACTGGAAAAAGTGGTCGAGAAGCTCTCCGACGTCCCGCCGCTGCTGCGCCTGCTGACCGGTTCGGCCACCGGCCAGCTGATCAGCACCTACTTCAACATGATCACCTCGCCCCGCAGGCCGGGGGAAAAGGACGGCCCGCGGGAGGTGCACCTGGTCATCCTGGACAACGGCCGCTCGCGGATCCTGACGGACCCCCAGTTCCGCCAGACCCTGCAGTGCATCCGCTGCGGCACCTGCCTGAACCACTGCCCGGTCTACACCCGCATCGGCGGTCATGCCTTCGGACACGTCTACCCGGGGCCCATCGGCGAGATTCTCACGCCCCAGATGGTCGGCCTGCGGGAGGCCGGCGTGCTGGCCACGGCCTCCAGCCTGTGCTGCGCCTGCGAGGCGGTCTGCCCGGTCAAGATCCCGATTCCCGGCCTGATCCGCGAGCTGCGCAACGCCAGCTACACCGCCACCCCGACCGGTCGGGTGCCCGGTGAGGGGTTCAAGCGCAACCTTCCGGAAACCCTGGCCTGGAAAGCCTGGGAAAAGGTCAACCGCACGCCGGCCTTGAATGCCGTCGTGACCCGCCTGGCCGGTCTGATGGGGGACAAGGCGCCGCGCCTGGGCCCTCTGAAACTCTGGAGCCGATACCGGACGCCCCCCCAGGTGGCCCGACGGAGCCTGCACGCCATGACCCGAGCCCAAGGAGTCGATGATGAGTGACACCGCCCGTGAAAATATCATGCGCAAGCTTGCCGCCGCCGTCGCCGACCGGCCGGCCCAAATTCCGGAAACCGGCGCGCTGCCGATCCCCGCGCTCTGCCAGGCGGAAAAAATCGAACAGCTCAAGCATTTCATGCAATCCGTGAGGGGCGAGGTGCACGTGGTCAAGGCCAAAGACTGGGTTTCGCGGCTTCAAGACCTGCTGCGCCCGCGCGCCCTGAAGACCCTGCTCTACGGTCCCGCGACGCCCCACGGCAAAATTCTGGCGGCCGGCTGGCCCCCCGAAGACCCGGGGCTGCCCAGACTGGTGCCCTACGCCGGGCCGGTGGAGGATTTCAAGTCCGAGCTGTTCCAGCTGGACGCCGGCATCACCGGCACTTTGGGCGCCATCGCCGAAAACGGCGCCCTGATCCTGTGGCCCACGCCCGAGGAGCCGCGCCTGATCTCACTGGTGCCACCGATTCACATCGCCCTGGTGGATGCCGGTAACATCTACTGCAATTTTTCCGACGCCCTCACGGCCGGCAGCTGGAAAGCGGGCATGCCGACCAATGCCCTGCTGATTTCGGGCCCCTCCAAAACGGCGGACATCGAGCTGACCCTGGCCTTCGGGGTGCACGGCCCGCGCGAGGTGCTCGTTCTGGTGCTGGAGGCGTGACGGCCGCGTAGAAACCCGATTCAGGCGCTGGGCTGGGTGGGCGGCGGAATATGCCAGGGCCAAAAACCCCAGCCACGCATAAACACTTACACCCTGTCACTGGAGATCGCCATGCTGCCGGAAATAAAGAAGATCCTTTACGCCACGGACCTTTCCGAAAACGCCCGCTATGCCGCCCGCTACGCGGTCGCACTGGCCGAACGGTTTGATGCCGATATCACGATTCTGAATGTCCTCGAGCAAATCTCGGCCAACATTCACAGCCGGGTTGCGGCGATGATAGGAGAGGACGAGTGGCAGGAAATCCAGGCCCGCCGCCAGAAGGAAATTTTCACCATGATCCAGGAGCGGCTGCGGAATTTCTGCCAGGAACTGCAGGGGCAGCTCGCCGGCTGCCGGTTGGATCGGGCCGAAATCCTGATCCGTGAAGGCGAGCCGGTGTCTGAAATCCTGGCGCTGGCCGAAGAGCGGCATTTTGACCTGATCGTGATGGGCACCCGCGGCCTGGGCGCCCTGGCGGACGCCGTGATGGGCAGCACGGCCCGCCGGGTGATCCGGCGCGCCAAAATCCCGGTGCTGGTCATCCGCCTGCCCAAGGAGACAACCTGATCCCTTCTTTATTTCACCTTTCCCGCCACCATTTTTTTTCGCCGGCAGCCAGACCACCGCCTGAGCGCCCGCCATCTGAAAGCCCGCCGCTGCCGGCGATCCCGCTTATTTCAACCGCACTGCGAGATATGAAAAAAAGGTAACAATCATCCCTTTTTTACCCAATCTACCATGAGAGGATTTTCCCAAACCCTCCGGCCTGTGCGCGCGGTGGGTTGCTGCCGGCCCTGATTGCCGCAGGGGCGGCAGCCGTTTGGCCAGAAGGTGGCATCCTTATTGCTCTAAGGTAAGCTACTCTATAGCGTCAAAGCCAAACCCCGAGTGATCGGGCGACGGAAAGCCGCGGGTCTTGCACCACCAAGACAGCCGGGTTGCCTTGAAAGAGGTCGCCCGGCTTTTTTTATTGGCCGGGGTGAGATCCCTGCAACTGGATAAAACGGAGGAGATCATGGAGAGAGTGCTTCGAATCGCCCGTCTGGCGGGGGTGTTGCTGGCCGTGGCCGTCTTTTGGGGGCCGGCAGCGGCGGATGAACCGCAAGCGGAGGGAATCACGGGCGGCATCGTGATCGTGCGCAACTGCCCCAAGAGCGAAATCAAGAATTTCAGTTACATGCTCTCCAGCCAGCCCGGCGGTGGATGGGCGGAAATTGCCCATGCGGGGGAGCGCTTCCGGCTCAACTTTTTTTCCTTTACCCCGGAGGATCTCATCGCCTTCAACCGTCTCGGCAGCCAAACGGAACCCCGGATCAACGTCATCCTCTTCAACGGCGATTTCGTGTTCATGGTGCGATCCTCCAAGGAGGAGTACCGGGAAGAGCCGCCACCTGAAACCGAAGACCCGCCGGTGGTCCGCAAGGGAGCACCCATCGTCACGCTCTAACCCCGCCGCCGCCGGTCTGGTGCCGCTGGCGGCCGCACGGAGGAGGACCCAATGAAACCTTTTCGCCACACTATCCCGGCCATCGGCCTGATCGCGGCAGCCCTCCTGGGTGTCGCGGCCGGTGCCGCAGCCGAAAGCAAAAGCCAGCGGATTTCGCGCTTGCGGGGTCAGCTGTGCACGACCCACCTCGACTACCTGGACAGGGCCGCCACCACCGGTGAGGAACTCTACAACGACCTCGATGTCTTGGCCCGCCAGCTTCCCGACGGCGAAAGTGCCGACACCGTTGGGCAGCTCGTCGCGCAGACCACCTACGAGCTTGACGAACTCCTGCAGGCCCTCGATCTTCAGCTGGGGGTTGCCGTCAATGCCTGCAGCAACCTGGCGGCTATGGTCAAACAGCCGGCGCTTGTGGCGACCGACGACCAGCGGACCTCCAAAAGTGCCGTCATCCGCGGCCTCAGGGGCGAGCTGTGCGGCCTTTACGTGGACAACCTGGCCGAGATCCTGTTCCGCGGAGACTGGATCATAGAGGCCCTGGCGGCAATTCAGGCCGACCCCGCGGCAGCGACGGTCTGCCGTTCGGCGCGGATCGACCTGTCACGGGCTGAAGACCACCTGCGACAGCTCGTAGCCACCACGGCCAGCCAGTTCTTTGTCTCGGAAAGGGTTTGCCTCGCCATCGCCGAGCAAGCAGCCAAACGGGATTTCTGGCGGGCAGCCGAGGCCGGGCTGCGACCCGGCCTGACCACCAACCCCTATCTGGTGCTGCTGCTGATCTACGACTAGGGCCTGCGCCGCAAACAACGCAAAAAGTCCTTGTCAAACCCCAGGCGATTGACTATTTTGGCGGTGGATGGCAGTTTGCCCGGCGGAGATAAAAAGCCCGAATATTCAGCTGACCTGTAGGTATAAGCCGTTTATTCCGGCCCGTCTTCCGTCCGCGGCAGTGGCTGCTGGCCTACAGCGGCAGCCCCTGCCATCCACTTTCACCCCCGCCGCGCTCCCCATCCTTACATCTGCTGCAGAAGGGCCTTGACACGGTTGCCATCGGCCCGGCTGCCGAAGTGTTTCATGATCGACCCGATGGCCTGCAGCTTGTTTTTAAACTGCGAAAAATCGACATTCTGCTGCACCCAGGCTGCAATTTCTTCCTCGGAGGCCATCCGCGGCAGGTAGGATTCGAGAATCGTGATGAACACCGAATCCGCCGTCAGCCCTTTGCGGTCCAGCACCTCCCGCTCGGATTTGACCAGCTTCTTCAGGATCTTGATGGCATCGTCATCGCTGAGCTGTTTCTGCTCCTGGCGCCCGAATTCCCCCAGGACCACCCGGATGGCGTCTTTGCGCGCCTCATCGCGGGTTTTGATGGCGGCCGTGAGGTCCTCCTTGATCTTTGCCTGAATCGACATGCATTCCTCACTTTCAATTCCGCGGCCCGCCACCGGCCGGACCGTTTGCAGACGCCCGCTTTCAGCCGGGACGTCAGAAGGTTTTACGATCCCAGCCGAAAAGCCGGGGGGTCGATGTCTTTGAAGGGGCATCCCGCACTCGAGGGGCCAGCGGACGGCCGGTCTGCACCCCTTTCCCGCGTGGCTGTTTTGGCTTGACTTGCAGGCCGGGGCAATTATTATGGGGGTTCTAAAAAGCCAAAAGGAGCGTGTGATGCCCATCTACGAGTTTCTTTGTGAAAACTGCTGCTGCCAATTCGAAGAACTGGTGATGACCCCCTCCGATCTACCGCCCAAATGCCCCGGGTGCCAATCGGAGGCGGTCAAAAAAATCATGTCGGCCGGCGCCATCCGCCCCAAAGGCATCGCCACGGGCGCCGGCGGCTTCAAAGCCCCGGCCTGCAGGCCCGCCGGAGGCGGCTGACGGATCTGACCGCTTTTCTCAGTTTGAGAAAATTCGCAAAACTGCCGCCGGGTATAGAGCCCGCGTGCCGTCGGCTGGGGTGGCCAAGCGACCGCCAGAGCGAATGCTGCGCCGTTTCAAGGATGCTTGACCGCTGCCTGCCGGGTGGACTATAAGGAGCGCTGAAACGGGGTCGGCAATACGCCTCCCCGCCCTCTTCAGAGAAATCCAGAGAATGAATCTGATAACACAGGTGGTGCTGGTTTTGGTGTTGTGGCTGATCACAGGCCTGGGGTTGCTGTCCAAAGCCTCGGAAATCCGCCGAAAAGGGCAACCCATGGTGGCTGCCTGGTTTTCGTGGGAAGGGCTTTTCTTTATTTTCAGCGTGATCGTGCCCCTGGCCATCCTGATCCACCGCAACATCGACGGTTGACGCCATGCGCCGCCTCGTTCCGGCACCCACCCGGCGCCTGCGCGCCCCTGCGGACGGCGGAAAGGGGGGCAGCGGCGGCGCCCCCCGTGAGACCCCGCAAACGCGCCCGGCCGATCCCGAAACCGCGATCGTCTGCGGACAGTGCCGCCACCCGGTCACCCGTTCGCAGGAGCGCATCGCAGTTGCCGGCAGCCACCGGCATTCTTTCGCCAACCCCACAGGTCTGGTATTTGAAATCGGGTGTTTCAGCCAAGCGCCGGGCTGCCGCCACGCCGGCCCCGCCTCCCCCGAATTCAGCTGGTTTCCCGGCTACCGCTGGCGCATCGCGCTCTGCGGCGGCTGCCAGGTGCAGCTCGGGTGGCGATTCGAGTCCCCGGTTCACCAGGGTTTCAGCGGGTTGATCCTGGAGCGCCTGCTTTCAGCCGATCTTTGACGCGGCTCTGCCTGTGAACCCCACCGCAAAGAAAGCGAGAACCCCATGCTGCTCTCCGAATTCGGCAACGAGGTATTGTCCAGAGGATCTGCCGCGGTTTTACCCCAAAACCTCAACCAAAAGTGGCTCGGCATCCTCCAGCGGCGGGTGGACGAATTTATCGACAGCCATTTCGAGCCGCAAACCTGTCCCGCCAGCGACCGCACCGTGGACCCCCTTCTGACGGTCTGCGTGTCTGAAATCCTCCATCACCAGGAGGGCGGCACGGTCAAGACCACCGAAGCGGAGCTGCTCCGCAAGACCACCATTTACGCCGTTGCCGTCACCATGGAATCCATCCACCGGGGGGCCCACCGCCCCCTGGAGCCGCAGACCCTGGACGACATCTTTGCCACCGAACGACTGGTCCGGCTGAAAACGGCATACCCCGAGCTCGAAGCATTCTTGGAGCAGGTGTGCGTCACGGCAGCGACGGTCTGAACGCTGCTGCCGGCCGCCCAGCACGCGGGGTCAACACCCGGTGAGATAATGCCGCCGGATGCGGCCCGAGACCACCGGCAGCCGCTCCGGATCGGGCGGCCGGAAACCGAACACCAGCTCCAGAAACACCATCACCACCCGGAAAGTCGCGCCCCAGAGCAGTTCCCGATCATCGCCGGCCCCAAAGACAAAACAGGGGAAGTCCTCGGTGCGCCCCTTGAAGCGGGTCGCGACCGCGGCTGAGATCTGCAACCGGTAGCGGACGTAGCGGGCCGGATCGAGCAGGCAGCGCAGGGGGATGGGTACAATTTTTTCCACCTCCCAGTTGGGCACAAACTTTTGCCGACCGGCAACCCAGCCCGCCATCGGGTAGATGATCCGGCGGAACATAACCAGCCGCTGCGCCGGCAGCGGCCCTAAAAAGCGGACGCCGAGCGGATTCAGCCGCATCTCCTCGAAGCTCTCGCGCAGACTGGTGGCCAGCAGCAGGGCCAGCCGGCGGGCATCGGCGGGTGCGCTGCGGCGCCAGCCGCGGTATGGGGGCCAGCTGCCCAGGGGCAGCCACGGCAGCCCCAGCAGTTTTCCCACCAGGCCGTCCACCCGCGGGGAAATGCTGCCCCCCGGGCAGCACAGATCGCCGGGCTGTTTGACCCGCCGGGAGCGTTTGTTGAGAATCAAACACGGCTCGGCCCCTTCGCCTCCCAGCAGAAAAAGCACCGCGGACGACTTGCTGCCCTCTCCCGGGGTTTCGAGGCAGGCGCGGGTCTGGCGGCACTGGCGCGTCAGCACCATGCTGATCCGGGCCTGGAGGGCCGGGATGTCTTTCAGCAAATGGGTCACAACGGGTTCGACTCCCAGAAGGATTGGAGACCCCCGGCCAGCTGACCGGCGCGCGAGACCGCCATCGGTCGCCACGCAGGGGGCAGCAGCGCGGCATAGCGGGCCGAGGTGTAGCGCTGATCCATCAGGACCACCACCCCGCGGTCGTGCTCGGAGCGGATCACCCGGCCGGCCGCCTGCAGCACCCGGTTGATGCCCGGGTAGAGGTAGGCATTTTCAAACCCCAGTCCGCCGCGCGATTCAAAATAGGCCCGAATCAGCTCACGCTCCAGCGAAACCCCCGGAAGCCCCACGCCGACCACCGCCACGCCGCAGAGGCGCTCGCCCACCAGGTCGATGCCTTCGCCAAACACCCCACCCAGGACCGCCAGCCCCACCAGGGTCGCTGGGTTGTCGAGATCGAAGCGGTCCAGGAAGGCCTCCCGCTCGGCGTCCCGCATTTCGGGGCTCTGGCAGATGACCTCGATCCCCGGCAGCGCCGGATCGAAGGCCGCTTGGACCAACTGCAGATACGCATAGGAGGGGAAAAAAACCAGGTAGTTGCCTTTGCGCTGGGTCACCAGGGTTTCGATGCTGCGCGCCACCACCGGCGCCGTCCGGGAGCGCTGGCGGTAGTAGGTCGCCGCGGCCGTCACGAAAACCCCCAGATGCTGCGGGGGAAAGGGCGACGGCAACCTCAGGCGGCGGGCGTTGCGGCGGCAGCCGAAGATTTTTTCGAAATACCCCGTGGGCGTCAGCGTGGCCGAAAAGAAGACCACCGCCCGGCAGCGCTGGAGGGCCGCCGCCAGCTGCGGGGCGGGGTCCAGGCAAAAGAGCCTGACCTGCATGTCCAGCCCCAGGCGCTCGTAGCAAGTGGCGTAGCTGGCGTCAAACTGGTCCGCCACCCGCAGAAAACCGCTGACGCTGAAAAAGGCCTCCAGCAGCCCTTCCCGAAAGGGCGCCGGGATGTTTTGGGTCAGCCAGGTTTCCGCGGCGCGCGCAAAGCGCTGCAGGCGGGGCAGCAGACCCAGCGGCGGAACCGCCTCCGAGCGCGGGTTTTGAGCCCCGTCGCAGCTTCTGCGGGCCTGCAGCAGCCAGCCGTTGATCCCGTTCAGGGCCCTGAAAACCGCCGGCAGCTGGCCGTTTAAGCTGCGGCGCAGCGCCAGCAGCGGCGCCTTGTGGATTTCGGCGGAAAACATTTCCCGGGAGCGGTCCACCAGGTTGTGGGCCTCGTCCACCAGGAAGCTGTAGACCCCGTTGTCCTCACCGAAAAAGCGCCGCAGAAAAACCCGCGGGTCAAAGGCATAGTTGTAATCGCAGATGATGCAGTCGGCAAAACGCGCCAGATCGAGAGAAAACTCGAACGGGCAGACGCCTTCGGCCATCGCGATGGTCTGCAGAAACTCGCGGCTGAAAGCATCCTGGCGAAACGCGCTTTCGACCGCCGCATTCAGGCGATCGTAGTATCCTTTGGCAAATCTGCACTCCTCCGGGCTGCAGGTCCCGCCGGGGTTGAAGCAGATCTTGTCCTTGGCCGTGATGGTCACCGATTTGACGCAGGCCCCGCGGCAGCGCAACTCCGCGAGGGCCTTTTCGGCCACGCCGCGGCCGGTGGTACGCGCCGTGAGGTAGAAAATTTTTTCGGTCAGCCCCGCGGCCAGGGCTTTCAGCGCCGGGAAGAGGGCCGCCATGGTCTTGCCGATGCCGGTGGGGGCTTCCACCAGCAGCTGATCGCCGTTTTGGATGGCGCGGTAGACCGCCACGGCCATATCGCGCTGCCCCGGGCGATACTCCGCGTAGGGAAAGCCAATCCCCGCCAGACTGGCGTCGCGGCGGGCCTGCCAGTCGGCCAGGGTGCGCGCCCACTGCAGGTAGCGGCCCACCAGGTCATCGAAAAAGAGCCGCAGATCGGAGACGGCCGCCACCCGCGGGATGCTGCGGACCTCCGCGCTATCGAGCCGGCAGTAGGTCAGCTGGGTGACCACTGCGCTCAGCCCGTGGGCCTGGGCGTAAAGAAACGCGTAAACTTTGACCTGCCCCCAGTGCAGAGGGTCTTCGCGCCGGATCAGGGCATCGAGGTCCCGGGTGGTGGTCTTGATCTCCTCCACCACGGTCCGGCCGTCCTCCCGGTAAACCCCGTCGATCCGGCCGGTGACCAGCAGGCGAAACCCGCTGGCATCGACCCGCTGGCTGACCGCCACCTCCGGGGCATAACCGACGGGCCGCGAACGCTGAATCTGCTGATGGGCCCGGATGCCCTCCAGCGGCCGAACGCTGCCCAGGAACCCGGATTCCAGGTCCCCCGCCCGCAGACCGTGCGCCACCAAGGCCCGCACGCCGATGGTCGTCTGCTGCGGGGTTGCGGCCGGCGCCACGATCGCATCCCGGGAGGCCGGCACACCGCTCACTTGCGCCGCCGGCGGCATGCCCGTTGGAATAGTATGACCCCCGCCCACAGCGTCAGGGCCCAGATCAGGCTGTTGACCAGGATCGGGACGGCGATCCAGCCGCCCGGAAACCAGGCCCGGGGAAAAAGCGACAGGCTGACGACCGGAAAATAGAGGACCTTGGCCGCGGCTACCAGCAGCCGGGTGGCCGCCGGCAGCTGGGGCTCGAAAACGTGCTGGGCGGTCTGGTGCAGGATCAGGCTTCCCACCGCCCGGGTGGCAGCCCAATGCGCCAGGGCGATGGCCGCAAGGATGAGAATCCGCTTTTGCCGCGTCACACTTTGCCTTTTCGTTTCGCCCGGTCAGCTAAGGCCAAATCGGATCAGATGCCGGGTGGTGAATTGCGCGCATGCTGTCCGGCGTTTTATAACCGGTTTAAGCCGCAGAGGCAAGCAAGCGGAGGCTTAATCGGCGGCAGGGCGCTTGCCGACCGCGATGGCCAGCCGTCGGTTGGGGTCCAAAAGAGGCTTTTACGACCTCACAATTTCTGGTATAGGTCACCTTGTTCCATCCGCGGCCCGTTTTACCGCCTCCTGCACGGTATCCTTTCAGGCTTCAGCTCAAAACCAGCCCCCGCTTGACTGCCGTGGACGCCCGTCGCCAGGGCCACACAAGAACCGGCGCAACCCGGGCCCATTTCCCGGAACCGTCAGCGCCCCGAGAGGAGCACCGAATCCATGAGTACCTATGGTCCGTTTGCGCTGCTGACCGCTGCAGAGGCTATCACCCGCATTAAAGACGGCGACACGGTCGCCTTCAGCGGATTCAGCCCCGCCGGTGCGGCCAAGGCGGTGCCCACCGCCCTGGCCGCCTGGGGCCGCGAGGAGCATCGCCAGGGGCGCAGTTTCCGGATCAGGGTGCTGACCGGCGCCTCCAGCGGCCACTGCATCGATGAGCTCCTGGCCGAAGCCGAGGTCATCGCCTGGCGCACCCCCTATCAGTCCGGCGAGGCCCTGCGGCGCCAGATCAATCGTCAGGAGGTGGAATATGTCGACATGCACCTGTCCCACCTGCCCCAGACCGTGGCCCAAGGATTTTTCGGGCGGATCGACCTGGCCGTCATCGAGGCCACCGAAGTCGCGCCGGACGGGCGGGTTTACCTCACCACCTCCATCGGGGCGTCCCCGACCTACCTGCAACACGCCGACAAGGTCATCATCGAAATCAACCGGCACCAGTCGCCGCGCCTGCGCGAGATGAGCGATGTCTTCATCATGCCGCCGCCGCCTCATCGCTACCCCATACCGATCTTTGACCCCCTCACCCGGATCGGCTGCCCATACGCCACCGTGGACCCCCGCAAGGTGGTCGGCATCGTCGAAAGCGACGATCCGGACAAAATCGGCGCTTTCGCGCCGCCTGACGCGGTCAGCAATCAAATCGCCGGCCATGTGGTGGCTTTTTTGCTGGCGGAAAAGCGCGCGGGCCGGATTCCCCCCGACCTTCTGCCGCTGCAAGCCGGCGTGGGCAACGTCGCCAACGCGGTTTTGGCGGCCCTGGGCGAACACCCCGAGATTCCGCCTTTCAAAATGTACTCCGAGGTCCTTCAGGATGCCATGGTGGACCTGCTGGCCGACGGCAAGCTGATCGGCGCCAGTGCGACTGGGCTGACGATCTCCAGCGCCAAATTAAAGCAAATCGTGGACGACATCGACTTCTTCGCCCCGCGCATCGTGCTGCGCCCCCAGGAAATCTCCAACCACCCCGGCATCATCCGGCGACTTGGGGTGGTGGCGATGAACACCGCCCTGGAGGCCGACGTCTACGGCAACGTCAATTCCTCGCACGTTTACGGCATGGACGTGGTCAACGGCATCGGCGGCAGCGGCGAGTTCGCCCGCAACAGCTACATCTCCATTTTCATGACCCCTTCGGTCGCCAAGAACGGCAAGATTTCCGCCATCGTCCCCATGTGCCCGCACGTGGACAGCAATGAGCACTCCGTGCAGATCCTGGTCACCGAACAGGGGCTGGCGGATCTGCGCGGTCTGGGACCGATGCAGCGCGCCCGGACGATCATCGAGCGCTGCGCCCATCCCGCTTACCGGGACTACCTCAACCGCTATATCCGCGAGGCCCGCAGCGGCCATATCCGGCACGACCTGCAGCGCTGCTACGAGCTGCACCGCAACCTGCTGGCCTGCGGCACGATGCTGCCGACCGAAAACGAGTCAGCCGCGCCCACGCAAACAGTTCCGGGATCGATTTGACCCCCACCCCAGAGGGCCGCATGCGTTCACTCCGGTTTACCGCCGTTCTCGTTTGGCTGCTGGTGGGGGGCCTGGTCGAGGCCTCGCAACTCGAAACCATTCTGCAGCCCCCGCAAGCGCCCGTCCGGGCCGGCGAGACAGCTGTCATCACCCTTTTTTTCGCCAATTCCGGCGCGCAGCCGGCGCACGTCGACCTCTCGGCCCACCGCAGCGGGTGGCTCTCCCGCGAAGAAGCCCGCCAGGCGGTCGCCATTGCGTATGCGCAGCCGTCGGCAGCCCCGCTGCTGATCCCCCCCGGAGGCTTTCGCAAGGTTGCCGCCGAGGTGGCGCTGCCGGTTGGCTGGAGCGGCCTGCTGACCCTGGCCATCGACGGCCTTGGGGGCCCGCAGGTCGCCTTCCGCGTCCAGGAAGCCGCACCATCCGCGACAGCAGAACCCGAAGGGCCTGCTCCCCCGTTTCCATACCCTCCCCAGGACTGGGACATGGGCTATTTTTGGGCAAACTTCTCGGGCCACGAACCGATCTATTTCCTTTACGGCCCGAACCCCACCGACATCAAGTTCCAGATCAGCTTCAAATACCATATGCTGAATTCCGACGGCCCCATCGTCACCCGCTGGTCCTGGCTGGACGGGCTGCATTTGGGGTACAGCCAGACCTCCTTCTGGAACCTGGAGTCCGAATCCCAGCCGTTTGACGACACCAGCTACCGCCCCGAACTGTTCCTTTTGTATACCGACCTCCAGCAGCGCTGGCTGCCCCGGGTCAGCCGCCTGGATTTTCAGACCGGTCTGCAGCACCAATCCAACGGCCAGGACGGCGACGCCAACCGCAGCCTCAACATCGCGTATGCCCAACCCATCCTGACTTACGGCGATTCCGAGCGCTACGCCCTGACCGTCGCCCCCCGGGTTTTCACCTACCTGTCGCGGGCCAGTGAAAACAATGACATCGAGAACTACCGCGGCTACGCGGAGCTGCTGGTCAAATTCGGCCGATGGGACGGCATGGAGGTGGCCACGACTTTGCGCAAGGGCAAAAGGGCCGGCAAGGGCAGCTGGCAGATGGATTTCTCGACCCCCATCGGAGAGCTCCTATTCGACAATCTGGACCTCTTCTTTCATGCCCAGTTTTTCACCGGCTACAGTGAAAGCCTGCTGCGCTACGACCAGAGCGATACCCGTATGCGGCTGGGCTTTTCGATTTACCGCTGAGGCGCTGCGGGAGATGCCGGGGGTGTGGGCCGCCATCGCGGCGGCCGGCGTTCTGCGACGGAAGGCACGCCGGGCTGTGCGGGCCGGGGATGATCAGGATTCTTCAAGCTTGCGCTTGATCTTGAGGGCGCAGGCGGGGCAATAGGTGGAGGTCACCCGAAAGCGCGTCTTGTGGCCGAGGTAGTCCTCGAGCTTCACCCATTCACCGCTGCCGGGCATTGCGCGACTGTCATCGCGCACTTTTTTACAGACGCTGCACACCGGCAGAATTTTTTCGGCGGCGGCGGTCTGCCGCCGCGACGCCCGTTTTTCCAGGCAGCGGGCGATCCGCCGCTTCATTTCGGCGGGGTCACAGGGCTTGAGAATATAATCGTCGGCATCCATCTGGAGCGCCTCGATGATAAACTCCAGGTCTTCGTAACCGGTGTGCAGCATCACCATGGTCTCGGGGCTGCGGGCCTTGGCCGCCTGCAGCACCCCGATGCCGTTCACCTCCCCCATGAAGAGGTTGGTGATCACCAGGTCGAAAGCCGTTTTACGCAGCAGGCTGATGGCGTTTTCACCACTGCTGCGGGTTTGAACGGCGTAGCCTTCACGCGTCAGGAGGACCCGCAGGCTGTCGCGAATCCGCTTCTCATCGTCTACAACCAGAATGCTTCCGGTCTCGGTCACACCGACCTCATGTCCGTTTGGGTTGCAAGATGCCGCCGCCCTGCACGCGGCCGCACCTGGAGACCCGCCCGGCGCAGGAACTTCGCCACGGGCAGACCGCGAAGCGCGACCACTGCGAGCCTCTTGGGCGTCCATCAGCCAGGGGGAAAAATGACAGTTCGGGATGGGTAACCTCTATACCCCAAAAATTGGGCTTGTCAAACAGGAAACCGCCCAAGGCCGCGCGCATCCGACGCCGCTGACCCCTGGGGGTCGTTTGGCAGCGCGCGCATGCAAGATCGTGACGGTCTGTAATCAGCGGATTGAAGGAGCCGCAGTCGATGCCATCCACCCTTTGCATTCAGGCCGGAGCGCGCGCGCTGGCGATCCTGCGGGACGGGGGGCTGAAACCGGAGACCATCAAGGTCGTCGCCGGTGCCGCCGGCGGCCCCAAGTGGCTGATCCTCAGCCATATCGACCGTTTTCTTTTCGGCGACTGGATCACCGGCCGCAGGTCGCCCCTGCACCTCGTGGGGTCATCATCGGGGGCCTGGCGCTTTGCGGCCGCGACCCAAGCCGACCCGCTGGCAGCCATTGACCGG
>Ga0105094_10000954_pt1 | contig 14869 bp, 11 predicted proteins | sample PPLLak1March2015_2_FD_87023 | JGI IMG/M metagenome (GOLD analysis project Ga0105094, IMG submission 87023) | Freshwater sediment microbial communities from Prairie Pothole Lake near Jamestown, North Dakota, USA - PPLs Lake P8 Core (3) Depth... | ecosystem: Environmental > Aquatic > Freshwater >...
GAAACGAACCTATTGGGCAAGACATTTAAGAAAGTCAGGGCATTGACTGCACTTAACCTGCGTGTGCCCAAGAACTCCATCTTTGGCTTTTTAGGCCCCAACGGCGCCGGCAAGACAACCACGATCAAATTGCTCCTGGGCTTGATTAAACCGACTTCCGGCTCAGCCAAGGTCTTTGGTCTGGATACGGTGCGGGATTCGGTTGCACTCCGATCCAGACTCGGGTACCTGCCCCAAGACCCGCGTTTCTACGAGTACATGACCTCGCGAGAGATCTTAATGTATACGGCTCACTTCTTTTTCAAGGGCCCACAGGCTGAAATCGATCGCAGGGTAGCTGAAACCCTGGAATTGGTCGGCCTGGAGGATAAGGCTGACCGTCCGATCAAAGGCTTCTCTGGAGGTGAGCGCCAACGCCTGGGAATTGCCCAAGCCCAGGTGAATTATCCGGACCTGCTCATTTTGGATGAGCCGGCAGCCTCATTGGATCCAATGGGACGCCGAGATGTCCTGGAGGTGATGGAGCGGCTGCGCAAATATACGACGATCTTCTACTGTACCCACATCCTGGATGATGTGCAACGCGTGAGCGATACGGTGGCGATCTTAAATCGTGGGGAGCTGGTTTCCTACGGCCCAATCCAGGAATTATTAGCAGGCAGCGAAGGCATTGCCTACGAAGTAAAACTGAAAGGCGATACCACGAATCTCTATCAACAAATTGTGGCACAACCCTGGGTGGTGGGGATCCAGGTGAAGCCGCACAATGAATGGACGAAATGGGTGGTCAGTGTATCGGATGGAGCTGCGGCTGAGCACCATTTCTTCCGGATGCTGGCTGCTGATGAGGGTGTGATTGTTTCGGATTATCACATTAGGGAACATGAATTGGAAGAAGTCTTCCTGCGCATCGTTGAAGGAGGCCAACATGGAAGCTAAACCCCAACTCGCATCAGAAGGGCAGCCCAAAACAGGGAACAGCGCCATGATCCTTAAAACCGGTTCCGGCTGGACGCGTGGACTGGAAAACTTGCTGAGCGGTGAGCTAAGGCGCTGGTTTGGCACCCGCACCTGGTTGGTGCAAATTATCATTTGGGCAATGGCGATCAACTTCATTTTTTTGATGGTCGCCCTGAATAGTTCTGGAGGGGATATGTCCTCCAGTGACAGTATTATGATTTTCAACATCTTCCTGGGGCTGGTAGGGCCAATCGGAGTGAGTATTCTCATGCAAAGCGCAGTCGTGGAAGAGAAAAATTCCGGGACAGCAGCCTGGGTGCTATCGAAACCGGTGTCGAGGATTGCTTTTATTCTCTCCAAGATGATCAGCAATGTGATTGGTGTTGGCGCGACCATGCTGGTCGCTCAAGGCTTGATCGCTTACCTGATTGCTGCACTGGTTTTGCACCTGCGCTTGCCGGTACTGGGATTCGTAGCTGGGTTGGGAGTACATCTGATTAACATATTGTTTTACCTAACCCTCACCCTGATGCTTGGGGCAATTTACAATCGCGGAGCGCCTGTGATTGGAATTCCCCTGGCTTTTCTCTTTATGCAGCAGTACTTGGCCTCTTACCTGGCTTCTATCTATGCTCCCCTCTCGAGTGCCTTCCCCTGGACTCTCGCCATTCCGCTCAACAATAGCCAGGATTTACCGGTCGCCGGCGCGCTGATGGTGGGCGCCCCGGTTGCTACGTATCTTGGGGTGGTTACCACCCTGGTCTTCTCGATATTGTTCACCGGTATCGCACTGAGAGTGTTTCAGAGCCAAGAATTGTAAACGATGTACACTTGTGTGTCCCCATTGTTGTGCCTGGAGAAGGCTATGCTACAATTGGCGCCATGGAGAGAACTATGGGACAAGAAGATGCTTCCGCGTTAAATGAAGCCAATATCCAGCCAGAGCACCTACAGGCTGCGAAAACGCCCCTGGGAGCCAGCATTCAGGCTCCTTTGCCAGAAGCTTGCCTGGCGGATTTACCAGAAAAACTGCGCCGGGGTATAGCGGCAGCCGGTTGGACCGAGTTGATGCCGGTCCAAGCTAAGGCGATTCCCTATCTCTTCGCCCAGCGTGATATGATGATCCAGTCACGCACAGGTAGCGGTAAGACAGGCGCTTACCTGTTGCCATTATTTGAGATCATCAATCCCCATCATAGCGTCACACAAGCCTTGGTGTTGGTGCCGACCCGCGAGCTGGCGCTTCAGGTAGCAACGGAGGCTGAGCTATTGGGTCAAGCGACAGACGTCCGCAGCCTGGCGGTCTATGGGGGTGTAGGATACGGCGAGCAACTGGCCTCTCTTAAAGCAGGAGCGCACCTGGTAGTGGGTACTCCCGGTCGAGTGCTGGATCATTTGCTGCGGCGATCGATGAATTTGGATCATCTCAAATTCCTGATCTTTGATGAAGCCGATCGAATGCTATCGATGGGTTTTTACCCGGATATGCGCCGTGTGCAAACATACTTACCCGCTCGTGAACCAGGGCGCGGGCAGCTGGTCAGTACCTTCATGTTTTCTGCCACGTTTCCGCCACAGGTCATTCGATTGGCGAGCCAATTTTTACACGAGCCCGGGTTTATGAACCTGAGCAGCGATCACATTCATGTGACTGAGACTGAGCACGTGTATTACAGTGTGCCCGGCATGGATAAGGACCGGAGTTTGATTCGCATTATCGAGGTGGAAAACCCCTCCTCAGCGTTGATTTTCTGCAATACCAAGATGCGAGTCGATTATGTGACCATTGTATTGCAGCGTTATGGTTACGATGCAGATGAATTGACTTCTGACCTGGCACAAAGTGTGCGCGAGAAGGTGTTAGAGCGCGTGCGCCAAGGCACTTTGCGATTTTTAGTAGCTACCGATGTGGCTGCGCGCGGCATCGACCTGCCAGAACTTTCGCACGTCATCCAATACGAGCCACCTGATGATCCTGAGGCCTATATCCACCGGGCAGGACGCACCGGGAGAGCCGGCGGCAGCGGTACGGCCATCACCTTAGTTAACGTGCGCGAACGCTCCAGTCTGCGTAATATCGCCAAGCGATTTAATATTGATCTCCAAGAGCTGCCCTTGCCGACTGACGAAGAGGTTGAACGCATTGTTTCAGAACGGATCATCGCCTTGCTGGAAGCTCGTTTGCGCAATCGTGACCGCCTTCAGGCAGAGCGTATGCTGCGCTTTTCTCCTCTGGCTCACCGGTTAACGGAGAGCGAGGAAGAGAGCAATTTGTTGGCGATGTTGCTAGATGATTTCTACCAGGAGACCTTTCATGCCCCGGTTGTGCCGATCCGGGAAGATAGAGACTCCCCCACCCCGCATAAAAAGAGCACCGCGAGCGGTAGCCCTAAAAGGTCACGTCGCCAGCGGGATCGGAAACGGCGGTAAAAGCCGCCAAAACAGTCACAAATTGCATGATCGGCTATACGAAATGCGGAGGAATAAATGAGGTTGTGTGGGCGGGCGACGCCCACACAACCTCATCCTCTCTCCAACTAAGTAAGCCCTTATTAGCAGTGGTTTACATGTTATCAGCAAGCTGGGCTGCACGAAGCGTATTGCGCAGCAGCATAGCGATGGTCATAGGACCTACTCCACCGGGAGATGGAGTTAACGCTCCAGCCACTTCTTTCACCTCGTCAAAGGCCACATCTCCTACCCACCGGTAACCTTTCTCAGTAGTTGGATCTTCGACCCGATTCGAGCCTACGTCGATAACAATCGCTCCAGGTTTGACCCAATCGCGGCGCACCATCTCAGGTCGGCCTACAGCAGCGATCAGAATGTCCGCCTCACGACAAATCCCGGGCAAATCTTTGCTGCGCGAGTGGCAAATGGTTACCGTGGCGTTTCGTTCTACCAAGAGCAGGGCAACTGGCATACCCACAATATTGGAACGACCCAGGACCACCGCCGAAGCGCCCTCGATGGGCACACCCATCGCATCGATCAAATAGATACAGCCATCCGGTGTGCATGGCACGAACTGTGGCTTGCGACCCTTTTGTGCCAATCGACCGATGTTGACGGGATGAAAACCATCGACATCCTTATTGATGCTAATTGTGTTGAGAACACGCTCCTCGTCGAGACCCTTTGGCAGCGGAAGTTGAACCAGGATGCCATTAACTTCTGGACTGGCATTTAAGTCACTGACAACTTTCTCCAATTCTGCCTGGGATATATCCGCCGGAAGGATTTGCCCGAACGATTTGATCCCCACTTTTTCACAATTCTTTTGTTTCATGCGAACATACTGGGCCGAGGCTGGATTCTCACCCACCAGGACGGTTGCCAAGCCAGGCTGAGACAAACCAGCTTCAAGGCGAGCAGCCACCTCACGCGCAACCTGGGCGCGCACCTGTTCGGCTATAGCGGTTCCATCGATGATTTTTGCTGACATTTTTCGGTCTCCTGAGATTTCGGAATTTGTTGTTGTAAAATTATATGAGAACTAATTTTGACAGAAATTGTCTTGTATAATTACACAAATAACCATTTCAATCATTATATCTTTACGTTTTATACTTGGCAATAGATATCGCAAGATGTAAACTCACAAACAGGAGTAGTAACCATGGCCGACGAACAGGAAGAAATAAGCAATTCCGCCCCTATACCCTTCAAGGCAGAGACACGCCAGCTCTTGAATATCCTCATCCATTCGTTGTATACCGATCGAGAGATTTTTCTGCGTGAATTGGTATCCAACGCCTCCGATGCGCTCACCCGCATGAATTTTGAGCTACTCACCAACCGGGATGTTTTGGATGCAGATGTGGAATTAACCATCCGGATCACACTTGATAACGAGGCGGGTACGCTCACCATTTCAGACACCGGGATCGGAATGAAGGCGGCTGAACTGGGTGAGAACCTGGGTACGATCGCCCATTCCGGAGCTCGGGCATTTGTTCAGGCGTATCAAAACGATAGCCCCAATTTGGGTGAAATTATCGGTCAGTTCGGCGTTGGATTCTATTCTGCCTTCATGGTCGCGGATTGGATTCGGGTGACCTCCCGATCGGCTCAGCCAGAGGCTGAAGCTGCGGTCTGGTTCTCAGACGGCAGCGATACATTTACCTTGGGCCAGACCGAGAAAGTCCAACGGGGAACGGATGTTGTGTTAAAGCTCAAAGAAGATGCTAAGGAGTTCCTTGAAGATTATCGCTTGAACGAGATCATTCGCAAACACTCCGACTATGTGCCCTTCCCCATCTACATTGGGGAGAGCCAGGAGCAGGCCAACAGGCAAAGCGCCCTTTGGCGCGATAACCCGCGCCAGGTGGAAGCGCAAGCGTATGACGACTTTTACCGCCAACTGACGCTCGACTCCGACGCCCCTCTGGCGCATGCGCACCTGGTTGTGGATGCACCCGTGCAGATGTATGCACTTTTGTATATCCCTCATGACCCGGAGCGATATATCTTCTCGGCGCGCAAACAGGATGGCCTCAAGCTGTACTCGCGCAAAATATTGATTCAAGAGTATTGCAAAGATTTGCTCCCCGAGTATTTGGGTTTCGTTCAGGGTGTGGTTGATTCGGAGGATTTACCGCTGAACGTCTCGCGCGAATCGGTGCAAGCCAACCGGGTCATGGCCAATTTGAGGAAGCTGGTAACCGGAAAGGTACTGGATACGCTCCAGCAGCTGGCAAAAGACGATGTTGAGAAATATCAAATCTTTTGGAAGGCGTTCTCGCGCTATATCAAGCAAGGGGTGGCGATTGAGCCACTTGAACCTGAGAAGTTGTATTCTTTGCTGCGGTTTCGTACCCATCTTCGCCCGACGGAATTGTCTTCGCTGGATGATTACATCCAGAGGATGCCGCCAGGACAAAGCTCAATTTATTACATTCTGGGTGATGATGAGCGTTCCATCCAGCACAGCCCGCATCTGGATCTACTCAGGAAGAACGGCTACGAAGCTTTGCTGCTCACTGACCCACTCGATTCATTTGTTATGGTGCGCTTGAATGAATATGATGGACACAAGCTAGAGAACGTAGCAGATCCTGAGCTAAATTTTCCTGAGCGCGATTCAGAAGAACGAGAGGAACCCTCAGCACCGGAAGTGGAGGCCGAGATCCTGGGAGGCTTGCTTAACCGCTTCAGGGAGGTGCTGGGGGAAAAGGTGAGCGCTGTGCGTTTTACAGACCGCCTGGCCGATGCTCCAGCGCGCCTGGTTGATCCCAAAGGCGCACCAAACCCAGAAATGCAGCGAGTTTACCGTCTTATAAATAAAGAGTTTGAAGCCCCAAAGAAAGTGTTGGAACTGAATCAGAGGCACACCATTCTGACCCGGTTGAGCAATCTGCCTGGTGATAGCCGGCTCGCCACCCTGTTGATCGAGCAAATTTACGAGAATGCATTGTTGATTGAAGGTCTGCACCCTGATCCCGCCAGCATGATTACGCGTGTGCAAGAAATCATGAAAGCCGCTCTGGAAAATGACACAGGTTAAGGTCTAGTTAAAAAAAACTCGCCTCCCCGTAACTTATCTGCCTGTGGTGCGACTATGATTGCATGAAGATATTGATGATCATCTCCGAAGCACCGCCGGTGACGAGTGGCGTGGCGCGCGTTGCTGAAAAACTCCAACGCGGGCTCAAGTTGCGAGGGCATCAGGTCGATACGCTGTCTTTACATGATATCCCCCGCTTCGAGATGGGAGAAATTCGCCTTTCGTCCATGCCTTTCAAGATGGCGGGACTGAGGCAGCAATTTAACGAGTACGATGTGATCCATCTTCATGGACCGGTACCCACGTTTAGCGATGTCTTTTTACTTTGGGGATTGCGTGGTCTGAGGCGAAAGCGCCCTCAGTTAGTCTATACACACCATGCTCCAATCGAGCTGAACCATATCGCTTTACGCCCATTGCTCAAAATATATAACCTGTTGCAGGAGCGCCTGGCGCGCCTGGCGGATCATGTCGTGGTCAGCACACCGAGTTATATGCAGCGTCTCTCGCGCTATGTTCCAGCGAGTAAATTGTCGGTTGTGCCCTGGGGAGTAGATTTTAATCAATTCTATACGCCTGTTCACAAGGATGGACCTTTTACGGTTCTTTATGTTGGACAGATTCGCCCTTACAAGGGATTGCCGGTACTGCTGAACGCTGCCCAAGATTTGGAAAGCACTCGCCTGTGGGTCGTGGGTGATGGTCATTTTGCTGCTGCTTGCCAGGAGCAAGCGGGTACAATGAAACTGCCGGATGTCACCTTTTGGGGACGGATTTCAGATGAAGAACTCTATCGCCTGGCTCGCCAGGCGCATGTAGTTGTGCTCCCTTCGGTAACACGGTCAGAAGCATTTGGTATCGTGTTATTGGAAGGCATGGCAGCAGGTATGGTTCCGGTCGCATCGCACCTGCCGGGGGTAGCCGACATCGTAGGTAATGAGGGCTTCACTTTCCCACCCGGGAGCGATCGATCTTTACACGAAATCCTCAAGCGTTTGAGAGATGACCAACAATTACGTGTTCATATGGCGGGCCTGGCACAAGCCAAGGCGCGCCTGTATTCATGGGAACGTTCCATCTATGGATACGAACGAATATTTACATCCTTGATAAAGAAACCGTCTTATCTGCATCAGCTTCGAGATGCAGAAGATCCTGTTTCAACTGCATCGGTCTAGTCGATAATTCTTTGATAAATGGATAGAGCCAGCAAGCACAGCGCTATTTTTGTCGCCGCGTATATTGCCACTGCGGTGATCAATTATGCTTTTGGGGTCACCTTGAGCTGGTTTTTTGACATTCGCCAGTTCGGCATCCTGGGAGTAGCTCAATCCCTACTGTTGTTGGTCGCCTTGACTGTAGGTTCAGGCTTTACCTGGACAGCAGCGCATGATTTTGCATCCTATGGCTTGACGGATACAACCCGCCGGCGCTTTCGAATGGGGCTGATCTCCAATGCCCTACTGGCAGTCCTATTATCGATTTCACTTTGGGTTGGGTTCAAAGCGGGGTGGATACCCCTGGGAAAATCCTACAGTGTTGTTGTTCCCTTAATCGGGATCACCACAATTTTGCTTTCGATCCGCGGCGTTTTGAACGGGGCAGCCCGTGGGTTGTATCATTTCACACCGGTGTCGATCAATCTTGTCGGTGAGGTCGTCATCAAGGCTGCATTCGGATTGATTTTCGTTTATCTCGGATTGGGCGTGACCGGCGTGATGCTCGGCTTTGTCATCGGTGCCGGTCTATCACTCGTGCATAGCCTGTTGATTGTTCGACCGGCAAAGCTTTGGCAGGGAAAGGGTTGGTTCGATAGCCAGGTTCTGGTGGATACAATGCCATTGTTTGTCGGTTTGGTAGGAATCGCCCTGTTAATGAACCTGGATGTTCTTGGATTGAAAATACTTGCTCCCATAGCTTCCAGCGATGCCCAGGCAGGGATTTACCAGGCAGCGGCGATCCTGGCAAGGACCCCTGTTTACATCGCACAAGCGCTAACTCTGGTGCTTTTTTCTTATGCTGCCAGTGCAACCCGGAAGAACGGCCTCCACCAGGAAGAAACTGAAATCGATCACCGTCAAGCCTATATCCGCACGGCTTTGAAAACCTGGCTACGGTTGATATTTCCCGCTACCCTGATTTTTTTCCTGGCGCCTCGCCAGGTTTTGGATCTGTTCTTTCCTGCCGAGTACCAAACTGCCGCGGTCGTTCTACGCATTACGGCTGTGGGTGGAGGTTTGCTGGCACTGGCAACCTTATTGACCGGCGTATTCCAGGCGCTGGGTGAGCGCAAGATTCCAGCGAGGGCGGCTGGCATTGCCGCCTTGATCCAAATACTGGTTTTGGTCTGGTTGGTGCCGGGTTATGGGGCAGTCGGAGCGGCTCTATCACTGGTTACAGCCGGCTTGAGCGCTTTGCTCAGGATGCTGCCACTATTGCTGCCAGTCCTTAAGGAGATGGTTGTGAGCAAGAGAGCCGGACCCGGTAAATTCTCGGGCTGGATCATAGCCAATATTCTTCCTCATCTCTCATTGACTGCAGTCCTTTTGGTCTTCCCAAAAGACCGCTTCGAAATGACCGTAATCATGTTCGGCCTGGCTGGTTTGATCTACCTGGGCGTTATGGGGATCTTAAGGTCAAAATCTGACGATTCCAATAAGCGTTCAGCCGTACAGGCTATCAATCACTTCGTTCAAGTTTTACTTGGAGGGTGAAATGATACCCGAGCGGTTAGCCATGGATTATTCACGGGATGCAGCAGAATCACGCCCGGAAATAGCTGTGATCATCCCGAGCATAAGAGGAAAAGCAGACAGGTTGGTACAGTGTTTAAATCGTCAGACATGGACGCCAGACGAGATACAGGTGATAGAGGGTATACACCCTAATGGACGCGCAAGAAACCTGGGTGTAGCCTCGCTAGAGCCTCTACCAGCGTGGAATAAGGATCGAATCCTGGTATTTATCGATGATGATGCACTACCTGGAAGCCCCGAGCTTATCGAGAAAATGGTGATCCCGTTATTGGGCGATGAAGGAGATCAAGCGCCAACAGTCGGTGTCAGTGGGGTCGCGCGGGTGCTGCCTTCCAGTGCGAATTGGTTTCAACGTCGCGTCGCAGCAGAGATCCCGCGCACCATTAATCCGGTGCCAGATCATCTTATAGAGACAAATCCCCCGCTGAGAGGCTATGGACATTCATTGATCACTACGACTTGCTGCGCTTTATGGCAGAGCACTTATCATGAGGTTGGAGGTTTTTCCGAAAGCTTAACCAGCGGCGTAGATACTGATTTTTTTTACCGGGTGCGTTCCAGGGGTTATCGTTTTGTTATGCCGCCGGATGTGTTTGTAGAACACCCTGCTCCAAGAAATTTGACTGCCTTGTGGCGTAAATTTTATTGGTATGGAATTGGATACGGTCAAGAAGTTCAACGACGTCCCGAACAAAAAATGGGTCTGCGGCTGCCTACCCGCCTTCATTGCCTGTGTTTCATAACCGCTGCTACGATATGGTTATTTCCGAACATTTTCTTTTTATATTCATTCGGCTATCCGCATTTCGCCTTGGGTTTTCGACCACTGAAATCATTCAGCACGTATGCAGTGGCATGGGGTTATGTGGCTAGCTGGCTAGGGAGAGCGCCATGACTTTCACTGCAATTCGTAATTGGTCTCCAGGTCGTGCAGGTCAGACGCTATTTGATCTGTTAATTTGCCTTTTGATATTTTTTCTTGCATTTGGGGCGGTGGTGTATCGGATCGACCAGGCGCCAGACATCTTCACCGATGAGATTGTCTACACACGCGTTGGCGTACGCGTCAGCGGTGAAGGGGCAATGGTTTGGGATAGCGGAGAGCCGTTCCTTGTGCATCCTCCGTTGTATTTTCTGCTAGAGGTATTGCATTTCTCTCTTAGCGGTGATCCGAATATGCCACTTTATGGTGCAGGAGATATCTTTTCTGCTGTAACCTACGCGCGCCATCTCAATGCAATCCTGGCAGGAATCACGGGAGTGTTCTTTTATATTTTTGGAAAAATCGCCCACGGCCGGGGGCTGGGCCTTTTGTTGGCAGCGATCTTCTTTCTGGATCCCTTTGGAGTTCGCATCAACCGCCGCGCGATGTTGGAGACGCTGGCGGGTCTGTTAAGTATCGCTGGTTTGACCGCTTTTCTCGCTTTGGGTGAGCCTAAAGCTGGATTACGCCCGCTGCGTATTCGCAAATTGAGAGATATCCCCATTTCTCCGCGGGTAATTCTTCCGGGATTGCTCCTTGGGGCGGCTTTGCTCGCCAAGGAATTGACATTTACAAACCTTCTGGTTGTCTTGTTGTTTGGTTTATGGGAGGCAGGTCGCATCATGCTCCTCCGGCGAAGGGAGGGAAATTGGAGCCGGTGGGCCGATGGGCTGCCGGTTTTCTTAGCCTCACTGGCGACAACTGGCCTGGCTATACTGACGTATAGTCTCTATCCATTATGGGTGCGTACCAGCGGCTTATGGCCTTCCTACTCGAGGGAAAAGATCCTGGAACTGAAACGCCTGTTGGGTTTCGTACACCTGAGCGGTTGGAACAGACCGGGTGTGTCTTTTCTTGATTACTTAACCCAACGCTTGATCGATTATGGCAGCAGCTACCTGATCCTGGCATTGGGCGCTGCAGCTATTTTAGGACTTCTCCTTTGGGGTCGTAAAAATCGTTCGGGACGGTTACTGATTGCCTGGGGCTTGGTGATGTACCCGTTCTTTTTCTTTGTAGCGCTTGTGGGAAGCGGGAACGATCAGTTCTTTTATTTTTTACTCATTCCTGCGACGATTTTGGTTGGCTATGCTGGGATGACGATGGCGGATTTTACTGAGGTTTTACTCTCGGCGAAATGGGCGACCAAGACCTGGTACCTGGCAATTTGCTATATATACACCTGGGCCAGCAAATTCGTGTTGATCGGTTTGGTGTTGCTGATCTTACCCTTCAATATCTTCCGTTGGTGGACGGTCTTTGGTGTGAGCCAGGATAATGGGTATACCCAATTTGCGCAGTATGTCAACACGAAACTCCCAGCAGGCGTCTCCTTGAATGCCAGTGGTGACCCGATCAAGTTCCACTATTTCTTGCCAAACCAGCCGATTTTCGCCAGGTCAACGCCCGAAGAAGCCATGGAAGCCGGGATTCATTATTTTGCCTTGTCTCCGAAAGATGTTCAATTTCATTATGGATCAATCGAACCCGTGCTTGCCAGTTGGATTCAAGAGAATGGCACCCCTCTCTTTTCCTATGAAGGCAGCAGCTATGGGAATATCTTTCTCTACCGGGTCGATTACCCAAATCCAGGCCAGGTCGCACAAGTCTCCGATCTGATTGCCAACCAGACACACTGGCGTTCCTTTAAACCTGCGCGAGGAGGCTTTGTCGATTCATTAGTTCTTTCTTTTGTTGTATGGTCATTAGCCTGGGGTGTTTTATATGTGGGACCACGACAATTTTATGGATTCAGAGCGCATTGGGTTTGACGCACGCTATATCAGCGACCGCTACCATGGCATTGGCCGTTATGGATTCGGTTTGCTTGAAGCCCTCTCCCGTTTGGCAAAGGGGAGGACTTTTGTTGTATTTATGGGAAAAGACACGGATTCTCGTTTTGATTGGGAGTCGCTTCGTTGCCGCCCGAACATTGAAATACAAACCGGACCCTGGCCAATGTATTGGCCACAGGAGCAAATCCAATGGCCTGATCTCTTGGTGAATAACCGCATCAGTTTGTTCCATTCGCCATATTTTGTCCTTCCTCTACTGGCTCCAAAGGCAATCCGCAAAATTGTTACGGTGCATGACCTTATCTTTGACCGCTTTCCCGAGTACATGCCTCAACGTTGGTCTCGCCCATATTATCGGGCGCTCATGCGCTGGGGGACGCAACAGGCAACGCGCGTGCTAACGGTTTCTCAAGCCACGGCTAAGGATTTGTGGAATTATTATGGAACGCCATCGGAAAAAATCAGTGTAGTCACAGAGGGCGTCGATCGGCGCTTCCAACCCCTTTCTGACCACGATCAACTTCAGACGATCCTCCAAAAGTATGACCTACCCCAATCCTTCATCTTGAGCGTTGGGGCAAGAAGACCGCATAAGAACCATGCTGCCCTTGTACAGGCATTCGCGTTAATAAGAAAAGCGACCAGCCACGATCTTGTCTTTGTTGGGCCGGCTGATAAACGATTTATAGACCGCGCCCGGAGCGAAGTTGACCGCCTGGGGCTCGTAGAGAGGGTGCATTTCATTGATTGGGTTGATGAACGAGACCTGCCTGGACTTTACAACCTGGCAGATCTGGTAGTATTACCCTCCCTCATCGAAGGGTTCGGTCTACCTGCGTTGGAGGCTATGGCTTGTGGCACTCCGGTCATTGCCTCAAATAACTCCTCGTTCCCAGAAGTGCTTGGCGAATCGGGAATCCTGGTGGATTCCACTCAGGTCGGTGATCTGGCTAATGCAATGGAGAACGGTTTGGCAAAAATCCAGCTGCGCCAGCGTCTGGGCATGGCTGGATTAGCGCGAGCTCGGCATTACACCTGGGATGCGGCAGCCCTCCAGGTTCTGGATATTTATGCAGAAGTTACGCAGTTCAATGAATAATTGATTTTTAGTATGAAAATATTTCTTTTCACTTCCGTCCCCATTTCGCCTCCCTGGGATCAAGGGGACAAGAACCTGGCGTATATGCTTACCCGTGCCTTGTCGCACGTGGAGTTCCATGTGCTGACAACCTCATCTGGGAAGCCACCAGAAGGCAATAATTTAATTCACCATCCTGTGTTCCGTACGACTACCCCATCTATCCTACAAAAAGCGCAAGTTTTTTACAGATTATTCCAAATAAACCAAAATGGCAATGCAATCCATCCTGCTCCAGACCTAAATCATCTGATTTACCGTCCATACCGTCTATCCTCGAGATTCATGCGATTATTACCAGAACTGCGTAAACGGCCGATCATTCATACGGTACCATCTACTGCCGATAAGCGCCACCTTGGACGCGAACTGTTTTTTGCCCGAAAAGTTGTAGCCTTGTCAGAATATGGTCGGCAGAAGTTGATCGCCCAGGGACTTAAAAATGTTGTGCACATCCCCACCGGAGTCAAGCTGGATGAATGGTTAATGATGAATGGGAATGTCGATCGTGCGAAAGCAGAGCTTGGAATCAGCGGGCGCCCTACAGTTCTCTTTCCTGGACATTACGCTAAAGGAATGGGAGCCGAAATGATGATGAAGGCGTTGCCTACAATCATCAAACACGTGCCCGATGTACATGTGATCTTCGCTTGTCGTAAACGCTCGGAGAACGACCAGGCGATCGAAATTACTGTGGTAAAGGAATTGGAAAGTATGGGTTTGACCGGTCACGTGAGTTTTTTCAATACCGTTTCAAATATGAAAAAACTCATTGCTGCCAGCGATGTCCTGGCTTTGCCCCTGGATAACATGCGAGACAAGATTGATATCCCGACATCCCTGTTGGAATTCTTAGCTGCTGGTAAACCGATCGTTATAACGGATATCCCCCCGATGAATGAGATTTTTGGATTGCCGAGTGGCTCGAAATTGGGAACGAAGGTGCCCGCAGGTGATGTCCTTGCATTTGCGCGAGGTGTGACCGAATTATTAGCCGACCCTTCTAAACGCAACCAGATGGGAGCTATCGGACGGACCGTCATCAGTGCTCACTTCGATATACGAAAGGTCGCTCAACAATATGAATGGCTTTATCAGGAAACCTTGTATTAATCTCCGGCTAGTGCTTCTCCTCGCTCTGTTTTTTATTGTATCCTCCGATAGCCTCCCAATCATGCGCAGTGTCCAGGCTGCAAGAGTACCACCCACCATCCCGTCAATCCCCTACCGGTTTGGGGTGGTAAATGATATCAGTCAGCATCACAACGATCTGTGGACCCGTGGTGTGCGGGCGGTTACGTTTGAGCTGCAATGGAAACTGTATGAACCGCAGGAAGGTGTTTACGACATCGATTACATCCAACACATGCAACAAATCCTGGCTGGATTGAGAGCGCAAGGATGGTATATCCAATTGATCCCCGGGTTTCACTACACGCCTGAATGGGTTTATACGAAGTACCCTGGTGTCCATTTTGTCAATCAATATGGTGATCTATACAATCCTGATCCAATCAGCAGCGGTGATTTTCGGGTAATCAACGCGCCATTCAATCCGCAGGCTCGGGCATTGATCGCTGGTTATCTGCAACGAATCTTCACCGTGGATTTCCCCCAAAATCAGCCAGCTTACCGGTTTAATTCTGTGAGAGTGGGAGGGGGACCACAAGGCGAATTGCGTTATCCTCCTTCAGAATGGAATGGGCACACCAAATCTTATTGGGCATTCGA
>Ga0105094_10000955_pt1 | contig 14859 bp, 15 predicted proteins | sample PPLLak1March2015_2_FD_87023 | JGI IMG/M metagenome (GOLD analysis project Ga0105094, IMG submission 87023) | Freshwater sediment microbial communities from Prairie Pothole Lake near Jamestown, North Dakota, USA - PPLs Lake P8 Core (3) Depth... | ecosystem: Environmental > Aquatic > Freshwater >...
AGGCAAAGGCGCTGCGCAAGCTGCGCCATCCAACTCGCAGCCGGCATCTTCGCGATTACCTGAGCTGACGTTCACCGGGGGCCGGCGGGAGAGATTGCCTCCTCGCGCAGCATCCCTGCAGCGAGGCGGAGCGAGCTTCGCCCCAAATCCTCGGCACCCCCTTTCCCCCTCTGCAAGTCGCGGTTGGTGCAACCGGCTATCCACCCACCCGAGCCGCATCGCCAGCACCAGATGGAACGACACGTTCACCTCCAGACTGCTTCGGTGCATGCCCATGCGTGGGCCCTGCCAGGGGCCGGCGGGAGGGATTGCATCCCCTCCCCCCAGGCCCCCGGCACCCCCTTTCCCCCTACCTCGGCAAGCGGCGGTTGAGGTCGATCTTGCGCCCATGCCACTAACCGCCGCGCGAGCGCCGGATCGACTCTCGTCGCCGAGGCACGCGAGGCTATGAAGTCACTGATGACCGCTGGTGGGGGATTGCGCGGCGGTTTGAAGGCCCAGGGGAAGACTCGGTTGCCCGCCGCTGAGCGGGCAGGGGGAGAGGGGGTGAGGCGCTAGGGTGCAGCGGCCTGCAGGCCCCAGCGCTCTCGCACGCGGCGTTCCGCCGGTGCGAAAGCCAGCCGATCCACCGTGAGCCCGATCAGCACGATCAGGATCATCACGGCAATCACCTGGCTCATGTTGTTGAGCTCCCGCCCCATGGCCAGCGCCTGCCCCAACCCCAGGCTGATGTAGAGAAGCTCGCCGGCCATCAGCGATCGCCAGGCGAACGACCAACCGAGTTTCATCCCCGAGACAATGCTCGGGAAAGCGGCTGGCAAGACCACGCGCGCGTACAGAGAAAGACCATCGGCTCCCATCGTGCGGGCGGCACGCAAGTACAGCGGGGGAGTGTTGCGGACGCCGTCGGCGGTCGAGAGGGTGATCGAGAGCAGGGCGCCCATCACGACGACGAACAGGATGGCCCTCTCGCCCAGGCCGAACCAGAGCAGGGCCAGCGGAAGCCAGCAGATGCTGGGCAGCGCCTGCAGGCCCATCACCATCGGGCCCAGGGTGGTCTGCACCAGCCGGCTTCGGCCGAGTAGCAGACCGAGGGGGACCCCGATCAGGATCGATAGGCCGTAGCCGATCAGGATCCTGCGCATGCTGGTGGCCACGGCCAGGAGGTAGGTTCCGTTGGCGAGCCCCTTGTACAGCGAATGCGCCACCGAGGAGGGTGAAGGAAAGACGTAGGGTGGCCACAGGCCCAACCGGTACAGGATCTCCCACACGAAGAGCAATCCCAGGAAGAACAACAGGCTAATCTGCCAGTTGCGCATATCGCTCCTCCCGCTCCTTGTTCACCTCCACCCGCAAGTCGCCGAGGATCTCGCGGGCGGCATCCACCAGAGCATGGTCCTCCATTGCCCGGGGGCGAGGGAGCTGGTATTCGTATTCCCGCTTGATCGACCCCGGGCGAGAGGTCATCAGCAGGACGCGATCGCCCAGGACCAGGGCTTCGCGCACATTGTGCGTGACGAACAGAATCGTCTTGACCGTCCTCGCCCAGATGTCCTGCAGTTCGGTATGCAAGATGTCGCGCGTTTGCGCGTCCAGCGCGGCGAATGGCTCGTCCATGAGCAGCACCTTAGGCTCCATGGCCAGCGCCCTGGCCAGCTCGGCGCGCTGCTTCATGCCGCCCGAGAGTTCGTGAATGTAGGCAGTCTGAAAGCGATCCAGGTGGACCAGTCGAAGATACTCGATCGCCCTTTCGCGGCGCTCCTTGCGCCCCATCCCGGCCACCTGCAGGCCGAAGGCAACGTTGTCGAGCACGTTCAGCCAGGGGAACAGAGCGGCTTCCTGGAAGATCACCACCCTGTCGCTCCCCGGCCGGGTCAGAGGAGAGCCATCCCCGAGCACTTGCCCGGAATCGGGCGACTCCAACCCGGCGAAAATGCTCAGCATCGTGGACTTGCCACACCCGGAAGGGCCTAAGATGCAGACAAACTCGCCTGAGGCCACCTGAAAGGTCGCCCCGTCCAGCGCCTCGGTCACTCCCCGCCGGGTTCGGAAGCACTTGTGGACATCCCGCGCCTCAAGCCGCATGGTGCACCTGTCTGGCAGCCGGATGAAGGAACGCGCCTGGCGGCATGGTTACTGGACCGGCTCGAGGCCACGCTCCGCCAGTACCTCGTTGAGCAGCCCGAGCGCATAGATCCCGGATAGATCCGGCTCTTCCTCAAGGAAACCCGCTTCGTAGGCGGACTGTGCCGACTGGACCAAGGAGGCGGATAGCGGGTCATAGGTGATCCGCATTCGGCTCCAGGCGCTGTCGAGGACTGCCGCGGGAAGGGGCTGGCTGGTGATCTTGCCGATCTCCTCGTTGATCAGATCCCTGGCTTCCTCCGGGTTGTCTTCGATCCACTGCGTAGCGTCGACATGTGCCTCCAGCCACGCCCTGACCAGGTCGGGGTGCTGCTCAAGGAAGGAGGTGCTGACGATTACCATGGCCGTCGTGAAATCACCGTTCGGCCAGAGATCCCGCTCATCCAGGAACAACTCGCCGTTCCCTTCGATGATCAAGCGGCTGGTCCAAGGCTCTGGCACCCAGGCGGCGTCGATCGAGCCCAGGCGGAACAGGTCGAGGATCTGTGGATTTGCCGTCGGGACGATCTGGACATCCCCGCCGTTCTCGACAGTGTCCAGCCCATGCTCCGCCAGGTAGGCCCGCAAGGCGACATCCTGGGTGTTCCCCAACTGGGGCGTGGCGATCTTCTTGCCTGCCAGATCCGCGGCGGACCGAATTCCGGCTTCTGGTCGGACAATCAACGATGCGCCTCCACTCGTGGCGCCGGCGATGATCCGGAGCGCCTCGCCGTTGCTGCGCACGTAGCCGTTGACCGCCGGGTTGGGTCCGATGTAGCTCAGATCCAGTTCTCTGGCGAATATCGCCTCGATGACCGAGGGTCCGGCGTTGAAGGTGACTGTCTTCAATTCGACTTCGTCCCCGAGGGCATCCTGGAAATCGCCGCGTGCCAGGCCGACCAGCGCCTGGCTGTGGGTCAGGTTGGGAAAGAAGCCGACGCGCATGGTCGTCCGCTCAGCCGCAGGGGGTGTTCCCCCGCTGCAGGCAGTTAGCAGCAGGACGGCCAGCGCCAACAGGAATCGCTGGTTGGAGCGGGCTCTCAAGATGCGCACCCGCCTGGATGACCCGGTGTGCAGCATGTAAGCCTCCTCGGGCCCGAAAGGCCTGTCCCCGATCAATGGCTGGTGCGACGGCGCCGTCCGTTGTTGACATCGGCCAAGGAGGTTTGGTCGACGACGTCGATGATCGCCTGGCGGACCGGTGTCATCGCCTGGCGCAGCAGGCAGCTCTTCTCATCCGGGCAGGAGCAGGGTGCGTAATCGATCTGACTCAGACAGCTCACCGGCGCCAGCCGGCCATCGAGCACGCGAATGACCTCGCCCAGGGTGATGCCGTCGGGCTGGCGGCCAAGGGTGTAGCCGCCGCCGGGTCCGGTTTGACTGTGGACGATGCCGGCGTTGCGCAAGGTGACGAAGATCTGCTCGAGGAACTTGACGGGCAGATGATTGCGGTCAGCCAGATCGCGCAGGGGGATGGGTCGGCCGGCCGGCTGGCTGGCCAGATCGAACAGGGCGCGCAGGCCGTACTCGGAGCGCTTGGAGAGCCTCATACCTATTAGCCCTATAGGAGTTATGGGAATAGCAACCTCATCCTACGCCTTTTTCGCCGGCGAATCAAGTGCCAGTTTCCCGGCGCCCTGCCGCATCGGGTCGAGAAATGCCGCAATCTTTGACCGGCTTCCTCGCTTGTGCTAGACTGAGCCCACTTAGACCAATCCGCCGGTCGCCTCGAGCGTGGCCGGCATCCTTGGCCGAGGATCGGTTGCCTGCGGACTTCCTGCCCATCGCCGTGCTGCTTGCCCTGGCTATCGGCATCGCCTTCCTGGTGGTGGCGCTAGGCCACCTGTTCGGTCCTCGTCGCCCCTCCAGCCGCAAAGGCCAGACCTATGAGTCGGGCATGATCCCCTATGGGCCGGGGCAGCGGCGCATCCCGGTTCGCTTCTACCTGATTGCCGTGCTCTTCATCCTGTTCGACATCGAGACCGTCTTTCTGCTCCCATGGGCGGTCGTGATGCGCGAGACCGGCATAGCCGGCTTGGTGCAAATTGGACTCTTCGTGTTGATCCTGGGAATCGGTTTCGTCTACGCGTGGAAGAAGGGAGCGCTCGAGTGGGAATAGAGCAGAAGCTTGGCAACATGGGCGTGGTCACGACCACGCTGGAGCAGGCCGTCAACTGGAGCCGTACCAACGCCATGTGGCCGATGCTGTTCGGCCTGGCCTGCTGCGCCATTGAGATGATGAGCGCCCAATCGGCCGACTACGATCTCAGCCGCTTCGGTATGGAACTGATGCGGCCGAGCCCGCGCCAGGCTGACCTGATGATCGTCGCCGGGCGGGTCAGCCGCAAGATGGCGCCGGTGCTGCGCCGCCTGTACGATCAGATGCCCGACCCGAAGTGGGTGATCGCAATGGGCGATTGCTGCTCCTGCGGAGGGGTGTTCAACAACTACGCCATCGTCCAGGGCGTGGATGAGATCGTCCCGGTCGACGTTTATGTCGCCGGCTGCCCGCCCCGGCCGGAAGGGCTGATCCACGGAATCATCACGCTGCATGAGAAGGTCAAGACCGAGAAGCTGACGGAGTACGCCTGAGCCGGCCGGCGCGGGCGGGAATTCCCAAGGGCGAACGGCGCATGGATCTCGAGGCGGTCATCAAGGACTTGCAGTCGGAGCTCGGCCAGGCCGTGCTGGGGGTGGAGCGCGGGCGTGGCGAGGTGGGGCTGCTGCTCTCCCCCGAGCGCGTGCTGACCGCCTGCCAGCGGCTGCGCCAGCGCCATGGCTTCGACCTGCTGATTGCTCTCACCGCGGTCGACTATTGGCCCAACGAGCCGCGCTTCACCCTGGTCTACAAGTTCTACAGCACAATGGCCAATGCCTTCTTCGGCCTGCGTCTGCCGGTGCCCGGCACGGCGGCCGAGGTCCCAACGTTGGAAAACATCTTCCCCAACGCCAACTGGCATGAGCGTGAGATCTTGGACATGTTCGGGGTCCGCTTCACCGGTCACTCCGACCCGCGGCGGATCCTGCTGCCGGAGGACTGGGAGGGCCATCCGCTGCGCAAGGATCACCCGCTCGGGTACGAAGAAGTCCAATACACCTTCAACTTCGACGAGATCGACCGTCGCAAGCCGTACGCCGTGGAGTAAGGACGGGGCCTTCGGATGCCAGCGCCGACCCTCGAAGTCTCGTTCGACGGACTCAAACATCTGGTCTCGAGCCGCGCCCTCGAGGGCGACACGCTGCTGCTCAACATGGGCCCGCAGCATCCCAGCACGCATGGCGTGTTGCGCCTGCTGCTTGAACTCGAGGGCGAGATCGTCCTCAACTGTATCCCCGACATCGGGTTCCTGCATACCGGCATCGAGAAGAACATGGAGGCCAAGAACTACCTCCAGGCTCTGGTGATGACCGACCGCATGGACTACCTGAACAACATCGGCAATAACCTGGTCTACTGCCTGGCGATTGAGAAGCTGGTTGGCCTGGACGTGCCACCCCGCGCCCAGGCGGTGCGGGTGATCCTGACGGAACTGCAGCGCATCGCCTCCCATCTGGTCTGGCTGGCCACCTCCAGCCTGGATCTGGCAGCGATGTCCACCTTCCTGTACTGCTTCCGCGAGCGCGAGATCATCCTGGACATCTTCGAGATGTGCTCTGGCCAGCGCATGATGACGTCGTATATCCGCCCCGGAGGGATCTGGCGTGACGTGCCGGATGGTTTCGAGGAGGCCGTGCGCCAGTTCCTTCGATTGTTCCCGCGGCGCATCCGGCAGTACGAATCCATGCTGACCCGGAACCCGCTGTTCATCGACCGCACCAAGCAGATCGGCGTGCTGACCGCCGAGCAGGCGCTGCAGCTGGGGGTGACCGGGCCGATGCTGCGGGCCACTGGCGTGGCCTTCGACCTGCGCAAGGCGCAACCCTATTCGGGCTACGAGCAGTATGACTTCGAGGTGCCCACGGCGACCGGCGGCGACACCTACGATCGCTACCTGGTGCGCATGGAGGAGATGCGCCAGTCGCTGCGCATTGTCGAGCAGGCTCTCAACCGCCTGCCGGACGGCCCGTTCATCAGCGACAACCGCAAGTTTGTCCCGCCGCCGCGCGCGGAGCTGGGCACCAGCATGGAGGCGGTGATCCACCACTTCAAACTGTGGACCGAGGGCTTCTCGGCGCCGAAGGGCAATGTATTCCTGCCCGTTGAGTCGCCGCGCGGGGTGCTGGCCTGCTATCTGGAGGGGGACGGCGGGCCCAAGCCGTACCGAGTGCATTTCCGGACGCCGAGCTTTGCCCACCTGCAGGCCCTGCCGCTGATGAGCCGCAATCACTTCGTCGCCGACCTGGTGGCGATCATCGGCAGCATCGACATCGTGCTTGGCGACGCGGACCGTTAACGGCCGGCCGCCGACGGAGGAGCGCGTCCTTGCTCATTGAGAAGTACCCGCAGGAGATCGAGCGGATCCTGGCCAACTATCCGCCGGACCAGCGGCGGTCGGCGGTGATGCCCCTGCTGTACCTGGCGCAGCGTGAAGAGGGCTACGTCACCCGCGCCGCGATGGAAGAAGTGGCGGCGTTGGTCGGGCTCGAAGCCACCCAGGTCGGATCGCTGGTCGGGTTCTATACCCTGTATCGCGACGAACCCGGCGGCACGTATCACATTCAGGTGTGCACCGACCTGCCGTGTGCCCTCCAGGGCGCCGAAGCCTTCGCCGAGGACCTGTGCCGCAATCTGGGCATCCGATTGGGAGAGACCACGCCCGACGGCGCGGTGACCGTCGAGGCGGTGATGTGCCTGGCGGGCTGTGACCGGGCACCCCTGTTCCAATTGCAGGCGCCGGACGGCATCCACTATCACGAGAACCAGACGGTGGAGTCGGCGCTCGAACTGATCAAGCACCTGCGCCGCGAGGGCGGCCGTGGCTGAACTACTGCTGCTGCGCCACCGCGAGCGGCCGGAACTGGGCGAGCTGGACGGCTATCAGGCCCAGGGCGGGTTTGACGGTCTGCGCAAAGCCGTCACGACGATGACCCCGGCTGAGGTGATTGACCTGGTCAAGGCCTCGGGCCTGCGCGGACGCGGCGGCGCCGGATTTCCGACAGGCGTCAAGTGGAGCTTCCTTTCTCCCGGTGTGTTCCCGCGCTACGTTGTTGCCAACGCTGACGAATCGGAGCCCGGGACGTTCAAGGACCGCGAGCTGATGGAGCGCAACCCCTACCAGTTCCTGGAGGGAGTGGCGATCTGCGCCTATGCCGCACAGGCCAATCTGGCCTACGTCTACTGCCGTGGCGAGTTCTGGGATCTGGCGTATCGTCTGGAGGAGAACCTGCAGGCCATGCGCCGCGCCGGGCTGCTTGGCGAGAGGATGTTCGGCAGTGCATACAACCTGGACATCCGCCTGCACCTGGGCGCGGGCGCATACATCTGTGGCGAGGAAACGGCGCTGCTCGAGTCGCTGGAGGGCAAACTTGGCCAACCGCGGCTGCGCCCGCCGTTCCCGGCCGCCGTCGGGCTGTATGGCAAGCCGACCGTTGTCAACAATGTCGAGACGCTGGCCAATCTGCCGCTGATCCTCACGCGTGGTGCGGACTGGTATCGAGGGTTCGGCACGGAGAAGAGCCCGGGCACCAAGATCTTCAGTCTGTCCGGCCACGTCGCCCGGCCCGGCAATTACGAGCTTCCGCTGGGGACGACCTTCCGCGAGTTGATCTTCACCCACGGCGGCGGGACGCCTTCGGGGATGGCCGTCAAGGCGATCATGCCCGCGGGCGCCTCGTCCTCGATCCTGCCCGGCACGGATGCCGTGCTGGACACGCCGATGGACTACGAGTCGCTGGCGGCGGTGGGCTCGGCGCTCGGCTCGGCCTCGGTGATCGTAATGGACGCGAGCGTCAACCTGACCTGGGTGCTGAGGAAGACCAACGAATTCTTCAAGCACGAGTCCTGCGGCAAGTGCACGCCCTGTCGAGAAGGCACCTACTGGATGCTGCATGTCAGCGAACGAATCGAATCTGGTGGAGCGGACGGCGAGGTGAGGCTGCTGCGTTCGGTTGCCGCTGGCATGCAGGGCAAGTGCCTGTGCGCCCTGGGCGAGTTCGCCACCATGCCGGTGGTGACCGGCATCGACCGTTTCCCGGATGACTTCCAGTCCAACGGGCGGGGTGGACGTTGACTGCCGCTCAGGTCAGGCTGACGATCGACGGAATGCCGGTCGCGGTGCCGGCTGGCACGCTGTTGGTCGACGCCGCCAAGCAGGCCGGCAGCAACGTTCCCGTGTTCTGCTATCACCCCAAGCTCGACCCGGTGGGGATGTGCCGGATGTGCCTGGTCGAGATTGGCCGTCCCCAGCGCGACCGGGCGACGGGCGAATGGGTGCGCGATCCAAACGGCCAGCCCGTGCTGTCGTTCAGCGGCAAGCTGGAGACCGCCTGCACCACACCGGTTGAGGACGGGTGGGTGGTGCGCAGCGCCAGCGAACTGGCGATCGAGGGTCGCCGCCAGATCGTCGAGTACCTGCTCACCTCGCATCCGCTCGACTGCCCGGTGTGCGACAAGGGCGGTGAGTGCCCGTTGCAGAACCTGACTATGGCTCACGGACCGGGCAAGAGCCGCTTCCTGTTCGATGACAAGATCCGGTTGGACAAGCACCTCCCGCTCGGGGAGCTGATCTTCCTCGACCGCGAGCGATGCATTCAATGCGGCCGGTGTGTGCGCTTCCAGGAAGAAGTGGTTGACGATGCGGTGATCGGGTTCTTCGAGCGCGGGCGGAAGCTGGAAATTGTCACCTTCTCGGAGCCTGGCTTCGATTCGATCTTCTCCGGCAACACAACCGATATCTGCCCGGTGGGGGCCCTGACGACAGCCGACTTCCGCTTTGGCGCCCGCCCCTGGGAGATGAACGCCGCCGCCTCGATCTGCCCCCACTGCGCCGTCGGCTGCAATTTGATGGTCAACTCGCGTCGCGAAGCGAAGAGCGGTGGGAATCTGGTCGTCAAACGGGTGATGCCGCGTCAGAACGAACGCGTCAACGAGATCTGGATCTGCGACAAGGGGCGGTTCGGCTATGCCTTTGGCAGCAGTCCAGAACGCCTGACGCGTCCGATGGTCCGCCGGGACGGCACACTGGTCAAGACGACCTGGGACGAAGCGCTGGCGGCGGTGGCAGCCGGCATGCGCGGCGCAGGCAAGGATCTGCTGGGAATCGCCGGCGGCCGCGCCTCGAACGAGGATCTGTTCAACTTCCGCGCCTTGCTGGATCGATTGGATGGGCTGCTCGTGCTGGATGAGCCGATGCCGGGCGGCGAGTGGACCGGCCTGGGGCCGGGCTCCGATCTGGGCCGGCTGGGGCCGGCGGATGCGGTGGTCGTCGCCGCCTGCGACCTGCACGCCGAGGCCCCGATCTGGTGGCTGCGCTTGAAACAGGCCGCCGAGCGCGGGACCACTGTGATCACGCTTAACCTTCGGCCTACGCGACTGGACAAGCATGCTGCCTACTGCCTGCAGCATGGACTGGGGGAAAGCGGCGATACGGTGCTTGCCCTGCAGCACCCGGGCCGGGCGCCGGCTGGAAGCCGCCTGCAGGCCGCCGCCGATGCGCTGGCGGCCGCCGAGAACGTGATCGTGTTCTATGGCCGGGAGGGGTTGTCGGCTGTGGAATGCCAGGCATTGGCCGCCGGATGGGGGCGCTGGCTGGTCAAGACGAGCCGGAGCGGCAAGACCAACAATGGTCTGGTGGCTGTCTGGCCACGTAGCAACACCCAGGGCGCCTGGGACCTGGGTCTTCGCCCGGCTGCCGATGGGCTGCTGCAGGCGCTGGACGGCAAGCGCTTTGCCTACCTGATGGCCTGCGACCCCGTCGGGGATGATCCAAAGCTGGCGGAGGCTTTTCGCCAGCTCGAGTTTGTTGTCGTGCAGGAGCTGTTTCTCACCCCAACGGCTGGCCTGGCGGATGTGGTGCTGCCGGCCCAGGCCTTCCTGGAGCGTGATGGCACGTTGACCTCCGGTGAGCGGCGCGTGCAGCGCTTCTACCCTGGCGTGCCGGCCCTGGGCGATGCGCGGCCCGACTGGCAGGCGGTCGCCAGCGTCGGCGAGGCGCTGGGGGTCCCCCTGGAGAGCCGGTCGGCGGCGGCCATCATGCTGGCCATCCAGGCAGCCGTCCCAGACTACGCCGAGGTCAGCTATCAAGCCTTGGCGCAGTCGACCGAGCAATGGCCGCCGGTCGGCGGTGCCGACATGTACTTCGGCGGCACGGCCTACAAGAATCACCAGGGGCTGGGCGCGCAACTCCCCCGCCAGCTGCGGGCCGAGCATCTGCCGGCCGAACCGCCGACTTCGCTCCTGCGCCAACCCCGGCCAGCCGGGCTTACGCTGGTGCCGGTCGCCAGGTTGTATGACCAGGGAATCACGCTGCGCCCGTCGACCTTGCTGAAAGACAGGCTGGCGACAGCGGGCATTGAGCTCAACCCGCAGGATGCTGAACAGTTGGGGCTCGCCCACGGCGCCGTGCTGGGACTTGTCTGGGCGGGGGGCACACAGGAGATCCCGGTGCAGCTCTCGGCGGACGTCCCGCCCGGTCTGGCGTTGGTGCCGCGCAGCTCCGGGCTGAAGCTCGACGAGCCGATGGCGGCGCCTCTTGCGCGGGCGGAGGTCCGCTGATGACTCTGGATTGGGCCCTCGTCGCTGAATGGACGGTCAAGTCCCTGATCCTGATCGTGCTCCTGTTGACTGGCTTTGCGTACCTGACCCTGTTCGAGCGCCGGGTTCTGGCCAGGATGCAGGTGCGCATCGGGCCCAATCGAGCCGGCCCCATGGGCATCCTGCAGCCGGTAGCCGATGGCATCAAGCTGATCTTCAAAGAGGAACTGATCCCCGATAAGGCGGATAAGGTGGTCTTCGTCCTGGCCCCGGTGATCACCTTGATTCCGGCGCTGATCATTCTGGCCGTGGTGCCTTTCGGGCCGCCGATCGAGATCGGCGGACGAGAGATCGCTCTGGGGATTGCCGACGGCCTGGATGTGGGCGTGCTGTACATCATGGCGGTGGCCTCAGTGGCGGTGTATGGCATCGCGCTGGCCGGCTGGTCATCCAACAACAAGTACGCCCTGCTGGGCGGGCTGCGTTCGTCTGCGCAGATGGTGAGCTACGAGATCGCCCTGGGGCTCTCGTTCATCGGCCCCATCCTGCTGGCCAACTCGATGAGTATGCGCTCGATCGTCGAAGCCCAGCAAGGTTGGTGGTTCATCCTGGTACAGCCCATCGGTTTCCTGGTCTTCTTGATTGCCACAGTCGCCGAGGTCAACCGGGCGCCGTTCGACATGCCGGAGGCCGAGCAGGAGCTGGCGGCCGGCTACCACGTTGAGTACTCGGGCATGAAGTTCGCCCTGATGTTCATGGCCGAGTATGACAAGATGATTGCCGTGGCCGCCATCGGCGCTTCGCTCTTCCTGGGCGGCTACTGGGGTCCATGGGTCGATCGTGTGCCGCTGCTCGGACCGTTGTACCTGTTCCTCAAGGTGGTGGCCATTCTGTTCCTGATGATCTGGATGCGGGCAACCCTGCCGCGGCTGCGCTACGACCGGCTGATGGCTTTCGGCTGGAAAGTGATGCTGCCGTTGGCGCTGGTGAATGTGGTACTGACCGCTGGGCTGGTAATGGTGATCGGAGGCTGAGCGTGTTTGCGGTGGAGCTGGCGCGTGGCATGTGGACGACCCTGCGCTCGATGCTCGAGCGGCCGGTGACGTATCAGTACCCGGAAGTCAAGCGGCCTGTGCGGGAGCGGTTCCGCGGACGGCACGCCTTGAAGCGCTACGACAACGGGTTGGAGAAGTGCATCGGCTGCGCGTTGTGTGCGGCCGCCTGCCCGGCGGATGCGATCTTCGTGGAGGCGTCGGAGAACAGTGACACCGCCCGCTACTCCCCCGGCGAACGCTACGCCAGCACCTACGAAATCAACATGCTGCGCTGCATCTTCTGTGGCTACTGCGAGGATGCCTGCCCTACCGAGGCGATCGTCCTCGAGCACAATTATGAGCTCTCGTTCACGGATCGGCGGCAGGCGTTGTACACGCGGGAGATGCTGCTTGATCCGGTGCCCGCCGGTCGTCAGCCGACGCCTATGGCGGTGCCTCCGGGGGCGTTCCCCCGGTCGATCCCTGAGATGAAGAATCCAGACTGACCGAGGCGATGGGCGGCGAGGTGGGCAGACGCGATGGCGCTTGATCTGGTGATCTTCTTCTTCCTGGCGGTGATTGCCATTGCCACTGCGGCCAGCGTCATCCTGAGCCGCAACGCCGTATATTCGGCCGCGTTCCTGGTGCTCAACCTCACCACCGTTGCGCTGTTCTACATCCTGCTGTACGCCTCGTTCATCGCCATGGTCCAGCTGGCCGTGTACGCCGGTGCGATCGTGGTGCTGTTCCTGTTTGTGATCATGCTGCTTGGCGCCGACCGGGGCGAGAGCGGGCAGACGCTGGTCTGGCAGCGACCGCTGGCCATCGGGCTGGGGGTGGTCCTGATCGGGGTGCTGTTCTACATGCTGCTGGTCGCCGGCTCGATCCCGCCGCCGGCAGCGAGCGACCTCCCTGCGGGCTTTGGAGGGCCGGAGGCGGTGGGCAGGCTGCTGTTGTCGGAGTACGTGCTGCCGTTGGAGGTTACCTCGGTGCTGCTGCTGGCGTCGATGGTCGGAGCGATTGTCCTGACCCGGGCCGGGCGCAGGGAGAAGCGATGAACGTCCCGGTAATGTACCTCATCGGCCTGGCGGCCGTCGTCTTCACCATCGGTGTGGTCGGCGTGTTGATCCGGCGCAACGCCATTGTTGCTTTCATGTCGGTTGAGTTGATGCTGAACGCCTCCAACCTGGCGCTGATCGCCTTCGCCCGCTCGCTCCCCGACGGCCGCGGGCATGTGATCGTGTTCTTTGTGATCGCCGTGGCTGCGGCCGAGGTGGCCGTAGGGCTGGCGCTGATCGTGGATATCTTCAAGCTGCGCCACAGTATCGACGTCGACGAAATGAGCAGCCTGAAGGGCTAGGGGGGTGGCGTGGGCTGTCGGATGCTGGCGCAGGGGAGTGGTCGGACATGCTGCTGAGTGAGGCTGCGGCTGGCGCCGGCCTGTTCCGTTGGGCGCCGCTGGTGATCTTCCTGCCGCTGGCCGGGATGTTGGTGAACCTGACCCTTGGCCGGCGCCAGGGCGAGCGCTTCAGCGGGATCTTGGCCACCTCGGCCATCGGCCTGGCCTTCGTGGTTTCGTTGACGCAGCTCTTCGCACTGGTGGAGCACCCCGAAGGGGCGGTGGTCCCCCTGACCCGCTGGATCGAGGTCGGCGGCTTCGAGATCGATTGGTCGATGCAGATCGATACTCTGTCGGTCAGCATGATGCTGATGGTGACTGGGGTGAGCGCGCTGATCCATCTGTATGCCACGGGATATATGCACGAGGATGTCCGGCTGAACGAGGATCCTCGGCGCTTCACCCGTTTCTTCGTCTTCTTCAATCTGTTCGTGGCCTCGATGATGATCCTGGTTACGGCCGACAACTTCCTGATGATGTTCGTCGGCTGGGAAGGTGTCGGGCTGTGTTCGTACCTGCTGATCGGCTTCTGGTATGAGAAGGGGGCGGCAGGCATCGGCAACGCGCGGGCGGGAAAGAAGGCGTTCATCGCCAACCGGATCGGTGACTTCGGTTTCATGATCGCGATGTTCCTGGTTTTCTGGACCTTCGGTTCGCTCAACTTCCAGGAGGTCTTTCACGGCGCCGAGGCGATGGGCGCAGCCGGGGCGGCGGTGGTCACGGCCATCACCCTGTTCCTGCTGCTGGGCGTCACCGGCAAGTCGGCGCAGATCCCGCTCTATGTCTGGCTGCCGGATGCGATGGCCGGCCCGACGCCGGTCTCGGCGCTGATCCATGCCGCCACCATGGTCACCGCCGGGGTGTACCTGATCGTGCGCACGCATGTGCTCTTCGAGATGGCGCCAGTCTCGGCGTTGGTCGTCGCCGGGGTCGGCGCGGCCACGGCCTTCTTCGCCGCCACAATCGCCGTCGGCCAGTACGACATCAAGAAGGTCCTGGCCTACTCGACCATCAGCCAGTTGGGCTTCATGGTGGCGGCAGCCGGGATGGGGGCGTACGTCGCCGCCATGTTCCATCTGGTGGCGCATGCCTTCTTCAAGGCGCTGCTGTTCCTCGCCGCCGGATCGGTGATCCTGGGGATCGAGCACGGCCATCACGCCCTGGCGGCGCACGGCCACGACCAGCACCAGCCGGCGCACGACCCGGGCGAACATGTCTTCGACCCGCAGGACATGCGCAACATGGGTGGCATCTGGCGGCGCATGCCGGTGACCTTCATCGTCTTCCTGATTGGTGGCCTGGCGCTGGCGGGAGTGCCTCCCCTGGCTGGCTTCTTCTCCAAAGACGAGATCCTGGCCGATGCCTTCCTGGAGAACCGCCTCATCTGGGTCGTGCTGACCGCCTCCGCTTTCCTGACCGCCTTCTACGTTGGTCGGCAATTGCTGCTGGTGTTCTTTGGCAAGGCGCGCAGCGAGGCGGCCAGCCACAGCCGGGAGAACCGGCTGGTGATCACCGCCCCGCTGGTGGCGCTGGCGACACTGACCGTCTTCGGGGGCGCCTTGAATCTGCCCGGGCTGCATGCACTGACCGATTGGCTGGGGGAGACCCTGGCGCATGTCCACGCCACCGAGTTCAACCTGGTGATCGCCGCCACGGCCACCGGCCTCGGC
>Ga0105094_10000957_pt1 | contig 14848 bp, 12 predicted proteins | sample PPLLak1March2015_2_FD_87023 | JGI IMG/M metagenome (GOLD analysis project Ga0105094, IMG submission 87023) | Freshwater sediment microbial communities from Prairie Pothole Lake near Jamestown, North Dakota, USA - PPLs Lake P8 Core (3) Depth... | ecosystem: Environmental > Aquatic > Freshwater >...
TCCGGAGGAGACGTCACGACGGCGACCGACGTGTACGCGCTGGGCGTGCTCCTCTACGTGCTGTTGAGCGGCCAGCATCCCGCGGGCCGTGCCCTCCACACGCCGGCCACGCTCATCCGCGCGATTGTCGAGACCGACCCGCCGCGCGTGTCCGACGCGGTGGTGAGCCAGGACGAGCCGCAAGAGGCGCTCGCGCACCATGCCACGCAGTGCCGGACGACACCAGGCAGGTTGAGCCGGGCCCTGCGTGGCGATCTCGATACCATCGTGGCGAAGGCGTTGAAGAAGAACGCGTCGGAGCGTTACGCCTCGGTCACGGCCATGGCGGACGACCTCGGTCGCTCCCTGCGCCACGAACCGATCGGCGCGCTACCGGACACGCTGCGGTATCGGACCGTCCGGTTCGTCCAGCGCCACGTCCGCGGGGTCGCTGCCTCCGTCGCCGTGGTCGTGCTGATTGTCGGGATGACCGCGATCTACACGATCCGGCTCTCGGCCGAGCGCGACCGCGCGCAGAAGGAAGCTGCGAAGGCGGCCAGGATCAGCGAGGCGCTGACCGGCCTGCTCACGGGCGCCGATCCCATCGCAAACCGTGCGACGGGCGAAGGACTGACCGTCCGGGGGCTGCTCGACGCGGGCGCCGCGCAGATGCAGAAGGAGCTCGAGGGTCAGCCCGAGGCGCAGGCCGAGATCCTGACGGTGATGGGACGGCTCTATCGCCGGTTTGGCGCCTTCGACAAGGCGCAGGCCCTGCTTGAACAGGCGCTTGCCAGCGGACGGGCAGTGTACGGGACCGAGCACCCGCGCCTGGCCCTGACGCTCAACGATCTCGGCGCGCTGCTGGCGGAGAAGGGGGCCTACGCCACGGCAGGAAGCAGCCTCGAAGAGGCGCTCAGCATGCGGCGCAGGATCCATGGGCCGGAGCACCGCGAGGTCGCCGTGACGCTTGCCGAGCTCGGGCGCGTCTACCAGGACCAGGGGCTCAACGCGCGCGCCGAGCCGCTTCACCGCGAAGCCCTGGCGATCAGGCGAAAGGTACTCGGGGAGGATGATCGGGAAACGGCCGTGAGCCTGAGCGACGTCGCGTCGGTGCTGCGGCTGAATGGCGATCTCTCCGGCGCCGAGTCGTTTCTTCGCCAGTGCCTGGAGTTGAACCGCAAGACGCGCGGGGACGATCACCCGAACACGGCCATGACCCTGCACGACCTCGGACTGGTCGCCGCAGGCAGGGCCGACTTCGCGTCCGCCGAATCGTTGTTTCAACAAGCCATGGACATCCAGCGGAAGTCGCTCGGCGACAAGCACCCCGTGGTGGCCACGTCGCTCAACAGCCTCTCACACGTGTGGCTCGCGCAGGGGAAGCACGCCGCGGCGGCGTCCGCGCTGCGGGAGGCATTGGACATCGCAGTCCCGGTGCTCGGCGGCGACCATCAACTGGTGGCGATCTACACCATCAACCTCGCGTCCGTGTACCTGGCGCGAAGGGAACCCGCTGCCGCCGAGGCGCTGCTCAGGGAAGGCCTCCGGATTCGGGCCTTGTCGCCCGAGGTGGTCCCGAACCGTCGACGCATCCTCTCCGAAGACGACTGGAGTGTCGGTGCCACGAAGAGCCTGCTCGGCGCCGCGCTGACGGGCCTTGGGCGCTACGACGAGGCCGAGGCGGTGCTGCTCGAGGCTCGCCGGGACCTGGAGGCGATGCCCGCGCCCCGCAAGCCCGAGATGAAGGCCACCATCGCGCGCCTCGTGCAGCTCTATGACGCGTGGGGCAAGCCCGACAAGGCCGCGGCGCACCGCGCTCAGCTGGCCTCCTGAGCGATTCAACGCGCTGTTGACAGCACCGGTGACGGGTGTATCCTGCGGTGGAACTAGACCGATTGGTCTACTCAACGGCGAACCCCCGGCAGAAGGAGACACGACCATGCGCGTGGCCAAGGACAACGTGGACGTCAGGATGGAGATTCCCGGTGCCGTCATCCGTCAGCGAACGGATTTTGGCGACGCCAGCGGATACGGCAGGATCAGCGGCGAGTATTTCACCCTCTCGGCGGGCGTCGACACCACGCCGCTCTTCCTGGGGCTGGAAGGCGACCGCTGCCAGTGCCCCCACTGGGGCTTCGTCCTGCGCGGCCAGATCACGACCACCGATGCGAACGGCGCGCAGGAAACCGTGAATGCGAACGATCTGTTCTACTGGCCGCCCGGGCACAACGTGAAGGTCGACGCCGACGCGGAGATCGTCATGTTCAGTCCCCAGCGCGAGCACACCCACGTCATCAACCACATGATCGAGAAGGTCAAGGGCTAGTGCAGCCGGCGCATCCGACCAAGCAGCGCCTGCTCGATGCGGGGTTGGCCATGCTGCTCGAGCATGGCTACAACGACCTGGGCATCCAGGCGCTGCTGGCCGCGACGGGTACCCCGAAGGGCTCCTTCTACCATCATTTCAAGGACAAGGAGGACTTCGCGCTCCAGGTCATCGATCAGTACATGGGGCAGGTCCACGAGGGCCTCGAGGCGTGCCTGGGCGACGAGGGCCGTCCTCCGCTCGAGCGGGTGCGCCGGTTCTTCGAGTTGACGCAGCAGAGCTACCGGAAAGAGGGCTACATGGGCTGCCTGCTGGGCGGACTCGGACAGGAGCTGTCGGGCGTGAACGACGTGTTCCGACGCAGGATCGAGCGGTGCTTCTCCGAGATCGCCGAGCGTCTCGCCGCCTGCCTGGAAAAGGCTCGGAAACGCGGCGACATCCCGGCCGATTCGAATCCGCGGCGCATGGCCAACCTGCTGGTCGACTGCTGGGAAGGTGCCGCGCTTCGGAGCCGGCTGCGGGGGAATGCCGCGCCGCTGACCGCGATGCTCGACTTCTACTTCCAGTCCGCGGCCAGCCGCTGACACCCGCGGGTCAGACGCTCTCGGGCGACAGGATGAGCACGGAATACGCGGGCAGCGTCAGAACGGCGCTGGCCGGCAATCCGTCACCGGGCGTGTCGATCGCCACGGCTCGCGCCGGGCCCTCACCCTGGAAGGCCTCGCTGTAATGGGCCGAATCGGTGTTGAGCCGAACCGATGGCAGGCGCGTGGGCGGAAAGCCGATGGCGTAGTCCTCGAGCCGCTGGGTTCCGCGACGACTCCGCGCTCGACTGGCACCAGCAAGGACCGGCAGGACGCCGTTGTCGTGGTCGTCAACCTGGGGCACCAGCCGCCCTGGAGGAACTCCTGGCCCTGGAAAATCATCGGAATCCCCGGCGCCGTGAAGACCAGCGCGGCGGCCAGCGTCGAGCGCTTCTGCGCGAACCAGTCCGCCACGGCGCCGCCCGCAATCTCGTGCGGCACGCGCGCCTTGCCGTTGGCCACTTCGTCGTGCGACTCCGAGTAGATGACGCGACGGAACGCGTCACCTGCTGCCGGCTTCAGCGCCCCCGCCACCGCGTGCATCGACCGATGGTCATCGTCGGCGGCAATGACGGCCTGCCGGACGGGATGGACGAACCGGGCGTCCCACTGCGCGCCGAAGCCCGCGCCGCCCTCGGCGGTGGGCCTGGTCAGCCAGTCGTTGTCCTGCAGGTCTTCCGCGATGGTCAGGGCGCCGGGCCGCACGCGCTGCACCTCGTCGTTCACCCACTGCGCGAGCGACCAGCCGTCGGGGAGCGACTCCGAGCCTTCTCCGTCCACGGTGCGCATGTAGAGCGTCATGTCGAAGCGGAGCCCGTCGACGTGATGCTCCTCGAGCCACATCAGCGCGTTGTCGCGGATGAAGGCGCGTACTTCCGGCCGCCCGTAGTCGGGCCGCGTGCGGCCCCACGGCGTCGACGCCCGGTGATCGTTGTAGAAGTAGATCCCGCCGCCGTCGTGCTCCGACCAGCCATCGAACCGCCACAGGTGCAGATCGTCGGGGCCGAAGTGGTTGTAGACGACATCGAGGATGACGCCCAGGCCCCGGGCGTGCGCCTCTTTCACGAAGACCCTGAAGCCCTCGGGCCCCCCGTAAGACTGTTCCACGGCGAAGGGACAGGCGGGGTTGTAGCCCTACGACTGGTCGCCCGAGAACTCGGCCACCGGCATCAGCTGCACGGCGGTGACCCCGAGCTTCACGAGGTGATCGAGCACGCGGACCGCATCGGCGAACGTCGCGGGCGCGGTGGTGTCCGGGGCACGACCCACCGTGCCCACGTGCATCTCGTAGATCACCATGGTGTGCCACGGGTGCACCACCGGCGCATCGTTCCCCCAGTCGAAGGCCGGCGCGCAGATATGCCGTTGCCCATCGAATGGGTGACGGCCCGGGCGCGCGGGTCGATCCGAGACAGCCAGTGATCCCCCGCGCGCAGCTCGAAGCGGTATTCCTGGCCCGGCGTCGCGGCGGGCACGAGGGCCCACCAGGTGCCGTCCTCGGCACGCTGCATGGCGTGGGCGTCGCGCTTCCAGGCGTTGAAGTCGCCGACCACGCACGCCGCATCCGCATGCGGCGCCCAGACGCCGAAGTGGACGCCGTCGGCCGTGGCCGACGAGCCGAGCGCGCGACTGCTGGGGACGGCCGTCGTGAGCGTGTTCATGATGCCTGCCTGCTCAGTAGTTCCCGTGCCAACCTGATCCGCTCAGATCAGGATACTCCGCCCGGCGACGCGAGGGGGCTCGCCCTCGGCTGTGGCGCGGCCTTCCTGTTGCAGGGCTTCGAGCATCACAGAATGGGAACCGTGCGCGGTCAGCGATCCTGCGGCGAGAGCCGGAACGCGGCCATCTCCTCGCCGTTGCGCACCAGCAGCACGTCGCCGACCAGCACCGGGTGGTTCCAGGTCTTGCCCTCGAGCGCGGGGATGCGGGCGATCTCCGTGAATCGGTCCGGCGTGGCCGAGACCAGCGCCAGCTCACCGTCCTCCGAGAGGACGAGCAGGAGGTCCTGCTCCGGCAGCAGGAGGATCTGGCCGTGGCCGTAGCGCCCACCCTTCCACGCGCGCGCGCCGTCCTCGAGATTGATACCCGCGAGGATGCTGCCGTCGAATCCGTACGCGTGGCCCTCGTGCACGACGAAATCGTTGAAGTACGGCTTCAGGCCGCGCGAGGTCCATCGCTCTTCGACGGTCCAGCCAGCGGACCCGTGCGCAACCGAGAGGCGGCGCATGCCCAGCCCGCCCATGGCATCGCCGGAGGCGATGAGGACGTTCCCGCCGGTAACCACCGCGGGCTGGACGATGCTGACCGCCGGCTGCCATGAGTGCTCCCAGAGGAGAGCACCATCGGCCGGCGCGACGCTGATGGTGCGCGCACCCCTGAGCAGCACGACCTGCGGGATGCCGTCGATGGTGGCGAGATGCGGCGAGCTGTAACCACCGCCGCCCGGCTGGCCCATCCAACGCGGGTCGCCGTTGCGGACGTCGTAGGCGGCGAGCTGGCCAGCGACGGCGACGATGACGAGATCGCCGATCACCAGCGGTGAGCCTGCGAGGCCCCAGTCCGGAATCGTCTTGGCGGTGTCGGTGGCTGCATTGCGCGACCAGACGACCGAACCGCTCGCGGCGTCGAGCGCGTTGACGATACCGGTTGCGCCCATCGTGTAGACGCGGCCGTCGTGCAGGGTCGGCGTCGCGCGTGGGCCGGCGCCGCCGTTCGACTCCCAGAAGCGCACCGCGTCGTCGTGCCGCCACACCGGCTCGCCGGTGCTCAGCCGGTAGCAGGAGACGACCTCGTTCTCTCCACGCTGCTCCTGCGTGTAGACGAGATCCCCGCGGACGGCGAAGGACGACCAGCCCGGTCCGATGGGGCTGCGCCACAACGCGACGGGCGGAGACGTCGACCAGTCGGTCGCAATCCGCACGCCGCGAACGACGCCGTCCCGCCCGGGTCCGCGAAAGCCGGGCCAGTCGGCGCTCATGGCAGGTGCGGGCGGGTGCGGTCGGGCCTGCGCCGCCGAAGCTCCCATGTCCGCGCTGGAGCGAGGGCGCGTGCTGGCGGGTGCATCAGGGGCGCTTGCCGGAGGTGTCGCGCCCGGTGTCATGTCAGGTGCCGCGGGTGAGGAAGGTGGCAGGTGCGGGCGGGTGCTGGAGGGTGCATCACGTGCGGGGGCTGCATCGGCCCGGGCGGATGCCGGGGCCGCTGGCGAGGCCAGCAGACGCTCTTCCGGTGTCGGCGTCCATCGCCAGTGCAGGTCAGAGTCGGCATCTCCGGTGATGCCGCCGGTCCGGACGAGCGTGAGCATGCTGCCGGCCAGCGCGACGCAGGCGGCCATGGAGACGAGCCTGGCTACGCCGGAGAACCGCGTCCTCACGCCCGCGGCCCAGGTGACCAGCGCCAGTGCCAGGATCGGCGTGCCGAAGACGAGCGGCATCTGCCGCATGAAGCCGTTGGCGACGGAGGGATGCACGAAACCCCAGGTCACCGCCAGCACACCGGCCATCACCAGGATCGCGGCCACGCGCTCGGACCACGGCGCCCGGCTGAAGAGCAGCCACCACACGATGGCGACGACCGCGCCCATCGCGCCGCCGAGCAGCCCGAAGGCGCCGGTCCCTTCCACGACGAGGGGAACCAGCAGGCTCGGCACGATGAGCGCCGCGGCCACCAGGCCGGGCCACAGGCGAAGCGGCGTTCGGAGAGTCGTCTCGTCCGACTGAGGGATGGTCATGCTGTTTCTCCCGGTCTACTCCGTTCGGAGCGCCTGTAAGACGTCCACCCGCGATGCTCGCGCCGCGGGCATCAGCGACGCGAGCACGGCCGCGCCGACGAGCACCGCCGCCGCGCCGAGAAGCGGCAGCAGGCCCGGCAGTTGCACGGTGCCGAGAAAGGTCGCGGCGGTGCTCGTCAGCACGTAGCCCGCAGCCGCGCCCGCAGCCAGGCCCGGCAGCACGATAGCGGCGCCTTCCCGCAGGACTCCGACGAGCAACTCGCGCGGAGTGGACCCCATCGCCAGCCGCACGCCGAACTCGCGCGTGCGGGCGCTCACCGAGAACGCCAGCACACCCGCCACGCCAACGACCGCCACGAGCAGCGCGACGGAGGCGAAGCCGGCCACCACGAAAGCGTTCACGCGATCGGGCGCCAGCACGTCGGCACGCACGTCCTCGAGCGTGGCGGCGCGCTCCACCGGCTGGTCCGCCGCGATCTCGCGAATGATCCGCGTGATGGTGGGCACGAGCACGTACGGATCGCCTGCTGTCCGCACGAAGATCCGGCCGGCGGCAGGTATCTGTCGAAACGGGTGATAGATCGTGAAGGTCGGGCGGCCTGGCGCGACCTGCTGGTCGTTCACGTCGCCCGCGACGCCGACGATGCGGCGCGGCGCCTGCCCGAAAATCGGATCGGTCCACCACACGCGGCGATTCAGGGCGTTCCCGTCCGGGAACAGGCGGGCGGCCACGCTGTGGCTCACGATCGCCACCGCCTCACGGCCGCCGCGGTCGTCGTCGGTGAAGTCGCGGCCAGCGACCAGCGGCACGCCGAGCGTCGCGAAGTAGCCCGGGGAGACGATGCGCAGCAGCGCATGCGGCGGTTCCTCCCCTTCGGAGAGAACGTGCCCCTCTGCCGCGAACGAGAAGGGCCCGAACGTACCGATGTCGCGCCATGGCACGACGTTGCCCGCCGAAACATGTTCGACCCCGGGAAGCGTTCTGATGCGCCGCATGCCCTCCTCATAGAAGGCGATCGACTTCGGGCCAAAGGCCTCGATGGGCACCGGCACGTCGATGGCCAGCACCCGCCGCACGTCGATGCCGGTGTCCCTGGCCTGCAGGGCAACGAGGGTCGCGAGCAGCGCACCCGCGGCCGAGAGCAGCACGAACGAGCACGCGATCTGGGCCATCGCGAACGCCTTCAGTCGACGATTGGTCCCGGGCGTGATGCGGACGCCGCCGTGCGCGAGCCCGCTCGCGGCCGGACCGTACGACACCGGCAGCTTCGGGACGTAGGCGAGCAGCACGGCCGCGGCCAGCGCGAGGCCGGTGCCCACCCAGAGCAGGCTGCCATCCACCGTGACATCGAGAGCCCGCACCGAGAACCGCGAGGCAAAGCGCCCCACCACTGCCACGAGCGGTCGCGCCAGGACCACGCCCAGCGCGGCGCCGGCGCCGCAGAGCACCAGGCTCTCGGCCAGCAGTGTCCGCCGAAGCGCGCCCCGGCTGGCGCCGAGTGCCGCGCGGACTGCCAGCTCGCCCTCCCGGCGCACCGAGCGCGCGAGGATCAGGTTGGCGATGTTCGAGCAGGCCACGATGAACACGATGCCGGCGGTCACGAGGAGCACCAGCAGGATCGCGCGGGCCGGGGTGGCAATCTGATCGCGCAGCCGCTTCACGTCGAGCCGGACGCCCTCGCTCGTCGCATACGCCTCCGGATGCTCGCGGACAATGGCCGCGTGCGCCGCGGTGAGCTCGGCGCGCGCCTCGTCCAGCGACGCGCCCGGCGCCAGCCGGCCGAAGAGCTCCGTCATGCGATGGGTGCGCCCGGTGACCATCAGGGCATCGAGGTGATGCGGGCTCGTGACGATGTTCGCGATGATCTCGGTGTCGGCCGGGTACGGCACCGACGGTTCGAGGACGCCGATGACGGTGGCCGTGCGCGAGCCGAGCCGGATGGTCCGGCCCACCACCGCCGGATCGCCTCCCAGGGCCGCAGACCAGAACCGGTAGGTCAGCACCGCCGCGCCCGCCGCGCTGGGCCCATCGTCTGCCGGCGTGAGCAGGCGGCCCAGGACCGGCTGCAGTCCCATGACGTCGAAGAACGATCCGCTGACGAGCCCCGCTTTCACCACGCGCGGTTCGCCCATGCCGATCAAGGTGAAGTCGATGGTGGAGAAGTCGCCGAAAGCGCTGAGGGTGGTGACCCGGGCCTTCAGGTCCTCGATCTCGGGGACCGAGAAGGTCATGTTATCGGCACCGATGCCCGGCGCGCTCTGCCGCATGTAGACCAGGCGGTCCTCGTCGCGATTGACCAGGGGACGCAGCAGCACGCCGCGCACCACGCTGAAGATGGCGGCATTGGCGCCGATGCCGAGCGCGAGTGTCACGACGACCGCGGCGGAGAGCCCCCTCGCCCGCCAGAGCGAGCGCATGCCCACGCGCATGTCCAGCGCGAGCGCCGCGACCGCATCGAACCAGCGGCTGTACCACACGCGCTGCATCGAGTCGCGGACCGCCGGGAGGTACCCGAGCTCTGCCAGCGCTGCCCGGCGCGCGGCCTTCGGATCTTCGCCGCGATCGATCCGCTCCTTGATGCTCAGGGCCAGGTGGCCGCGGAGCTCCTCGTCAAGTTCGCGCTCGTCGGGTCGCATGGGCCTACTCCTCGCGTGGCGCCGGGTTCATGATGCGGCCGATGGCGGTCACGAGCTGCGACCAGCGATCGTGCTCGCGCGCCAGCTGTGCCTTTCCCGTGGCTGTCAGCTCGTAGTACTTCGCCCGCTGGTTGGCCTCGCTGGTGGCCCACCTCGACTTCAGCCACCCGCGCTTCTCGAGCCGGTGCAGGGCCGGGTAGAGCGAGCCGGTCTCCACCCTGAGCAGCTCGTCGGACTGCTGTCGGATGGCCTGGCCGATGCCGTGGCCGTGCTGCGGCCCCCATTTGAGGGTCCGCAGGACGAGCATGTCGAGGGTGCCCTGGAGGAGCTCCAGGCGCTGGTCGTCCGGGGATTTGCCCATGGCTGTAGATTGTCTACGGCTTTGGACGTAGGACGTCTACAGCTTGTTCCATGAGGCAGGGACGCTCTCGGCCAGGCCGAGGTCGTGCCCGATCTGCTCCAGCGGGCGGCCCCTGGTCTCGGGAACCATGGCCTTCACCCAGACGAGCTGCAGGACCATCATCAGGCAGAAGAACAGGAACACGAGGGCTGGCGGGAACGCGGTGACCATCGCCGGGAAGAACGCCGTCAGCAGCGCGGCGGCCATCCAGTGGGTGAAGCTGCCCAGCGACTGGCCTGCGGCCCGATGCCGGCTCGGGAAGATCTCCGAGATGAACACCCAGATCAGCCATCGCGGGCTCTCCGGAAGAGTGACGCACAGCAGCGTGTAGGCCAGGGCGGGGATGGCCTCGACGCCGAGCATCCAGCGCCAGTCGTTCGGTCCCGTGCCACCGATCAGGGCATTGGACACGAACGCCACCAGGATGCCGAGGACGATGTTGAACTGGAACAGTCCCGCCAGGCGGCCCCGGTAGAGGGGCGGAGCAATTTCGGAGATGGACAGCGGCGACGCGACGGTGGCGATGCCGACGCCCACGCCCCCGATCAAGCGCGCGATCGTGAGCGACAGCGCCCCCGCGGCGAGGCCCGACCAGAGGGCGGATACGAAATAGAGCACGCCAATCCAGATCAGGGTCTGCTTCCGGCCGAATCGATCCATGGGCCAGCTACCCGCGAGCGAGCCCGCCACCGTGCCCCAGAGCGCCGCGCTCATGACGACACCGTGCTGGAGGGCGCTCAGCCCCCACAGCGCCTGGATGGTCTTCTCGGCGCCGGAGATGACCACGGTGTCGAAGCCGAAGAGGAACCCGGCAAGCGCCGAGGTGAGGGACCAGAGCGCGAGGCGGGCGTTCATGAAACCGGGCCGGCGCTCACCGCGGACGCGGCCGGCCCGGGATGACGATCGGCGTGGCCTTCTGCACCTCCGCCCACACGCGCTTCCCCACCTTGTCGGCCTCGGCGATGATGGCCGCTTCGTCCACGGTGAGGATCTTGCGGCCCCGCATCACGAACCGGCCGTCGATCATCACCGACTCGATGTCGGACGGTTGGCCGTTGTGAATCCACGCGGAGAGGATGCGCACCGCCGGGACGAGATGGATCTTCTGCGTGTCGAGGACGAGGATGTCCGCCTTCTTCCCGACCGCGAGCGTCCCCAGCGTTCGCGTCTGCCGCACCGCCTTGGCGCTTCCGACCGTGGCGTCCTCGAAGACGTCCTCAGGCTGGGGATTCATGCCCGGAATCTCGTCGTCGCCGCGGAGCACGCGCTCCATCAGCAGGGCCGCGCGCAACACCAGGAACATGTCAGTGGTGTTGTTGTCGGTGCCCATCGCGATGGGCACGCCGGCGGCGCGCAGCGCGGGGATGGGCGGCGCCACGCCGCGGTTGCCGGCCATGCCCGCCTGGTGCGTGACGATGGTGCCCGACTTCGCGAGGAGCGCGATGTCGGCATCGTCCACGTAGCGGCAGTGCGCGGCGAACAGGCGCGGGCCCAGGAAGCCGTGCTTCGCGAGGAACGCGACCGGACTCATCCCGTGATGGCGCTGCATGTAGGCCACCTCGGCGCGGCTCTGCGAGAGATGAATGGTGTAGCCGAGGTCGTGCCTCTCGGCGAAGTCGTGCACCGCGCGCAGCAGCTCCGGCGACGAGTTCTCCGCGAGCCCGGCGGCCGGGAACACGGTGATGCGCCCCTGCTCCTTGCCGTGCCACGCGCTGTGAAGGTCGTTGATGCGCTTCAGGCCGTCCTCGCGCATCTTCTGCGAGAACTGCGGCGCCTCGCCCTTCGCGAGAATCCCCGGCGACATCGGCGACCCGCCCACGCGGTCCGTGGCCGACTCCGCGAACACCCAGCGCAGGCCGGTCCGCGCCAGTTCGGCGGCGGTGTTGGCGGTCCCCGCGACGTTCTCGACGACGGTGGTGCTGCCGGTGCGGATGGCCTCCAGCGCACCGACCACGGCCATCAGCGTGGCCTCCTCACGCGAGATGAGGCTGTTGGGTGAGACGGCCAGGCGATAGCTGTTGGGGAACCCGAAGTCCTCGTTGAACCCGCGCGCGAGCGTGGCCGCAAGGTGCGCGTGGCAGTTGATGAGGCCGGGAAGGAGCGCCTTGCCCCGTCCGTCGTACACCTCGGCCTGGGGATACTTCGCGAGAATCTGGTCGGTGGGCCCGATCGCTGCAATCGTGTCGCCCTGCACCGCCAGCGCGACGCCGTGCTGCACGATGTCGGCGGTGGAGAGGACCGTGGTGTTCGCGAAGATCACGGCGCGTCCCGCGGCCGGCTGCGCGTGGCTGCCGCGCGGGTCGAGCAGGAGGGCCGCGGCGCCCGCGCCCGCGCCGGCGAGCAGTTCGCGACGGGTGATCGCCGTGGCGCCGGGCGAAGACGGTGAAGCGGAGCGGGAGCGATCCGGGGTCGGGGCTGGCATGGCGCAAGGTAGCGCCACCCGTGCCGCCCGTCAAGGAATCGCGCTCCCCTGTCCGCTCCCGATCGCGGAATGCCGTTTGCTTCACTCTATGGTGAATGCCGGCGACCTGAAGAATCGGAGGTCGTTATGTCACCGCTCCTGCGGCTGGCAGGGTTCGCCCTGTCAAGTTGCTTTGTACTCGGGGTCCTGCCGGGCGTCGCCGTGGCCGCGGCCGACGAGCCCGGTTCCGGAAACCCGGCGGTCGAGACCCAGAAACCCGGCGGGCGTCCTGGGGGCGCCCCTCCGCGAGCGGGTTCCCCTGAACCGCCTCATCCCGCGCACCGGCCGCCGACCAGGATTGTGCGCGGGCGCGTCTTCATCGGCGGCTACTTCTACGATCCCATCTTCGGCCCCTACCCCTGGTGGCGGTGGCCGGATTACCCCTACTGGTATTACCCCGTCTACGACGACCGGGCGCAACTGCACATCAAGGTGACGCCGAATGCCGCGAAGATCGCGGCGGTGTTCGTTGACGGTTTCTACGCCGGCATCGTGGACGACTTCGACGGCGTGTTCCAGGATCTGCCCGTGCCACCTGGAGGACACAGCATCGTCCTCTATCTCGAGGGCTACCAGACCGTTCGCAGGAACCTGTATCTCCCGCCACGGTCGAGCTACACGCTGCGCGAGGCGATGCTGCAGTTGCCCCCGGGTGAGCGGAGCGTGCCGCCGGATCTCGCGCCGGCGCTCCCGTCCCCGCCGGCCGGGAGCTACCGCGTGCCGGGCACGCCGCCGGCGCTCCCGGCGCCACCGACTCCAGCGGCCACGACCGCACAGGCGCCCGGCTACGGCACACTGGACCTCTTCGTCCAGCCCGCTGGCGCGGAGGTGACCATCGATGGCCAGCGGTGGGTCAGCTCAGCCGGCGGTCACTTCGTGGTGCAACTGTCCGTCGGCACGCACCGGCTCGAGGCGAGCCGACCAGGATATCGCGCCTACGGGGGTGACTTGGTGATTCGTGACGGCGAGCAGACGACGCTCAACGTGAGCCTGGCGGCGACGCCCTGAGCCATCGGAGCCGTCCGCCAGTCACTTCGCGCGGCAATCGGGGCTGGCCCCGCCGTTCTTCCGCAGGAAGTCCACGTAATAAGTGGCGAAGTCCGTCGCCTGGCGGCGATCCCCGTCGCTGCCGAGCAGCGGGCCCACGTCACGCGTCCAGGCGGCGGCGCAGGCGGCGGCCGCGCTGTCGCTCCCAGTACACGCGCGGAACGCGCCAAAGGCGCGGCGATAGGTGTCGAACTCGGTCCGGGTCATCGGGGCACCGTGCCCGGACACGGCCACGCGGAACGGCGTGGCCCACACTTCGTCCAGCGCGGCCTGCCATCGGGCAGGGCAGGCGGTCTCGAAGAACGGGGCAGGGAGCGTCACCAAGTCGCCGATCACCGCCACTCCGCTTGCCTCGTCGTACAGCCAGAGATCGGCGTCGGTCACCGCATCCACGGCCACGCGTGCGGTGAGAGGGCGTTCCGCGAGCATGAGCGTGCCCGACTCGTCCACGGCCACGTCTGGCCGCAGGCCATCGTGCGCCTGCATGGTGGCAATGAACAAGTCCGTCTCTTCCCGCCTGGCGGCGGACTTCTCCGGCGGCCGCTCACGCGCGGCGGCAAGGTTGCGGACGAGGAACCCGCCGGGCGCCAGCGCGCGGTCGACGGCGCGGGTCGTGTACACCTTCGCCGCAGGGTGGGCCGCCTTCACGCGTCGGTTGCCGCTCGAGTGGTCCAGGTGCCAATGGGTGTTGACGATGGCCGCCACCGGGAGGCGGCGGCTGCGCGCGAAGTCGAGGATGCCGTCGCTGTGCCACGGGTGCCGCCCCGTGTCGATGACGATCAATCCCGCGGGTGCGACGACGATCACCGTATTCCCGTCGGGCCCGCGGTCGGGCAGCATCGCGCCCGGTACCAGGTAGGTGTCCGGCGCAATCTCGCGCGCGGTCGGCGGAGCCGGTTGGCTCGGCGCCGCTTGTGCCAGCGCCAGGATCAGCAGCAGGGGCGCGGTGCTCATGACCGCGTCAGCGTAGCAGCGCGCGCTCCCCGGAGCCACGGGGCCCGGCGCTTCAGCGGGGACCAGTGGTGGTACAGCGGGATGCGCATCTGAGCGACACCTCACGCCGCTCAGATTTCGATCAGATCCCTGCCGACGATCACGTGCCGCGGCTGTCCATGTTCAGGTTGAGCTTGCCTTATCGCCCGTCCGTTTCAGCTTGACTCGCGGGAGAGCTGTGTGTGGTATGGCGGCAGCGCAGGGTCCCCGGCCTTGCTTCCGACCACGGGAGGGTGCATGCGACGCGTCTTTCTTCAGCGACTCGCCCTGACGACCACGACGGCGATGTGCCTCTCTTCGGCAGGCACCGCGCGCCAGGCCACCCCGACGTTCTCGATCGAGGGCGTCACGGTCGCCGAGGGCGATGGCGTCACGGTCGCCACCTTGCGCGTCGTTCTGCGCCACCCGAACCTCGTCGAGTCGCGCATCCACTACCTCACCGCCGACGCGTCGGCCACTGCCGCTGCCTTCACGCAGTCCTCCGGTCCGCTGTCGATTCCGGCGTCCGGCCCTGCGGCGCCGTACCCGGCGACGATCAACGTGTCAGGTCTCACGGGCACGGTTCAGCACGTAGCCGTGCGTCTCGATCAGCTGACGCACACCTTTCCGGCCGACATGGACGTGCTGCTCGTGGGCCCGGGTGGTCAGGCGGCGATGGTGATGTCGGACATCGGCGTCGGCAACGACGTGACCA
>Ga0105094_10000959_pt1 | contig 14815 bp, 12 predicted proteins | sample PPLLak1March2015_2_FD_87023 | JGI IMG/M metagenome (GOLD analysis project Ga0105094, IMG submission 87023) | Freshwater sediment microbial communities from Prairie Pothole Lake near Jamestown, North Dakota, USA - PPLs Lake P8 Core (3) Depth... | ecosystem: Environmental > Aquatic > Freshwater >...
ATCGTCGAGCTGGCCGCCAACGTGCCGTACGACGTCCAGCGCCTCGCGCACGAGACCTGGGACGATGTGTGGGTGGCGAGGAGGAGGAGTGCGGGCCTGGACGACCTGCATGGGACGCTGACGCGCCTGCTGGGCGAGCAGCACACCGCGTTCGAAGAATCGTGGCAGCGCCTCACGCTGGCGCAGCGCGCCGTGCTGCGGGCGCTGGTGCTGGAGGACGGGCGCGAGCTCATGTCGGGCGACGTGCGCACGCGCCATCGCCTGCCGGGCGCGTCCAGCGTGCAGTCCGCGCTCGGCGCACTGGTGCGCCAGGATGTCGTGATGAAAACAGGGAGCCGCTATACGGTGAGCGACTCCCTGTACAGGGAGTGGGTGGCGCGGAAGACCTTCTGAAAGGCGCGGCCAAGCCGCGCCCACCAACGGCCCACGCGCCGAAGGTGCGCCCTCCCGAAGCGCCGCCTACTTGTCCAGCGCCACCGTCGAATCGAAGCGCACGCGGAGCACCGTCCCGGACGGCAGATCGACGTCCTTGCCCTCGGTGGCCACCAGCACACCGCCGCCGCCAACCAGGATGCCGGCGATGGCCCCCTTCATGCCGCCGAGGATGCCGCCGAGGATGGCGCCCACCGCGGACCCTGCGCCAATGCGCCCGACCTCACCCTTCAGCCCCTCGCTTTCGAGAGCCTGCGTCACCAGGATCTTCGCGTCGTAGGGGCGGCCCGACACCGTGAGCTTCGTGAAGTTGATGCTCAGGCTACCCTTGCGATCGCTGCGGGAGGCAGCGTCCACCGCCGCGACGTAGCCGGTGATCAGCGATCCCGCCGGAATCAGCAGATCGTCTCCCTGGTAGAGGTGCACCATCGTGGTGGCCTCGACTGGATCCTCGACCTTTGCGGTGCCCGAATTGAGTGGTGTCTGCAAGCGGACGTCGAGTTCGGTGCCGACGGCGATGCTGCGGCCGTCCTCGCCCGCGCGGGCGAAGCCGTTGGCGCGGCGAACATAGGCATCCAGGCGGTCGGACAGATCCCGCCTGTCGCGGTCGCTGATGGTTTCCCCCCGACGGCTCTTCACCCGGAAGTACGCGAGCTCGTCCTGCAGGTCGCGCAGATCGCGGTCCAGGCTGGAGCGCTCGGACGAGGACACTGTCCTCTCCACGCGCGAAAAGGCGGTCTGTGCATCGGTCAGCTTGCGCTCGAGGCTCGATAGATCGGCACTTCCCTGCGCCCAGGTCACCGTGCCGGTGAGAAAAAGAATACCCATCAATGTCCACACGAACTTCATTTCGCACCCCCTGTAACCCATCAAGCCCAGATTACACCCAGGGAAGCAAGCCGCGTGCCGGTCCTTCAGCGGGTACAATCTGTGCAGAGGCATTAGACATGGCTACCCAACCTCGTGTGTTCACCCGGTCCGGTCGCGCGATGTCGTTGGTCGTCTTCGCGCTGTGCACGGCGGTTGTCTCCGCCCAGACGCAGGTGACCCCGCCCAAGAACAAGTACACGCCCGAACAGGACGTGCAGATCGGTCGCGAGGCCGCAGCCGAGGTGCGCCGGGAGTACCCGATCATCGACGACCGCCAGATCGACGGCTATCTCGACGAGCTCGGGCGGCGCCTCATCGCCGCCTCTCCGGACAACCTGAAGCACCCCGCCTTCGAGTATTCGTTCACGCCGGTCAACTTGAAGGACATCAACGCGTTCGCGCTTCCCGGCGGGCCGATGTTCGTCAACCGGGGCATGTTCATGGCCGCATCCGGCGAGGGCGAGGTGGTCGGCGTGATGGCGCACGAGCTCGCCCACGTGTTACTGCGCCATGGCACCGCCAACGCCACCAAGGCGCAGGGCTTCCAGCTGGGCGCGCTGGCCGGCGCCATCGCAGGCGCGGTGATCGGCGGTGGATGGGGCGAGGCCATTTCGCAGGGGTCGCAGTTCGGTCTCGGCACGTGGCTGATGAAGTACAGCCGCGAGTACGAGAAGCAGGCCGACCTGCTGGGCGCGCAGATCATGGCGCGTGCCGGTTACGATCCGCGCGACCTCGGGCGGATGTTCGAAACCATCGAGAAGCAGGCCAACGGCACGCCGCCGCAGTGGCTGAGCAGCCACCCCAACCCGGGCAACCGGTCGAAGTACATCGCGGAGGAGGCCGCCAAGCTGCAGATCGGCCCGCGTCCCGACAGCAACGGCTTCGCCTCGACGAAGAACCGCTTCAACGCCCTGCCCCCTGCGAAGTCGATGGCCGACCTGGCCCGCAGCGGTGAGGGTGGTGGATCCGGCGGTGGCCGCGAGGCGCCGGCGTCGGTCGGAAGAATCGGAGAACCCGTGCCGGCCCCGTCGCGCCAATACCGCACGATGCGAGGCGGGCAGCTGTTCCAGGTGAACGTGCCCACCAACTGGACGCCCCTGGCGTCCAACAACTCGGTGAAGTACGTGCCGCAGAATGCGTACGGCGAAGCGCGGGGGCAGACCGTGCTGACGCACGGCGTGGAGCTGGGCGTAGCGCGCGCGTCCTCGCGCGATCTCCGACAGGCCACGGGCACCTTGATCGATGCCTTCCTGCAGGGTAACCCCGACATGCGCATCGCGGGCGAGTCGCGCGCCGCGCGAATCTCGAACCGCACGGCCATCGGCACGCCGCTCATCGGCCGTTCGGCGCTCGGGGGCAACGAGCGCGTGGGCGTGTACACGACGTTCCTGGCCGATGGGAATCTCTTCTACTACCTCACGGTGGTGCCGGAAAACGAGGCGCAGGCCTACCAGGCGGCCTTCGATCGGGTGGGCCAGTCGATCCGCCTCGGCGACCGCTAGCGCACGCGGAAACACTCACGGCCGCGCACTCGGGGTGACCCAAGGGCGCGGCCGCAAGCGTGCTGGGGAGGCCGGGGGGAACCGGCGTGTATCAATCGTGTCTGCGGGCGCCGCGCTGCATGGCCTTCAGGCCGCGCTCGAGACGTTCGGCGGCTTCCGCCGTGACGTCGATGAATCGGACCGCGAAGCCAAACCCGGGCCGGCGGTAGAGCGTCTCGGCCTTCATCTCGACCAACCCGACTTCGGGCAGCTCGACCTTCAGCATCACGATGACGCCCTGTTCCTGCTCGTGCATCGCATGCACGAAGCAACCGCCGAGACCGAGGTCGTAGATGCGAACCGGGGTTTCGAGCGACCCCACCCGCCAGGCGTCGAAGGGCCCGGGAATCCTGTCCGACTCGCGCCGGTCCTCGACAGCAACTTCCACCCTGGCAGTCAAACCCGTGAACCCTGTGAGCATCTGGTATCCCTCGCGACTTCTGGGATGCTACACAAGACGAATTCAAAAGTCAATAATGTCCTATAAAGTTCTTTATAGGCGGTTTCTTCTTGCTGCTCAGGCTATCTACTTCTTCGTGGCCGTCCAGGCGCCGCCGCTGCCCGATGTGCCCTTCATGGTGTTCCCCGACACCGTCCCCGTGAACCGGACCCCGCCCGCGGTGAAGGTCACTTCCTCACCCCGCACCCGCGCATCGGAGATGGTCGCACCCCCCAGCGTGCCCTGCAGCATCTGGAACTGCTGCGTCAGCTTCAACTCGCCCTGCGGCATCTGCCACGAACCGGCCACCTTGGCAGGAACGATCCACAGCAGCGCCGTGCACCAGCTCGTGCAGTTCTCGGTGACGTTCCCCGTCTCGTCCGCCGTCCAGTCTTCCATCGTGAACGAGTTCGCCACGATGCGCGTGCCCGGTTTCAGGTCCAGCAGCTTGGGCCGCAGCTTCATGTTGATCGACGGCAGCAGGAACATCGTGATCACCTGCGCCTTCGACAGGTCCGCCTCGAACAGGTCGCCTTGCTCGAAGGTGGCTCTCGCCGTCACGCCTTCCTTGGCCGCATTGTCCTGGGCCAGCTTCACCATGTCGGGGTTGTACTCGATGCCGAGCGCCCGCGCGCCGCGCTTGGCCGCCGTGATCACCGTGCGGCCGTCGCCCGAGCCCAGGTCCATGACGAAGTCCTGCGGCGTCACCTTGGCCATGTCGAGCATCTTGTCCACGAGCGCCTGGGGCGTCGGCACCCACACCACGTCCTTGCCCGCCTGGCCCACCGTCGGCTCGAAGGGCTTGGCCGGGGCCTGCGTCTGCGCGCCGGCGACCGCCGCGACCGACAGGCTCAGGAGGAACAGCAACGAACGAAGCGCCGGGTGATGACTCATGGTGATGTCTCCAGGGTTCAACGCGGCTCTCCGGCCGCCAGACGAAAAGGACGTGCTTGCTCGGATGATAAAACGACACGCCGCGGGCCAGCGCTTACCGGCGCGGACCGGCTGGGACGGGCGCCGCCGCGAACGCATGCGCCGCTGCTGCCCAGGCCTCGGCCTCGCCAGGCGCCGCGGGCCCCTTCCCGAACACCTCGACAATCGTCGAGGCCACCGATCCGATGTTGACGAAGGTGTGGCGGGCGCCGCCCGTGAGAGACAGCGCTTCGCCCGGGTTCACCTCCACCGGGCTCTCGCCCTCGATGGTCAGGCGCAGCTGCCCGGTGATCAGCACGAACACGTGATAAGTCGCATCGTTGTGCGCGTGCATGCGCCTGGTCGCCCCAGGCTCGGCGTAGTCGCGCAGGATGCGGAACTCGGGCCGGTCCAGCACCACCATCGACGAGATGCCCGGATCGCCCTGCACGGCCCGCGCCTTCTCCGGTCCCGCCACGGCCTGCGCCCACGCCGTGGTGGCCACCAGCGCGAACGCCGCCACCTGCACCGCCGACCACACTCGCCGCACCGTGACCATGTGCCTCTCCTTCTGCGCCGCCCACTGCCCGCTCATCGGGCTCGCCGATTGTAGTTGACCCGCTCGAGCGAACTGAGGGGATAAAATGCGCCGGGGGTCACACGTGGATCGCAGCCTCGCGACGGCCGGCATCGCCCTTGTCGTTCTCCTCGGCCACCTGCCGGCAGCGGCGCAGGACAGGGTGCCCACCGTGGTCTGGGCGCCGAAGTCCGCGGAGCTGCCCGGCTACACACCGCCGCAGCGCCCCTGGGTGACGCTCGCGGACCTCAAGGCGGCCCATCGCGGCCAGCCCCACTGGCGCGAGTTGCTGGTGGACGATGGCCGGCTGACGGCGGAGTACGTGTCCGCCGCACCCGGCACGAAGGTCGGCCGCCGGTTCCACCCCGATACACGCGAGTGGTTTGCCGTGGTCGAGGGCGAGGTCCGCGTGGACATCGAGGGCCAGGCGCCCTTCACCGCCATCCGCGGCTCGCTCGTCAACATCCCCCGGCACACCATCTACTCGCTCGAGACCATCGGCACCACACCCAGCCTCCGCTTCATTGTCAACGTGACGAAGGCGAAGACGGTGTACCCGCAGGAGGGCGAGCCGCCGCCTGCGCCGGCCGGCATGCAGTGGGTGCCGGCCACCATCAACCGCACGCCCGGCCGCTACGACGAGTTCAACAAGCCTCACCTGAACATCCACGAGGAAGCGGCGAAGAACCCGAAGTACGCCGGCGGCCGATTCGTGCGCGACGACAAGTCCGAGATGCTCGTGCTGTACGGCCACGAGAAGAACATGCCGCCGCTCGACCCGACCGACAAGGGTCACTTCCACGCCGAGAGCGCGGAGTTCTGGCTCGTGTTCACCGGGAAAATCCGCTACGCGTTCGAAGGGCAGGAACCCTTCGTGGCCAGCGAGGGCGACGTCGTGTACGTGCCCGCCTCCACGTGGCACGCGACGCGCTACACCGGTCCGGACCCGTCGTGCCGTCTCTCGATCACGGAGTACGTGGGCAATACGCTGATCCTGCCGCCCGCGAAGCCGTGAACGGTCAGCGGCGAATGCGAATCTCGTTCGAGGGACCGCTGGTTCCGCGCGAGTTCACTGCGCGCACCCGCACGTAGTAGGCGCCGGGAGGCGCGGTCGTCGAGAAGGCGGTGACGTTGCCGACGGGCAGCACCGCCAGGTCCGCCAGGCCCGGTGCGCTGCCGGCTTCGATGATGAACCCGTTGTGCGTGCTCCCGGCGGGCGCAATCCACCGCAGGTTCACCGTCGGGCCCGAACCCGAGACCGAGAGGCTGTGGGGAGCCACTGGCCCTCCGCGCCCCTGCAGGGTGATTTCATTCGAGGGATCCGAAATTCCCAGGGCGTTCAGTCCCCGTACCCGCACGTAGTAGGTCCCCGGCGGCACATCGACCGAGTACCCGGTCACGTTCCCCACATTGAAGCGGGCGAGGTTGCTCCCCCCTCGCGCGGAGCCTGCCTCGACCACGTACGACGTGGGCACGTCCGCCGCCGACGCCGATGTGGGCGCGACCCACGACAGCGTCGCGAACGTGCCCTGCCAGGTGGCCGACAGGTTCGTGGGACTGAGCGGCCGGTAGCCGCTGTTGATCTGGAAGGAAATCTCCGGCGAGAACGGGCCCACGCCGAACGGGTTCGAGGCACGCAGGCGCGCGTAGTAGGCGCCTTGCGGCAGGTCGCCGCTCACCGTGAGGACACTACCCAGCGCGAAGCCGTTGACGATGTTGGCGGATCCAGGCGAGCTGCCGACGTAGAGCAGGTACTGCGTGGCGCCGCCCGACGTCGGGGGGTTCCACGAGAGGGTGGCGCTCGATCCCGAGACGCTCGCGCCGAAGTCCGTCGGCGCACCGGGCGGTCCCGACTGGTACAGGTCGATCGTGGCCTCGTTGGACGGCAGACCGAACTGCCCGGCGGCGTTGTACGCGCGGACGACGAAATAGTACGTCGCTCCCGGAGCAAGGTTCAGGGGAACGCGCGACTGCGCGCCGGCATCGACCTCGGCGACATAGACGCCGGGCGAGGTGCCAATCGAGAGGCGATAGCCAACCGTATAGGGATCGGTGTTGGGGTCCCACTCCGCGGTCAGGCGAATCTGCGCCTGCGCAGACGCCGCGGTGGCGAACACGAGAAGCGCCGACACCAACCCCACCGCGAAGCGGCGAGGGCCGCGGCCCCAGACGGCTTTGCGGCGACACGAATCGATTGTCGGACGAAGTCCGGCGAGGGGCAGCATTCTCTGTCGTGGAGACCTATTGCCGGCGCAATGCGAGAGTCGAGCCAAGCGTCGTGACAAAAGTATCCCTTCGAGTGTCATCTCGAGTTCGTCCGTGTCAGAAAAACACCATCAATGGAAGAAATGAGCATGTAATTCTTGCCATCGGCGCGCAAACTTACACGGTTGTCGGCACTACCTTGAAACGGGAACAGGGGGCAGAGCCGACGCTCGCCCCCCGTCCGACCTGGTGCGGCGCTGTTACCGCCGCACGACCACCTCGTTCGAAGCCGCGCCGACGCCGCTCGCGTTCACCCCGCGAACGCGGACGTAATAGACCCCTGGAGGCGCCTGCGTCGAGAACCGAACCACGTTGCCCACCCGCAGCACCGCCAGGTCCGACCGGCCAGGCGCGCTGCCGGCTTCGATGATGTATTCGGTCGGCGCGACCCCCGGGGGCGCGGTCCACCGCAGGTCCACGGTCGAGCCCTCACCCGATGCCATGAAGTAGGTCGGCGCGTTCGGTGAACCGGGCGCGCGCAGTTCGAGATCTGGCGTCGGATCCGACTCCCCGAGGTCGTTCACCGCCTTCACCCGGACGTAGTAGCTGCCGGCCGACACGTTCGCGCTGAACGAGGTCGTGTTGCCGACCGAGACCGTCGCCACGTCGCTCATGCCCGGCGCGCTGCCGGCCTCGAGCACGTAGTTGTTGGGCACGTCCTCCGTGGCGTCGGCCGCCGGGGCCGTCCACGACAGCGTGGCCGTCGTGCCCTGCCAGGTCACCCGGAAGCGCGTCGGCGTGCGCAGCCACCGGCCGACGCGGAACAGCACCTCGTTCGAATAGAGGCTCATGCCCGCGGCGTTGGCGGCGCGGACTCGCGCGTAGTACTTGCCGCGCGGCAGGTCGCCCCGCACCGACAGCACGTTGCCGACATTCAGGCCGTTCGTGAGGTTGGTGCCGCCCGAATACGTGCCGACGTTGAGCCGGTAGCCGGTCGGCGTGCCACCCGAGGTGGGCGCGCGCCACGACAGCGCGACGGTATTGCCTGACACGCTCGCGGCCATGCCGCTCGGCTCGCGCGGGGCACTGGACGACACCGTCACCGTCGCGCTCCTCGTGATCGTCCCGCCCGAACCGGTCGCGGTGAGGGTAAAGGTCGTGGTCTGGCTCACGTTCACGGTGGTGGAACCCGACGCCGCCACCGCCTGACCGTTGATGTCGACGGAGGTGGCGTTGGCCGTCTGCCAGGTGACGACAGCCGTGTAGCCTGCTGTTGCCGCGGCGGCCGACTGCAGCGTCGCCGTAATCGACGCCGTCGGCGGCGCTTGCGCCTCGATGGTCACCGTGGCGGTCCTGGTCACCGTGCCGCCCGCGCCCGTCGCGGTCAGCGTGAACGTCGTGGTCTGCGTCAGGTTCCTCGTAATGGATCCGGATGCCGCCACGGCCAGGGCATTGATGGTGACGGTCGTGGCGTTGCTGGTCGTCCAGGTGATCAGCGCCGTATTCGCCGACTGCAGCGTCGCCGTGAACGACGCCGTCGGTGCCGGGACCGGGGCCGGCGCCGAGATCGTCACCGTCGCGCTCCTCGTCACCGTCCCGCCCGCGCCCGTCGCGGTCAGCGTGTAGGTCGTCGTCTGGGTGATGTTCACCGTGGTGGACCCCGACGCCGCCACGGCCTGGCCGTTGATGTTGACCGAGGTGGCGTTCGTGGTCTGCCAGGTGAGGAGCGCCGTGTTCGCGGACTGCAACGTCGCCGTGAACGACGCCGTCGGCGCCGGCGTCGGCGTCGGCGTCCCGAGGTTGATGCTGGCCTCGTTCGACGGCGGCCCATACTGGAGCGCCGAGTTGTACGCCCGCACCACGAAGTAGTACGTGGAGCCGGGCGAGACGTTGATCGGCGCGCTCACCTGGTTGCCCGCGTCGAAGTTCCACTGGTAGTTGCCGGGCGAGGTGCCGTAATACACGCGGTATCCGGCGGTGTAGCTGTCGGTGTTCCTGTCCCACGTCGCCGTGACGGTTGTCTGGGCGAATGCCGCGGACGAAGAGGCAAGGATCAGGAGGATGGCCGCAACAGCCACCCGCAGCGAGTTCTTGAAGTCAATCGTACGCACACCTATCCCCTTGCCCCAAAACGGAGCGTCGAAGCTGCAGATTTCAGTGAGTTGCCTTGGGGGAGGCGGCCAGGGGGTGGGGGGACACCCTGCCGGCACCTTTCCAAGATTCGGGCCAACTTCACTGCCCATGGAAAGTGGTCCCTGTCGCATGAAGTCTGCTTGCGGCAGCCGTTCGCGAGCGACCTTGCCGAGCGCAAGCGGCGTTTACGCGTGCGCCATGTAAAGTCGTCCGGCCGGCATGCGCAAAATTGCACGATGCCGGAATGCCGAACACCACGCTGGGGATTGATGCGGGGAGGTTCGGCGGGCTGACGTGCGGACCCATGTCGCACGGCAGGGCTGAAAGAAGTGCGCCACGTCAGTGGATGTCGCCGCGCGTGGCGCTGATGCGATGCTGTGTCGCTTCGAGTTCAATCGATGCGCGTCGATGCATCCACTGAATCGCCGTGTGAATCCGCGTCGCGTGTTACGGTTTTGAACAGCGGGATCGCGAAAGCGTGGGAACCCGGTTCCGTCGTAGGATCCCCCCTTGGAGGTGTGAAATGTCACGCACGCCCGGACGCAACGACAAGTGCCCCTGCGGCAGCGGAAAGAAATACAAGCAGTGCTGCGCGGCCAGGCAGAAGAGTCCCTGGGGCAGTCGCGTGATGATGGGCGCGGTCCTGGTGGTGCTGCTCGGCGCCCTCTACGTCGGCGTGGCTTCGTTCTACGAAGATCCCTCGTCTGCCGGCCCCGCGCCCGGCAAGGTGTGGTCGCCCGAGCACGGCCATTACCACTAAACCATCGTCAGAAGCGGGTATGAAGCTGCTCGCGATCCTGCTCGTTGGCGGGGTGGTGTCTGCGGCCGCGCCCCAGGCCGGGGGCGCCCAGCAGCCACCTCCTGCCCCGCCTGGCAGGCCTGCGGCGCCTGCCGCGGCGCAGCCGGGCTCGTCCGCGCCCGGCCTCGAGTCCGCGTACTGGCGCCTCACGCACCTGGGCGACGAAGAGGCGACCTTCCAGAAGACCATTCGCGAGCCGCATCTCGTGTTCAACGCGGGCGGAACCGTCACCGGCGCCGATGGCTGCAACACGTTGCGCGGCAGCTACACGGCGAAGGACAACACGCTCTCGTTCGGTCCCCTGATGGGCACGCTGATGGCGTGCCCGAACCTCCCGGACAAGCTGGATAGCCGCTTCAAGGAGGCGCTGGGCAACACGAGGAAGTGGAAAGCGTCGGCCACCGAGCTGACACTGCTCGGCGATGAGGACACGGTGCTCGCGCGCTTCGAAGCCGTCCCGCGCGGATGATTCCCTTCTCGGTTCTCGACCTGTCGCCCGTCGTGAAGGGCGGCACACCCGCACAAGCCTTCCGCAACACGCTGGACCTCGCGCAGCACGCCGAAGGGTGGGGATACAGGCGCTTCTGGCTGGCCGAGCATCACAACATGCCGGGCATCGCCAGCTCGGCGACCGCGGTCCTCATCGGGCATGTGGCCGGCGGCACGCGGACCATCCGCGTCGGGTCGGGCGGCGTGATGCTGCCCAATCACGCGCCGCTGGTCATCGCGGAGCAGTTCGGCACGCTCGAATCGCTTTATCCGGGCCGCATCGACCTCGGCCTGGGCCGTGCGCCCGGCACCGACGCCATCACCACGCGCGCGCTCCGGCGGGATCCGTACGCCGCGGCCGAGTCGTTCCCGAGCGACGTGGCCGAGCTGCGCGGCTATTTCGCCGCCGCGCGTCCCGGACAGGTCGTTCGCGCCGTCCCGGGCGCGGGCCTGAACGTGCCCATCTGGCTGCTCGGCTCCAGCATGTACAGCGCCCAGCTCGCCGCGCACATGGGCCTGCCCTTCGCCTTCGCCTCGCACTTCGCCCCCGACTACCTGCTGCCCGCCCTCGACGCCTACCGCCGCGGCTTCCCGCCTTCGGATGGTCACGAGACGCCGCACGCGATGGCCACCATCAACGTGATCGCCGCCGACACAGACGAGGAGGCGCGGCGGCTTTTCAAGTCGCTGCAGCAGCAGTTCATCAACGTGCGCCGCGGCACGCCGAGCCGCCTTCAGCCGCCAGACGAGGTGGACGAGTCCGGTTGGACGGACGAGGACCGCTTCGCGCTCAGCCGCATCATCAAGTACTCGGTCGTCGGAGGCCCCGCCACCGTGCGGGCGGGCATCGAGCAGTTCCTGCTGCTGACGGCGGCCGACGAGCTGATGATCACGGCACACATCCACGATCACGCGGCCCGGCTGCGCTCGTTCGAGATCACCGCGGGGGTGCTCGGCATATCCACGTAGCTAGATATGTTGCTTTATGGTGTAGGCTAGGGGGGCAGCACGGTTCCCTGATCCATGCCGACGACCGCCGTTCCCGCCGTCACGCCCCGCCGCCTGCTGGTCGAGCGACCCGCGCTGACCATCGAGGGCCACGCCCTCTCGGACGTGTCGCTGGGGGGCTGGGCGTATGGCCCCAAGCTCGGCACGGCGCCGGTGGTGGTCATCGTGGGCGGCATCACGGCTTCGCCGTTTCCCCTGGGCGATGGGAAAGGGGAAGCCGACGGCGGGGTGGACCCGTGGTGGCCCGCGCTCTTCAGCGGCGACCTCATCGACCCGGCGCGCTTCACGGTCCTCTGCCCCTGCTGGCCGGGCAACGGCTCCACCTGGCGCGGCTTCGACGGCCCGGACCCGCCGCCGGCCATCTCGGTGCCTGGCCTGGCGGATCTCCTCGCCGCGTGGCTCGACGGCATCGGCTGCACCAGTCCCATCACCTTCGTGGGCGCCAGCCTGGGCGGCATGGTGGGCGTGGCCTTCGCCGTGCGCCACCCGTCGGGATGCGGCCGGCTGGTCACCATCTCCGCCGGGCTTGGTCCCGACGGCTGGGGCACGGCCACCCGCCACCTCCAGCGCGAGTTGGTGCGCGACGGCATCAGGAACGGCGAGGTCGCCACCGGCATGAGCCGCGCGCGGCAGCTCGGGATGCTCACCTATCGCGGCCGCGGCGAGTTGGACGTCCGATTCGGCAAGCTTGCGCCCGGCATGGAACGCCCGCCCGTGGCCGAGTATCTCGACTACCACGGCCGCCGGTTTGCGGAGCGCTTCCCGGTGCGCACGTTCCTGCTGCTCAGCGAGGCCATCGACCGCGGTTCCATCGCGCCCGACGCGCGAACCCTGCGTGCGGCCCTCGAGCAGGTCACCGCCGAGACCATTGTCGTGGGTGTCCCGGGCGACATGTTGTTTCCATGGGCGTTGCAGGAGGAACTGCACCGCCAGCTCCAGGCCGCGGGCGCGCATTCGTCGCTGTGGAAGCTGGACTCCGAGTACGGCCACGACGCGTTTCTCGCGGACCAGGATCGCCTGGCGGAGCTGCTGCGCGGCGCGCGCGCGTTTGGCGGGCAGCCGAAGCTGGGCGCCCGACCCAGGTTCGAAGGCGTCGGCGAAGAACCCGTGCGCGAGATCCGCATCGGCCTCGTGGGATGCGGCACTGTGGGTGGTGGGCTGCTCGAGATGCTCGATCGGCAGCGGACCGCGGTGCGGGACCGCTACGGGGTGGGCTTCCGCGTCACGCGCCTGGCCGTGCGCGACCTCGCGAAGTCGCGCGGCTCCCGCGTCGCCGGCATCCCGATCACCAACAATCCACTGGAGCTCGTGAGCGATCCGGAAGTGGACGTGGTGGTGGAGGTGGCCGGCGGCGCGGCCATGGAACCCATCCTCACCGCGGCGCTTGCCGCGGGCAAGCCCGTGGTCACAGCTAACACGGCGCTGCTCGCGTCGAAGCTTGCCGAGCTCGGCGTGCTTGCGCAACGCACGGCGACCCCGCTCTATTGCGAGGCCGCGGCCGCAGGCGCCATCCCCATCATCCGGCACCTCAGTCACCGTGCCGACGAGATCGACAGCCTGGCCGGCATCCTCAACGGCACCTGCAACTTCGTGATCACGCGCATGGAGCAGGCCGAGCTGACCCTGGCCGAGGCCGTTATCGAGGCGCAGGCCCTGGGCGTGGCGGAGGCCGACCCGGGCGCGGAGATTGACGGTCACGACGCCGCCGCGAAGCTCTCCATCCTCGCCTACCGCGCGTTTGGCGCATGGGTGCGGCCCGACGGATTCCCGGTGCGCGGCATCAGGGAGATTGGGCCAGCCGATTGCGATCTCGCCGAGGCGATGGGCTGTCGCATCCGGCTCATCGCGCGCGCCGCGCGCGTGAACGGCGCGCTCGACATGGCGGTGGAGCCCCTCCTCCTGCCCACGTGGCACCTGCTGGCATCGGTGGAGGAGGAATACAACGCCGTCTACCTGCGCTGCGCGGCCTCCGGCGACCTCAGCCTCTTCGGCAAGGGCGCGGGCTCGCTGCCCACGGCCACCGCGGTGCTGGGCGATCTCATCGACCTGGCCCAGGACAACTCGGTCCGCTGGCCCGTGCCACAGGCGCTGCCGCTCGTCGGTCGTGACTCCACGATCTCGGCGCCGGCGCGCCGGCACTACCTGCGCGTCACCGCGAAGCCGCACCCCGGGCTCGAGCGCCGCATCGAGAGCCTCGTCCGTCGTGCCGGGCTCATGGTGCAGAACCGCGCCACTCGAGGCGAGGACCTGCACGTCCATCTCGGCTTCATGATCTCGCCCAGCTCCGAAGATCGCATCGCCGAGGTCCGCGAGGCCGTCGCGCGACTCGTGCGCGTTGATGAGTGCCTGTGCCTGGGAGTGATTGAATGAGCGGCGTAGACGCCTGGCTGGACCCGCGGCACTGCCCCGCGGACCGGCCGCCGCTCTCGTCGATGGGCGCGCGCACGCGCTCGCTCCACGACGCCCTCGACGCCCACGCGCGTCGCACGGGGCTTCCGTACCTGCACCCGGACGATCCCACCGTGCAGCTGGATCTCTTCGGCTCGGCACGCGCCATCGCGTGGCAGGAGGGCAAGGCCGCGTTCATGTTCGCCAGCGAGGGCTGCTGGTCAGAGCTGCCGCACCTCTACGCGCGCTATGGCACCACGGCCACGGCGACGCTCCTGTCGAAGCTGAAGACACTGGAGCACGCGGGCGCGGCGCTGGTGTGCGACTCGGGCATGCAGGCCACGGCGCTCGTCTTCGATGTGCTGATGGGCCCCGGCCGCCACGCCGTCCTCATGCGGCAGGTCTACAACAAGACCCGCGCCTATCTCGAGTGGCTGGCCGCGCGCGTGGGCGGCTCGCTCACCATCGTGGACGATGGGGACAAGGGGGCGCTGGAGGCGGCCATCGGGCCCGACACGGCGTTCGTGTTCGCCGAGACCTTCACCAATCCCCTCGCCCGCGCCCAGGACCTCGACATGCTGCGCGAGGTCGTGGCCGGCGCCGCGGATCGCGCCCCCGGCATCCGGCTGATCATCGACTCCACCATCGCCACGCCGTGGGCCTTCAGGTTGCCGCTGCTGAAGCAGGGCGTGGACGTGGTGCTGGGGAGCGGCACCAAGGCGCTCGGCGGCACCGACCGCGACCTCTGGGGCTATCTCGCGACGAACGATGTGCCGCTGGCCAACAGCGTGATGGACCTCATGGCCATGCGCGGCGGCATCCTCGACTGGCGTCGCGCCGAGGCCATCGTCCAGGCGTGGGACGAGGCCGAGCCCGCGCACGCGCGCCGATGCGAAACCGCGGGGGGGGTCGCCGCGTTCCTGGCCTCCCATCCGCGGGTCAGCGAGGTGTTCCACCCCTCGCTGCCGTCACATCCCGACGCCGCCGCCATCGCGAAGCACTACGTGCGGCACGGGTCGCTG
>Ga0105094_10000963_pt1 | contig 14787 bp, 14 predicted proteins | sample PPLLak1March2015_2_FD_87023 | JGI IMG/M metagenome (GOLD analysis project Ga0105094, IMG submission 87023) | Freshwater sediment microbial communities from Prairie Pothole Lake near Jamestown, North Dakota, USA - PPLs Lake P8 Core (3) Depth... | ecosystem: Environmental > Aquatic > Freshwater >...
CGCGGACGCAAGCTCGCCGCCAGCCCGGTGAAGCAATGCGCGCAAACCCACAGCATCGAAGTCCGCCAGCCGGAAAAAATTTCCGGCGAGGAAAAAACTCTCCGCGCCGATGCGCCGGACGCGATGATCGTCATCGCTTACGGCCTGTTGCTGCCGCCGCCCATCCTCGCCATTCCCCTCCACGGTTGCATCAACGTGCATGCCTCGCTGTTGCCGCGCTGGCGCGGGGCCGCGCCGATCCCGCGCGCGATCGAGGCCGGCGATAGCGAGACCGGCGTCAGCATCATGCAGATGGAGGCCGGGCTCGACACCGGCCCGGTGCTGGCGGAAGCGCACACGCCGATCCATGCCACCGACACGGCCCGGACGCTGCATGATCGCCTGGCGCAGCTCGGTGCCGAGACGCTGGTGGCCACGCTCGAGCGCCTGGCGCGCGGCGGCGTCACGCCGCAACCACAGGACAACACCGGCGCCAGCTATGCCAAAAAATTAAGCAAGGAGGAAGCGCGCCTCGACTGGGCCCGGCCGGCCGCGGTGCTGCACCGCCAGATCCGTGCGTTCAACCCCTGGCCGGTGGCCAGCATCGTGTGGCGCGGCAAGACCCTGCGGCTGTGGGAGGCGGGACCGCTGGAGGCGCACCATGCCGCCGGCGTGCCGGGCACCATCGTGCAGGCCGATGCCGCCGGCATTCGCGTACTGACCGGCGACGGCATACTGACGCTCACGCGCCTGCAGGCCGAGGGCGGAAAAATCCTCGCGGCCGGCGAGTTCCTGAACGGCCACAAACTCACGGCCGGCGATCGCCTGGGCGATGAAATCAAAAATGGAAGTTAATAGTTTGGCCACAGAGTTCACAGAGCACACAGAGAAAGAAAAAAGACAAAGGTTTTCACTCTGTGATCTCTGTGAACTCTGTGGCCAATTTTCATTTTGTTATGAGCTCTAAACGCGCTGCTGCGAGCATCAACCCGCGCGCGCTGGCGGCACGGGTGGTGGAACAGGTGCTGGTCCACGCGCGTTATCTCGATGCGGCGCTGACCGAAACCCTCAACACCCAGGCGCGCGACGCGGCGCTGGTCCAGGAAATGAGCTACGGCACCCTGCGCTGGTTCGACCAACTCGCGATTGTCGCTGCGTTGTTTCTGGACAAGCCGCTCAAAACCAAAGATCAGGATGTTTACGCGCTGCTGCTGGTCGGGCTGTACCAGCTGCTGTTCATGCGCGTGGCCCGGCACGCGGCGGTGCAGGAAACCGTGGAGGCGGCGACCGCGCTCAAAAAACCCTGGGCCAAAAATCTGCTCAACGCCTGTCTGCGCGCCGCGCTGCGGGAAGAGGCGCGCGTGCAGGCGGCGATCGCCGCCAATCCTTGCGCTGCCTTCAGTCATCCGGCCTGGCTGCTGGAGAAAATCAAACGTCACTGGCCTGAGAACTGGGCCGCGATCCTGGTAGCCAACAACGATCGCCCGCCGCTGGTGCTGCGCGTGAACCGCCTCCATCAATCGCGCGATCAATATCTGGCGCGCCTGACCCAGGCCGGCCTCGCCGCCAGCGCCCATCCTTTCAGCGAGAACGCCGTGGTGCTGGAATCGCCCGTGGCCGTGAGCGAACTGCCCGGATTCAAGCAAGGCGATGTCTCGGTGCAGGACGCAGCGGCGCAACTGGCCGCGCCGCTGCTCGGCGCCCGGGCTGGCGAGCGCGTGCTCGACGCCTGTGCCGCGCCGGGCGGCAAGACCGGGCAGCTGCTGGAACAGGCCGTGCTGGCGGAGCTGGTGGCGCTCGACCGGGAACCGGCGCGGGTGAAACTCATCGAGGAAAATCTCGCGCGGCTGAAGCTCGGCGCGAAAACGGTCATCGGCGATGCCGCGAATCCGGCGGGCTGGTGGGACGGACGGGCATTTGACCGGATCCTCGCCGACGTCCCCTGCTCCGCCACCGGCGTCATCCGCCGTCATCCCGACATCAAGGTCCGCCGCCAGCCCGGGGACCTGCCGCGGCTGATCGCCACGCAGGAGCGGATTCTCGAGGGCCTGTGGCCTCTGCTCAAACCCGGAGGTAAGCTTCTGTATGCAACCTGCTCTATCCTTCCGGATGAAAACGAAAACCAGATGGCGGCCTTCCTGCGGCGTCATCCCGACGCCACCGAGGATGTCCTGACAACGGAGGCGGGCCGGTCACGAGCCGTGGGACGGCAGATTCTTCCGGGCGAGGCCGGCATGGACGGGTTTTATTATGCGAAACTGCGCAAAAATTAAGTGGTACCGCTGGACTGCGGCTGCGCTGGCGCTGGCCGGTCTGGGCAATGCGCTGGCCGACTTCAAGGTGACCGAGATGCAGCCGCGCTTCGTGGAGCAGTCGCTGGTGCTCACCGGCAATCTCGAACTGGGGCTGAACGCCAAGGTGGAAGAGGCGCTGGCCAAGGGCATTCCGCTCGAGGTCGTCATCGAGGTCAATCTCTACCGCGAACGGCGCTTCCTGTGGGACCGCAAGACCGCCGACTGGACGCTGCACCGCCGCATCCAGTATCACGCCCTGACCGGCCAGTATCTGGTAAACACCATGGAGCCGGAGGTCGAATCGGGCGACAGCCTGCTGACCCTGCAGGAGGCGCTGAAGCAGCTGGGCGCGCTCAACGGTGTCGCGCTGAAACTGGAGGAGCCGGCGACGCCGGACGCCGTCCATTCCGTGGACCTGCGCGTCAGTCTCGACATCGAGGCCCTGCCCACACCCCTGCGGCCGGTGGCCTACACCTCGTTTACCTGGCATCTCAACAGCGGGTGGAGCACGTGGAAAGTAGCCCCCTGAAAAACGAAAGCGTGACGCCCCGCCCGCGGACCGAAGGGCGGAACCGCACCGTCACCCGTTACGTCACCGGCTTCACGCCGCTGGCGGTGCTGTCGGTGCTGCTGATCGCCGCCTTCATCATGATGAACGCGGCGGCCCAGAACTCGGCGCTGTTCGGGCGGCTGTATTCGGTGCTGCTGCTGGTCAACATCCTCGGCGTGGTGCTGCTGATCGCGCTGATCCTGCTCAACCTGTTTCATTTCGCGGAGCAATACCGCGCGCGCGTCGTCGGCACGCGCCTGACCCTGCGCCTGCTGGTGATGTTCGTGGTGCTGGCGGTGGTGCCGGTGTCGGTGGTGTTCTATTTCTCCATCCAGGCGCTCAATCGCGGCATCGACAACTGGTTCGACGTACGCATCGAACGCGCGCTCGATGACGCGCTGCTGCTCGGGCGCACCGCGCTCGACGCGCAGCGCCAGGACCTGGTGAAAACCGCCCAGGAAATCGCGGTGGAACTGGAAACCCTGCCGGTGCGGCAGAAACCCGGCGCCGACCCTTCGGAGCTGTCGTTGCTCAATGCGTTGCGCGAACAGTACAGCATCACCGAACTCACGCTGTTCACGCAGGACCGGCGGATTCTCGCGTCCAGCAGCGAGGCCAGCCTCGAGGCCGGTTCGTTGGTGCCGGACCGGCCGAGCGACGCCATGATCGCCCAAGTGCGCCAGGGCCTGACCTATTCCAATCTCGACGCCATCGGCAAGGCCGGCTTGCGGCTGCGCGTGGTGGTGCCGGTGCAGGCGCGCGACGTGGGCGCGCCGCTGCGCGTGCTGCAGGTACTGCAGGCGCTGCCGCCGCGCTACGCCAAGCTCGGCGAGTCGGTGCAATCGGCCTTCGCCGAATACGAAAAGCTGGTGTACCTGCGCGGGCCGCTCAAGTTCGGCTTCACGCTGACGCTGTCGCTGATCGCGCTGCTGACGCTGCTGATCGCGGTGTGGGCGGCGATCTTCTTCGCGCGCCGACTGGCCACCCCGATCCGCGAGCTGGCCGAGGCCACGCACGCGGTGGCGCAGGGTGATTACCAGAAGCAGATTCCCGTCACCAGCCATGACGAAATTGGCATCCTGGTCGAATCCTTCAACGACATGACGCATCGCATCCACCGCGCACAGGTGCAGTCCAAGCGCAGCCAGCAAGAGGCTGAGATCCAGCGCGCCTATCTTGAAACCGTGCTGGGCCATCTTTCCTCCGGCGTACTGACCTTCAACCAGCGCCTGCTGCTGCGCACGCACAACCCGGCGGCGGCCCAGATTCTCGGCGCCGACCTGCGCGCCGGCGAGCGCAAACCGCTCGCCTGGCTGGCGGAAAACTACCCGGCACTACAGCCGCTGATCGAAGCCGTGGAACAGGCCGCGGCGGCGGGGCAGGACGAATGGCAGGTGCAGATCCAGCTGTCGGTCAACAACCATCGCCGCACCCTGATGCTGCGCGGCACCTCGCTACCCTCCTGGCGCGAGAAGCGCGGCGGTTACGTCGTGGTGTTCGACGACATCACCACGCTGATCCAGGCGCAGCGCGAGGCCGCCTGGGGCGAGGTGGCGCGGCGCATGGCGCACGAGATCAAGAACCCGCTCACCCCGATCAAGCTCTCGGCCGAGCGCATCCGCCATAAGTACCTGCGTCAGGTGCCGGAGGATGAGCGCGCCGCGCTGGAGCGCGCCACGCGCACCATCATCGAGCAGGTCGATTCGCTCAAGACCATGGTCAACGATTTTTCCGAATACGCGCGCTCGGCCCAGATGCAGTCACGCCCGGTGGACCTGAACGACCTCATCCATGATGTGGTCGAGCTCTACAAAAACTCGCGCGGCGGTGCGGGCGTGGTGCCGCTGCACCGCGGATCCAAAACCGGCAAGGGCAAAACCACCCGCGCCGTCACCACCAAACTCGATCTCGACGAGAATCTTCCGCGTATCCCGGCCGACCCCGGGCGGCTGCGCCAGGTGCTGCACAACCTGCTGCTCAACGCGCGTGATGCGCTGACTAACTCACCCAGGCCGGTGATCCGTCTCGGCACCCGCCTGGTGGGGGAGAATAATCACCGTTCCGTCGAACTGACGGTGCAGGACAACGGCCCGGGATTCCCGGACGCGCTGCTGGCGCGCCTGTATGAACCCTACGTCACCCACAAGGAAAAGGGCACCGGGCTCGGCCTGGCCATCGTCAAACGCATCGTCGAGGAACACGGCGGCACCATCCGCGCCTACAATCTGAAGGAAGGTGGTGCCTGCATCATCATCCGTCTGCCGGTCAGCGCGGCGGTGGGCGCCGCCGAATCACCGGCGGTTTCCAATCCAGCGCGGGGAGAAACGCAGGCATGAATCCCGGTTACATCCTGGTGGTGGACGACGAACCCGACATCCGCCGGCTGATGCAGGAAATCCTCGAGGACGAGCACTACAAGGTGACGGCGGTCGAGAACGCCGCGACCGCGCGCGAGGCGGTGAAAAAACAGCGCCCGGACCTGGTGCTGCTCGACATCTGGATGCCGGGCACCGACGGCATCAGCCTGCTGCGCGAGTGGTCCGAGGCCGGCCCGCTCGAGATGCCGGTGATCATGATCTCGGGGCATGGCTCGGTCGAGACCGCGGTCGAGGCCACGCGCCTCGGCGCCTACGACTTCATCGAAAAACCCGTGTCCATGGGCAAGCTGCTGGTGACCATCGAGCGCGCGCTCGAGAACGACAAACTGCGCCGCGAAAACCTGCGCCTGCGCCGCCAGGCCGAGCCTGCCGCCACGCTCACCGGCAAGAGCGCGCTCATGCAGCATCTGCGCGAGAACATCGAACGCATCGCCGCCACCGACGCCTGGGTGCTGATCACCGGCGAGGCCGGCAGCGGCAAGGCCGTGGCGGCGCGCTATCTGCACGCCCACAGCGCGCGCAAGGATCATCCCTTCGTCGAGGTCAGCCTGACCGCGGTCACCCCGGCGCACGCGGCGGCGCAGCTGTTCGGGCAGGAGAGCAAGGGCGCGGTCACGCCCGGCTGCTTCGAACAGGCTGCCGGCGGCACGCTGCTGCTCAACGAAATCGGCGGTCTTGATCTGGCCACGCAGGCGCGACTGCTGGATGCGCTTGAACAGAAACGCTTCACCCGCGTCGGCGGCCACGAGGCCATCCCGCTGGACGCGCGCGTCATTGCCGCCAGCGACCAGGACCTGCTCAAGGCGGTGGAGGAAAAGCGCTTCCGCGAGGATCTCTATTACCGTCTCAACGTCGTGCCGCTGCGCGTGCCGAGCCTGCGCGAGCACCACGAGGACGTCCCGGAGCTGATCAATTTCTACGTCAACTGGATGGCCGACAACGAACACCTGGCATACCGCAAGTTCACCACCGGCGCGCTCAACCTGCTGCGCAACTACTCCTGGCCGGGCAACGTGCGCGAGCTGCGCAACGTGGTGCAACGCCTGTTGATTCTGCATCGCGGCGAAGAAGTCACCGAGACCGAGGTCGAACAGACCTTGGGCAGCCCGGCGCCGGTCTCGCCCGAATCCTATCCGCCGACATTGATGGAAATGCCGTTGCGCGACGCGCGCGACCAGTTTGAAAAGGCCTACCTGGAACATCACCTGAAACGCACCGGCGGCAACGTCGCCGAGGTCGCGCGCATGTCCGGCATGGAACGCACGCATCTTTATCGCAAGCTCAAGCAGCTCGGCGTCAATCCCAAACCGCCCAAGGAGTAACCATGGCGATCGTCGACAACCTGGAAGCGATGCTCGCGCGTGGCCAGGATTCGGCGCTGCTGCGCTACAGCCTCGGCGGCGAGTATCTGAAACTCGACCAGCCCGGCAAGGCCGCCGAGCACCTGCGTCAGGCGGTGACGAAAGATCCCAAATACTCAGCCGCCTGGAAACTGCTTGGCAAGGCCCTCGCCGACAGCGGGCACAAAGACGAGGCGATCAAGGCTTACGAAGACGGGATTAAAGTTGCGGAAGAAAAAGGCGACAAACAGGCGGCGAAAGAAATGACGGTTTTTCTCAAACGGTTACAAAAATAGTCGCGCGGACTTCGGTCGTTCGACCTACTCTTTAGCTTCCGTAAAAAACGCGCAAGAGTGTTCGAGGTCAACGAACTGCTTCTGATAGTCCAGCATCGCCTGCATCAACACGCTGCATTGTTCCGAGTTGAGCACGCTGTGCAGCTGCGAGGCGTTTTTCCACGAATACTCCAGCACCCCGTCGAAGGGCGGGGCGGCGCCGCCGCGCCACTCCCGCATCAGCACGTTGGCCTCCACCATCAGCGTCAGGTCTTTCACGTGGCCCGTCGCGCCCGTGTACGCCATCACCCGGCCGATGAGGGCATCGAATTTCGGGTCGTTCCAGAACTGGCGGAACTCTTCGGAGCTGATGTCGGCGCGCCTGCGCACGCAATTGATGAACCGGATCATGCTGTTCTTGCCATGTTGTATGATCTAACCGATAGGATAGACGACAAATCCGGCCGGGAAAGCAGCTAATACAGCTTGGGTTCGCCCGGGGGGCGGGTCTTGAAGCGCTTGTGCAGCCAGAAATACTGTTCCGGCATTTCCCGCACCGCGGCTTCGATTTCCCGGTTCATGTGCGTGGTGTCGGCAAGCGCGTCGCCGGAGGGGAAATCTTTCAGCGGCGGGCGGAACTCGATCTCGTAGCCGCGCCCCCAGGACAGCTGGCGCGTGACGCAGGGGATCACCACCGCCTCCGTCATCTGTGCCAGGCGCGGCAGCACTGCGAAGGTCGCGGCGGGAACACCGAAGAACGGCGCGAACACCGAGTTGCGCCGGCCGGCATCCTGGTCCGGCAGGTAATATAGCGGCATGCCTTTTTTCGTCTGCCGCACCAGCGCCGTGAACGGCTTGTTGTGCTCCACCAGGTGCGCCCCGAAGCGCGAGCGGGCGCGATACATGACATGCGCGATCAGTTCGTTGTCCGGATGGCGGAACACCGATACCACCGGCCGTTCCGCCGAGGTGCGTATGCCGCCGATGTCGAGCCCGAGAAAGTGCGGCGCCAGCAGGATGATGTTCTGGTTCTCGCGCAGCGCTCTGTCGTAATGCTCGCGCCCGCGAAAGCGCGTCACCCGGCGCAAGCGCGATTCCGAGGCCCACCAGCCGACGCCGATGTCGAGCAGGGTCTGGCCGAAGGCGCGAAAATGCTTGCGCGCGATGCGCGCCTGCGCGCCCGGCGCCAGCTCCGGAAAACACAATCGGATGTTGACGTGCACCACATGCCGCCGCGAGGCATGCAAGGCATACAGCAGCATGCCCAATGCCCGGCCGACCAGCGCAATGATCGGCAGCGGCAGCCAGCTCACGACACGCATGAAACCGAGACCGATCCACGTCGGCCAGTAACGCGGATGCCGGAAGCGACGCAGGCTGGGCTCAGCCATAGGGTGACGGCGCGTTGCCCGGACGGGTCTTGAACAGCTTGAAGGTCCACAGGTACTGCTCCGGCATCGTGCGCAGTCCCTCCTCGATCACCTGGTTCATGCGCGCCGCGTCGCGCACGCGATCGCCTTCCGGAAAATTCTCGAGCGGCGGCTTCAGGATCACCTCGTAGCCGCGCCCGCCCGGCAGCAGGCGCGTGAAGCACGGCACCACCAGCGCGTTGGTGATTTGCGCGAGCCGGCCGAGCGTGGCCAGCGTCGCGGTCAACACGCCGAAGAACGGCACGAACACCGACTGGCGCTCGCCGAAATCCTCGTCCGGCAGATAATAAAACGCCAGCCCCTGTTTCAGCCCGCGGATCACCGGGCGTAACCCCTGCGTACGCGACAGCAGGAAACTGCCGAAGCGAGTGCGTCCGCGGTTGAGCAGCCAGTTGACCGCCGGGTCACGCTGCGGCTTGACCATGGAGAACGTCGGGCGCGCGCGGCTGACCATGGCGCCGCCGAAATTCAGCCCGACGCAATGCGGCGCGAGCAGGATGATGCTGCGCCCGCGCAGGTCGCGGTACTGTTCCAGCCCGCGGAAGTGCGTCTTGCGCAACAGGCGACGTTCCGAGGCCCACGCGAGGTAGGCGAGATCGAAATAGCTCTGGCCGCTGACGATGAAATGCCGCCGCAGCAGATGCTCGCGCTCGCGCAGGCCGAGCTGCGGAAAACACATTTCCAGATTGATGTGCGCGATTTTTCTGCGCTTTTCATTCGTCGCCAGCATGAGCAGCCCGAGCCCGGCGCCGAACGCGCGCGACCACGCCAGCGGCAGCAGGGCGACGAGGCGCAGAAACAGCAGCAACAGCCAGCTCGGCCAGTAGCGCGGATGCCGGAAATGCCGGGGGCGGGCCTCAGCCATAGGGCGAAGGTGCCTGCCCCGGGCGGGTCTTGAACAGCTTGAAGGTCCACAGGTACTGCTCGGGCATGGAACGCAGGCCCTCCTCGATCGCTTCATTCATGCGCGCCGCGTCGCGCACGCGATCGCCGTTCGGGAAGTCCTCGAGCGGCGGCTTCAGGATCACCTCGTAGCCGCGCCCGCCTGGCAGCAAGCGCGTGAAACACGGCACCACCAGCGCGTTGGTCGTGTGGGCCAGGCGGCCGAGCGTGGTCAGCGTCGCGGTCGGCACGCCGAAGAACGGCACGAACACCGATTGACGCTCGCCGAAATCCTCGTCCGGTGAGTACATGAAGACAAGGCCCTGCTTGAGCGCGCGAATCACCGGGCGCAGCCCCTGGGTACGCGACAACAGGAAACAACCGAAGCGCATGCGTCCGCGGTTGAGCAGCCAGTTGACCACCGGATCGCGCTGCAGCTTGATCATGGAGAATTGCGCACGGTGGTGCGCCATGACGGCGCCGCTGAAGTTCACCCCGACGCAGTGCGGCACCAGCAAAATGATATTGCGCCCGCGCAGATCATGATATTGCTCCAGTCCGCGGATATGCGTCTTGCCCAGGATGCGCCGCTCCGAGGCCCACGCGAGGTAGGCGAGATCGAAATAACTCTGACCGCTGACGATGAAATGCCGTCGCAGCAGGTGCTCGCGTTCGCGCAGGCTGAGTTTCGGAAAACACATCTCGAGATTGATGCGCGCAATCCTTCGGCGTTTCCTGTTGGTCATCATGAGCAGCCCGAGCCCGGCGCCGAGCGCGCGCGACCACGCCAGCGGCAGCAGCGCGGTGAAGCGCAGAAAAAAAAGCCACAGCCAGCTCGGCCACCAGCGTGGCGCATAGCTGCTGTTCGGTAGCTTGAGTGTCAGAAAGGAAAGTGCGCGGTCCTGACTTTCGGTCTTGGTTTTGGTCCTGGTCTTGGTTTTTATCGAGCGTGATGGGCTCATTGAATGGATGGATGCACGCCACCGTGTCACCGGCCCTGCGGCTTGGGCTCCGCTCCCTGCTGGGTTGGTCTTGATGCGCCATATCATATGTCAAGACGAGCGAGCGTAGCGAGCAGGGCTACATTAACCGCGAACCTGCTCAATCACTATTTCAGTTTGCAGGTCGAGGTGAGCTTCGGTCACCAGGGGATGCTGGACAAATACATCGGCGGTGCCATCATGGCGTTCTTGGGCGCACCGACGTGGGAGACATCATGAAACAATGGATCATACTGGTATCGCTCGTCGGACTCGCCGCGCTGATCGTGGCCTGCGCCGAGGAGACCGACACCGCCAGCAAAACCGGCAAGGCCCCCACCGAAACCGGCGTCGATGAAACCAGGACCGCCGCCACGAATACTGATACGGCGGCCAAGGAACCCGCTGCAACCAGGAGCACCGTAACCGCGGACCGGGAGTCCGGCACCACGCGCGCGGCGGTCACCCTGATGGCCACGCCGCACAGCGACGCCAAACCGGCCGGCCAGCTGGCGGCGAACACCGCGGTAGACATCCTCGAGCGCCGCGGGGGCTGGCTGCGCGTCTCTGCGAAAGGCACAAGCGGCTGGGCGAAATTGCATCAGGTGCGCGTGGGCGAGGGCCCGCAGGCCACAAAATCCGGCGAAGGCCTGGCGGTCCTGAAGAACGTCGGCGAGACCGGCCGCTCCGGTTCGACGGGCATCGTCGCCACCACCGGCATCCGCGGCATGAGCGCGGAGGAACTCACCAACGCCAAGCCCGATCCCGAAGCGGTGAAGGCCATCGAACATTATCGCGTCACCGCCAGCCAAGCGCGTGAATACGCCAAGTCTGCAGGGCTGAAGGAAGCCGTCGTCCCGGCCCTGCCGAAACCGGAATAATCGGAGGCATTAATGAAAATCCGCATCCCTGTTGTTTTGTTGCTGGCGGCCGCGCTATGCGCGCCCGCCGCCCACGCGCTCAAACTCGACGACCTCAACGTGGACAAACTGAAGGAGGTCAAAGGCAAGCTCAAGACGCTGAAGGAACCCTCCGAGGCCGACGAGATCGAGATCGGCAAGGGCGTGGCCGCCAACCTGCTCGGTGCAGCTCCGCCCGTGAACGACCCCCAGCTGCAGGCCTACGTGAATCGCGTCGGCCAATGGGTGGCCATGCACACCGAGCGCCCCGACCTGCCCTGGCACTTTGCCGTGCTCGATACCGATGGCGTGAATGCCTTCGCCACGCCGGGCGGTTACGTCTTCATCACCCGCGGCATGCTGCTGCGCATGCGCGACGAGGCCGAGCTGGCCGGCGTGCTGGCCCATGAAGTCTCGCATGTGGTGGACAAACACGCGCTCAAGACCATGCGCAAGGGCAAGCTCGCCGGGCTCGCCGGCGATACCCTCAGCAATTACGCCGAGAAGAAGGGTAAAGCGGATTTCACCAAAATCGTCAGTGCCGGCACCGAGATCTATGCGCGCGGCCTGGACAAGGAGGACGAATTCGCCGCCGACCGCGCCGGGGTGGTGATCGCCACGCGTGCCGGCTATGACCCTTACGGTTTGCCCTCGGTATTACAGACGCTCGCCTCCATCAACCCCCAGGATGATGCCGTCGCACTGATGTTCAAAACCCACCCGGACTCAGGAAAACGTCTAGAACTGGTATCAAACTCCATGGAAGGGCGATTTGATAAGTTTATTGATAATCCGCGTGTAAGATCGCGATTTTCTTCCATAATTAAATCCCACATTGCTAGCTATAAACCAGTTAAAACAAAGTAATATTTCCCACTTTTTACATATATATCTTTATATTTTCATTTTGGAAGTCTTTCTGACATAAGTGGGAGCATAGTTGTCAATAAATTTGAAAAAAGGTTTTTTTGTGTCTTTTCTTGCTCTGAAAGAAGCGATTTTATGTGCATACGCTGTGTTGGCATGCTGAAACAGGCCGGACAATTGTCCATGATGGCGGGGAGCCCGGAGCGGGTGGCAAAATCCCGGGTCTGACGTTCGCGCGCATACACCAGCGGGCGGATGATGCGCAGATCGCCGGCGTCGTTCACGTAATGCGCCTTCATGGTGCGCAGGCTGCCGCCGTAAAAGGCGCTCATCAGAAACGACTCGGCCAGATCGTCCAAGTGGTGTGCCAGCGCCAGCACGTTATAGCCTTGCTCGCGGGCCGTGGCATACAGAATGCCGCGCCGCATGCGCGAGCAGTAGGCGCAGAAGGAGTCGCCGCGCATGGTCTTGAGCGCACGGCCGACGATGTCCTGGCGCCGGTAAAAATAGGGAACACCCAGGACCGCCACATAGTCCTTGAGGAACGAGGGATCGAAACCCTCGATGCAGGGATCGACCGTGGCCGCGCCGAGCTCGAAACGCACCGGCGCCCGGTCGCGCAGTTCCAGCAGCACGTGCAACAGCGACAGGCTGTCCTTGCCGCCGGAAAGTCCGAGCAGGACGCGATCGCCCGGGCGTATCATGGAGAAATCCGCGATGGCCGATCCGGCGGCCCGCAACAAGGACCTGGGTGGCTGGGGTCGGGTCACCGGCTTGGGCAAGGCGCTGGCAGGGAGCATAATCTGCCAAGTATGCCCAATCCGGACCCGGTGCGCATGCCCAGATAAATGAGGATCGAATGAGCGAAACTGTCAAAACCCTGAGCCCCAAGCAAGCGTATCAACTGCTCCAGGAGCACCCGAACGCGTTGTTGGTGGACGTGCGCTCGCACATGGAATTCCTGTTCGTCGGGCATCCCGCGGGTGCGATTCATATCCCCTGGATCGACGAGCCGGACTGGAAAGTGAATCCTCACTTCGTTACTTTGGTGCGCCAAGCCATGCTGGGCGGAGCGGCCGGGGCGGCACCGGTGGTGCTGATCTGCCGCAGCGGAGTACGCTCGCTGGAAGCCGGCAAGATCCTGATCGAGGCCGGGATCAGCGATGTCTACAACGTGGCCGAGGGCTTCGAGGGGCAGTTGGATGACAGGCACCATCGCAGCGCAGTCGGGGGCTGGCGCTTTCATGGCCTGCCTTGGGAGCAGTGCTGAGAGCGGATTTAGGGAGCCGGCTGTCAATTTTGCCCGGGATTGGTAAACTGCGCGGCCTTGCACGCTAGTCAATCAGAACGAGGTTGTTATGTCGGACAGTTTTCTTTTCACTTCTGAGTCGGTATCCGAAGGTCATCCGGACAAGGTCTGCGACCAGGTTTCGGACGCCGTACTGGACGCCATCCTGACGCAGGACAAGACCGCGCGCGTGGCCTGCGAGACCCTGGTCAAGAACAACCTCGTGGTGCTGGCGGGTGAGATCACCACCAAGGCCAACGTGGATTTCGACAAGGTGGCGCGCGAAGTAGTGCGCCACATCGGTTACACCGACGAGATGGGTTTCGGCCCGGACAGCTGCACCGTGCTCACCGCCATCGGCCGCCAGTCGCCCGACATCGCCGCCGGCGTGGACGAGGGCAAGGGCCTCGACCTCGAGCAGGGCGCCGGCGACCAGGGTCTGATGTTCGGCTATGCCAGCAACGAGACCGACGTGCTCATGCCCATGCCGATCACGCTGGCGCATCGCCTGGTGAAGCGCCAGGCCGAGGTGCGCAAAGCCAAGCTCAACTGGCTGCGCCCGGACGCCAAGTCGCAGGTCACCGTGAAGTACGTGAACCACCAGCCGGCCGGCATCGACGCCGTGGTGCTCTCGACCCAGCATGCCCCGGGCGTCAAGTACGACACCCTGAAGGAAGCCGTGATCGAAGAGATCGTCAAACCGGTGCTGCCGAAAGAATGGCTCACCAAGGACACCAAGTATTTCATCAACCCGACCGGCTCGTTCGAGATCGGCGGCCCGGTGGGTGACGCCGGCCTGACCGGCCGCAAGATCATTGTCGACACCTACGGCGGCATGGCACGCCACGGCGGCGGCGCCTTCTCCGGCAAGGATCCGTCCAAGGTCGATCGCTCGGCCGCCTACGCCGGGCGCTACGTCGCCAAGAACGTCGTCGCCGCGGGCCTGGCCACGCGTTGCGAGATCCAGATCGCCTACGCCATTGGCGTTGCCAAACCGGTGTCGGTGCATGTCGACACCTTCGGCACCGGCGCGATTCCGGATGCGAAGATCGCCGAACTGGTGATCAAGCATTTCGACCTGCGGCCCAAGGGCATCGTGCAGATGCTCGACCTGCTGCGCCCGGTGTATCTCGCGACCGCGGCCTACGGCCATTTCGGCCGCACCGAGGCCGGCTTCAGCTGGGAGCGCACCGACAAGGCCGAGGCCCTGCGCGAAGCCGCCGGTCTCAAGGCCAGGAGCGCGGCCACCGCGTAATTTTTTCACCGTCGCCGCGACACGCGGCGAGGCGTTGCCCTCCGAGGAGCGTTGCAACCCCCAAGCTCGATGCTGGGGCCAGGCTCGGAGGGAACGTCAGTCAAAACAACGGCGCTCGCTCAAATCGTATGAGATCGCGCGGAGCGCGCACGGCTCGCCTCCCTCTCCCCTTGCGGGAGAGGGAATGAGGGTGAGGGGTCAGTGTGGATTCGCGTAAATCTCGACTATTTTATCGAGGAATATCGCCATGAACGCTGTCGTCAATCCGAAGTTCTCCGACTACAAAGTCGCCGACATCAACATCGACAACTGGGGCCGCAAGGAAATGGCGACCGCCGAGACCGAGATACCACGCATCCTGGCGATGCGC
>Ga0105094_10000964_pt1 | contig 14771 bp, 18 predicted proteins | sample PPLLak1March2015_2_FD_87023 | JGI IMG/M metagenome (GOLD analysis project Ga0105094, IMG submission 87023) | Freshwater sediment microbial communities from Prairie Pothole Lake near Jamestown, North Dakota, USA - PPLs Lake P8 Core (3) Depth... | ecosystem: Environmental > Aquatic > Freshwater >...
CGCCGCCCACCAGGCACGCGGTCTGGAGCTTCTGCCCGCTGCAGTAGCCGTGCGTCGCCTTCTGCACCTGCATCGCCAGCTCGCGCGTCGGCGTGAGCACCAGCATGCGCGGGCCCTTGCCGGGAAGCGCGGGCGCGGTGCGCAGGCGCTGCAGCCCGGGCAGGACGAAGGCGGCGGTCTTGCCGCTGCCCGTCTGCGAGGAAACGAGGAGATCGCCGCCCGCGAGCACGGCCGGGATCGCCTGCGCCTGCACCGGCGTCGCCTCGGCGTAGCCCAGGCGAGCGAGATTATCGAGGAGGGACGAATCGAGGCCGAGCGTCGAAAAGCTCATGATTTCCTTTGGTTGGCGCCACCGGAAAAAGCCGCTATGCCAAACCGAAAGGAAATTCTTTCGACGGACTGCGCGAGGGAGGCGGGACTGCTTGCTGCGAGGGGCGCACTCTACGCGAATGCGCCTGGTATAGCGAGCGTTTTCTTAAGGGGTCAGAGCAATTTACCTGCAACCCACAAGGGATGCCTCGTCGTTTCCGGTTAATTGCTCTGACCCCTTTATCTTCGTTGTGGCTTTACCTCTACAGCAAAAGCGTTGGCTAACGGACAGACAGCGGCGCCATCGCCTTCCACAATGGTTTCCCCTGAGCCATTCACCCTTCCCTCCCTTGGGTATGGCTCATACTTAAGAGGTCGCCTCCGGGTGACCTCTTTTTTTTGCCTCCAGCGCCTCCCAGCGCTCGAGCTTCTCCAGCAGCAGCCGCTCGATCTCGGCGCCGCGCGCCTGGTCGGCGCGCAGCGCGTCCGGCGGCTGCCTGTAGTACTCGGGCGCGGACATCTTCGCCGCGAGCGCGTGCTGCTCGGCTTCGAGGGCTTCGATTTCGGCCGGCATCGCTTCCAGCTCGCGGGCCTCTTTGTACGAAAGCTTGGTACTAACCCCTCGCTCGCGCTCCAATGGGGGGTTCGAAACAGTTTTTTCCTTCGATGGTGCCCGCTGCCGAAGGTAGTCCGTGTACCCGCCGGCGTATTCCTTCCACGCGCCGCCGCCCTCCGCGGCGAGGGTGGAAGTGACGACGTTGTCGAGGAAGGCGCGGTCGTGCGAGACGAGGAGGAGCGTCCCGGAATAGTCCTGCAGCGCCTGCTCGAGGAGCTCGAGCGACTCGATGTCGAGGTCGTTGGTGGGCTCGTCCAGCACCAGCACGTTCGCCGGCCTGGCGAAGAGGCGCGCGAGGAGCAGGCGGTTGCGCTCGCCGCCGGAGAGCATGCGCACCGGGGAGCTCGCCCGGCGCGGCGGGAAGAGGAAGTCGCCGAGGTAGCTCATCACGTGCTTGCGGCCGCCCTCGAGCTCGACCCACTCCGAGCCCGGGCTGATCGTCTCGGCGACGGTCTTCTCCGGGTCGAGCTGCTCGCGCATCTGGTCGAAGTAGGCGACCTGCAGGTTCGCGCCCAGGCGCACGCGCCCCGAATCGGGCGCGAGGTTGCCGAGGATGAGGTTGAGGAGCGTGGTCTTGCCCGAGCCGTTCGGGCCGACCAGGCCGAGGCGGTCGCCGCGGGAGATGATGAGGTCCAGGTCTTTGACGATGGGCCGGTCGGCAAAGGACTTACTGACTTTTGTAAGTTCACAAACGAGCTTCCCCGACCGGCTGCCCTGGCCGATGGCGAGCTTGACGTTGCCGAGCCGCTCGCGCCGCGCGGCGCGCGCCTCGCGCAGGCGCTCGAGGCGCCGCACGCGGCCTTCGTTGCGGGTGCGCCGCGCCTCGATGCCTTTGCGGATCCAGGCCTCCTCCTGCGCCCAGAAGCGGTCGAACTTGCGCTGCACGACGGCTTCGGCGGCGAGCTGCGCCGCCTTGGCGCGCTCGTAGGCGGAGAAATTGCCCGGGAAGGAAGCGAGCCTCCCGCGGTCGAGCTCGACGATGCGCGTAGCTACCCGGTCGAGGAAGGCGCGGTCGTGGGTAACGACAATCGCTGCGCCCTGACGAAGTAATAAATTCTCTAATGAAACAATGCCATCGATGTCGAGGTGGTTGGTCGGCTCGTCCAGCAGCAGCAGGTCGGGCTCCTGGGCAAAGGCGTGGGCGAGGGCGGCGCGCTTGCGCTCCCCGCCGGAGGCCGGCGAAGAGCCCACGCCGAAAAGATGGAGATATTTCTCGAGCTTGTGCGCCTCGACCGCCCCTGGGCGCGGCAGCGCCGGCTCCTGCTCGACCAGCACCACCCTGAGGCCGGCCTGGCGCTTGAGCTCGCCGTCGTCGAGCGCCGCCGCCCCGGCGATGACCGAGAGGAGGGAGGACTTGCCGGTGCCGTTGCGGCCGATGAGGCCGAGGCGCTCCCCCGGCTCGAGCGACAGCGCGGCGCGGTCGAGCAGCGGGTGGTCGCCGTAGGCGAGCTCGGCGTCGGCTAGGGTGAAAAGGGGCATGGGCTTGTAGCGATCCATTTACATGAAATGCGCAAACCGCGCGACAGACATCGCCCGGGTCGATGCGCACAATGGTCTTCCCCCTGGGCCATTATCCCTCCCTCCCTTGGGTTAGTGGTCCACCCCTAAGAAGCCGCCCTCGGGCGGCTTCTTTTTTTTCCGGGGCCGCAAAAAAGAACGGGCGCCCCCTGATTCGTTGGCAGCAGACTAGGGCGGCGCGATGCGGCGGGCTATTGGCCGGACGGCTAGTTCCCGCTAGGCGGAAAGTCTATTCCAGGGTGAACCTAGGCTGGGGCGTAGGAGGTGGGGGCGATGGTCTGCTTGCAGCGCGGGTAGTTGCGGCAGCCCCAGAACTTGCGCCCGCCCTGGGTGCTCTGGCGCGAGATCATCTTCACCGCGCAGGCGGGGCAGGTGGGGGTGAGGAAGTCGCCGTCGGTGGCGAAGCGAAGGAGCGTGAGCCCCTTCTCGGGCTCGAGCTCCGCGAACCTGGCGAGGAGCGCGGCGCCGTCGACGAGCTTGATGTTGTGCTTGTCGGCGAAGGTCTTCGCCTCGGGCGTGAACCTGCCCGCGGTCACCAGCATGCCTTCGCCCACGCCGGCGGCGGTCATTGCCGCGTTCAGCGCGAGCAGCCGCTTGATGCCGATGCCGTAGGCGTCCCAGGCCTTGCACTGGACGAGCACCGAGGGCTGCTCGTCGCCTGCGGCGACGAGGCTGATGTCGACGCCGCCGTCGGTGACGTTGCGGGCGACGCGCGTGGTGAAGCCGAGCGCCTCGAAGTACGCGACGCACACTTCTTCCAGGCGCCGCCATTCGAGGCGCTTGAGGAGCTCGGGGCTCCACTGCGTGGTGTCGAGCTTCCAGGGGACGGAGGAGGGCGCGCGAGCGGTGGCGGGGGCTTTCGCGGCGAAGCCGAAGAGTTCGCGGTAGGACACCGGCGATACTAACCCGTTTGGAGCGGCTTCAGGTCCTCGAGGACGAACGGTAGCAGCTCGCTGACGTTCGGGTGAATGCGCACGCGCCTTTGGAAGTCCTTATAGGAAATCCTTGAATACACCGCGTCGATAAGCGAGTGAACCGCCTCGTCGGCGCTGGTGCCGAGCAGCGCCGCACCGAGGATGCGCTTCGACCCGGCCTCGACGTGGATCTTGAGGAAGCCGGCGGTCTCGCCCTTCTCGACCGCGCGCGAGACGCGGGTCATCGGTCTTTTGCCGACCAGCGCCTTGATGCCTTTGGTTTTGATCTCACTCTCAGAAAGACCAATTCGTCCCAGCGGCGGGTCCGTGTAGAGCGCATACACCGGGATGCGGTCGGTGTGCTTGCGCGAGGCGCCGTCGAGGAGGTTGTCGGCGACGATCTCGTAGTCGTTGTAGGCGGTGTGGGTGAAGGCGCCCTTGCCGTTGCAGTCGCCGAGCGCCCAGACGCCCGGGTTGGTCGTGCGCAGCCGCTCGTCGACCTCGATGTAGCCGCGCTTGTCCACGGCGATGCCGGCGGCCTCGAGCCCCAGGTCGTCGGTGTTCGGCACGCGCCCGACCGCGAGGAGGAGGTGCGAGCCGCTCGCGCGCGGCGCGCCCTTGCGGCACTCGATGCCGATCGAGACGCCGGCCGCGGTCTTCTTCGCCGTGAGGCACTCGGCCTTCAAGCGCACCTCGATGCCCTCGGCCTCGAGGATCTCGCGGATTGCCTGCGACACGTCCTCGTCCTCGCGCGCGACGAGCCGCGGGCCCATCTCCACCACGGTGACCCTGGCGCCGAAGCGCCGGTACATCTGCGCGAACTCCAGGCCGACGTAGCTGCCGCCGACCACGATCAGGTGCCGCGGCACGAAGTCCACGTCCATGATCGACTGGTTGGTGAGGAAGGGCACCTTGTCGACGCCCGGCATCTTCGGCACCAGCGGCCGTCCGCCGACGTCGAGGAAGATCTGCTTTGCCGTCAGGTTTTGATTTTCAACACGAAGTACATCGGTGGAAACGAAGCGGGCATGTCCGCGGATGACGGTGATGCCCTTGGTGCCGCGCAGCCACTTCTCGACGCCGCCGGAGGACTTGCCGACCACCGCGTCCTTGCGCGCCTTGACGCGCTTCATGTCGACGCTGACCTTTCCGAAGCTCCGGAGGCCGTATTCCCGGCCGCGCCTGGCCATGTGCGCGGCGTAGGCGCTCGCGATCAGGGTCTTGGTGGGAGTGCAGCCGTCGTTGACGCAGGTGCCGCCGAAGGCGCCGCGCTCGACGACGGCGACCTTGCGCCCGGCGCCGGCAAGGCGCGCGGCGAGCGCCGGGCCGGCCTGGCCGGTGCCGACGATGATCGCGTCGAAGGAGGGCATCAGGGGGGTTAACTATAACCCCCCAGAAAAACACCCCCTAGTCCGTGCGCCACTGCGAGCAGGCTTCCTGCGCGCTATGGCGCAGGCAGACTTCCTCGCCCTCGACTTCCTCGACCCAGTCGCCGGGGATGTAGTGGTGCTTGCCGCCGGCCTGGGGGTCGTTCTTCGCCAGCTTGATGCGGTCGCCCTCGATGTGGTCGACCGTGCCGACGGGCTTGCCGTCGGAGCCCACGACCTTCATGTGCTCGCGGATGCTCTCGATGTTCATGACGTCTCCTTGCAGGTTGCTCGCACGCGGACGCGTGCGCGAAAACTGCGAGCAACTGCCGTTCCCGTGGAAAAATGGGGACGTACCCTATTTTCCTGTGCGCTACGCGAAACAACGGAAAATAGGGTACGTCCCCATTTTCCACCGTGAAGCTGCCCGAGAACTCGCTGTTCGCCATCCTGCTGCGCGCGCGCTGGTGGGTGAGCCTCGGCGTCGCCGCCATCGCCTTCGCGCTGATCCGCCTGCTGGTGCCAACGCCCTACGCCGCTTTCGGCGCCTCGCCCTTCCTCGTCATCGCCCTGGTGGTGCTGTGGCGGGAGCTGCGCCGGCCGGGGGCGAAGAAGGTCGCCGCCGCGCTCGATCGCGCGCGCGCCATGTCGGCCGAGGAGTTCTCGCGCACCCTCGAGGAGGCGTTCCGGCGCGAGGGCTACGGCGTGGCGCGCCTGGACGGCGGGAAAGGCGGCGCGGTGGATCTCGAGCTCACGCACGAGGGGCGCACGACGCTGGTGGCGTGCCGGCGCTGGAAGGCGACGCGCACCGGGGTCGAGCCGCTGCGCGAGTTCGACGCCGCCACCGCCGGGCGCGGCGTCTTCAGCCGCATGTACGTGGCGGTGGGCGAGGTGACCGAGAACGCCAGGGCCTTCGCGAAGGAGAAGTCCATCCGGCTGCTGCACGACGAGGAGCTGGCGCGGCTGCTCGCCCGCTAAAAAGGGGTCAGGACCCTTTTTCCAGAAAAAGGGTCCTGACCCCTTTTTTGGTCACGCCCGCTAAGGGTAGGTCTTGCCGCCCTCATTGTCCCACCGCTGCTCCGCCCTCTCGCCGTCGGCGGAGACCCGCGCGAACTTGAGGTTGTCGGTGGTGCGCCGGCGCGCGGTGCGCGGGTCGGGCCGGCGCTCCGCCGCGGCGGCATAGTCCCAGAACGCGCCGGTGCCGCGGGGGCGGGGCGCGGGGGCTTCCGGGAAGCGGAACGGTTTCATGGGGTCACCCATGCTACGCGCTTTTCTAGAGCTTCATCTGCTCCAGCACCGCGCGGCCCACGGGGCCGTACGGGTTGCCGAGCGTTTCCGCGATCTCGAAATGGTTGTAGCCCTCGGCGAGCACGAGGTCGACGGGTTTCCCCGCCTGGCGCAGCGCGTCGGCGAATTCCCGCGACTGGCGCTGGAACTCCGGGGTCTCGAGCGAGCCGTAGACGAGCACGACCGGCGCCGCGACGCGCGCGGCGAAGCGCCGCGGCGAGAGCGCCATCTCCATGTCGTCGGTGAACTTCACGTAGGCGGAGCGCTTGGACAGGCGCGGCCCGCGCAGGTCGTACATGCCGCTCACCAGCACGTAGCCCTTCACGAAGTCGGCGGGCAGGTTGAAGTCCTTCTTCCAGTCGGTGGCGGCGGCGACCCCGGCGAGGTGCGCGCCGGAGGACGTGGCGCAGACGAACAGGCGGTTCGGGTCGCCGCCGAAGCGGGAGCAGTTCAGGTAGGTCCAGGCGAGCGCGCGGCGCACCTGGTCGGCCATGGCGAAGAGGTCGCCCCCGGTGTCGATGACGTTGTCGAAGTCGAGCACCGCGTAGTGGCTGCCGGCGCGCACGAACATCTCCGCCGGCCAGGCGTAGTTCTTCGCCTCGCCGCCGCGCCAGGCGCCGCCGTGCACGAAGACGTTGACCGGCGCGTTCTGCTTTTTGCAATGGAAAAAATCGAGCTTCTCATTTTTGCCAGTGCCATACGCCAGGCGCTGCGGCGCGCCCAGGCGCCTGCGCGCGGTCTCGCTCGAGCTGGCGAAGCGCGCGAGGAGCTGCTCCCGGTTCGCCGCGTACACCGACTGGTCGTACGCGTCGTCGAGGGCTTTCTGGTCGTAGTCGAGGAAAACGTGGGTCATGGCTGCAATTTAAAGCAAAATGAAATCCCATTTATGATCATGAGTCCTTCGGGCGCAAAATTCTCCGCCTGCCGGCGCTGGCGCTACCTGCTGTGGCGCCGCTGGGACGATTCCCTGCCGGCGGCGAACTTCCTCATGCTCAACCCGAGCACCGCCGACGAGCACCGGCTCGATCCCTCCTGCACGCGCGCGCGCAAGTACGCCGAGCGCTGGGGCTTCGGCGCGCTCATCGTCACCAACCTCTTCGGCTGGCGCGCCACCGACCCTGGAGAGATGAAAGCGGCGCGCGACCCCGTGGGGCGCGGCAACGACGCGGCGATCCTGCGCGCGGCGCGCGAGTCGGCGCTCGTGGTGTGCGCATGGGGAAACCACGGCGCGCACCTTGGACGCGCCAGGAAGGTGGTGGGCCTTTTGACTGCCAACAAGGTTGGTTTACACATATTGCGAATGAACGGCCAGGGCGAGCCAGCGCATCCGCTCTACCTGCCGGGGTCGCTTCAGGCAGCGAGCTGGGGCGCAGGGTCCCTGACGCCCTGATCGCAGCGCCGAAGTCCGTGCGGCGGCCAACCCGGCCTATGTGTGCCACCGGGCAGAGCGCCGCCGTGCCCGCGTGCACAATGCGCTGTGCCCCTCAGCATCATCTGAGACACCGCAAGTCAGTCATCAAGGAATCACCATGAGAATCACATCCACCAGGCGGCACGCTGCCCTGGCGCTCGGCCTTTCCACCGCCGCCCACGCGCAGGACGTCAATGCCGGAACCAGAAAGGTATCCCAATGAGCAAAATGCACGAGTTCGAGCGGGCGGGCGGCAAGGTGGCCAACGACTTCAAGGCCATCATCGCCGACGGAGAGGACATGCTGAAAGCGGCGGCGACGGTGTCGGGCGAGGGCCTGGCGGTGGCGCGGACGAAGTTCGAAGGGCGGCTGAAGAGCGCCAGGGCGGCGCTGGCGGACGCCTCGCAGCCGGTGCTCGAGCGCACCCGGGAAACCGCCGCGGCGGCGAACGAGTACGTGCGCGGCAATCCCTGGAGCGTGGTCGGCATCGCGCTCGCCGCCGGGGCGCTGGTCGGCTACCTCGCATCGAGGAAGTGAAGGATGGACGCGCCCACGCCCTTCAAGGCGCCGCTCGAGCAGCAGGCGACCGGCCTCAAGTTCGCCGAGATGAACCGCACGCAGAAGGCGGTCTTCGTGGCGAAGCTCATGGCCTGCATCGCGCCCTTCGGTTTCGCCTTCCCCAACGTCCTGCACGATTGAGGCGCCGGCTCGCGCGCGGCCCGCAACCGGGCCATGACCTGGATCAAACACGGCGCGCCTGGGGGCGGGAATACTTGAGCCTGCAAGGAGCCAGAGAGTGCTTTTTTCAGGCCTGTTCGACCTTCCGTGGTGGGGTTACGTCCTGGTCGCGCTCGCGCTGACGCAGGTCACGATCGCGGCCGTCACCATCTACCTGCACCGCTGCCAGGCGCATCGCGCGCTCGACCTGCACCCGGCGGTCAGCCATTTCTTCCGGCTGTGGCTGTGGCTCACCACCGGCATGGTCACCAAGGAATGGGCGGCGGTGCACCGCAAGCACCACGCCAAGTGCGACACGCCGGAGGATCCGCACAGCCCGCAGGTCTACGGCATCAACCGGGTGCTCTGGCTCGGCGTCTTCCTCTACGTGAAGGAATGCCACAACGGCGACACGCTCGAGCGTTACGGCCGCGGCACGCCCGACGACTGGGTGGAGCGCAACGTCTACACCGGCCTCGCGATCTACGGCGTCTTCATCACGCTCGCGCTCGACCTGCTGCTCTTCGGCGCCGTCCCTGGCGCGCTCATCTGGCTCGCGCAGGTGGCCTGGATCCCGTTCTGGGCCGCGGGGGTGATCAACGGCATCGGGCACTACTGGGGCTACCGGCACTGGGCGACGCCGGATGCGAGCACCAACATCGTGCCCCTCGGGATCCTGATCGGCGGCGAGGAGCTGCACAACAACCACCACGCCTACCCGACCTCGGCGAAGCTTTCGCTCAAGTGGTACGAGCTCGACGTCGGCTGGCTCTATATCCGCATCCTCCAGGGGCTCGGCCTCGCCACGGTGAAGCACGTGGCGCCGCGGCCGCATTTCCGCGCCGCGCCCAAGCCGGTCGTGGATCCCGACACGCTGGAGGCGGTCATCCGCTGCCGCTACGACGTGCTCGCCCGCTACGCGCGGTCCCTGAAGCGGACGTACGTGGAGGAGCTGCGCAAGCTGCGCCGGCACTCGCCGCAGGAAGCGCGGGCGCTGCGGATCATCAAGCCGTGGCTGCATCGCGACCACGCGATGCTGCGCGAGGCAGAGCGCGCGCGGCTCGCGCAGGTGCTGCCCAAGTCGGGCGCGCTGCAGACCATGTACTCGATGCGCCACGAGCTCGCCGCCGTCTGGGGTCGCTCCAGGGCCTCGCGCGAGCAGCTCGTGCGGCAGCTGCAGGACTGGTGCGCCCGCGCGGAGGCGAGCGGGATCCGACCTCTGGTAGAGTTCTCGCAGCGCCTGCGCAGCTACGCGTAGGCTTACCGGGGAGCTGAATGACCAGCGATGAGACGTTAGACGCGATCGCGTACATCGAGATGCACCGCCAGGAAGCGGCGCGGGAGGCAGGCATCGCGGCGGCGTGCAACGAGGCGTTGCGCAAGCTCCATGAGCTGCTCGAGCGCGAGCGCCAGACGCCGCACGAGCCGGGCAGCCGGCATGCGACGAACATCGAGGCCGTGGCGGCCGAGATCGAGCGCGTGAAGGGCCTGGCCGGCGCCGCCGCCAGGCCGAAGCAGGGCCGCCCGAGGCAGCGCGGGCACCAGCGGCCCGGCGGCGGCCAGCAGCACCAGATGCCGCGCGGCAAGCAGCGCCGGACGATGGGGCGGGGCCGCGGGCGCTAGAGCGTCAGCCCCAGAGCAGCCAGAAGAAGGCCGCGAAGGCCGGCGGGATGAACAGGCAGAAGCGCGCGTTGGAGGACATGCGCCGGCGCTCGGCGTCGTCGAGCTCGAGCTTCTGGTTCTTGCGCCTGGCGCGCTCGCCTGCTTCCTTGCGCACCGACAGGTACTCCGCCACGAACAGGAACAGCGCGACCCCGGCGCCGGTCAGCGCGCCCATGAGTGCCATGTTCATTGCGGCTGCCCCTCCGGTTTCGAGAACCTGATCACCCGGCGGCTCTGCAGGTCGGGCTGCCCGCCGGGCCCGGGCTCGATGAGAACGATGAAGAGCGTCGGCCCGGTGATGCGCCCGGTGAGATGCACCATCGCGTCGTCGCTGCTCACCATGCCCACCAGCCCGTCGGCGCGCACCTCGGCGTCGACGTCGAAGCTCGCGCCGTTGCCTTCGAGGGTGCCGATCACCTCGCCGGGGCCCTGCTGCTCGAGCTTGAGGGTGACGGTGCCGCCGCTCGGGTGACGGGCCACCCAGGTGCCGGCATATTCCTGCGCCAGCGCCGGCGCCGCCGCGAGCAGCATTCCCAGGAGAAGGAGGAGGTCCCTACTCCAGGAAGAACTCAATGGTGTGCTCCGAACTCTCGCGCGACTCGCCGAAGGAGATGCAGCCGCTCTTGCGCAGGATGAATTCCTCGCGGTGCAGCACGAACTCGCTGTCGCCCTCGATGGTGACGAAGGTGCCGTTCGAGCTCTGGTCGGCGAGGACGAACTTGTCGCCGCGCTTCTCGATGGCGCAGTGCCGCCGCGAGATGAGGTGGTGGGAGATGGGCAGGTCGCACTCGGGGTCGCGGCCGATGACGAACGAGTCGGCGTCGCGCCGGCGCGGGATCTCCTGGCCCTTGTGCACGAGGCGCAGCACCGCCGCCTTGGCGCGCGTCGCCGCCTTGAGGCCGGCCTCGAAGGTGAAGGTATCGGTGCCGCTGCCCACGCGCCAGACGACTTCGCACAGGTCGACCTGCTCCGCCTTGCCCTTCAGCTCGACCGCGTAGAGCCGGCGCAGGCAGGCCTTGTAGTGCTCGGAGAGGTTGGCCGCGGTCTCGGCGGAAGTGATGATCTGCGCGCGGATCGCCTGCTGGGCGAGGCGCGCGGCGAGGTTTACCGTGTCGCCGAACACGTCGCCGTCGCGGTTGAGCACCGGGCCCGAGTGGAAGCCGACGCGCACGCCGGGCTTGCTCGTGCCCTCGGGCATGCCATCGATCGCCTTCTGCATCGCGGCGGCGGCCGAAGCGGCGGCGTCGGGCGAGGGGAAGAGCGCCATCAGGTCCTCGCCGATGGTCTTGATCACGCGCCCGCCGGCGGCCTTGGTGGCCTCGCGCAGCTGGTCAAGGCACGGCGCCACGGCGTCGAGCGTCGCGTCGCACACCCCGGCGAAGAGCACCGTGGTCTCCCTTCCTCCCATGGCGCAAGTCTACCCGGACGGCGGGCCCGCCGCTGCGGCCGTGGGGAGAGGAACCGCGGCGGCGAGCAGGTACTGCATCACGATCGGTATCGTCGCGCGCGCTCGGCGAAAGCGCGATAGTCCAGAAAGACCTCCAGCGCATCGATTCCGCCCGGGGCCTTGCCGGTTTTGAAGCTCTCCAGGGCTGCAATCATTCCATTGAATGAAACCAGGGTCGAAAAGGCGTAATAAAGGACCACTGCGGCGTCCTTGTGCTCGGCGAGCGCTCGCCCGGGCATGTCGACCACCATCGCCGGCCGGCGCACGCGCGCGCGCACCGCGGCAAGCTCGGCCGGCCCGGCGAGCGTCGGGAAGACCAGGTCGGCGCCCGCCTCGGCGTAGAGCGAGAGCCGCGCGATGGTGTCCTCGAGGTCGCGCGAGAGCCAGAAGGCGTCCGAGCGCGCGACGATCATGAAGTCCGGGTCCTCGCGCGCCTCGCAGGCGGCGCGGATGCGCGCCGCCATCTCCGCGGCCGGGCGCAGGCGCTGCGGCGCGTCGGTGTGCTTGCCGGCGCCCTCGTGGTCCTCGAGGTGGATCGCCGCGGCGCCCGCCTGCTCGAAGGCCTGCACCGTGCGCCAGAGGTTGGCCGCGTCGTGGAAGCCGCCCTCGGCGTCGGCGATCACCGGCACGTGCACCGCGTTGGCGATCGCGCGCACCTGCCCGGCGAGCTCCGGCAGCGCGAGCAGCCCCGTGTCGGGCAGCGCGAAGCGGCTCGCCGCCGTGGCGTAGCTGCCCACATAGACGCACTCGAAGCCGTGCGAGGCGATGAGCTTCGCCGAGAGCGCGTCGGTGGCCCCCAGCGCGGCGATGGTCCTGCCGCTGGCGACCAGCTCCCTAAGCGTGCGCTTCATAACAGGGTCAGAGCAATTAAACGGGGACGTACCCCATTTTCCGGGTCAGACGGTGAGCAGCTCGTGCGCCAGGTACTGGCGCCGGAAGGTCTCGAAGTCCACGGTGTCGGCGGCCTCGACCTCGCGCTGCTTGTCGAGCGACTCCGCGGCGAAGCGGGCGAAGCGCTCGCGCACGTCGCGCGAGAGCTCGCGCGTTTTCAGCGTGCCCTTGTGCAGCGTCGACTCGATGAGCACGAAGCGCAGGAACGAGTTCTCGTGGTTGCGCGCCATGGCGTGCAGCACGCGCGCCGAGGGCGTGGTGTCGGGATCCTCGAGGCGGCCGGCGGCTTCCTTCAGCGCGTCGCGGTAGGCGCTGCCGCCGCCGTGCGCGGCGTCGAGCGCCGCCGCCACCGGCTCGCACTGGTCAAGAATGGTTTTGCCCCACTCCTTCAATCCGATTTTTTCCTTGTTTTTTTCGAGAGCCAATCCCTTCTCCCGGCCCTTCAGCGCCACCGCGTGCTGGTTGCGGCCGATCTCGCCGATCTCGCGCGGCGTGTCCTGCGGGCTGTCCGAGGCGAGGCTGTGCAGCAGGAAGACGTCGAGGAAGCGCATCGTCGCCGGGGTGATGCCCACCGGGGCGAAGGGATCGAGGTCCATCAGCCGCACCTCCACGTACTCGACGCCGCGCTCACGCAGCGCGCGCAGCGGGCGCTCGCCGCGCCTGATGGTGCGCTTTGGCCGGATGGTGCCGTAGAACTCGTTCTCGATCTGCAGGAGGCTGGTGGCGAGCTGGCGGTAGTCGTCGCCGTTATTGATGCCGATCTTTTCGTACTCCGGATAAGGCTTCGTCAGCGCGTCGTAGAGCGAGGCGGTGTAGCTGTCGAGGCTGTTGCAGCTCACGCACAGCGACGCCTGCGCGTCGCTCTGGTAGCCGAGCGGCCCCATGCGCAGCGACGTCGCGTGCGGCGCGTACAGGGCGCCGGGGGCGAGCTCGACGAGCGGGTGCTTGCGCCCGTTGACGAAGCTCGAGCACACCGCGGGCGAGGCGCCGAACAGGTAGATCGGCAGCCACGAGTGGCGGCGGAAGTTGCGGATCAGCGCGAAGTACTCCTCGCTCGCCACGCCGGGAAGCGAGAAGTTGTAGTGGATGCCCGAGATCGCCTGCATGCGCCGGCCGTAACGGTGCGAAAGGCCGATGCGGTACACGGTCTTCGCGCGCCCGACGTTGGAGGTGCCGTAGCGCCCGATCGGGATCTGGTTGTCCGCGGGCAGGTTGCACGGCATGCTCGCCGCCCACAGGAGCTCCTCGCCGATGTGGCGGTAGACGACCTGGTGGATCTGCTCGAGCTCCTCGAGGCAGGCGTCGACCCCGGGGTGGGGGCTGGTGATGAGCTCGAGCTGCGACTCGCTGAAGTCGGTGGTGATGTGCGGGTGCGTGAGCGCCGAGCCGAGCGCCGGCGGGTGCGGGGCCTGGGAAAGCGTGCCGTCGGGCCGCACGCGCAGGCTCTCCTTCTCGATGCCGCGGCGGATGCTCTTCAGCCGCCCGGGGTCCAGGCCTTTCAGCCGCTCAGTCAGGGTCATGTCAGGCCGAAAGGTAGCCTGAAATCGGCACCCGATCGCGAAACGGGGCGAACCAGGAGGAAAGGGGAAGCCCGGCCGCCACGGACCATCTACGTCTAATCGCCCTTACGCACTCCCGCCCCGTCGGGGGACAGCACGCCAGCGACCGGTAGCCGCACTGTAGTCGGTCTACTACACCGTTTCCGTACGCTGGCGTACATAAGGCAGCAGCCGGTCGTACTCCTTCTTCACCACCGCGTAGCACTCGCACACGCGCTCTTCCAGCTGCGCGCGGTCCGTAATGGTGATGTGCCCGCGGCTGTAGTGGATGAGGCCCTCCGCCTGCAGCTTGCCGGCGGCCTCGGTGACGCCCTCGCGGCGCACGCCCAGCATGTTGGCGATCAGCTCCTGGGTCATCACCAGCTTGTTGGAAGGCAGCCGGTCGAGGCTGAGCAGCAGCCAGCGGCAAAGCTGCTGGTCGACGCTGTGGTGGCGGTTGCAGACCGCGGTCTGCGTCATCTGCGTGATGAGGGCCTGCGTGTAGCGCAGCAGCAGGTGCTGCAGCTCGCCGCCCCGCTCGAATTCCTTCTTCAGTACCGCGGCCTTCAGGCGATAGCCGTGGCCGGCGCTCTGCACCACGGCGCGGCTGGGCGTGGTCTCCCCGCCCATGAACAGCGCGATGCCCACCAGGCCCTCGAAGCCGGTGACCGCAATCTCGGCCGATGCACCGTTAGTGAGCACATACAGCATCGACACGATGCTGGTGGTGGGGAAGTACACGTAGGCCTGCTTCGCGCCGGACTCGTACACCGCCTTGCCGAGGGGCATCGGCACGTACTCGAGGTGGCGCTCCAGCGCCGCGTAGCTCCCCTCGGGAAGGGCGGCAAGGAGAAGGTTGGCGTTGGAGCTGTTCAAAGGGGGAGGAGCGTTGCCATTGATGAGGCCAATGATACGCGCGTTATGTGCGTTGACGAACACAAAAGCCGAAGGACGCGGCCGGCGTCGAGCTGCCGGAGGGTCTTGCGCCGCGACGCTTCTCGACCTCTACGGCGCGCATAAGCAGCTCCAGAGATCAACAGCTATGCGCGCCAGCGAGCAGAGCGCCGCCGCCACAGGGGCGAAACTGCGAGGAC
>Ga0105094_10000965_pt1 | contig 14768 bp, 17 predicted proteins | sample PPLLak1March2015_2_FD_87023 | JGI IMG/M metagenome (GOLD analysis project Ga0105094, IMG submission 87023) | Freshwater sediment microbial communities from Prairie Pothole Lake near Jamestown, North Dakota, USA - PPLs Lake P8 Core (3) Depth... | ecosystem: Environmental > Aquatic > Freshwater >...
AACACGATCCGGCCCCATCACTCCCTTGGCAGAAGGACACCGGCGCGGTATCTTCGGGAGTGCTTCCCCAGCCTGGCCCCGGCCACCTGACTGTCTCATATGTATTGAAAGCATACACAAGGTTGACGCTATCGGCCGACTATGCTAAAATTATGTTATAAGGGCCGCGTTCGTCCACTAGAGTTCCCCCAGCTCCAAGCAACCGCAATCTTTCCTGGCGGACTCCGCTCAAGGAGGTGTGCCTTAGAAGGAATCGGAACGCGCTCATGTTAGCCCTTCCTGTATTCCGACGATCGGATGCACAGTTTAGACGGAGGAGAAGAAACGTGAAGAAGTCATGGTTCGGCGTGTTGGCGGCGGCCGCGCTGCTGTTGGCAGCGTGCGGCGGCGCCGCTGGCGGAGATCAAGTAGAAGTCTTCTCGTGGTGGACCGGTGGCGGCGAGGCGGCGGGGCTGGAGGCGATGATGGGAGTCTTCGCTGCCCAGTACCCGGACACCGAGTTCATCAATGCGGCAGTGGCGGGCGGCGCGGGGACCAACGCGCGGGCCGTCCTGGCGAGCCGCCTGCAGGCTGGCGACCCGCCAGACTCATGGCAGGCGCATGCCGGCCAGGAGATCATCGGGACGTATGTGGCGGCCGATCAGATCGAGCCGCTCAACGACCTGTTTGAAGAGCAGGGCTGGCTGGATGTCATGCCCGCGACGCTCATCCCGCTGATCTCGTCCGGCGGCAACATCTACTCGGTGCCGGTGAATATCCACCGCGCCAATGTGATGTGGTACAACCCGACCGTCATCGCCGATGCGGGCGTGACGGTCCCCACGACCTGGGACGAGTTCTTCGCCGCCTGCGAGCCGATCGAAGCGGCCGGCAAGATCTGCCTGTCGATGGGCGAGCAGTGGACGGCCATGCACCTGATGGAGGTCGTGCTGTTGGGTGAGTTGGGCCCGGATGCCTACAACACCTTGTGGGATGGCACCGGCGACTGGGGCAGCGCTGAGGTCACAGCCGCGCTGGAGACCTACACCGCGGTGCTCGGCCACGTGAACGATGACGCCGCCTCACTCACCTGGCAGGATGCCTCGCAGCTGGTGGCCAACGGCGACGCAGCCTTCAACATCATGGGCGACTGGGTCGACGGGTACTTCTCCGGCGACACGGCCGGTGGAAACCTGGGCCTGGTCCCGGGTGAGGGCTACGGCTGGGCGCCGCCTCCGGGAACGGATGGCGTGTTCCAGTTCCTGAGCGACAGCTTCACGCTGGCGCGCAACGCCCCGCATCCCGAGGGCGCGACGGCCTGGCTGACGATCGCCGGCTCGCGCGAAGGGCAGGAAGCCTTCAACCCGGTCAAGGGCTCGATCTGCGCCCGCACCGACTGCGATCCGACGCTTTTCAACGTGTATCTGCAGACCGCCCTGGCTGACTGGGCCACCGACACCGTGGTCGGCAGCCTGACCCACGGCGTGACCGCCAATGACACCTGGAAGAACGAGATCAATACCGCCCTGGGCCTGTTCCTGACGGACGGCGACGTGGCGGCCTTCCAGGCGGCGCTGGTGGCCGCAGCAGCAGCCAACCCGAATTAGGGGATTCTTCGAGCACGCGGCTTGGAGGGGCGGACCGAGGTCCGCCCCTCTGTCTACCCCGGCCCGGTCGTCTCCGCCACGGACGAAACCCGGTTAGAATACGGCCGAACCCTCCACCCACGGGATACCGATGACCGCCACGCCGCTCCCTTCCGCCCGGCCTGCACCCAAGGCGCCGCTCCTGCGTAAGCACCCGCTGCACGACCGGGACCGCCGGATGGCCATTGCCTTGGCCGCACCTTCTATCCTGGCCACCGCGATTTTCGTCTACGGCTTCATCGGGTGGTCCGTGCGGGTATCGCTCAGCAACTGGACCGGCCTGATGCCCGACTATTCCTTCGCCGGGCTGCGCCAGTACATCGACCTGGCCTCCGACGGGCGCTTCGGCATCGACGTCCGCAACACCGCCATCTTCACCGTCTTCTTCCTGGTCGCCTGCCTGGCGCTGGGCCTGTTCCTGGCCATCCTGCTCGACCAGCGGCTGAAGGGCGAGAACTTCTTCCGCAGCGTCTACCTCTTCCCCATGGCCATCTCCTTCATCGTCACCGGCGTCGTCTGGCGCTGGCTGATGAACTCGGCCTCCGGGACGCGCATCAGCGGCCTGAACCTGCTCTTCCAGGAAATGGGCCTGGACTTCTTCAGCCGCTGGCATCTGACCGACCCGCCCTGGGGCATCGCCTTCGTCGTGATCCCGGCAGTCTGGCAGATGTCCGGCTTCACCATGGCGCTCTACCTGGGAGGCCTGCGCTCGATCTCCGAGGACCTGCGCGAGGCCGCCCGGGTCGACGGAGCCAGCGAGCTGCAGACCTATCGCTACATCATCCTGCCTCTGCTTCAGCCGGTTACCCTCAGCGCGGTCATCATCCTCGGACACATTTCGCTCAAGATCTTCGATCTGATCGTGGCCATCAGCCAGAACAGCATCGCCCTGGATGTGCCCAGCGTGTACATGTGGCGCACCACCTTCGACGGCAACAACTACGGCCAGGGGGCCGCCATCGGCATCATCATGCTCGTAACGGTGGCATTGCTGATCGTCCCCTACCTGATCTACAGCATGCGCACGGAGGCGGAGCAATGAACGCCACGCGTGCGCGCGATTGGACCCGGCCCGTCCTATACCTGATGCTGATCGGGATGGCCGTCTTCTACCTGCTTCCGGTCTATGTCCTCCTGATCACCGGGCTGAAGAGCTTCGCCGAGGTCGATCTGCAGCGAATGTGGGACCTGCCTCAGGGCATCCACTTCGACAACTTCATTGCCGCCTTCGAGAAGCTCGCCCCGAACCTGTGGAACAGCCTGCGCATGGTCATCCCCGCCGCGCTGATCTCCTCCATGGTCGGATCGGTCAACGGTTACATCTTCTCCAAGTGGAAGTTCAAGTACTCGGACACGATCTTCACATTGATCCTGTTCGGCATGTTCATCCCGTACCAGTCCATCCTGATCCCGCTGGTCCAGTTCATGGAACGCCTGGGCCTGCGCGGCTCGATCACCGGCCTGGTGCTGGTCCACGTGATTTACGGGATCGCCATCACCACCTTGATCTTTCGCAACTACTACGCCGGCGTGCCCACCGAGGTGCTGGAGGCCGGCCGGATCGACGGCGCCGGGTTCCTGGGCCTGTATCGCCACATCGTCTTCCCCTTGTCCATCCCGGCCTTCGTGGTCGTCCTGATCTGGCAGTTCACGCAGGCCTACAACGACTTCCTGTTTGCGGTTGTGCTTACCGGCAATCGGACCTGGCCCATCACGGTCGCCCTGAACAACATGGCCGGGAGCCAGATCGTGCAGTGGAACGTGCAGATGGCTGGCGCCTTGTTGACGGCGCTGCCGACGCTGCTGATCTACATTCTCTTGGGCCGCTTCTTCCTGCGCGGCCTGATGGCCGGCGCCCTGAAGGGTTAGCCCCTCGCGGCAGGCGCTCCCGGCAGTCGGCTTGACGCTCGCGAAGCCGGGATGGTAAGATGCCCCTCGGGCGCATAGCGACGCATGTATCTCAGCGGCAGCAAATGGCATATGACCAAGACGCGCCGTCGGCGGTCACGCCCATGGCGCGTTGTCTTCCTGTTGGGGACGATCGCCGCGCTGGTCTACCTGTGGCAGTTCGTCGTCCCGACCGTCCCGCCGCTCCTGGTGCCCACGCCGACCCCGACGCGCGGCCCGGCCTCCTTCGTCCTGGAGGCGGAAAGCCTGTTCGCGGCCGGCAAGCTGGACCAGGCCGCCGAGGCCTATCAGGAAGCGATCACCGTCGACCCCCAGAACGTCGCACACTACATCGCCCTGGCTCGGGTGAACATCTTCGGCGGCCGCTACGCCGAAGCCGAGACCAACGCCCGCAGCGCTCTGCTTATCGATCCCAACTCTGCCTTTGCACACGCCGTTCTGGGGTGGGCGCTGGATTTCAACGGCGACCTGTTCGAGGCGCGGCGCGAGGTCGAGCGGGCGATCGAGGTCGACTCCAACCTGGCGCTGGCTTACGCCTACTACGCCGAGATCCTGGCCGACCTTGATCTGTATGACGAAGGTGCGCTGCAAGCGCGCCGCGCGCTGGAGCTGGAACCCGGCCTGCTCGAGGGTCACCGCGCCCTCGGCTACGTCTATGAGAAGGTCGGCCGCTACGCCGACGCGCAGGCCGAGTACCAGGCCGCGCTGGCCGCCAACCCCAACCTGCCGCTCCTGCACATCGCCCTGGGCAACATGTATCGCGCCCAGGGGGAGATCGATCTGGCGATCGACAGCTACACCCGCGCTTCGTCGCTCCTGGTCAACGACACGACGCCGCTGCTCCTGCTGGCGCAGACCTATGCCAGCGTCGGCGAGTACGGCAAGGCCAGCCAGTACGCCGCCGACGCCTTGCGGCTCGACCCGTCCAGCCCGCGCCTGCATGGCAACCTGGGGCGCATGTACTATCACAACAACGAGCTGGAGTCGGCCATCCCGGAGCTGGCTCTGGCGGTCCTGGGCGGCGCGACGCAGGACGGGGTGGAGGTGCGCGGTCTGCCGCTCGACCCGGCCGACGTGCGCGTGGTCGAGTTCTACTATACCTATGGGCTGGCGCTGGCGAAAAGCGCCCGCTGCGATGAGGCCATTCAGATCTTCAACGCCCTGATCCGCGGGGTCCCGGATGACGAGACCGCGCAGGCCAACGCCCTCGAGGGGCTGACCATCTGCGGCCAGGCGCAGACAGCCACACCCGAGAGCACGGTCACCCCGACCCCCTAGCCAGGTCGGAAGGCGATGCAGCTCACCGGTCGGCGTCTGCGCTTGAGCCGTGACACGGGACCGAACCCCTGGCGGCTGCTGTTGTGGATGGTCCTGATCACGGCCGGCCTGGTCGTCTACCTGTTCACCCAAACCGGGCGCATCCAGCCGCTGTTCCTTCCCGCTCCCACACCGACGCGCCTGGGCTCTTCCTACGCCGACGAGGGCCGGACTCAGTTCCAGGCCGGGAACCTGAAGGCCGCCATTGCTGCCTATCAGGAGGCGGTGCGGGTCGAACCGGGGAACGCCCGCCTGTGGGGGGAGATGGCGCGCATCCAGACCTACTCCAGCGCGCTGCTGACCAACGCCGGCGCCCGCCGGGTCCGGCTGTCGGAAGCCCGCGACTCGATCGACCAGGCCGTGCTGGTCGCCCCGGACGACGGCTTCGTCCAGGCCATCCGCGCGCTGGTGTATGACTGGTCGGCCGCGGCCGAGGACCTGAACAACCCGGAGAACCTGCGCGACGACTATCTGGCCGAGGCCAAGTCCTCGGCCGTGCGCGCCCTGAGCATCAGCCCCGGCGACCCCCTGGCTCTGGCCTTCCATGCCGAGGTGCTCCTGGACGAGCAGAGCTTCGAGCAGGCGCGCAGCCTGTCCAGCCTGGCAGTGGATGCGCTCGCTCAAGCCGGGCCGGACTACCCGTACGCCATGGACGTCCACCGTGTGGGCGGGACGGTCCTGGAAGGCTGGGGATACTACGGCGACGCCATCCTGGAGTACCTCGAGGCGCTGGACTCGGCCCCGAACTTCACGTTCTTGTACCTGGCCATCGGGGTGAACTACCGTCAGGTGCGCGACATCGACAAGGCGCTCGAGTACTTCGCCGCCGCGGCCAGGATCAATGAGCAGCTGGGGATCGAGGACCCAACCCCCTTCCTGGCGATCGGACGCACCTACCTGCAGCAGGGCGAGTTCTTCATCGCCTCCCGCAACATGGAGCGGGCGCTGGCCATCAGCCCGGAGACGGCCGACATCTACGGCCGGTTGGGCGTGGTCTTCTTCAAGGCGCGCAACTACGAGAGCGCCGTCAGGGTGCTGGCCTGCGCCGTCGACGGCTGTACCCTCGAGGAGAGCCGTTCCATCCTGTGCGAGTTCGTGTACTTCTGCGACCCGCAGGACGAGGAGGCGCAGCAGTACGGAGCCGAGGTGCCCGCCCTGGAGCTGCGCGACGACACGCTCGAGTACTACTACACGTATGGCGCGGTCCTGGCCTACTTCCGGGACACGGCCGAGGTGCCGGAAGCCTGCACCCGGGCCGAGCGGGTCTTCCAGGCCCTGATGGCCCTGTATGCCGACGACGAGTTCGTGCCGGGCATTGTGTCCGAGAGTCGGCTGCTGTGTGCTGGGCAGGCCGCCGAAACCCCAACTCCCAGCCCGACGCCCGAGCCGACCGCCGGGTCTTGACAGTCGCCCCCGAATTCGGTACACTACCGACACACGTTAGCACTCGAACCGGATGAGTGCTAACGTGCTCGTCATCCAATTCCGCGAAGGAAAATGAAGGAGGGTTCGAATGGCAGTCAAGATCAAACCGCTGGGAGACCGGCTTCTGGTCAAGCCGCTCGAGGGGGAGGAAATCACCCCGGGCGGGATCGTATTGCCGGAGACGGCCAAAGAGAAGCCCCAGAAGGGCGAGGTCCTGGCGGTCGGCCCGGGCGCGCGCGATGAGGCCGGCAAGCGCATCGCCATGGACGTGGCCGTCGGCAACAAGATCCTGTTCGCGAAGTACGGCGGCACCGAGATCAAGGTGGAGAACGACAAACTGCTGATCCTGCGCGAGAGCGACGTCCTCGGCATTCTCGACGAGTAGATCGCCTCGGGCCGGGGGCGGTCCGCCCTCGGCGCTATCTGACCGGAAAACCATCTGCCTGAAGAGGAGTGAGTAAGCAATGGCTGCGAAACAACTGGCGTTTGCCGAGGATGCCCGCCGACGGTTGAAGACCGGCGTTGACGTGCTGGCGGCCGCGGTGGCGACGACCCTCGGGCCCAAGGGCCGCAACGTCGCCCTGGATCGAAAGTTCGGTTCCCCGACCATCACCCACGACGGCGTGACCGTGGCGAAGGAAATCGAGCTGGAAGACCCGTATGAGAACATGGGCGCCCAGCTCCTCAAGGAAGCTGCCACCAAGACCAACGACATCGCCGGCGACGGCACGACCACCTCGACCGTCCTGGCGCATGCCATGGTGACCGAAGGCCTGAAGAACCTGGCCGCCGGCGCCAACCCGATGATGCTCAAGCGCGGCATCGAAGTGGCGGCCAAGGCCGTCGCCGATTCGATCAAGGAACAGGCCATCGAGCTGACCACCAAGGAAGAGATCGCCTCGGTGGCGGCCATCTCGGCCCAGGATCAGGAGATCGGGAACCTGATCGCCGAGGTCATGGACAAGGTCGGCAAGGACGGCGTCATCACCGTCGAGGAATCCAAGGGCCTCGAGTTTGAGAAGGAGTACGTGGAGGGTATGCAGTTCGATCGCGGCTACATCTCGGCCTACTTCGTCACCGACCCCGAGCACATGGAAGCCAAGATCGACGAGCCGTACATCCTCATTCACGACAAGAAGATCTCGGCCGCCCAGGACATCGTCCCGATCCTGGAGAAGCTGGTCCAGATCGGCAAGCGCGAGCTGATCGTCATCGCCGAGGACGTCGACGGCGAGGCGCTGGCCACGCTGGTGCTGAACAAGCTGCGCGGCATGCTCAATGTAGTGGCCGTCAAGGCCCCTGGCTTCGGCGACCGGCGCAAGGCCATGCTGCAGGATATCGCCATCCTGACCGGCGGAACGGTGATCACCGAGGAGCTCGGCCGCAAGCTGGAGAGCGTCACCCTGAACGACCTGGGTCGGGCGGGCAAGGTCACGGTCAACAAGGAAGACACGACCGTTGTCGAGGGCCGCGGCGAGCCGGCCAAGATCAAGGGCCGCATCGAAGAGATCAAGGTCGAGATCGACAAGTCGACCAGCGACTACGACAAGGAGAAGCTGCAGGAGCGGCTGGCCAAGCTGTCCGGCGGCGTGGCGGTCATCCGAGTCGGCGCGGCGACCGAGACCGAGTTGAAAGAGAAGAAGCACCGCGTGGAAGATGCCCTCTCGGCCACCCGGGCCGCGGTGGAGGAAGGCATCGTGGCCGGCGGCGGTGTGGCCCTGATCAATGCCATGGAGGCGATCAAGGCGCTCAAGCTCGACGGCGAGGATGAGAACGTCGGCATCAATATCGTGCGCAAGGCGCTCGAAACGCCGATGCACAAGATCGCCGAGAATGCCGGCCAGCACGGAGCCGTGGTTGTCGAAAGCGTGCGGCGTGAACAGAAGAACAAGAAGAACAAGAACATCGGCTACGACGTGATCAAGAACGACTACGTCGACATGGTCAAGGCCGGGATCATCGATCCAGCCAAGGTTACCAAGGGCGCTCTGGAGAATGCCGCCTCGATCGCGGCCATGATCCTGACAACCGAGGCGCTGGTCACGGATGTCCCGGAGAAGGAAAAGGCGCCGGCGGCCCCGCCGATGCCGGACTACTAGACCAGGCAAGGCAACGCAGTATATGGGACAGGGGCACGGCGCTTCCGCCGTGCCCCTGCGCTTTTCGGGTTCCTGTCAGGCGAATGTCATGCGGCGGGGCCCGAAGCCGGCACAATAGGGCCAAGGCTACCGGGGAGGTGGGACGTGTCTCAAACGGGTGTGCGCGCATTGCGCCGTTCGCGCCGGGGGCGGGTGGTCGCCGGCGTTTGCGCAGGTCTGGGCGAGTTCTTCGGGATCAGCCCGACCTGGTTCCGCCTGGGCTTCCTGATCGCGCTGATCCCGGGCGGCATCCCAGGGCTCGGGGCGTACCTGTTGATGTGGTTGATCGTCCCGGGCGAAGGCTGATCCCGGAAACAAGTGCAGGCAGGGAGGGGAATGATGGCCAAGGTTGAGGAACAACTGGGCCAGGCGTACGTGTGCTCGAAATGCAAGGCCTCCGGGGGGCACGTTGAGCGGCTGGCCATGTCGGGCACGGGCGTGTCCCGGCTGTTCGAAGTCCAGCCGTACCGCTATGCCTTCGTCTCGTGCCAGAACTGCGGCTACACCGAGGTCTACGACCTGCGCACGTTGGAGGGCAAGGACGATCTGGGGGATATCCTGGAGATTCTCTTCGCCGACTGACCGGGCGCGCCCGCCGGCGGCAACCTAGCAAACCGCTTCAGGGCGGGGACTAGCTGAAGGCCCCGGTCAGCCAGATCAGGCCGACGGCCACGACCAGGATCAAGCATCCGACCCGGACGAAGCGGGCGGTCACGCGCAAGACGATCCTCAGGATCGCCCATCCGACGGCGATCAGGATCAGGACGACCGCCACGTTGAGCAGTGTCTCCGTGCTGGGCAGTTCCATCCACCTCACCTCAGGCTGGCCGCACCGGCTGCAAGCCGAATGACGTCTGACGTCTGGACGCCAGGGCGAGCGCCTCAGGCTGCGATACGGCCGCGCTTGATCACCCTGGCTACAAGATTGATGCCAAAGCGATACCCAAGCTGGCGGTAGTCAGGCACTCCCAGGACCAGGACATCGGCCTGCTTGCCGGGTTCCAGGCTGCCGATCTCGGCCTGCCGCCCCAGCGCCGCGGCCGCATTGATCGTCGCAGCCGCGATCGCCTGCGCAGGCGTCAGGCGTAAGTAGCGGCAGGCGAGGGCGATGGCGAACTGCATACTCTCGCACCAGGCGGTGCCGGGGTTGAGGTCCGTCGCCAGCGCCAGGAGGCCGCCTGCCTCCAGGATGGCCCGGGCCGGGGTGTAGTCCGGCTCGGCCAGCCCGAAGGGGGTGCACGGCAAAGCGACGGCGACCGTGTCAGACGCCCCCAGCGCGGCGATATCGGCGGCCGGCGTGCGGACCAGGTGATCGGCGGAGTGCGCCCCCAACTCCACCGCCAGGCCGGTACCGCCCAGGCCGTCGAACTCGTCGGCATGGATCTTGAGGGGGAATCCCAGCCCGCGGGCGGTCTCCAGAATCCGGCGCGACTGGGCCAGGTCGAAGGCGCCCGTCTCGCAGAACACGTCGACGAATGGCAGCGGGCGTCCCCGGGCGTGGGTCGTCCACCAGTCTTTGACCGCCGGGAGCATCTCCCGGCAAACGACCTCCGCGTAGGCCTCGGGCTCCCCGGCGTACTCCGGCGGGACCGCGTGGGCGCCGAGGAACGTCGGCACCAATTCCAGTGGGCCGCTATCGTCCAGCTGCAGGACAGCCTCGAGCATGCGCAGTTCGGTCGCCGTCTCCAGGCCGTAGCCGCTCTTGGCCTCGGCGGTGGTGGTCCCGTGGGCCAGCATCGCCTTCAGGCGCGGCTGCGCCTGTGCGATCAGCATGCCCACGTCCGCCTGGCGCGTCTGGCGCACCGTGGAGAGGATCCCGCCTCCGCCGGCCAGGATCTCCAGGTAGGTCTTTCCCGCCAGGCGCATCTCGAATTCGGCCGCCCGGTCGCCGGCCCAGACTACGTGCGTGTGTGGATCGACAAAGCCCGGCATGACCACGCCGCCGGCGGCGTCGAGCAACTCCGCTTGTGGGTAGCGCCGGCGCAGTTCGGACGTGGGACCGGTGGCCAGGATGCGCTCACCCTCCCAGGCGACCGCACCGTCGGGGATGATGCCCAGCGCTCCCAAGGCGCGGCCGCGTTGCGGCCCGCCGGCCAGGGTCAGGACCTGAGAGGCGGAGTGTAGGAGGGTCATCGTGTCGCCAACTTCCGAGGTTGGCAGGATTCTCACGCGCTTGGACACGTCAGTCCTCCAGGGTGATTCGGGCCAGTGAAGTGTCGGTTCGAGCGTCGTATTGGGCCATCATCTCCCGGTAGGGACGGGAACCGCCGACCAAGTTGAGAACGAGTTCCGGCGACGGGAGCGTGCCGCCGCGCAATCCGACATACTCAAGGTAACTCGTGTACGGCCATGATCCGAGGCTTGATTCCAGCCCCGCGCGCAGTGGATTCACGTGAAGATATGCGGTCAGATGCGCCAGCTGATCGTCTGCGCCGACACGCACGGCCTTGAACTGTCCTTGGAATACGGGTCCGACGCGCCCGTATTTCAGATTGATGTACTTTGTATGCGAAACGGAGAGATCTCGCATCTGCCATGACAGACAGTCGTGGGAAGGGATCACGACCAAGTGGAAGTGATTAGGCATCAGACAGTAGGCCAATATCGCAGTCCCGCCGAGTGGCGCTTTCGCGCCGATACGGCGACTTCGTCTTCCGATCAGGAAGTGATGCAGTCGGAGAAGGAAGGACGAATAGTCCTCCGCTTCAAGGAATATCTTGCATCGATTGACGCCCCTGTTGAAGACATGGTAGCACTCCCCAGCGACGAGAGCCGGCGTGCGTCGAGGCATTGATGTCCCCCATCCAACCTCGGAGGTTGGTTCCGCCAACCTCCGAGGTTGGATTCTACTCTCGCACGAACCTGACCAACAAGACCAGCGCCATGAGGTTAAGTAAGGCGGCCGAGACTCCGTTGGCGAGGATGCCGCCTGAGAACAGCAGCGGGCCGAGGGAGGCGCCTGCCGCCCGACCCAGCGCGTGGGCCGACAGGTTGCCGGCCATCACGGTCGCGCGGGCACCCGGGACCAGCTCGGTCATCAGGGAGATCCCTGTGACCAGGGTGAATTCGAAGCACACGTAGAACAGGAACAGCCCGACCAGCGAGAACGACAGGGTGCGCCCGAGGAGCGGAAGAGCCAGGGAGCTGGCCGCGCTCAGAACCATGCCCAGCGCCACCGCCGAGCGCTTGCCGAGTCGGTCGGCGAGCCCGGCCACGAGCCCTTCACCGGCCAGCTCCGACAGCCCGATGACGGCCGAGGCGGCCCCCAGGGCGGCGACCTGCAGGCCGAAGGAGCCTTCCATCCAAACGCCGTAGACGATGTTCACCAGCTCGTTGGCGGCGCTGATCAGGAGGCTGACCGCCAGCCCCGCCATGGCGGGGCGGTGGATCAGGACCGCACGCAGCCCTTGCCACAGCGAGCGCTGCGCGCGTATCCCGGCTGTGTCGTTCGGCAGCAAGCGCCACAAGACCAACGCGGCGGCCAACGCCAACCCGGCCAGCCACGCGAAGGGGGCATCCCAGCCGGCGCGGGAGATCAACCAGCCGCAGGCCGGCACCCCGATCAGGAAGGCGCCTGACCAACCGACCTCGGTCACGGCGATGACGCGCCCGCGGCGGCCGTATTCGACCCGGTCGCCCAGATAGGCTTGCATCGACATGTCGAACAGGATTTTGCCCGCGGCCGAGATCAGCAATGCGGCGAGGAAGCCTGCATAGGTCGGCCAGGCGGCCACGATCGCCATCCCGGACGCATACAAACACAGGGCCGTCAGCATCGCCGTGCGGCGGCTGCGCGTGTCGGCGACCGTCCCGAACAGGGGCGCCAGCAGCCCCAGGCCCGAGCGGGCTGTCACCGCCAGCGCCACCGACTCCACCTGCACGCCCAGACCGCGGGCGATCGTCGGCAGGAACGGGTAGACCATCCGGAAGCCGGTGTTGATCACCGTGCGGACGACGGGAAACGTGGCGACCTGCAGGCGGAGACGGTCGGAAGGGGAGGCAGGCATGGGAAACGTCAGGCGCGCTTGCGCATCAGCCAGCGGCTGAGCATCCAGCGCGCCAACAGCCAACAGGCGAGCAGGCTTGTCACCAGCAGGGCCAGGAAGAAGCTGCGGATCGCCAGCGATCCGGAGGCGGCGATCGGGGAAGGCGGGTGCATCACCTGCTCGGCTGTCCCGACCGACCAGAACACGACTGCGGCGAAGGGGGCATTGATCGCGCTGCCCCAGGCCGGGCGCCCGAGCGCCAGAATCGCCAGCTGCAGGAGCACCGCCGCGACGGCCAGATTGACGCCGATGCGCCAGCGCGGCTCCTCCAAGAACAATCCGTTCCAGGTCGCCTGCATGGTCCACAGGCTGAGCGGCAAGTAGGTTACCCAGAAGAAGGTGCCCGCCTGGCCCAGAGCGACCGACCAGTCGTGCAGCCGCGGCCGCCTGGCGAGCAGCCCGGTCAGGCCGGCCAGCCCGGCCGCGGCGAAGCCGGCCAGCGCGGTCCAAACCCATGCCCCATGCAGGTAGACCAGGCGCACGCTTGCGCCCAGGCTGGCCTCGCGCGGCCCGAACAGACTGACCAGCCCAATGAGGGCGACGAGGACGACAAAGGCCAAGAGGGGAGAGATGCGCTTCATCCCGCTGATTCTAACGGACGCAGGCGGAGATCGGAAGTCGCCGGATCCAGCGCTGGGGCTCAGGAGCCGGGGAGGCTGGCGCCCTTGGCCGGGCTCCGAGCCGTGCGCCGGCGGTTTCTCCACCAGCTCGCCGCGCGGTCGGCAAGTGGGAGGAGCGCGGCCGCGATCCAGAGCAGGTTCAGGAGCGCCTGGGCTGCCCGCAGGGACTGTGGCCAGGTCCTGCGGCAGACGGCAGCCTCATCGAGGCACGGTCCGTAGAAGCGGCCCGTGTCGAGCCAGGCCAGCGGCAGCCCGCGCGTTTCATCCCAGGAGACAAACGAGGTCGGCCGCTCGCTGCGGATGACGAGCGCCGAGAGCGCCAGCAGAAGGAGTGCCGCTGCCAGGCTCGCCCCAACCAGCCGCTTTGGACTTAGGCGGGACTCGGCCGGCGGTTGGATCGCCGCCGCAACTGCCTGGGCAAAACCGATCAGGAAGAGCGAGCCAAGAAGGGAGGCGACGGCCAACGACACGGGCGCGGCCGGGCCGGCGTGAGCGGTCATGGAATTGGCCGAACGCAGGGCCGCGGCAGCCGCGAGGGCCGCCGCGGCCAGGCAGGCAATGGCCTGGAGCGGCGCGAGAGTCCGCGCTGCCCGAGCGCTCCCGCCCTCGAAAGCCCGGTTCACTTGGCGGCCGTGGCGAACAGGAGAAGCACGATCATCAGTCCGACGCCCAGCGCCAGAAGGACGGCCAGCACCAGCATGGCCAGTCTGCCGGCCCGCGAGCGCGCCTCGCTGTCCATCCCCGAGGCCTCCCAGGCTGTCGCTCTGCCTTCGGCGGCCACGCGTTCTCGCAGGCTGCGGATCTGCGCCGGCTCAGCCGTATACAGCTCGGCATAGCCGCAGTTGGCGCACACCCAGGCGGTCAGGGGTAGCTGCTTGGGCAGGCGGAAGAGGCCCGCTACCGTCGTTCCGGGCAAGCTGAGCGAGAGATCGCGCGCGCCGCCCTCGCTCCGGTCAATGACGCGCACCCGCTCGAGCACGTCCGTGGAGTGACACTTCGGACAAGTCCGGGACTCACGCATGTTGCCTGTCTCCTCATCTCACGCGGCGCCGGCCCTCGCGCGGCGGGTGCGGCTTGCGTTACCTTCCAGCGGGCATCAAAAGCCCAGGCTGTTCAAGTAGCCGTTCGTCCCCGCCGGGACCAGCGCGCCGCAACCGCAGTTACCGCGGCCTGCCGCTATCGCCAGGCCGATCACGACCACGGTCATCTTGCCCAGTGCCTTAACCCCGGTCTGGATGTCCTCATTGTCGCGAAGGCGCTGCTCCTCGACGATGCGCGCCTTCACCTCGTTTCTGAGACTGGGCATGCCTTTGCTCTACCAACGATGGGTGGATCGTCTGGCCTCCGGCCCGCGCTGGTCGGGGAGGTGCTGGGCCGAGTGGCACGGACCGTAGGGAGCTTCGGCATGCTCCCGCCAAGGCGCGTCGAAGGCAATGGGAGATGCTCCTGCCTTGCCACGCGCTCATTCTGGCGGGGCCCGCCTACCGGAGCATTGGCATTTTGATCCCGTGTCGATGAGCGGCGGCGATGGCCTCGGGGTATCCGGCGTCGGCATGCCGGACGATGCCCATGCCCGGATCCGTCGTCAGCACGCGCTCCAGGCGGCGGGCGGCCGCCGCGCTCCCGTCGGCCACGATCACCTGCCCGGCGTGCTGGCTGAAGCCGATGCCGACGCCGCCGCCGTGGTGG
>Ga0105094_10000968_pt1 | contig 14752 bp, 13 predicted proteins | sample PPLLak1March2015_2_FD_87023 | JGI IMG/M metagenome (GOLD analysis project Ga0105094, IMG submission 87023) | Freshwater sediment microbial communities from Prairie Pothole Lake near Jamestown, North Dakota, USA - PPLs Lake P8 Core (3) Depth... | ecosystem: Environmental > Aquatic > Freshwater >...
CACGATCAGATAGCGCTTTTCGGCCTTTTTGCGAAGGTCAAGGCATTCCCGACGGAGGGTGTTCTGGTTGAGGGCGTTCCGTATGCTCAGCAGAACCCGGTCCCGGTGGAGGGGCTTTTCCAGGAATTCGAAAGCGCCGAGCTTGGTCGCTTCAACGGCCGTCTGGATAGTCCCCTGCCCGGAGATCATGATAACCTCGGGCCCGTAGGGACGCTTTTTGAGCTCGGCCAGGATTTCCAGTCCATCCCGGCCCGGGAGCTTTATATCCAGGAGCACGAGGTCGAGGTCGATGATCTCCTCTATGAGAGAGAGCGCCTCCTCGCCGTCGCCGGCTTCAAGGAACTGATATCCCTCGTATTCCAGGATCATTTTGAGGGATTTCCGGATGTTTTCTTCGTCATCGACGACCAGGATCTTAGCTTTGCGCAGGTTTTTCATGACCGCCTCTTGAGGAACATTCTAACACAGCGGCTGCGGCGCGCCAACCCGAAGAAACGATCATGTAAAGGGATTTTACATCAGGCGATCGGGCTAAGTCCTTTGTGGCTCCCGGCGATCTCCCTGGAAAGCAAAAGTGTGCAAGAGCGAGGCTTTTGGTATAGAATTTGCTCTTAACGGAGAGCGGCTGACCCCCGTGAAAAGCATGGTTCAAGGCCTCGACCCCGAATCGCTTTATAAGGGCTGTTTCCATTTCGCCATTGTCCTGCTGACTCTTGGCCTGCTTTCTCACGGCCTTGCCGGGTCGGAAGAGGCGGCCAAGTCCTTTGTCCTTGACAGCGGGCTGAAGGTTTTTTTGCTGGAGAAACACAACGTCCCCCTGGTCAATGTGGTGGCAGCTGTGGGATTGGGCAGCAAGAACGAAACCGCGGAGAACAGCGGGATCGTCCATGTCCTTGAGCACTACATCCTTTTCCGGGGAACGCTAGCCCGCTCTGGGAGCGAGATCAGCCGCGATATCAGGCGGCATGGCGCCTATTTCAACGCCCACACGGGTCAAGACCTCGCTTACTTCGAGATCTCCGTTCCTGCCTCATCTTCCGACTTTGCCTTGAGCAATCAGAAGGAGATCCTCTTCGATCTCAAGATCGCCCAAGACGAGTTGGATGCGGAAAAAGAGGTCATTTTAGAGGAGTTCCGCCAACTCGAGGACGACCCTTTTAAGTACGCCACGAGTCTGGTCTATCAGAACCTTTTCCGGGGGCATCCCTATTCAAACCCCCTGATAGGAAACCCGGAAGTCATCAAAAATCTCAGGGCGGAGGAGTTAGCCGCTCTCTACAGGCAATATTTCGTGCCTGCGAACTGCTCTCTTGCCGTAGTAGGCGATTTCAACCTTAAGGAGATGGAGGATAAGGTGAGGGGGGTCTTCGGCGACGTCAAAGGAGAGCCCTCGCCGCCGTTCGAATTGGGGCCGGTCAAGCCCCCCGAAAAGGCGGTGGACCTTGAGGTGGAGATGGACGTCAAGAAGGCCTATCTTGTGATCGCTGCGCAGGCCCCCGACTACAACTCCCCGGAGCAATACCCCATGGACGTCCTGACAGAGGTCCTCGGCCGCGGCGTCAATCCGCTCTTATACGCTGGCCTCAACCAGGGTCCAAGAAGGCTGGTCGAGACGATCATGATGGCCTATCAATCCCACAAGCATGCGGGCGCTGTCCTTATCTATCTCACGCTGGACCCGAAAAACCTGAGTATGGTCAAGCGAGAGGCCGTCAACTTCCTGAGAAGGACGAGGGAAGGCTATTTCTCGCCCCAAGACATCCCTGGCGCCCAGCAGATGTTCGCCTTTGACCACTTGGGGAGTGCCAAGAACCAGATCCGGTACAGTGTCTATCAATCCCAGGAAAGAGGACTTTCCGTCGCTGTCTCGGTTGCCCAATTTATGATGTTGGGAGCTGGTCAGGCCGAGGGCAACAGCTTTCTGGAGAATATCGACAGGGTGGAATCCGGGGATTTGAGGAAGATCGCGGGCAGGTACTTAGGCCGGGCGGACTATGTCATCGTCTCGATCATTCCCAAGAAGGCGAAATAGGGCATGACCAGGAAAAGGGATTGGGCAGCATCCTTTCTGGGGGCGCTTTTGTTGCTGGTCGCGGTCGGGGGCCGGGGGTTGGCGGCCCAAAAAAAGGTCCTGGAAAATGGTCTGGCGGTCGTCTTGGAAAGAGACGGGTCCTCGGCCAATACGATTCTCCAGATCCTGATCAAGGGGGGGATGCGGGCCGAACCTCCGGCCAAGCGGGGCTTGGCCTTTCTGACCACAAGACTGGCGGTTGAGATCCCGGATTCAAGAAAAGCCCAGGAACTGATCAGCCTGGCCACGCGGTTCTCCGTCACTGCTCAGGGCGACAGTTCGCTCATCAATGTCGAGTGTCTTTCGGCCAACCTCGAGCCGTCGATCAAGGTCCTTTCCAAGATATTCCTGGACCCCCTCTTTTCAGGCCTCAGGATCGATGCCGTCAAGACGCATATGGAACATCAGGGAAAGGTCGAGGAGGATGATTCTATCCGGCTCGGGCGTCTGGCAAGTCTCCGGGCCTTTTTCTCCGGGACTGGATATGGGGGCTCGGCCTATGGTGATAAAGCCTCGCTCGAAGCCATCAAGAACAAGGATGTTTCCGAATTTTATAAGAGCTACTTTATCGGGCCGAACATCATCATGGCCTTCGTCTCCGACCTTCCGGACGAGACGATCCTGGACATCGTCGCTCGGAACTTTGGACGTCTTTCCGCCGGTGACCCGATCGTCTGGAGCCCGGTTACAGCCTCTGAGCCCGCGGAAAGAACGGTCAGCCTCGAGAAGGACACCAGACAGGCCTTTGTCAGTCTGGCCTTTCGGCTGCCCGGGATCTCCCGCCGGAATTTTGCCCTCGCCTCTCTCCTTGAGAGTCTCCTCGGCAAAGGCCAGGGATCGCGGCTCTGGCCGCTGCGCGCCGAGAGCAAACTGGCCTACAATGTGAATTGCCGCATAACCCAGATGCAGGAGGGCGGGCTGCTTGAAGCCTACCTTGAGACCGACGCGGCCAAGAAGGAGTCTGCCCGCGAGGCCCTGCGTTCGGCGCTCGACGAACTCTTCCGCAACGGGACGACCGAGGAGGAACTCTTGGATGCCAAAAACGTCGCCAAGGCGGGTCTTATGCGCGACAATGAAACAAAAGCCGCGAGGGCCGGGATGCTGGCTTTTTTTGAGGCCGCCGGCCTGGGTTTGGAATTCTTCGGCGACCTGTTTTTGGAGATCGATGCGCTCACCCTGGATGAAGTGAATACTGCCATCAAAGAAACCCTGGCGCCAGAAAAGGCGCTGGAGGTGATCATCGGGCCAAAGCCCGGGGGATGATGAGAGAGCCCGGGCTATTCCTGGCCCTTCATGGCCAGTTCTTTTAGCTCCAGGCCAGCGTATTCCACGGTCAGCAGGATCTGGTCATCGGCGCCGCTCAAGCTGGCCGTGATCTCGGTCTGAGGCGTCAGCCAGCGCGAGCTCAGCTCCAGGTGGCCCAGACTCACTGCCTCTCCCCAAGAGGAGAAATCGTCCTTGTAAGAAGTGTCATTCCATTTCATGGCTTCTTCGAGGGGCCGGCCGAACTTTTGGACAAGGGCGCCCTTGACCCTCTGGTAATCCTGGAGGTAAGCGTTCTTGTCGAGATAGTCGCCCTCAAAGGAGAACCGGGTCCGGCTCAGCTTGTTGGCCGAGAAGAAATAGTCGATGGCGCAGTCCAGGTTGATGACCTGCTGCTGGTATCTCATGATTTCCTGGCCCCTCACCCTTCTTTGGTCGGCCGGGCTTCCCTCCAACTCCACGACCTGCTTCTTGCTCCACCCCCAGTGCATCTCCTCGAAAGTCCGGGGCGCATAGCTGACCCGGAGGTCGTCGCTTTCCTTCATGATGGTGATGGACTTGAGGGGATCAAAAAGCAACTCGACCTCCGAGTCGAGGACATAGCCCGACTTGGTCGACCCGGTCTTCTCTGATTTGAAGCAGATGTAATACCAGCTTCTCTTCGTCTTTCCCGAATAGAGAAGAGAAAGGACCTGACCTCTCTCCACGGTATCGACCACTGTACCGGAGCTGTCGGGCTGGAGATAGACATGGGCATAGTCAGAGCTGACCCGGAGCTTCTTCTCGAACGCGCCCAAGTTCCCCGGCTGGACGACCAGAAGGATGAGGAAGAGGAGGAATGCCCACCGCCTGATCCCTTTTGCCCGGTTTCTCATGGTCGGATCCTTTGTCCTCCGGAATTCGCGGGGTCCGGGGGGGAAGACAAGGCTCTCTCCCGGAAACCAAGGATAGAATGGACCCGCTCCGATAGAGGGGCAATCCCCGCAAGGGGTGATTCGGGATGGGATATCGCCTCACCCCGAGCGGGTAATCATCTCAGGAGCCTCAGGCGCCCGAGAGAGTGGCAAGTCTGTTCAAGTCCTCCCAGTCTTTGTCCACGTCCTTCTGGATCGCTTCGAGCATCCAGGCATTCTTTTCTTGGAACAGGTGCCGGAACCGGCCCTGCAACTTGAGCCATTCGAGGACGGGCTTTTTCTCTTTGGGCTTGTAACTGATCTTGTATTTCCCGTTCTCGACCTCGTAGAGCGGCCAGGCGCAGGTATCGGCAGCCAGTTGAGCGAGCTTGATTCCCTTGGATTCTTCGTATTTCCACTCGGTCGGGCAAAGGCAAAGGACGTTCAGGAAAGCCGGGCCCTCGACTTCAAAGGCCTTCTTGGCCTTGTTGTAAAGGTCCTGCCAGCGGTGGGGACTGGCCTGGGCAACATATGGGATATTGTGCGCGGCAAGGATCCTGGTCAGGTCCTTCCTTTTCTGGACCTTGCCTGGGCTCGTGGCGCCGGCCGGAGCAGTCGTCGCGGAAGCGCCCATCGGTGTCGCCGAGGAGCGTTGTCCCCCGGTGTTGGCATAGGCGTTGTTGTCGTAACAGACATAGACGATGTTATGGCCGCGTTCCATCGCGCCGGAAAGGGACTGGAGGCCGATGTCGTAGGTGCCGCCGTCTCCGCCCGTGGCCAGGAACTTGATCTTCTTATCGGCCGGGATCTTTCCCTTGTTTTTCAGGGACTTGTACATCGCTTCGACACCGGCAGCTGTGGCCGCGGCGTTCTCGAAGGCGCTGTGCACCCACATGCAGTTCCAGGACGTCCGGGGAAAGATGGTCGTACAAACCTCCAGGCAGCCGGTGGCATTGGCCACGATGATCGGGTCTTCGGTCGCCCTGAGAACGATCTTGAAGATAAGGGGGATCCCGCAGCCCAGACACATGCCGTGCCCGGCCACGAGCCTATCTTCCATCTGAGCCAAATCCTTGAGTTTTACTGCCATTTTCGCTTCTCCTTGGCGAGGCTGCCGCCTACTCTCTCAGGTTGAGGTAGCCGAGCATCTCGTCTACCTTGCCGGTGTCGGCGATCCGCTCAAGCTTTTCGCTGACTTCCTTGAAGTGCTCGACCTTGATGTCACGGCCGCCCAGCCCGTACACGTAGTTGACCATCTTGGGGCGCTTTTCGTAGTCGTAAAGGGCCGAGCGAATTTCGGTGAAGAGCGGAGCGCCGAAGGCGCCCGGAGCGGACGAGCGGTCCAGAACCGCGACGGCCGTCATTTTTTTCAGGGCCTCGGCGATTTGTTGGTGGGGGAAAGGCCGAAAGACGCGCGGTTTGAGCAGGCCGATCTTCTTTCCTTCGGCCCGGAGCTCGTCGATAGCGTCTTTGCCCGTTCCTGCGGCCGAGCTCATGACCACGATGCAGAGCTCGGCATCATCGGTCCTGTACTCTTCGAAGAAACCGTAGGTCCGGCCGAAGGTCCGGCCGAATTCCTTCCCGACTTCCTCGATCACCCGGGGAGAGTTCTCGATGCCCTCGATCTGGCTTCTCTTGTGCTCGAAATAATAATCGGTGAAATCGATCGGGCCCACCGAGAACTTCCGGCTGGTGTCCAGCAGCGGATAAGGGGGCTTGAACTCGCCGATGAACTTCTTGACCGCGGCGTCGTCCTCCACCTGGACCGCTTCGGAGGAATGGCTGATGATGAACCCGTCGAGCCCGACAAAGACCGGGGTCAGAACGTCGGAGTGCTCGCCGATCCGGAAGGCCTGGATGAAATTGTCGTAGGCTTCCTGGCAGTTCTCACTGTAGATCTGGATCCAGCCGGAATCCCGGGCGCCCATGGTGTCGCTGTGGTCGCCGTGGATGTTGATCGGAGCGCTCAGCGCGCGGTTGGCGATGGCGGCGACGATGGGGAGCCTCAACCCAGCGGCGATGTAGAGCATTTCCCACATCAGCGCCAGGCCTTGGGAACAGGTCGCCGTCATAACGCGACCGCCGGCCGAAGCCGCCCCGATGCAGATGCTCATGGCGCTGTGCTCGCTCTCAGGACAGACGAACTCTCCGGTTATCAGGCCGTCAGCCCGAAAGGACGCAATGGTCTCGACTATGGCGGTCGACGGGGTGATCGGGTAGGCGGCGATGACGTCGGGGTCGATCTGCCGGGCCGCCTCGGCGATGGTCTGGTTGCCGTTGAGGATCTTCGTCGTCTTCATTTTTTCCTCCCTTCGGCCAGCTGGATCTCTTCTTTCACCATGACGATGGCTTTCTCTTTGGTCGGGCACTCCTCGGCGCAGAGGCCGCAGCCCGTGCAGTACTCGTACTTGAAGCCCGTGACCTTCCCCTCTTCGACCCGGACGGCGAAATGGGGACAGTAGAGCCAGCAGAAGAAGCACTGGATGCAGTTCTTCTCGATGAACTCGGGCCTCCGGCCGGAGCGCCAGGTCCCGGTGAGGTTAGAGACAGAGTTCCCCGCATGGATGTTAACCGTACCTATCGGGAGCTCTTTCCAGGTTTCTTTTTTCATCCTTCTTTGACCTCCTTGAAGGCTCTGTTGATGGTCCTCAGGTTCATCTCGACCACCTCGGCCCGCAGTTTTTTGGCCAGGGAGATCTTGATGTTCTCCCGGAATTTGTCCAGGTCCATCAGGTTGAGGATCTTGATCAAGGCGGCGACCATGGGGACGTTGGGGATGGCCCGTCCGAGCTCGTCCCGGGCGATGCTGTAGGCATCGAGGGCGTAGATCTTCCTTTTTCCCAGGTTCAGGCGTTCGCGGACCAGGGCCACGTCGAAGGTCGTGTTCATCAGAAAAATGGTGTCCTCCTTGGCCCCTTCGCTGATGTCCACCAGCCCGAGGAGGCTCGGGTCGGTGACCACTACGATGTCGGGATAATAAACCTGACTATGACTGCGGATCGGCCTTTGACTGATACGGTTGAATGCCAGGATTGGTGCCCCTCTCTTCTCTGCGCCGAACTCGGGGAAGGCCTGAACATGTTTCCCCTTTTCCGAGGAGAGGACATCCGCCAGCGTCACGGCCGCCGTGACGACGCCTTGGCCGGCGCGTCCGTGCCAGCGAATCTCAAGTGTCTCTTTCATTGAACCTCCTCTCTGTTCATGAGTTCACTCGATATTGTTCCAACTCACGGCTTCAGCATAGCAAGATGATAGCCGAACCAATGCCGGAGCTCATTCCTTGAGCTCAGTGCGGCCCTCCAGGGCCTTCTTGATGGTGACCTGGTCGGCAAAATCGATGTCCGAGCCGACCGGAAGCCCCATCGCCAGCCGGGTGAGCTTGACCTGGCAGCCCTTCAGGACCTTGGCCAGGTAGAGGGCGGTCGCCTCCCCTTCAGTGGTCGGGTTGGTGGCGATGATGATCTCCCGGAATTCGCCTTCCTCCACCCGCCGGATGAGCTTGTCCAGCCGGAGCTCGTCCGGGCCCACCCCGCGGAGAGGCGCCAGCGTTCCGAGCAGGACATGATAGCGACCGTGATAGATGCCCGTTTTCTCGATGGAAGAGATATTGTACGGCTCCTCGACGATGCAAAGGGTTTCGGCCGAACGCTCCCCGTCCGCGCACATCGCGCAGGGGTCGACATGGGTGATGTTGTTGCAGATCGAACAGTGGAAAACCCTCTTCTTGACCTCGCGAACGGCCTCTGCCAGCCGCTCAGCTTCTTCCTGGGGAAGGCTCAGAATGTAGAAGGCGATTCGCTGGGCGGTCTTCGAGCCGATGCCGGGGATGTGCTTCAATTCCTCGATGAGCTGGTGAAGGGGCTGGGCGTAGTCAGACATCAGAACAATCCGGGGATCTTGAGCCCTCCGCCAAGGGCGCCGAGCTTTTGGGAGAGGTGCTCATCCACTTTGGCCGCCGCATCGTTAAAAGCGGCGACGATGAGGTCCTGGAGCATCTCGACGTCATCACGGTTGATGACTTCGGGGTCGAGCCGGACCGAGACCAGGTTCTTCTGGCCGTCCAAGGTGACGCTGACCATCCCTCCGCCGCTTGTTCCCTCGAGGCGGAGTTCGGCCAGTTCCTTCTGGAGGTTATCCTGCATCTCCTTGGCCTGTTTGAGCATTTTTTGGAGGTTGCCAAGGTCTTTCATCCTACTCTCTCTCCTTTGCCCCCTTGAGCGCTTCAACCGACAGGATGGTCGCTTTGAACGTGTCCATGAATGTCTGGACAGACGGATCCTTGAGGGCGATGTCCGTCTCCTTTTCGCGCCTGGCTTCCCGAGGTCCGGATGCCTCCCCCAGCTTGACTTTGATCTTCTGTCCGAAGACTTCGGAGGCGATCCGCTCGACAATCCGGATGTCCCGATGAACGGCCTCCCGGTAATAATCGTCACCGCCGGGAAAGGATATCTCCAAGATCACCGGGTGGTCAATAGTGAACCTCTTATCAGGGGAAAACTTGATGTCCAGCGGTTCGTCCTTGATCCGGAAAGAAGCCTGCCTGGAAAGGATAGCCGCCAGAGAGCTCTTTTCTTTCTGTAGTTCGGCCAAAAGCCGCTGGAAATTGTCTTTCCCATCCGCCGTTCGAGTCCCGGACGGCGGCTTGACCGGCTCCGGGCTGGGAATCGCCTGCATTTTTCTTTCCGGGATTTGAGAGACGGCCGGTGACCGCGGCCTCTCCCCGCCTGCAGGCGGGGAAAAGCCTCCGCCACCTGATCTCTTGAACTCCTCCAGCAACTCCTTAAGCGGAACGATCCTCTGGAAATGGCAGAGTTTGACCAAGAGAGTCTCCAGGAAGATCTGCGGGTGGGAGGTAAAGCGGAGGCCTTGCTCGGCCTGCTGGAACGCCTGCAGGTAGCGGAGGAGCTCCTCGAGCGAGGCTTTGTCGGCTTCCCGCCTGAGTTGCTGGAGTTCTTCAGGGTTCAGCGGAAGAAGGTCTTCGGGCTCCTTGACCGATTTGACCAACATCAAGTCCCGGAAGTGGCTGATCAGCTCTTTGAAGAAGGTCCGCAGGTCGTACCCCTTCTCCATGACCTTTTCCACGAGAGAAAACACGCCCGCCGGCGCCTGGGCAAAGATCATCGAAGAGCACTCGAAAAGGAGCTCCCTGCTGATGGACCCGAGTATGACTTTCAGGTCGTCGTCCTGGACGACTTCTCCCGAGAAGGCCACGGCCTGGTCGAGGAGGGACTGGGCGTCCCTTAGGCTTCCTTCGGCCGCCTGGGCGATCAGGGACAGCCCGCCGGGGGAGATCGTGATTTTCTCTTTCTGGGCGATGCCCAGAAGGTGGTTGATGGTCTCTTTCTGGGATATCTTCTTGAACTCGAAGTGCTGGCAACGGGACTTGATCGTCTCAGGGACTTTCTGGAACTCCGTCGTGGCGAAAATGAAAACAGTCCGCTCGGGAGGCTCTTCCAGGGTCTTGAGCAGGGCGTTGAAGGCATGGGAGGAGAGCATGTGGACTTCGTCGATATAGATGATCTTATAGCGGCTATGGATGGGCCTGTACTTGGCCGTATCCCTGATCGGCCCTATGTCCTCAACCGATCGGCTGGATGCGCCGTCGATCTCAAGCACGTCGACGGAACGGTCTTCGTTGATCTCCGTACAGAAATCGCACTTGTTGCACGGGGTCGGAGTCGGGCCGTGCTGGCAGTTGAGGGCCTTGGCCAGGATCCGGGCGACCGTAGTTTTGCCGGTCCCCCGCATCCCCGCAAAAATGTAGGCCTGGCCGATTCGGTTGGCCTTGATGGCATTCTGAAGGGTTTGGACCACGGGCCTCTGGCCGACAACCTCCTCGAAGGTTTTAGGCCTGTACTTGCGCGCCAGGATAACGTATGACATCGACTCTGAGGATGATTCGCAGAGTGGCTCTGGAGATCCTTTAAAGTAAGGCACATTCTAGCACAATCAGCAGCTATTTCAAAGGCGTTTTGCGAAGGGGAAAGGAAACCTGTTGAGAGGTTTGCCCTTTTGCACTTATAATCAAGCCTGGGACCCACGGAAATGACGGGCCTGCGACAGCGGCAAAGCCTCCTCGAGATCCACCTGGCGGCGGTTCTGTTCGGGCTGGCCGGGCTCTTTGGGAAGTGGATCGACCTCTCCCCCTTTTTGATCGTCCTGGGACGCGTCTTCTTCGCGAGCCTTGCCCTCGGTATCCTCATCCGGGTAACGAGCCAGAGCCTTCGGGCGCTCCTCAGCGGGCATGCCGGGCTGCTCGTCCTTCTGGGCGCTATCCTGGCAGGACATTGGACGGCCTTTTTCCGCTCGATCCAGGTGTCCTCGGTGGCGGTCGGGCTGCTCTCCTGTTACTCTTTCCCTGCCTTCACCGTCCTCCTGGAACCGCTCTTTTCCGGAGAAAAGCTGGATAGGCGAAACCTCTTCCTGGCCGCGATCTGCCTTGTCGGAGTGTTTCTGATCGTCCCCCACCTCGACCTTGAGAACAGGATTTATCAGGGAGTTCTGTGGGGTCTTATTGCCGGGCTGACCTTTGCCATTCTGACCATTTTGAATCGTCGCTTGGCCCAGGAGCATTCAAGCTTGGGGATCGCCTTTCTGGAGGATCTTTTTGCCACTCTTTTCCTTTTGCCTTGCCTGATCGCCATCCCTCTTCGGTTGTCGTCCAAGGACTGGGCCCTCCTGGCCGTCTTGGGCCTTGCCTGTACGGCTGTATCACACACACTCTTTATCCGGGGGATGCGGCACGTCCGGGCCCAGACCGCGAGTATCATCAGCAGCCTCGAGCCCGTCTATGGGATTTTGCTGGCGCTTGTCTTCTTGGGAGAGGTTCCCTCCCTCAGGACACTCGTCGGAGGGGCGGTCATCCTGACAGCTGTTGTTTTGGTGACTTTGAAAGAAGCAATTCGCCCGTCCTCCTGACGCGAGCCGGCCGGATCAGTCAGCCTACTCTTTTTTCTTAATCCTGCTCTTGACGACCTTTTCTTCTTCCTTGTGGCGTGCGTCGATCTTGGCCTTCTCTTCGACGTGCTCTTTCTTCATTTCGGAGGACTTGACCTCAGCCTCTTTTCTGATCTTTTCCTTCTCCGCAGGACTCCCGGCCAATTTCTCTTCGTCCTCGGCCTTCCTTCTCAGCTCGACTTCATCCTTTTCCTGGCTCTGCTCGAGCAGCCGGATCTCCTTGTCCTGGTCATCCCCGAGCCTCTTTTCGATCTCCACGGGTGACCCCTTTCTCTCCAATTCGTCCGCCTGGATCTCAGGGATCTTCTTCGCGGCTTCTTCTCTCTCCATAGAGGCCTTGGGCTTGGCCGCCTCATTCTTCTTTACAGCCGGCCGGAAGATGCTTACGGCCTCCCCGCTGACCCGGCTCGGGCCGGGTCGATGGCCCTCTTCGAGCTCATAGCGGGAAACTTCGCTCCGGGTAAGGCGGCTGACCTGCTCGACGTCGACCCCACGGTTGAGCAATTGGCGATTGCGGACGGTCAGGTTGGCCTTGTGGACGCTCAGGCGAACGATCGCCCGGTTTCTCTCGTAGGGAAGGACGTAGCGGTCGAGATAATCATACTGGAAAAAGCGGCCTTCGATGAATACCCAGTAGAAGTCAGGGAAGTCATAGGGAAGTGAGCCGATCCCGACACCGGGTACGAACTCCACATCCGGTGACAGCGGGCACCACCCGATATAAAGGTTGCTCCAGCGCCAACTGACCCAGGCAGGCGCCCAGATATTTCCGGGGACCCAGAACCAGCCCAGCTGTCTGTCCCAACCCCAGCGGCCGTAATGGAAAGGAACCCAGCCCCATTCATGGTAAGAGACCCAAGTCCAGCCGTAGTTTGTCCAGACCCAGCGGCCGTAGGTATAGGGACGCCAATTGTGCCTGACGTTCCGGGGTAACCAGACATAGCCATAAGGAGAAAAGTGGACCCAGACCCCGTACGGGGAAAGATATTCATAAAAATCGCTATAGTCCATCTCCGCAGGATAATCCTCATAATCCCTTTCGTAGGTCGTGTCCTCACGGGGAGCCCGAGGCGGAGGGTTGCCCTCCTCTCCCTCATAAGGGACATAGATGACGCAGCTCGAAAGGAAAAGGAAAACCACAAGCATGGCCAGCAGGTTCTTCTTCATGGCTTTTCTCCTCGGCAAATTATCCTGCAAACATCGTGCCATTAACATTTTTCTTGTCATCCCTGTTAAAACAGGGCAACTTCTCTAATTTTGTCCCCCAAAAGGGACACCTGCCATCCAAGAGTTTCCTTTCCCTTCCCGAGGGCCCGGGCCCTAAGAAAGACCGAGGCTTACTTCAACCGTTTGAAAACCCGCTTGATCCGGCGATAGGCCCAGTTGAGGTCTTTTTGCTTGATGATGAGCGGCGGAGCGAACCGGATGACGTTATCGTGCGTTTCCTTGCAGAGAAGCCCTTCTTTCTTGAGTTCTTCGCAAAATCGCCGGGCGCCCCCTGCCTCGAGCTTGAGCTCGATCCCGATGAGGAGCCCCTTTCCCCTGACTTCCTTGATGTGCCGGCTCTTGATCGTCTTCAGTTTAGCCAGGAAATAGTTCCCCTGCTCGGTGGCGTTTTCCATCAGTTTCTCATCCAGGATCACCCGAATGGATTCCCTGGCGACGGCGCAGGCCAGCGGGTTGCCGCCGAACGTGGACCCGTGCTCCCCCGGCTTGAACACGCCCAGAACATCCCGCATCGCCAAGGTGGCCGAAATGGGATAACAGCCGCCGCCCAAAGACTTGCCGATCACTGCGATATCGGCCTTGACGCCTTCATGGTCGCAGGCGAAAACTTTTCCCGTGCGGCCCAGCCCTGTCTGGATCTCGTCCGCGATGAACAAGACATTATTGGCGGCGCAGATCTCTTTGGCCGCCCTGAGATAGCCGTCGGGCGGGATGAGGATCCCCGCCTCTGCCTGGATCGGCTCGACGAGGAAGGCCGCCGTGTTGGGTGTAATGGCCTGCCTCAAGGCCTCGACGTCCCCAAAGGGGATGATCACGAACCCGGGTGTAAACGGACCGAAATCGTTGCGGTAGAGGGATTCCGTGGAGAAGCTGATGATCGTTACGGTCCGGCCGTGGAAATTATTGGCGCAGGCGATGATCTCCGCCTTGTCCTGGGGAACTCCCTTTTTTTGATAGGCCCACTTGCGGGCGGTTTTAACCGCCGTTTCGACCGCCTCGGCGCCTGAGTTCATGGCCAGGACCATCTCGTATCCGGTCAATTCGCAAAGCTCCTTCCCCAAGAGGGGCCACTGATCATTCCTGAAGGCCCGTCCAGTTAAAGTCAGGCGTTTTGCCTGCTGCTGGACGATCTTGACGATCCGGGGATGGCAATGGCCGTGGTTAACGGCCGAATAGCCGCTCAGAAAATCAAGGTACTTGTTGCCCTCGACGTCCCAGGCCCAAATTCCCTTTCCCTTGGTCAGGACCGCGTCTAAAGGGTGATAGTTGTGGGCCGTGTAGATGTCTTCGATCCGGATGTAATCTTGGGTTTCCATTCTTTCCTCCTGACAATAAAATCTCGGCTCCTCGCGGAATGAGCGTTCGATCTGGCGGAGAGGGTGGGATTCGAACCCACGGTACGCCTTGCGACGCACACACGCTTTCCAAGCGTGCTCCTTAAGCCACTCGGACACCTCTCCGTGCCGGCGAGATCCGGCGCTCAGCCTAACGCTCGAGAAGCACTCAAATTATCAGAAAAGCCCAAGCAGGTCAATTTCAGGCCAGAAATGACGGGTCCGGTCAGGGAAGCGGGCAGAAGATATGGATGATGTCCTTGAGCAGGGCGGCGGCTGCACCGCGGGGGTCGGACTTGCCGCCAGTCGCCGTGACAGATCCCATGGTATCGGTCGTAAAACTGATCCCCTTATTGGTGCCGACGACTCCGAAGAGCGGATGCGAACGATCGATGGCCCGGGGGGAAACTCCGGCCTTCCAGTGACTGCCGGCACGAGTCAAGTACCCGATGAGTTTGACCGCTTTCCCTTCTTGTTTTGCCTTTGCCGTCAGCTCCGGGGGAATCATCGTGATGCCTTCGACTGCGATATCCCGGAGCTTGAGGCCGAGCCCGAGCACGGAGTTTCCGATGAGCAGGAGCTTCGCGGCCGTGTCCCAGCCTTCGACATCGAGCTTGGGGTCGTGCTCGGCGATCCCTTTTTCCTGGGTCTCTTTGAGGGCCGCCGCGTAACCCGCCCCCTCCCCGATTCGAGTGAGGATGTAGTTCGAGGTGCCATTCAAGATCCCCTCGATCGACAAGACCTCAGCTCCCGCCAGGGAGTATAACGCCATGTCAAGGGTCGGAAGAGCGGCGGCCGTCGCCGCGCTATATTTCAGTGAGACATGATTTCTCCGGGCCAGATTTCGAAGACCCTGGAAATCGACGACAAGTGGGCCCTTATTGGCAGTCACGACATGCCAGCCTGTTTTCAAAGCGGTCCGGATGTCCCCCAGCCCAGGTTCGCCTGTCTGGATGTCAGATGGCGTGCACTCTACAAAGATCCCCGGTCGGCCCGTCTTCAGAGCG
>Ga0105094_10000972_pt1 | contig 14744 bp, 13 predicted proteins | sample PPLLak1March2015_2_FD_87023 | JGI IMG/M metagenome (GOLD analysis project Ga0105094, IMG submission 87023) | Freshwater sediment microbial communities from Prairie Pothole Lake near Jamestown, North Dakota, USA - PPLs Lake P8 Core (3) Depth... | ecosystem: Environmental > Aquatic > Freshwater >...
GACGAACACGGTTTTTTACAGGAAACGGCCAAGTGGAACGAGGAAATAGCCAAGGCCTATGGATCAAAGGAAGGCTTTAACGAGCTCACGGCCGACCACTGGACGGCCATCAATTATTTAAGGAACTACTATCTCCAGAACGGCATCTGCCCGATGATACGGCGGCTGGTCAAAGACACGGGATTCAGCCTGAAAAAGCTCTATGATCTCTTCCCGGAAGGCCCGGCGCAGTCGGCCTGCAAGTGGGCCGGCGTTCCCAAGCCAACGGGCTGCGTCTAAAGTCTTAGCGCCTCGCCCGGTCCGCTTTCTTCGCTACCGGCATATTGCTATGGCCTTCGCCCATGGCATCATCATGCCAGAAAGACCAATCGAGCTTGGCCCGGTGCTCTTTGGTCAGGAGCTGCGGATAGAACTTTTCAGTGTGCTTCTGGCCCTGGTTAATCTCGATGAATATCCAGGGCCGGGTGGTCTTGAGGGGATTCCAGGGGCCGTGGATGAAGTTCGGGGGGAGAAAGACGACGGTGCTCTCGGTAATAATGTGTTTCTCCAGCTCCGGACCCATGCAGAGCTCGACCTCCGCCCCGAGGTCTTCGGGGTGGGCGGGGTCGGTGCCGATATGGATCAAAAGCTCGGCGTCCGAGTGGATATGAGGCGGGTGGCCGATCTTCATATGGGGCTCTTCGTGGGGAAGGACCCAGTGAATGAAGTAGAAGTTAGAGCCGGCGATGGTTTTGCTGTCCATGCGCTGTAAAATAGGGCCCATAACAAAAGGCCACGGCGGCGGGCTATTTTTTAAGAAATATTTATCGTATTTAGCCAAGGTATCGCCTCCTGAGGACATCGCTAACCGGAGACATTATACAACAGGGCGGGAGAGTCATGCCATCCGATTCGTTTTTCGTTTTTTTATTTTCAGTTTTGTAGCTAAAAGGTGAAATTTCATAGCTGTTATTCGTTTCTGACTTTATGTCTAGTTATCTTCGGTTTTCCGATACTCGTTTTTATAGTTATGGCAAATAGATCCCGATTGTCATCGGGATGACCAATACGCTGGTCAGTTTCTAGTATATAGTTTAAGAGGGGAGAAGTGAAGGGGATTTTGTCGTGTTTTAGCCTCACCCCCTACCCTCTCCAAACAGATAAGAGATTCAGTAATCTACCCCCTGTATCCCCCTCCTTTAGTAAAGGAGGGGGAAGTAAAAAAAGAGGGGCTGACGCCCCTCTTAAACGCCCCGTGTTTTTGAAAGGGGGAGAGGATTAAGAGGGGGTGAGGTTAACACCGACGACCAGCTGCAAATTGATAAATAGAATCATTATCCTAACCAACCTTCTTAACATGCGTTATAATATGAGGTAAAGAAAAACTGCTCGTAGTGAGGCGCTGAGATGAAAAAGATCGCGATTGTTGGCCTGGCATTAATCCTGATGCTGCCCCTGATTGCCGCCGGTTGCGCCCCGGGGGTAGAGTCAGTCTCCAATAATCACTCGACCGCCAGGATGCTAGAGATTACACTTGATGAATTTTCCGATCAAGCAAACCGGGTAGAATACTTCCCAATGGCATACCCCGCGATCTTGACCGTCAGGCTCGGATCAAATCCCACCACCGGCTATAGCTGGGCGGTCACCGATATATCAGACCCGGGTGTTGTCGTGAAAGTATCGAATAGTTATGAGGAGCCGACGGCCACCAATATCGCCGGCGCCGGAGGCACGGAGGTATGGGTTTTTAATACCACAGGCAAGGGCTGGTCGACCATCAAGATGAGCTACAGCCAGCCATGGGAAGGCGGGCAAAAGGACCTTTTTACTCTTTCCATAGACGTAAATGTGAAATTGTTCTTGATCTACTCGACCGAACAATAAAAGGGGATGAGCAGTAAAAGCGCGTTGACACATTAACAATTTTCCATTCATAATTGAATCAACACGAATGGAAGATAAAATATTCATCAAAAGGCTGGTGGTAGGGTCACTGTCAGCCAACTGCTTCATCGTTGGCGCGGCGGGCGAAGGGATGGTCATCGACCCCGGCGGCAATGCCGGGGAAATCCAAAGTGCTATCACCGAGTCCGGCTTGAATATCAGCACTATCGTCCTCACCCACGGCCACTCCGACCACATCGCCGCGTTGAGAGATATCCAGGACCGGACCGGGGCGGCGGTGGCCATCCACAGCGAGGACGCCGATTTCCTGGAGACCAGCTCCCAGTTCGGCATCTCGTACCGGACGCCACACCCGCCGGACCGGCTGCTCGGCGAGGGGGACATCATAGAAACCGGCGGACTGGAGTTCAAAGTCATCCATACCCCGGGGCATACGCCGGGCGGCATCTGCCTGCTTACCGGCGACAAGGTCTTCACCGGGGACACGCTTTTCCGCCGGGGCATCGGCACCACGCTGATGCCGGGGAGCAGCCGGAGCCAGCTCATCGAAAGCATCCAGACCAGGCTCATGACGCTCCCGGACGCGACCATCGTTTATCCCGGGCACGGCCGGGAAACGACCATCGGCGCGGAACGGCGGGACAACCCTTACATCACCGGCCGTTACGGCTACGGCTACCGGTAAAGTACCAATACTACCAATACTATCAATACTACAAATACTACAAATAACTAAACCCGGATAAACCGTGTCACAGGACCATAAATTCGTTAAATGTGATTATCTTGTAACAGGCGGGCCGCTTTTTGTGACTCAGGTGTAACCGACCGGAGTTAAAGTAAGACAGGTATTATCGCTAAGACAATTAGCCAGGTGAATAGCGTTCAAAGCTCCGGAAACATGACCGCCCGTCCAATGCGCATGCATCCAGGCCGAAGATCGCGGTCGAAAAGGAGGCCAGACTTGGGAATAAGCGCTACCGGAACCTACCCGGAATATCTCACCACGGGCGTCGTCGCCAGGCACTGTGGCGTCAGCAAGGTAACCGTCCTGCGCTGGATCGAGAAGGGCAACCTGACGTCTTTCCGGCTCCCGGGGGGCCAGAACCGGATACACCGGGACGACTTTTTTGCCTTCGCCACCAGGCACAGCATACCCATCAGGAAAAATATCGCCGGATAATCAACTCTGAAGACGGGCGGGGGAAAAGGGCAATAAAACCCCGCCCGGCCCGCCGAGACCCTGCCGCCGCCAATCCCGCCGCGCCATCCCCACGGACACGCGCCAAGACTGTTGTGATATTCCTGTGAACTCCGGCGGGATTGTTGTGACAAAATCGTGAGGCGATTCCCATATACTGCAAACGTAGCAATCACCGCTAGCGCCAGTTTTCAAGGATGCTCTGTTTTATGACGCTACCAGCGGCGCGACAGCGCAGGACGGGAGGCGAGCTTGCCCAGAGGATACGAGTCGTGGACCCCGGAATGTATCTCCGTCGGGTTTATCGCCAGGCGCTGCGGCGTCAGCAACACCACCGTATTGCGATGGATCAAGACCCGGCGGCTGCCAGCGTTCAAGCTGCCCGGTGGCCATTTCCGCGTCGAGAGGACAGACTTTACCAGGTTCCTGGATAAAAACAAAATGCCGGTACCGAGCGCGAACCCGGAAAAAGGATGGTGACCCGATATGCCAAGAAAAGAAACCAAGAGAGCGACAGGAGGGAACGTGATTAAAAGACTGGTCCGGAAAATCGACCGCAACAGCAAGGGCTTCACCCTGGTAGAACTGCTGATCGTGGTGGCCATACTGGGCGTCCTGGCGGCGGTGGTCCTGCCTAACGTTACCGGCCTGGCCGGCGAAGGACAAGACGAGGCCGCCAAAGCCGAGCTGATCACCGTGCAGACGGCCATGGATACGATGATGGCGAAGGAGCACCTGACATCGGTCACGGCCACAACGGCTACCAGCGACATGGCGGCCTTCCCCACCGGCCACGTGCTGTACCCCGACTATCTCAGGACGGCCACCACGCAGGGGACCTATTCCTGCACCAGCTCCGGTTTGGTCACCCAGGTGTCCAAGGGGTATTAACGTACTTCAGGAACAGCCGTACGCCAAATAGCATGAATAGTGGGGGGTGCCATGTTTTCCGGCCTGCTCCCGCAACGTAAACGGGTCAATGAAAGCAGGCGGGGCGATACCCGGAATGATTAACATCGGGAGCGAAGGCCCGTAACATTCACAAGTTGATGGCCATCGACGTTACGGGTATGGCGATAACGGATGCCAAACAGGATGGTGTTGTTGAGAGCTTAATGAAGGAATCAGATTTAGTGTATGAAGATTGCTGACCTATTAATTATCGTTTTACTGGCTCTTTCACTATATATATCTCTGGCTATACTGTTACGGGCCTGGCGCTATCGTCCCAGACCCGTAGTCACATCTTTCTTATGGTTAATGGTAGCTATAGTCTGGTGGTTGCTTTCCGCAATCATGGAGAACATGAGTGCCAATCCCTCTTTCAGCATCTTCTGGATGAAAATGTGTTACCTGGGGATTACCACCCTACCGGTATTCTGGTTAGTATTTACATCACAGTATTCAGACAGGGGAAAATGGTTGACGCGGCGTAGTCTAGCGCTGCTATTAGTCTTACCCGCCGTGACCTTAATTATGGTTTGGAGCAACGACGTACATCACTTGATGTGGAAGAATATAGTTGTAGACCCGGGCTTGTATCCTATGGTTAAAACTGTTACCTACAATGCCTGGTTCTGGGTTCATGCCATCTATTCCTACGTACTACTTATTGCCGGCACAATTAATCTCTTCAGTCTGTTCTTCAGAACAACCAGTATTTTCCGAAAACAGGCGGGCATATTATTGCTGGCTTCGTTTACACCCTGGGTGGCCAACATATTGTTCATAACTGGAATCGGTCCCTCTTTTTCGATTGACCCCACACCAATGGCTTTTGTGGTAATCGGCGCATCGATTTTTTGGGGTCTCTCCCGCACCCAGCTTCTACACGTGATGCCGATAGCTTATGAGGCAATATTCAGGAGTATGACCGATGGCGTGATTATTATTGATAAACAAAACTTGATTGTAGAGACTAATTCTGCCGCCCAACGAATACTCAAGCTTAATAAATCAGAAATAATTGGAAAAACACTCAATCAGATAATACCCGGGCACGAGTTATTGCTAGAGCGTAAGGCCGACGTGACCGTAACCGGGTTGACAATATCCCTGGAACAAGACCGCCTGGAACGCTTCTACAATTTATCTATGTCTCCAATTGTTATTGGACAACGCTTTAGCGGCCTGGTAGTTCTCTTGCATGACGATACGGAACGAAGGAAGGCCGAAAATGAATCCAGAGAGAAAGCCGTATTAGAGACTGAACTAAATGAGCGTAAACAGATGGAGAAGGCGCTGAGGGAATCGGAGGAAAAGTTCTCGCTGGCTTTCCAGGCCAGCCCCGATGCCATCTCGATCTCCAAACTCAGCGACGGCACATTCCTGGAAGTCAACGACAGCTATTGTTACATTAACGGGTTCACCCGAGAAGAGCTAATCGGTAAAAACGCCGATGCCTTTAATATGTGGACCGACGCCGGGCAGCGGGAACGCATGATCGAGAAAACCAGGGAGCACGTCAAGATCACAAACGAGGAGATGGATTTCCGGGCGAAATCGGGCAAAATCAACACGCTGCTGGTATCCACCGAGTATGTGCGCATCGGTGGCGAACCCTGCGTGCTGGTCGTGAGCACCGACATCACCGACCGCAAAAACATGGAGGCAGCGCTGTACAATGAAGCAACACGCCGCCTTATCCTCATCGAGCAGTCGAGGGACGGTATTGTCGTCCTCGACCAGGACGGCGCCGTGCACGAAGCCAACCGGCGGTTCGCCGAGATGCTGGGGTACTCGCCGGAAGAAATCCTCAAGCTCAAAGTATGGGACTGGGAATTCCTTTATCCGCCGGAGCAGGTCAGAGATATGATCAGGACCGTCGATGAAGCCGGCGACCACTTTAAAACACAACACCGTCGCAAGGACGGGACGACTATTGATGTTGAAATAAGCACCAACGGGGCGATGTTCGCAGGGCGAAAGCTCATTTTCTGCGTGTGCCGGGACATCTCCGAACGCAACCGCATGGAGAAGGCATTGAAAGAATCGGAGGAAAAGTTCTCGCTGGCCTTCCGCACCAGCCCGGCGATAGTCGCCATCACCACGCAAGAAGACGGCAAATACATCGAGGTCAATGACAGCTACCTCAATGCCACCGGCTACTCCCGCGAGGAGCTGATCGGCCGGAGTTCCCGGGACGTTAACGTCTGGGTCAGGCCGGAGGATCGCGCCAAAATGCTAAGGTTCTTAGCGGAGCAGGGCAGCGCCAGAAATGAAGAATTTCACTTCCGCATGAAGTCCGGAGAGATACGCACCTGGCTCTTCTCCGCCGAGAAAATCGACATCGCCGGCCAGCAGTGCCTGATCGGCGTATCGGTGGATATCACCGATAGAAAGAAGGCCGAGGAGGCCGTAAGGGAAAGAGAGAAAAGGTTCAGCGACATCGCCGAGAGCGCCGAGGAGTGGATATGGGAGGTGGACACCAGGGGAAAATACACCTACTCGAGCCCGGTCGTCGAGAAGATACTCGGATACAGCGCCGAGGAAGTGCTGGGAAAACACTTTTACGACTTCTTCATCGCCGAAGAGAGGGAAGAATTGAAGGAGGCGGCGATGGCGGCGTTCACGGAAAAGACGACAATCAAGGGGCTGATCAACAAGAACCAGCGCAAGGACGGCCAGACGGTCGAACTCCTGACGAGCGGGGTGGCGGTAATCGGGGAGGGGGGGAATCTGCTGGGATACCGCGGCGTGGACACAGATATCACCGAACGCCGGCGGGCAGAGCAAGCCCTGAGAGAGGCCATGGCCAACCTGGAGGAGTCCAGTAACCAGCTGGCGGCGACGAACAAAGAGATGGAAGCTTTCAGCTACTCCGTTTCACACGACCTCCGCTCGCCGCTGAGGAGCATCGACGGCTTCAGCCAGGCGCTGCTGGAGGACTACGGGGCAAAGCTCGACGCGACCGGACAGGACTACCTGAGGCGCCTGCGCAGCGCCAGCCAGAAAATGGGCGAGCTCATCGACGGGATACTAAGGCTGTCCCGCCTGACACGGAGCGAAATGCATCACGCGCCGACCAACCTCAGCGCGCTGGCCGAGGAAATCGCCGGCCGGCTCCAGGAAATACAGCCGGAGCGCCGGGCGCGATTCAGCATCGATAAAGACCTGACGGGCAACGGCGATCCGCAGATGCTGAGGGTGCTGCTGGAGAACCTGCTGGGCAACGCCTGGAAATTCACCGGCAAGAAACCGCAGGCGAAAATCGAGTTCGGCATGGAGCACAGCAACGGCAAGAAAGCCTATTTTATCAGAGACAACGGCGCCGGCTTCGACATGACCTACGCGGACAGGCTTTTCGGGGCGTTCCAGCGCCTGCACGAAGCCAGGGATTTTCCCGGCACGGGCATCGGCCTGGCGACGGTGCAGCGGATCATCCACCGCCACGGCGGCTCGATCTGGGCCGAGGGCGTGGTGGGAGAAGGCGCCACTTTTCACTTTACCCTCGAATAAAGGAGCACGATGTTGAGTATCAGAGACGAAGTAATACTGCTGGTAGAGGACAATCCCGATGACGTGGAGCTGACCATGAGGGCATTCCGTAAAAACAACATCGCCAACAAGGTAGTCGTGGCCACCGACGGCGCGGACGCCCTGGACTATCTCATTTGCCGGGGGCGTTATGCGGACCGCAACCCGCATGACAACCCCAAGCTCGTGCTCCTGGATTTAAAACTGCCGAAGATAGACGGGCTCCAGGTGCTGGGGCAGCTCCGCGCCTACGAGCCAACCAGGCTGCTCCCCGTGGTCATCCTGACATCTTCGAAAGAGGAGCAGGACAGGATCAGCGGTTACAAGTCCGGGGCAAACAGCTACGTCCGCAAGCCGGTGGACTTCAACAAGTTCGTCGAAGCCGTGCACCAGATAGGACTCTACTGGCTACTAATCAACGAATCGCCGACCCAGGACTCCTGAGTCCGGCTGACAGGCGCGCGGTATGAAAGACGGAAAAATCGAATTACTGCTAATTGAAGACAACACGGACGACATCGATCTGCTGCAGAGAAGTCTGGGTAGATCGGTCAGCGTCCAATTTACCGTAAAATCGGTCCAGAGCATGCGGGACGCGCTGGAATTCCTCGCCCTGAACAAACCCGATATCATCCTGAGCGACCTTGGCCTGCCGGACAGTCACGGGCTGGATACGGTGACCAAGCTCATGTGCGAAGCGCCGAACATACCGCTGGTAGTGCTCAGCGGGTTTGACGACGAAGTCACCGCCATCAAGGCAGTACAGTCCGGGGCGCAAGACTACCTGGTCAAGGGCCACCTGGAAAGCGGGCAGATCGAGCGTTCGCTCTTCTACGCCATCGAGCGCGCCCGACTGCAGACCGAACTGGAGGCGCACGCGCAAGAGATATCCCAGATACAGTCCAACCTGCTGAAAATCCTGGACAAGAACGCCGACGCTATCATCATCGTTGCGGGCAAGGACAGGATAATACTCTTCACCAACCCCGCCGCGGAAGCGCTGTTCGGCCGCCAGAAAAAAGGGCTGATCAACAAGATATTCGAATTCCCGCTCGACGGCGGCAAGACCACGGAAATAGAGATCAACCCGCCGTCCCGGGAAAAAACCATCGCCGAGATGAGCGTGGTGGAGATCAGCTGGGAGGGGCAGCCGGCCTACCTGGCCTCGCTACGCGATATCACCAGGCGGAAAAAAATGGAGGAAGACCTGCGGGTATCCGAGGAAAAGTTCTCCAAGGCCTTCCGCCACAGCCCGGAGTCGTTCGTCATCTCAGGGATCGACGACGGCATCATCGTGGAAGCCAACGACACCTTCATGCGCAATAGCGGCTTCGGGAAAGAAATTATCGGCAAGAAATCCATAGAGACGGGCGTCTGGGCCAAGCCGGAGGAGCGTGCCGAGGTAATCAAGATACTTAAAGAAAAAGGGATGGTCAGCAACCAGGAGCGCCGTCTCCGCCTGAAAAACGGGGAAATCGGCATCTCGCTCTTCTCCGCGGAAATCATCACGATCAACGACACCCAGTACATGCTATCCATGACGACGGACATCACCGAACGCAAGAAAATGGAGGAAGCACTACGACAGAGCGAGGAAAAGTATCGAACGCTGTTTGAATCGGCGGCTGAGGGGATACTTATAGTCGATATCGAAACCAAGAAATGCAAATACGCTAATCCAGCCTTTTGCACAATGTTGGGCTATAGTCAAGAAGAATTGATAAAAATGAGTGTAAGTGATATTCATCCTAAAACCTCACTTGAGCATGTACTTGCTGAATTTGCTACCCAAGTAAGAGGAGAAAAGGTATTGTCGTCAACTATTCCCTGTTTGAAAAAGGATGGTACCGTAATCTATGCGGATATCAACGCGGCCCAAGCCATCATCGGTGGAATAAAGTGTAACGTTGGTTTCTTTACCGATGTCACCAACCGTAAAAAGGCGGAGGAGGCACTACGTTTTTCGGATGCCGCCTTCAGGTCCATCCACGAAAGCATCATCGCCACGGACACGAGATACGTGATCACGCACTGGAACGAGATCAGTGAGAAGATATACGGTATCAAAGCCGCCGAGGCCATCGGTAAGAAGCTGACGGATATCATCGAGATAGAGGAAAACCTGCCCGGAGAAAACGACCGGCGGTTCGAGAGGCTGGAGACCGACGGCTACTGCCGGCAGGAACAGCTGCACCGCACCAAGTACGGCGAGGTATGGGTCGACGTCAGCATGCAATCGATCGAAGAAAACGGCCAGCGCTACGGCTGGGTGATACTGGCCTCGGCGATAACCCAGCGCAAGCTGGCGGAGGAAGCCCTGAAACGCAGCGAGGAAAAGTACCGCGAGCTCATCGATACCTCCAGCGACGGCATCATCTCCACCGATTCGCAGATGAGGTTCGTGGTGTGGAGCCGGGGGGCGCAAAAGATGCTCGGCTACACGGAAAAGGAGATGCTGGGGCAGTCTATCATGAATATCGTCGCGGAACCAGCCCAGAAGGCCATAGCGCGAGAGCTCATCAGGTGCAAACAGCATGAACCCGGTAAAGCAGTCAGCCAGATATTCGAGACCCAGGGACTAAGAAAAGACTGCTCGCCGGTGCCGATGGAAGTGTCCCTTTCCTCGAGAAAGTCCGAGGACAAATATTTCATTACCGCCGTCATGCGAGATATTACAATACGCAAAGAGGCCGAGGAAAAGCTGCGGAAAATCGACCGGATGAAGTCCGAGTTCCTCTCTAACGTCTCCCACGAGCTGCGCACGCCGCTCCAGTCCATCAGCGGCTTCACCAAGCTGATCATGAACGGCCAGGTGCCGGACCCGGCCACCCAGCAGGAGTTCTTCCAGATCATCGACAGGGAGACACAGCACCTCGGCAGCCTGATCAACGGCCTGCTGGACCTCTCGCGGCTGGAGTCGGGCAGGTTCCAGATAAACCGCAAACCCACCGCGTTACGGGACACGATGATCGATACCATTAAAAGCTTCCAAACTCTGGCGAGGGACAAAAACATCACTCTCAACGAAGAGATACCCGACGAGCTACCGGAGATGGAAGTGGACGATGAGCGCATGCGGCAGGTGTTCTTCAACCTGGTCAGCAACGCTATCAAGTACAGCGACGCCGGCGGGAGTATCACGGTCAGGGCGAAGGAACTCCCGGGAGAACTGCTTTTCCAGGTCTCCGACCACGGCATCGGGATGTCACCGGAGGCGATGACGCACCTCTTCGAGAGGTTCTTCCGGGCGGAAGAAAACACGGCCCGCAGCGGGACGGGGCTGGGGCTATATATCACCAAGCAAATAATCGATGCGCACGAGGGGCGTATCTGGGTAGAAAGCAAAGTCAACCAGGGCAGCACTTTCAGCTTTACCCTGCCTTACCATGGTAAAGGAGGCAACGGTCATGGCAAAAAAAATATTGATCATCGAAGACGACCCAGCGATATCAAGGCTCGTTGACTATACCCTGAGGCACGAGGGTTACGAGATAATCACCGCGTCCAACGGCGTGGAAGGGATTAATAAAGCGCACAAAGAAGGGCCGGACGTAATTATCCTGGACGTCATGCTGCCGGGCATCGACGGCTTCGAGGTCTGCCACCGGCTGAGGTCCGAGCCGGACACCGCATCGGTGCTGATCCTGATGTTTTCGGCCAAAGCCCAGGAGGTAGACAAGAACACCGGGCTGAAAGTAGGCGCCGACGACTATTTGCCTAAACCCACCGCGCCGGCGGAGATCGTGCGCCGGGTGTCAGTACTGCTGGCAAGACAAAACAGCGCCGACAAGGCCGGGGAGAAGGTGCGTGGGTAACGACAACAACGGAAACATAGCGGACAGGACCGCCCCCAAGAGCCTGGGCGAGATGCTCATCGAGGAGAAGCTAATTACGCTGGCGCAGCTGGAAAGCGCCCTGGCGCAGCAGCGGCAGCAGGGAGGCAGCCTGGGGGATATCCTGCTGCTGCAGGGTATCATTAAAGCCGAGCAGCTGGCCATCATCCTTAGCATCAAGCTCAACTTGCCGCTGATCGACCTTAAGAGGCACGTCATCCAACCGGAGGCCCTGCGACTTATTCCCGAGGAGATGGCGCGGAAGCACAGGCTCATCCCGATGGACATCGTCAACGACTCCCTGATGGTGGTCATGGCCGACCCGGAAGACATCCGCACTATCGAGGACATCAAAGCCCAGGCCAGGATGAGGGTAGAAGTGGCACTGGGGGTCACATCCGACATCGAGCGCGCCATCAATATTAACTACAGATCGAGCGGGGCTATCGAAAAACAGGTCAGCCAGTTCGCGCCGGCGCAGGCCGGTAAAGCGGGGGACGCCCCGGCGGTTACCGCCAGCACGCCGATAACGGAGACCCTCAACCTGCTGGTCACGCAGGCCATCAAGGACCGGGCCTCGGACGTGCACATCGAACCGCAGGAGGACCGGTTGAGGATACGGTATAGAATCGACGGAATACTGCACGACATGTTTTCGTTTCCGCTCAACATCCACGCGCCGCTGGTATCGCGGGTAAAGATACTGGCGGAAATGGACATCTCCGAGCAGCGCCGCCCCCAGGACGGGCAGTTCTCCATCAAGGCGGGCAACAACGAGGTGGACATCCGCGCCGCCACGATGGAAACGCCCTACGGGGAGCGGGTAACGCTCAGAATCCTGGACAAGTCGATGGCGCTTTTCACGATGTCCGAACTCGGTTTCCAGGCCGACGTGCTCCAGAAATACCGGGGGCTGCTCAAGCGTCCCCACGGCATGATACTGGTAGGCGGGCCGACCGGCTCCGGCAAGACGACGACGCTCTACGCGTCCATCAACGAGCTGGACCGCAACGAGCGCAACATCATGACCATCGAAGATCCGATAGAGTACAGCTTCATGGACATCAACCAGAGCCAGGTAAACCTTAAAGCCGGCATCACCTTCGCCGGCGGGCTGCGGGCGATCATGCGGCACGGCCCCGACGTCATTCTCATCGGCGAGATACGAGACAACGACACGGTGACCACGGCCATACAGGCATCACTCACCGGGCACCTGGTGCTATCTTCGATCCATGCCAACGACGCGGTCGGGGTGCTTTACCGCCTGCTGGACCTGGACGCGGAAACGTCGTCGATCTCCTCGACGCTCATCGCCATCGTTTCCCAGCGCATGGTCCGGCGTATCTGCTCCAACTGCCGTGGTCCTTACAAACTGACCGCGGAAGAGCAGGAGGCTTTCAGCCAGGAACTGAAAGAGGGGGCGGATATGCTGTTCCGGGGCACAGGCTGCAACCTCTGCGCGGGCACCGGCTACCGCGGCCGGACGGGCATCTTCGAACTGCTGGTGATGAGCGAGGACATCCGCAAGATGCTGCGCGGCCACGCCGGCGCCGGTGAAATAAGGGCGCAGGCCATCAGCGAGGGGATGGTCACCATGAAACACGACGGGATGACGAAGGCCAAAGAGGGCATCACCTCCATCAGCGAGGTGCTGCGCAGCGTGTTCTCCGTAAGCTAAACCACGGGATTATACCCGGAAAGACCGGTAACAAAGGGATCAATGTCTTATAAATACCAGGCCTACAACAGCGATAAAAAAATCGTCGAAGGCACGCTCGAGGTAGCGTCCGAGAGCCTGGCCGAGGGCGCCCTCTACCGGGCCGGCTACGAGCGCATCCTCAGCCTGAAAGAGACGGGAGCGGGCTTGAGCCTGGAGAAGATTATACCCAGCCTCTACGGCGTGAAAACGCAGGAGGTAATAGATTTTTCCAACCAGCTGGCGACGCTGGTGGAGTCGGGCATCAGCCTGGTCACGGCACTGGAGCTGCTGGGGAGACAGAATGCCAGCAAGCCCATGAAAAAGATCGTCGGCGCGATGGTGGAGGAGATCCAGGGAGGCGGTTCATTATCACAGGCGCTCGGCCGGTATCCCGGAGTGTTCAGCCACACCTATATCCAGACGGTGAAAGCCAGCGAGCAGGCCGGCCACATGGAGACCGGGCTGAAACAGGCCGGCGGCTACCTGGAAAAACAGGCGACGGTCAACCGGAAGATCAAGCACGCCATGGCCTATCCCATCTTCATCCTGCTCATGGCCGCCGGGGTCTCCGTCCTCCTCATCACGGTAGCCCTGCCGCCGCTGATCAGGCTGTTCGATTCACTCGGGACACAGCTGCCATGGATGACCAGGATGCTTATCGGCGCAGCCACCTTCCTGCTGGAAAACGGGCTTTTCGTGCTGGGCGGGGTGGTACTGTTCATTTTGCTTTTTATTTTTTCCATGCGGCGGCCATCGGTAAAGGCGGCCAGGGACCGGCTCATATTAAAAACACCGATCATCGGGAACATCGTCATCGAGCGCAGCATGCAGTATTTCTGCCAGACCACGGCGATGTTGCTGCAGGCCGGACTGCGCCTGCCGGCGATCATGGACATTATTATCCAGACCAACCGGAACCATGTTATCCGGCAGGCGCTGAGCGATGTCCGGGACAGCCTGGTGCAGGGGGAGGGGCTGGCGCGGCCGCTGGCCGAAAACGCCCTTTTCCCGGCGCTCCTGGCGGAGATGGCGGTGGTGGGGGAAAAGACCGGGGCGATGGACGCCACGCTGGTGACGCTGGCCGATTATTACGAAAAGAAGGTCAGCCGCAGGCTCGAGAGCCTGGTGGCGATGATCGAGCCGGCGCTTACGGTGGTCGTGGGGCTGGTGGTAATTTTTATCGCTCTCTCGATGATCGTGCCGATGTACTCGATATTGAGGTCGATGAACTAAATAAATGATTCATTTTAAACAGGAAATATTTCGTCGGCTCGAGAGCCAGAGGGGCATGGGGCTGGTGGAAACGCTGGCGGCGGTGGCGATACTGGGCACCGCGGTGGTCGCCTTCGCCACCGGCCTGGGGGCGGGGTCGATAGCCGTGGGCGAGCACGACGGCCAGGCCACCGGCCAGGGGCTGGCGCAGAGCCAGATGGAACACACCAAGAGCTATGCTTATAGTCCCGGCGCAACAACGTATCCCCTGCTGACGGCGCCGGAAGGCTACAGCCTGGACGTCAACGTCGGCGCGGCGCCCGGCGGCGACGCCGATATACAAAGGATAACCATCACCGTCAGCCGCGGGGGCGAGGAGATCATCACGGTGGAAGACTACAAGGTGAACCGGTGAACGGCCAAAAAGGCATGA
>Ga0105094_10000974_pt1 | contig 14730 bp, 9 predicted proteins | sample PPLLak1March2015_2_FD_87023 | JGI IMG/M metagenome (GOLD analysis project Ga0105094, IMG submission 87023) | Freshwater sediment microbial communities from Prairie Pothole Lake near Jamestown, North Dakota, USA - PPLs Lake P8 Core (3) Depth... | ecosystem: Environmental > Aquatic > Freshwater >...
CAGCGCTGCGCGACGTGCAGTCCCTGACCGACTGGCTGTGGTACATCAACACCAAGGGGAGCCTGGCGGAAGCCGTCGCCGCGACCAGCTTCGCAATCGAGGGTGTCACCGGCGATCTCACCCAGAAGACCCTAGAAGGCTTCCTGGCCTACGGGCAGTTCCCGGGGGTTGTGATGGACGCGCGCACGTCGCGCTGGATGCGGTCGCATGCGCGATATGACGACGAGCACCCCAAGATCGCTCTGGAAGTCATCAAGCGTTATGCAACGACCGAACGCCTTCAGCACAAGGTGATGCTGGCCGCAAAGCGCAGTCTGCAACTGCTCGATCTGGCTATGAACACTGCCTATCGCGCCTATTCGGAGACGGCAGCAAACGGCCCGGCGGGTGGGGTCGAGCAGCGCGCCGCCGAGCGCCGGAAACGAGACCTCCCGACGGGCTTCCCCGAGCGCCGATTCGGCGAGCGCCGCGGGCGGCCGCTGCGCTCAGTCGCCTAGTGCGGCTTCGCGGACACTGGCGATAGTGCTGCCGAGGTGCTTGCCCTGAGTGCGCCGGCAGCGGGGAAGCGCTATTGGGAGAAGGCCAACGGATCCATCCGCACAGCCAACGTGGCCGGGCCATGAGATCCGTTCTTTCCGGAGATCGCGATGGATAACCCCGGTGCGTCCTTTCGGCTAGAAGCCGGCCCAGGTGTGCGCCCTTTGCGCCGCCTGGACGACCTTCCCGGGCCCCGGGGGGTGCCGCTGCTGGGCAACGCGCTGCAGCTGAAGCCCAAGCAGTTGCATCACATCATGAGCGGCTGGGCCGAGGAGTTCGGCCCGCTGTTCGTCTTCAAGGTTGCGACCACCCGCATCCTCACAGTCGCGCATGCCGAGACGATCCAGGAATTGCTGCGCGAGCGGCCGGAGCGCTTCCGTCGCTGGCGGAGGATGGAAGAGATCGGGGCCGAGATCAAGGCAGATGGGGTGTTCACTGCCGAGGGAGCGAAGTGGAGGCGGCAGCGCAAGTTCGTGATGTTCGCGCTGAATGCGAGCCACGTCCGGGAGTTCGTTCCCCGTCTGGAGGAAGTGGTGGGACGGCTGCGGCGCCGCTGGTGGAGCGCCGCGCTCGCCGGCACGCCGGTGGATGCCCATGCCGACCTGATGCGGCTCACGGTGGACGTGACGAGCGGGCTCGCGTTCGGGAAAGATCTCAACACACTGGAGGAGAAGGCCGACCCCATCCAGAAGCACCTCGACAAGCTGTTCCCGGCGATTGCACGGCGGCAGACCGCGCTATTTCCCTATTGGCGCTATGTCGAGCTGCCCGAAGACCGCGAGGTGACCGTTGCGGTGAAGGAGGTCAGCAAGATCATCGATGGCTTGATAGCAGAGACCCGGGCGCGTGTGACGGCGACACCGGAGCTGCGCGCGAAGCCTCGGAACCTCCTCGAGGCGCTGGTAGTTGCGCAGGAGCAGGGCGAGGGCGGCCTCAGCAACGAGGAGATCGCTTCGAACGTGATGACCTTGCTGCTCGCAGGGGAGGATACCACCGCGAACACGATCTCGTGGATCGTCCACTTCCTGATGGAGCACTCCAGCGTACAGGCAGCGGTGCAGGATGAAGTGGATCAGGTAATCGCGTTGGCTGAGCATCCGTGGCGGGATCCGACGACTGCAGACAGGTTGCGCTACGTCGAGGCGGTGGCGAACGAGGCCATGCGTTGCCGGCCTGTCGGCGGGCTTCTGTTTCTGGAACCCAACGAAGACGTGCAGATCCATGACGTGCATGTCCCGAAAGGAACGCCCATCCTCGTGCTCAACGGCCACGTGGGGAGTCAGGAGGTCAACTTCCGTGGAGCGGACCAGTTCCGGCCGGAGCGCTGGCTGGAGGCGGACGAACGTGGTGATGGAGCGCACAACACGACGGCGTTCATGCCGTTCGGAGCGGGTCCGCGGTTCTGTCCGGGCAGGAAGCTGGCGATGCTTCAGATCAAGATGGTCACTGCGATGCTGTGCCGCGACTTCGAGATCTCGCGCCCGGCCGACGCGCCGCCCGTGGTCGATGTCTACAACTTCACCGCGGGTCCGAACAACGTGTACGCAGTTCTGCGTCCACGCCGCCCGGTGCGCCTCGGGCTCGACATCGATTTCCGTCTCGCCGAGCGCCGTATCGCCAACCAGCCGATCGCGTTTCCGGACCGTCGCGTCGCAGACCGTCGTCGCCAAGCTGCTGGCGCCAGCGGCTGAGCCTGCCGCAGAACGCGGGTGTTGGGCCGCCGCTGAGATGCAGCAGTGACATTCGTTCCGGTCAACTCGCCAGGCTGACCTCCACCCGGCGGGCTTGCGCTTCCGTGCCGCTGCCGGTGATGACCTCGGGCTTTTTCATGTTGATGCGCTCCTCCGGTACGCCGGCGGCCTTGAGCGCCTCGCGCACCGCCTTGGCACGCTCCTTGGCAAGCTCCTCGTTGTGCGCAGGGTCGCCGGTGGCATCGGTGTAGCCCGAAATATCTATCATTTTGTCAGGATCGGCGCGGACGGCTTCGGCCAGCGCAGCCAGTTGCGCAGGCGCGTCGGCGGGCAGGTCCTGCTTCCCGACTTCGAAGTAGATGCTGACCGGAGCGACGGGCGCCGCAGCCATCGCGGGCGCCGGCGCAGCGCTCTCCGGCACGCCCGACGGCGTTGCGTGTTCGCCCCCGGTTGCCGGCAAGAGCGGCACCAGCAACAGCGCGACGATGTTGATGATCTTGATCAGCGGGTTCACGGCGGGTCCCGCGGTATCCTTGTAGGGATCGCCGACGGTGTCGCCGGTCACCGCCGCCTTGTGCGCGTCGGAGCCTTTGCCACCGTAGTGTCCGTCCTCGATGTACTTCTTGGCGTTGTCCCAGGCCCCGCCGCCGGTCGTCATGGAGATGGCGACGAACAGGCCGGTGACGATCGTGCCGATCAGCAATCCGCCCAGGGCCTTGGTGCCGGCACCCGGACCCATCAGCCAGTTCATCAATACCACCAAGACGATCGGCACCAGGATCGGCAGCAGGCTCGGGATGATCATCTCCTTGATCGCCGCGCGGGTCAGCATGTCCACTGCCCGTGAGTAGTCGGGCTTGGCGGTGCCTTCCATGATGCCTTTGATCTCGCGGAACTGGCGGCGCACCTCGTTGACGACGGCGCCGGCAGCACGACCCACCGCTTCCATGGCCATGGCGCCGAACAGGTAGGGCACTAGGCCGCCGATAAACAGCCCGATGATGACGGCGGGGTCGGACAGGCTGAAGTCCACCATCTTGCCTGCGGCCTGCAGATTGTGCGTGTAGTCGGCGAACAGCACCAGTGCGGCCAGGCCGGCGGAGCCGATGGCGTAGCCCTTGGTCACCGCTTTGGTGGTGTTGCCCACCGCATCCAGCGGGTCGGTGATGTTGCGGATCTGCTTGGGCAACTCGGCCATCTCGGCGATGCCACCGGCGTTGTCCGTAATCGGCCCGTAAGCGTCGAGCGCGACGATCATGCCGGTCATGGACAGCATCGCGGTGGCGGCAATGGCGATGCCATACAGCCCGGCCAGCATGAAGGCTGCCCAGATGGCGATACACACCGCGATCACCGGCAGCGCGGTGGATTTCATCGACACGCCCAGGCCGGCGATGATATTGGTGGCGTGCCCGGTCTGCGAGGCGGCAGCCACGTGCCGGACCGGGGAATACTCGGTGGCGGTGTAGTACTCGGTGATGACCACCATCGCGGCGGTGAGCGCCAAGCCCACCAGCGCAGCGCCGAACAGCGGCCAGGTGTGGCCGGGCATCATCCAAGCGGTGATCGGGTAGAAGGCGATCGCGGCGAGCACGCCGGAGACGATGACGCCCTTGTACAGTGCGCCCATGATCTTGCCGCCTTCCTTCGCCTTGACGAAGAACGTGCCGACGATCGAGGCGATGATCGACGCTCCGCCCAGCACCAGGGGGTAGAGCACCGCGTTCTGGCCGGCGTCCTGCATTACCAGGGCGCCCAGCAGCATGGTCGCCACGATCGTCACCGCGTAGGTCTCGAACAGGTCGGCGGCCATGCCGGCGCAGTCGCCCACGTTGTCGCCTACGTTGTCGGCGATCACCGCCGGGTTGCGCGGGTCGTCCTCGGGGATGCCGGCCTCCACTTTGCCGACGAGGTCTGCGCCCACGTCCGCACCCTTGGTGAAGATGCCGCCGCCCAGACGCGCGAAGATGGAGATCAGTGAGCCGCCGAAAGCCAGGCCCACGAGCGAGTGCAGCGCCTTGTCCGCATCGCCCGACATACTGACTGCAATCCAGTAGTAGCCTGCAACACCCATCAGGCCTAGTCCTACCACCAGCATGCCGGTGATGGCCCCGCCCCGGAAGGCTACGGCCAGCGCGGCGTTCATTCCGTCGTGCGCAGCCTGCGCAGTACGCACGTTGGCCCGCACCGAGACGTTCATCCCGATGTAACCCGCAGCTCCCGATAGCACTGCACCCACGGCGAAGCCGAACGCCGTGTACCAGTCCAGCCCCACGCCGAGCACGACGAACAGCACCACGCCGACCACCGCGATGGTCAGGTATTGCCGATTGAGGTAGGCCTTGGCCCCCTGCTGGATAGCCGCGGCGATCTCCTGCATGCGCTGGTTGCCCGGAGAATGGCCCATCACCCAGGAGATGGAGATCACACCGTAGACCAGGGCCGCGACCGCGCAGACGAGCGCGATGATCAATGCGGTTGACATGCTTCCCCCTTCAGAGGTTTTCTAGTGAATGGAAACGCGAGCAGTGCGTCGGCCGGCCCTGCTAACCCCCGAGCGGCCCGCGACACCGGGCCTTCCGGCCGCGAACAAAGCCCGCGATTCTACCGGAAAAGGGCGGCCGGGCGCTAGGCGCGCCGGGGGTGAAGGGTGAAGGAGTGAAGGGTGGAGGGTGCGGTCGGCGTCGCCATGGCGAGAGTCCGCACCCGAGTCAGCTTGGCTCGCGCCCCCTTCACCCTTCACCCTTCACCCTTCACCCCCTCCCCTTGCCGCACCCCTCTCGCCTCACCGAATCTTGTACTCTCCCGGTTTCACTGTTGATTCGACGACGCGGGTGCATCCGACGCTGGACCAGGTTGTGGTGGGCGACTTCGCGGTCGCATTGCTCATCGGTGCGCTGGTCGGCATCGAGCGGGAGAAGCGCAAGGCCGAGGAGGGGGATGTGGGCACCGGCGGCCTGCGCACCTTCATACTCTTCGCATTGGTCGGCGCGATCGCCGGCTGGCTGTCGCGCACCCTGGCGATGCCCTGGATCCTGGTGGGCGGTCTGGCGGCTGTCGCGCTGGCAGTCGTGGCCGGCTACGCAATGGAGACGCGCACGCGGCCGGGCTCGCTCGGGCTCACCACGGAGCTGGCCGCGATCGCTGTCTACCTGCTCGGAGCGATGACGACACTGGGCTACCGCGAGCTGGCCGTGGGACTGGCCATCGTTACCGCAGCCGTGCTCGCATACAAGCAGCCGTTGCACGGACTGGTGAGCAAGATCGGTTGGAGCGATGTCTTCGCCGGGCTTCGGTTGATGATCGCTACCTTCATCGTCCTGCCGCTCCTCCCGGACCGCGCCGTCGATCCCTGGGGAGCGCTCAATCCCCACACCCTGTGGCTTCTCGTGCTCCTGATCTCGGGCCTGTCACTGGTCGGCTATGTTGCTACGCGTCTGCTGGGGGAGCACAAGGGCACGGCGCTGACGGGGTTGACCGGAGGGTTGGTGTCCTCGACCGCGGTGACGCTGTCGTTCTCGCGTCAGAGCCGGGATCGGGCGAGCGCGGTCACCGGCGCGGGGCTCGCCGGCGGCATCCTGCTCGCCTGGTGCATGATGTTCGGCCGCGTCATCGTCGAGGTTGTGGTGGTCAATATGCAGCTCGTCGCGCAGCTGCTGGTGCCGATGCTTGCGATGGGGCTGGTCGCCGCGGTGCTGGGCGGCTGGTACTTGCGCCAGGGGATGCAAGCTGCGGCCCAGCAAACCGCGCCCGGCGCCGAGGAGGTGCCGCTTACCAACCCCTTCAGCCTGACTGCTGCGGCGAAGGTGGCGGCGTTCTTCGCCGCCGTGCTGCTGGTCGTGAAGATCGTCGAGACGGAGTTCCCGGGGGGCGGCGTCTACTTCGTGGCGGCGATCGCCGGGCTGACGGACGTGGATGCCATCACGCTGTCGATGGCGGAGTACGCGAAGAAAGGCGAGGCGACGATCGCGGTCAACGCCATCGTCATTGCCGTCCTCACCAACACGCTGGTGAAATGCGCCATGGTGCTGGCGCTCGCAGGCGCTGGCCTGCGCCGGCCCGTGGCGCTGGCTACGGTCGCCATACTTGCCGCAGGGTTGGGGGCTCTGCTGCTCAGCTGAGCCGCAGGGCGTCTACCCCGAAACACATGAACCGCAGAGAGGACGCGGAGAAGAACCGGAATCTTGGCAGCCCATGCGATCTTCTCCCCTCACCCCAACCCTCTCCCGCAAGGGGAGAGGGAGTGTGGCTCTGGGTCCTCTCCGTTTTCCTCCGCGTCCTCAGCGTTCCTGCCTTGGGTTCAGGTTACTCTGCGTTCGCGCTTCAGCAGGAGCCGCAGTCAGATCTTGAACCCGGCCTCGAGCTTCTTCGGCACCGTCACGTTCTTCAGCCGCACGTACACCGGCAGGCCGTTGCGGTAGGGCGGGTAGTCCTCGCCCTGGATCAGAGGCAACAGATAGCGGCGGCACTTCTCGGTGATGTGGAAGCCGTCCTGGCTGATGTAGTCGCGTGGCATCTTCTTTTCGACGTTGGCGACCTCGTTGAGGTCGGCCACGCCGATGCTCCAGCGGTAGGGTTTGTCGGACTTGCGCACGATGGCGGGCATCACGGCGTTATGCCCTTTGAGCGCCAGCTCCACTGCCGCTTTGCCCACCGCATAGGCTTGCGCCACGTCGGTCTTCGAGGCGATGTGGCGCGCGGCGCGTTGCAGGTAGTCGGCTACCGCCCAGTGATACTTGAGCTTGAGCTGGTCCTTGATGAGGTTGGCCAGCAGCGGCGCCACGCCGCCGAGCTGGGCGTGACCGAACGCATCGCGCAGGCCCGCATCGGACAAGAACTTGCCCTCGGTGTTCTGCACACCCTCGGACACTCCGATTACGCAGCTGCCGAACTGCTTGACCGTCGCGTCCACGCGAGCCAGGAACTTGTCCTGTTCGAAGGGGATCTCCGGGAACAGCAGGACGTGCGGCGCCTCGCCTTCGGCCTCCGAAGCCAGACCCATGGCGGCAGTGGTCCAGCCCGCATGCCGTCCCATGGCCTCGAGGATGAACACGCGCGTCGAAGTGCGGGCCATGGAAGCAACATCGAAGCCGGCCTCCCGCACGCTCACTGCCAGGTATTTGGCCACGGAACCGAAACCGGGCGAGCAGTCGGTGATGGGCAGGTCGTTGTCCATGGTCTTGGGCACGTGCACGCACACGATGGGGTAGCCCATCTGCTCGGACAGCTTGGAGACCTTCAGGCAGGTATCGGCCGAGTCGCCGCCGCCGTTGTAGAAGAAGTAACCGATGTCGTGCGCCTTGAACACCTCGATCAGGCGCTCGTACTGCCGGCGGTCCTCCTCGTACTTCTTCAGCTTGTAGCGGGCGGAGCCGAATGCGCCCGAAGGCGTATGCCGCAACGCCTTGACCGCCGCGGCCGACTCCTTGCTGGTGTCGATCAGATCCTCGGTCAGCGCGCCGATGATGCCGTCTCGGCCGGCGTAGACCTTGCCGATTCTGTTCCTGTGGGCGCGCGCGGCTTGGATGATCCCGCAGGCGCTGGCGTTGATGACTGCTGTGACCCCGCCCGACTGGGCATAGAACGCGTTTCGCTTTGCCATTGCTCAATCCCCAAGGCTTGCATGAACCACAGAGACACAAAGGCACAGAGGATACTGCGATCGGATTGGCTACCGTGCGGAGCGCGTGGTCGCGCTGGGACAGCGCCCCATTTGGTCTGCGCAGCCGTTTCTCTCTGTGCCTCTGTGGTTCAATCACGAAGTCAGGTTAGCGCAGCGAAGATCCGATCGCGGATCTCATCCATGCTCCCGGTCCCAGAAACCTTGCGATACTTCGGCGCACGCGCCCCGCCGCCAGCGGCCATCTTCGAGTAGTAGTCGACCAGTTGCTTGGTCTGGCTGTGATACACCTCCAGACGCTTGAGGATCGTGGCCTCCTTGTCGTCCTCGCGCTGGATGAGATCCTCGCCGGTCGCGTCGTCCTTGCCCGCCACCTTGGGAGAGTTGAAGTGGATATGGTAGGTGCGACCCGATGCCGCGTGCACACGGCGGCCCGACAGGCGCTTGATGATCTCGTCGTCGGCGACGTCGATCTCCACGACGTAGTCCAGGTCCACGCCGGCCTGCTGCATGGCTTCGGCCTGCGGGATCGTGCGCGGGAAGCCGTCGAACAGGAACCCCTTCGCGCAGTCGGGTTGCTGGATGCGCTCCTTGACCAGGCCGATGATCACATCGTCGGGAACCAGCTGGCCGGCATCCATGAACTTCTTCGCCTCCAGGCCGAGCCTGGCGCCCGCCTTCACGGCGGCGCGCAGCATGTCTCCGGTCGAGATCTGCGGGATGCCGTACTTCTGGGTGATGAAGGCCGCCTGGGTGCCTTTGCCTGCGCCCGGTGCGCCGAGCAGGATCAATCTCATGGTCCGTCTCCCTCGTTATCGTGGTCGGGCTGGGGCAGGGCAGGCCTGCTGCTTTCGCGCTCGCGAGCATCCCGCGATGGCCCCGATTATACGGTGCGCGCGCGTGCCTCTATCGGCCGGCCGCAAACAGCTGGCGCACGCGCTCCAGGTCTTCCGGGGTGTCCACGCCGGCCTCCGGGGCATCCTCGGTCACTGCGACCGCGATGCGATGGCAGTGCCAGAGGGCGCGGAGCTGCTCGAGCGCCTCGAACCGCTCGATGGCCGGCGCGCTCATGCCCGGATAGTGCTTCAGGAACTGACACCTGTAGCCATAGATGCCGATGTGGCGGTACACCGGCAGCTGGTCGGGAACGACGTTGCGTTCCCTGGCGAAGGCATCGCGCGCCCAGGGGATAGGCGCGCGGCTGAAGTACATCGCGTCGCCTGCACGGTCGAGCACCACCTTGACTACATTCGGATCGAACAGGTCCTTCGCGTCGTGCAATGGATGGCAGGCGGTGGACATGGACGCCTCGGGTTGGCGCTCGAGCACCTGCGCCACGTGACGAATCAGGCCGGCGGCGATGCGCGGCTCGTCGCCCTGCACGTTGACCACGATGCGCTCGTCGCCCCACCCGCGCAGCGCCGCGACCTCGGCGATGCGGTCCGTGCCCGAGGCATGGTCCGCACGCGTCATCATCGCCTGGCAGCCATGCGCCTGCGCAGCGCCGAGGATGCGCTCGTCGTCGGTGGCGATCCACACCTCTGCCGCCCCGCTTGCCTGCGCCCGCTGTGCGACGTGGACCACCATCGGCTTGCCAGCGATGTCGACCAGCGCCTTGCCATGCAGGCGGGTGGATGCAAAGCGGGCGGGGATGACGACGACGAAATTCACGTGAGGCGTGAGGCGTGAGGCGCGGGGCGCGAGGCGTGAGCCGGGAAGCAGGAGGCGAGAGGCGTGGCGTGCGGCGCGCGAAGCGACGCAAGGCCCCCTCTCCCTCCGCGGGAAAGAGCCTGCCTCGGAGCTGATCCGGGGGCGGGGCCGAGCGTGAAAGCCACCAGCAGGTGGCCGCGCCTTACGCCTCTCGCCTCACGCCTCACCGCGGGCACCGCCGCGCCTCGCGCCTCATCTCTTCTTCCTCCACTCCTCGATCTCCTCGGGCGACAACTGGCGGGCTTCCTCCTCCAGCATCACCGGGATGTCGTCCTTGATCGGGTAGGCGAGCCCGGCCTGCACGGAGATCAGTTCCTGCCTGGCCTTGTCATAGATCAGCGCGCCTTTCGTGACCGGGCAGACGAGGATATCAAGCAGCTTGGCGTCCATGAGGGGCCTTCAGACGGTCGAGTATGAGTTCGCCGAGCCCTGTATCTACTCTGGCTTCGACGGGCAGAAACCAGAAATGCTCGCGCGCGAACGCTGTGCATTTTACCGCATCCTTCTCGGTCATAAGCACGGCCTCTGCGCCCGGGAGCTCGAGATCCTCGGGGCGGAACGCATAGTGATCGGGAAAGGCATGAGGGGCGAACTGCAACCCCAGGTCCACCAGCGTGCCGAAGAAGCGCTGCGGATTGCCGATGCCTGCAACTGCGTGCAAGGTCATCCCGGCGAAGTCGCGGGGCAGTCGCACACGCGCCGGGTCGCGCAGATTCACCAGCAGCTCACCGGTCAGCCGCATGCCGAAGGCATTGGGGAGGCCGTCTGTGGCTCCGCCGTTCACGGCCACCGCATCCACCGACTGCAGACGCCGGCGCGGTTCGCGCAGCGGTCCCGCCGGCAGCAGCAGGCCGTTGCCGAAGCGGCGCTGTGCGTCGACCACGGCGATCTCGATATCCCGGGCGAGCCGGTAGTGCTGCAGGCCGTCATCACTGATGATGACGTTCACATCGGGATGATGGCGCAGCAATGCGCGCCCTGCTGCAACGCGGTCGCGCCCCGCCCACACCGGGCAGCGGCTGCGCTGCGCCAGCAGCACCGCCTCGTCGCCTGCCCTGGCCGGGTCCGCGTCGCCCGGCACTTCTTGGACGTCCTCGCTGCCGCCGTAGCCGCGCGTGACAATCCCGGAGCGATAGCCTGCATCGACGAGCAGCTCGGCCAACCACAGCACCAGCGGCGTTTTGCCGGTCCCGCCCACCGTGATGTTGCCCACGACGATGACCGGCACCGGCAGTCTTTGGCTCTTCAGCCAGCCGCCCGTAAAGAGCGCGCGCCGTACCGCCACAACCAGGCCGAACAGCAGGCTGAGCGGAAACAGGATCAGGTGCGCGGGGCGGATCCGGTACCAGAAGCGATCGGCGATGTGGTTCATGACCCCATTGGCTCGAACAGCGCCGCGATGTCTTCCTTGGTGAGTTGCGCCGCCGCGCCTGCCCGGCCGCCGAGCACGCCGGCCGCCAGCGCCGCTTTCTTGGCCTGCATCTGCGTGATCTTCTCCTCGACGCTGCCGGCCGCGATCAGCTTGTAGACGAACACCGGCTTGTCCTGCCCGATGCGGTGTGCGCGATCGGTGGCCTGGTTCTCCACGGCCGGGTTCCACCATGGGTCGTAATGGATCACGGTGTCGGCTGCTGTGAGGTTGAGCCCCGTGCCGCCGGCCTTGAGGCTGATGAGAAACAGCGGCACCTTGCCGGCCTGGAAGGCGTCGACGGGCTTCTTGCGGTCGCGCGTGTCTCCGGTCAGCTTCACGTAACCGATTCCGCGCGCCTTCAGCTCGGCTTCGATCAGCTCCAGCATGCTGGTGAACTGGGAGAACAGCAGCACGCGCCGGCCTTCCGCCAGCAGCTCCTCGAGCATCTCCAGCAGCCGCTCCAGCTTGGCCGACTCCTTCACCTTCTTCGCAGCATCGAGCTTGAGCAGGCGCGGGTCGCAGCAGATCTGACGCAGCTTGAGCAGCGCGTCGAGCACGACGATCTGGCTCTGCGCCAGGCCGCGCGCCGCGATCTCCGCGCGCACGCGCTCGTGCATGGCGGCGCGCACGGTCTCGTACAGATCGCTTTGGGGGCCCGCCAGCTCGACCGTTTCCACCATCTCGCTCTTGGGCGGCAGCTCGGCGGCCACTTGCTCTTTGGTCCGGCGCAGCACGAACGGCCGGATGCGCCGCGCCAGGCTCAGGCGGCGCGGCTCATCGGCACGCTTCTCGATCGGCGTACGGTAGAGCCGGCGGAACGTGTCGGCATCGCCCAGGAAACCCGGGAGGAGAAAATGGAACAGCGACCACAGCTCACCCAGGTGATTCTCCAGCGGCGTCCCGGTGAGGCACAGGCGATGGCGCGCCTTGAGCTGCTGCACCACCTTGGCGGCCTGGGTCCTGGCGTTCTTGATCTGCTGCGCTTCGTCCAGGATGACGAGGTGGAACTCCTGCGCGATCAGCGCGTCCTTGTCGCGGGCGAGCAATGGGTAGGTGGTAAGGACGAGGTCCGAACGGGCGAACTGGCCGAAGTTCTCCTTGCGCTTGAGCCCGTGGGACACGTGCACGCGCAACCCGGGCGCGAAACGCGCCGCCTCGGCCTTCCAGTTCGGCACCACGCTGGTTGGAGCGATCACCAGCGCAGGCCGATCGAGCCGCCCGGCTTCCTTCTCGACCAGGATGTGCGCAAGCGCCTGCACGGTCTTGCCCAGCCCCATGTCGTCCGCCAGGATGCCGGCGAGCTCGAAGCCGCGCAGGAACTGCAGCCAGGCCAGTCCCTGCATCTGGTAGGGGCGCAGCTCGGCCTGCAGCCCGCGCGGCGCGGGCACGGGTTCGACTCCGGTGAAACCCGCCAGGCGCGCGCCGAACTTGCGGACCTTCTCGCCGCCGCTCCATTTCAGGTCGGCGGCTTGCTCGAGGTCGGCCAGTCGCGCGGCGTCCAGGCGCGGAAGTCGCACCTTGGGCGTGAGCCCGACGTCGATCAGCTCATGCAGGACGGACAGCAGCGGCCGCACGCGCGCCAGAGGCACCGGCATGACGCGGCCGTCTTCCAGCACGACGATGATCGAGTCGTCGTCCCGGTCGCGCGCGGCCTCGTCGCGCTCCAGCAGGTCGGGTCGCGCGCGGATGGCGGTAAGCAGGATCGGCAGCACGTTGCGGCGCTTGCCGTCCACCTCGACCCCCAGCGACAGATCGAACCAGTCGTTGCCGCTTTCTTCCACGTCCGCCGTCCATTCGCCCACTTCCGCTGGGCGAAAGCGGAAGCTGTCGTCGAGCTCCACCTGCCAGCCCTGCGCGCGCAGCTGTGGCAGCCGCCGGCACACGAACTCGGGCCAGGCTGCGGGATCGCGCAGCGTGTAGGCGTCCTCGTACTCGTCGGGATAGTCGTAGGTCACCTCGGGAAGCGGCACGAAGTCGGCGCGCTCGAGCGTGTCGCGCCAGCGCTTCTCGGCGCGCGCATCGCGCTTGACGTGCACCAGCCGGCCGTCCTGGAAGGCCCGCAGCAGCCCGGGGCTGTCGGCGTCCACGCCCATACCCCCGTAGTCGAACGTCAGTACGGCGATGTCCAGGTAGTGCGCGAGCGGGCGATAGCTGCGCCCGAAAGCCTGCAGCGTCGTCAAGCGCAGATGCGCGACAGGCGGCACTTCGCGCAGCTCGGGTGGCTCCGGAATCGCCGGAAGCGGCGCTGCAAGGCCGATACGGGCGGACAACGCTTCGCGGGCGAGTGCGGCGTACTCGGGGGGGATCTCCGGCGCACCCGCCAGCGCCTCAGCCAGATGCTCCGGCAGTCCCGTCTCCAAGGGACCGCACTGCCGCTGCGCGACGTCCACGTACCACGGCGGTGCCAGTGGAAGGATGTGCTGGACAGGGGGGCTGCTGTCGCACACGATGTGCTGGCTGCCCTCGACGCTGAACGCCCAGCGCAGCTGTCCGCTGCGTGGTGCGCCTTCGGAAAGCCGCGGCGACTCACCGTCGGCCAGGTGGCAGCGGCCGGTGGCAAGGGCGGCACGCAGGGCGGCAACGCCGGCCTCGCCCCGCAGTGCAAAGCTGTGCCCCATGAGCGGTGGCGCATCGAGCAGCAGCATGCGCAGGATGCGCTGGTCCTGGGCGAGCACGAAGCTCGGCGGCCGGTGCACCGCTTCGCGCGCATTCGACCAGGGGTGGACGTCGCTGTACCCGCCCGCCTTCAGCCGGCGGCCGATCATGAGCTGCATCTGGGCAGGGCCCCCCGCTTCGACATCCGGCGGGACGAGCACATAGAGCAGGCGATGGATGACCTCGGGCGGGTGCTCGTCCCGCGCTGGTGCCTGCGCCAGGGCCCCGCGCGTACGCTCCAGCCAGTCGCGGAACTCGCCGGGCAAGACCGCGGGGCGCGCATCCGGTGACCGGGCGTGGCCGCGGGCAGACTGGTGCAGTTGCGAATGCGCGTCCGGCGGGACGTCGGGCGGCCCCTGCAGCGCACGCAGCAGCACTGCGGCCACGTGCTTGCAGTTGACGCGCATCGGGCAGCTGCACAGCCCGTAGATCTGCTTGCCGGTCCTGCCGTGCACCATCCGCACGTCCACGTCGTAGGGCTTTGCGCGGGAGCCCTGCACCAGCGCCTGATAGTGGTTGCTATCGGGATGGCCGAAGCGCGACACGCGGCCCTGCATCAGGTACTCGCGGCCACGGTTGACGTAGTCCCCGGGGATGCTCCGGCGGATATCTTCGATCGTGAAGGATGTGGTCATGGGCCCGGCCGCCGCGCCCGGATCGAGCCGGACGCTGGCGTCCGGCGTGCGAGCGCACGCCGGTCTTGAGTCAAACCGCGCAGTGTACAGGCTTGCGCGCGGGGCGTCGCGCGAGGCGCGACAACCGCAGGATGGGAGCGGGCCATCCCCGTGGGTGGAACCACGCGCGCGGCGGCCCGACGGACGCTGCGCGCGATGCGACGCATCTCGTGCGTGCGATCTAAGGAACGTCGATCAGTTGGTCATCCCCGCGCAGGCGGGGATCCAGAAGTGCTGGAGTGGCCCAGGTTCCCGCCGCAGCCTGCCCTCGACCCGATCGGCAGCGGGAACGACAATGCAAGACTCGATCAGCCCCCTGGCCGAGCGTAGCGCGAGCAGCGTTACCGATGCGTTACGGTTCCGGGGGTGGCCGCCGGCTCAGTCAAATGACAACGTATAAAAGACATCTACGGCGTCGGTCGTGCCGCTCTC
>Ga0105094_10000979_pt1 | contig 14696 bp, 10 predicted proteins | sample PPLLak1March2015_2_FD_87023 | JGI IMG/M metagenome (GOLD analysis project Ga0105094, IMG submission 87023) | Freshwater sediment microbial communities from Prairie Pothole Lake near Jamestown, North Dakota, USA - PPLs Lake P8 Core (3) Depth... | ecosystem: Environmental > Aquatic > Freshwater >...
CGGCTACAACGCCGCGACGGGCGTCTACGGGGACATGCTCGAGATGGGCATCCTGGACCCGACCAAGGTCACGCGTCTCGCGTTGCAGAACGCCGCCTCGGTGGCGGGCCTGCTGCTCACGACGGAAGTGATGGTCGCCGAGTCCCCGAAGGACGACGAGCACAAGCACGGCGGCGGCATGCCCGACATGGGCGGCATGGGTGATATGGGCATGTAATTCGCGCCAGCGAATCGTTGCCGAGAAAGCCCCGCGAATGCGGGGCTTTCTTTTTGGGGGTTTGCCCTCACTGCGATGGCCAACGGCTGCAGATTATTCACACCGCACGCTCCCCTGCACCGGCTTGCATTTGTCCGGCCATCCGAACTCCTGCCAGAAGTCGACGAGTCCGATGTCGCGCATGATATCTGCGAAGCGGGGATCCCGACGCATCGCATCGGATTCCGGCATCCACCAGTCTGCGCGAAGGACGCTGCCGATCCCGTCGCCCCCAAGGGACCGGACGGGGCCGCCGCTGCCATCGGCCTTGCGCAGCGAAGCCGGATCCAGCGTGCCCTGGATCGTCGCCAGGCTGCCATCCACATCCTTGCTCAGGGCCTGCACCGCGAAGCGCGCGATACCGGGCGGGCCGTAGGGAGCGAGTGTCGCGAGCATGTCCGCGGTCGCGGCATCGACATGGTGATTCCTGATGGCCTTGACCGACATTCGGATCTGCTCCGCACGATGCGGGAAAGCCTTGATCCACAACCGCTCGGCGCGATCGATATCGCCGCGCTCGCTGGCACCACCGCCCTCCAGCGCGACCGGCTCGGGACCCTCCCAGCCGTTCTCGAGAGCTTTCGCTGTGTACGCCTCGATGACGTCGGGCCGTCCCATGACCAGCGCCGCGTACCCGACGTGCCATGCAATCAATGGCGACAAGGGGTCGAGTTCGCCCGCGCGCTGTCGCTCCGCCCAACCCGCCTGCAGGTAGCCGGCGTCCATCAGGAAGCCGCCAAACCAGTTGCGCAGCTCGGGGTTGGACGGTGAGCGAGCGACGGCCTCCCGGAAGTTGCGATACGCCTCACCGTACAGATTGTGCGCCTGGGCGTGCAATGCCCGGACGGCGTACGGCTCGCCGAGCCCCGGATCGATCTGCAGGGCCCGATTCGCCGCGACCAACGCCTGCGACCACATTGCCTCGCGGTCAACCGTCTCCTTGCCGACGGGCTGGTTCAAGCGTTGTGCCTCGAATGTGACCTGTCCCTCCTGCCAGGTCGGCCGAAGCAGCAGCGCGAGTGCGCGCAGGGAATGCGCGCGCGCAAAATTCGGATCGCGCTCGATCGCTGCATCGACCAGCGTCAGCACCTCATCCAGGTCGACAGCCGCTTTGCGGTTGCGCAACTTGTAGCGGGCCTGCAGGAACCGCTGCCAGGACTCGATATCGACCGTCGGGGGCCGGCCGATCGACGCGAGGTCGTCGGCACCGAGCGCAATCTCCAATGCCCGGGCGATGTGCCCGGCGATGTCCGCCTGGATGGCGAATACGTCATCGAGCTTGCGCTCGTATGTCTCGGACCACAGGTGCGTGTCCGACGCGACGTCGATCAGCTGCGCGGTCACGCGCACGCGGTCTCCAGCCTTTCGCACGCTGCCCTCGACCACGTGACTGACGCCGAGCCTGCGCGCAATCGTCGGCAGGTCGATCGCCTGTCCCTTGAAGGAGAACGACGAAGTCCGGGACGTGACCCTGAGGCCGTCGACGTTGGCGAGCAGATTGAGGACTTCCTCTGTGACGCCGTCGGAGAAGAAATCCTGCTCGGAGTCCGAGCTCATGTTCGTGAAAGGCAGCACGGCGATCCCGGTCGCGGGACGGGCGGCCACGACGGTCGCGATGGGAGCGGACGCATTGACCGCGCTTTCACTCACATCGGTCGCGACGGCCGCGACCGGCCGATGGGCACCTCGTGCTGGCAGGAATCGATCGAGCGCCACCGTCAGGATGGCGAGGACGGCCACGACCAGCGTGATCACGTTGAGGCGGTGAGCATTGTCGTGCCGGTGCGACTCGCTGCGCGGTACGGCGCCATCCCGCTTCAGGCCTTCGGGAGTCAGTTCGTAAGTCCAGGAGATGCCGAGGGCGACTGGCAGTCCCACGCCGAGAGCGAGCAGGGCTAATTTGCCGACCCAGGCTGGGAGGCCGAGCAATGAGCCGATGGTCTCGACCGTCTGCAGGATCAGCCAGCTCGACGCAACGTAGAGCACGGCCACCCGGGCGACGTTGCGACGCTGCAGTTCCCGCAGAAATGACATCGGTCCGAAGATCACGGCAGGCGAGAGCCCGACAGCGGCATCCTGCGGTCGACGCATGCAGGATGCAACCTTCGATCCGCCGCGAGGGGGCATCTCATCGTCCAGTCCGCGGCTCTCGCCAGCGTCCCGGCGACCGGGCACACTCGGCAGAAATGAGCGACTGCATCGAAGACACGGCCGACGGCGTTGCCTTGGTTCGGTTGAACCGAAGCGGGGCACCGTCCACGATCGCATTGTTTCTGCTCGTCGCCGGGCTGCCTGCGCACGCCACGGGCGACCCCTTTGGCTGGCACCACAGCGCGGCCACGCAGATCACGCGCGAGAACGTGGAGCGGCTGACGCCGGCCTGGACACACCGCAACGGCGACATGGCCGCGCCGAAGGGCCCGCCGTCGAGCGTCTCGGCGCAGGCCACGCCCATTCTGTTGCCGCGCGAAGCGGGCGAACACCTGGTCTATTGCACGCCTTTCAACCGCGTGTTTGCCCTCGACCCGCGAAGCGGCCTGGAGCGCTGGGTCTATGATCCGCAAGTACCGCGTACCAGCGAGCGCCCGTATCGCTGCCGCGGTGTCGCATACGCTGAAGTGGCGCAATCGGACGCGGCGCTGGCGTGTCGACATCGCATTTACATCGTCACCGTCGACCGCCGGTTGGTCGCGCTCGATGCGCGCGACGGGAAGCCCTGCGCAGGATTCGGCAACCGCGGCGTCGTCACGCTGGTCGAGCACGCGCGCTACGGGCTCGAGAAAGTCAGCTCGAGCTCGCCTCCGGTCGTCGCGAACGGAGTGGTCGTCGTGGGTTCGTCGATCATCGACTTCGCCCACGCCGAGGCGCCGCGCGGCGTAATCGCCGCCTACGACGCCGAGACCGGCGCCCGGCGCTGGACTTTCGACCCGCTCGCAGGCGTTACCGGTACCGGTGCGGGGAATGCGTGGGCGCCGCTCGCGGTGGATGCCGCCAGCGACCTGGTGTTCGTGCCGACCAGCGCGCCGTCGCCCGACTATTACGGCGGGCTGCGACCGGGGCGCAACGAGCATGCCAATTCGGTGGTCGCGCTGCGTCTGTCCACCGGTGCGGTCGTCTGGTCGTTCCAGCTGGTGCACCACGACCTGTGGGACTACGACACGCCGGCCCAGCCCGTGCTGTTCGACTGGCGCGGCCGCGACGGTAGCCGTGTGCCCGCACTGGCGCAGGTGAGCAAGCAGGGCTTCGTGTTCATCCTCGACCGACGCGATGGCCAGCCGCTCTTCCCGGTGCAGGAACGTGCGGTTCCGGCGAGCACGATTCCTGGCGAAGCGGCGTGGCCGACGCAGCCATTCCCGACCCAGCCGCCACCGTTGCTGCCGACGCGAATTACGCCGGACGACGCGTGGGGGCTCACGTTCTGGGATCGCGGTCGTTGCCGCGACGCGATCGCCGGCCTGCACAACGAGGGCATCTTCACGCCGCTCGCCGAGCGACCGACGCTGCTGCTCCCGGGCAGCCTCGGCGGCGCCAACTGGGGCGGCGGCGCGTATTTTCCCGAGCGCCAGTGGTTGATCGTCAACGTCAATGCCGCGCCGTTCGTCGCGCAACTGATCCGCGGTGCGGCGGCCGCCACAGGCCAGGACCACCCGGTGGCCGGACAGAAGACGATGTTCGTGACGATGCAGGGCACGCCCTACACGCTCGCCGTGGGGCCGCTGCTGTCACCGCTCGGCATTCCGTGTACCGCGCCACCGTGGGGCAAACTGGTGGCCGTCGACCTCGCGCACGGCAGTATCGCCTGGGAGACCCCGCTCGGGTCGGTTCACGAAATGGGGCCATTGCCGTGGCCGTGGCACATCGATTGGGGCACGCCGAACCTGGGCGGCGGACTGGTCACCGACGGCGGCGTGTTCTTCATCGGAGCGACGATGGACCGCCAGTTCCGCGCCTTCGACGTGCGCGACGGCCGCCAGTTGTGGACCTACGCGCTGCCGGTCGATGCGACCGCGACGCCGATGAGTTACACGCTGCACGGGCGACAGTACGTCTTGATCAACGCCGGCGGGCATGCGATGTACAACCGCGGCACCGGCGACTACCTGATCGCATTCGCGTTGCCGGAGACGCCATGAACCAAGGTCCTGTCGGAGATCGGCCACGGCCGCCGCAGCTGCACCGCAGGCGAGGCTGGTCGGTCGCGTTGCTGATGGTGGCCGCCGCGCTCGTCTGGTTCGTGCTGCGGCCGGCCTCCGGGCACGTGCACGACCCGCCGCGGCGCATTCCGTGGCCGCTGCCGGATACGAGCCAGGCCGCGGCCGCGCACACGATCCTGCCCGACGGCCGCATCTATCTCGCGATCGAGCATCGGCCGTTGCCGGGCGTGACGCCGGAGATGCTCGCGTGGTGGTATCGCGTGTTGCCGTTGAGCCAGGTCGTGTTCGACGGCGCGCTGCGTCCGATGTACCACCTGTTCCATCCCACCGAGCACGGCCGCATCTGGATCGAGCAGCCGGCGGTCGATGGTCAGCCCGGTGTCGGTGCCGGCGGCGTCGTCGCGCGCTTCGAGTGGTTCGGGCCGTTCGACAGCGAAGGGGCTGCACGCGTGATCGAGCTGTCGCCGCAACGGTTCGTCACGCGACCCGAGATGGCTGGCGTGAGCTTCGGCGAGATCCGCCACAGCTGGGGCGACTCGCCGCAAGGCGCGACCTACACCGTGGACACGATCATCGGCGTGGACTGGCCGATCATCGGTCCGGCGATCAATGCGCTGCTGCGGTGGCACATGTTCGGCGAGCCGATGCTGCGCGAGTGGCAGCGGCACCAGGTCGAGGAAGTGGGGTTGCTGCCGCACTTCCTGCCGGCCTTGTACGCGCAGCGCAATGACCGCAACATCTACCGGCTGCCGGAGTCCTGAGCCGCGCGGCGCGACAACGAGAACGTTTCGGGGAGATCCGATGAGAAGTCCGAGGCCCTTTCCACGGCGGCGCGCGACCGCGTTGCTGCTGATCGCATTGAGTGCGCCATCCTTCGCGACCACGCTGACGGTGAGCGGCACGGATGGCCAGCCACTCGCCACGGTGATGGTGCGCGAGCGCTCGGTCGACGGCCCGAATCCCGACACCTCCGACGGCGGTTATCCTGCACCCGGGGTGCCGTACGTCGTGGTGCCCGAGATCACGCGCTTCAGCGACGCGGCCGGCCGCGTGGAGTTCGCGGACCGCGCCGCGCCGATGGAGTACCTGGTGCGCAAACCCGACTTTCAGGATCTCGCCATCCGACCGCCGCCCGGGACGCGCGAAACGAGCGTCACGCTGGTGCCCGAAACCGACCCGTTCAAGCTCGCGGAGTCGCGGCCCGCCAGCTCGTGGCTGGGCGCGCTCGATCTCGGCGATCGGGACACCAGGCTGCATTTCCAGACGCAGTGCACGTTCTGCCACCAGCAGGGCAACGCGTTCATCCGCCTCGAGCGTACCCCGGAGGAGTGGAGCGTGATCATCACGCGGATGATGCGCTACGGCTCGCGGTTGTCGACCCCGGACCAGAAGACAATGCCGGCACTGCTGTCCGCGGGCTACCGCAAGTTGCGCGAGAATCCGCAGCTCATCGAGGCACCGCGACCGTGGAGCCCGACGCTCGCCGGCACCACCATCACCGAGTGGCCACTCGGTGACATCATGAGCCAGGTGCACGACATGCTCGTCGCGGCGAACGGTCTCGTCTATGTGGCCGACAATATCCAGGACCGCCTTTACGAAGTCGACCCGACGACCAACCGGGTCACCGTGTACAAGATCCCGCACCGCGACGGCGAGCCGAATGGCGGCCTGCTCGCAGCGCGATTGAAGGAGTTCCCACGCCACGACAGCACGTCCAACGCGCATTCGCTGGCCGAATCGCGCGTGGACGGGCACATTTTCATCACGCCGTCGGCGCAGCGTCGCCTGGTCGAATTCGATCCCGAGACCAAGGCCTTCACGCTGCACGAGATGGACGAGGGCTTCTATCCGCATACGATCCGCATCGACGCGCAGGATCGCGTCTGGTTCACGGTCGCGCTGTCGAACCAGATCGCGATGTTCGATCGCGGCACGCAGCGCTTCAAGATGTACGACCTGCCCACGCGCGGCTTCCGCGAGTGGCTCAACACGCGCTACATCGGTGGGATCTTCAAGCTGATGAGCTGGGGCGTGCCGCTCGCGAAGTGGCTGCCGGTGGACCGTGCGGCCACCGGAACGCCACTGCCCTACGGAATCGACATCACTCCCGACGGCAAGGTGTGGTTTGCGAGGCTGCACACCGACGAGATCGGCTCGATCGATCCTGTGAGCGGCGAGATCAAGATGTTCGCGACGCCGTTCAAGGGCCCACGCCGGCTGCGCACAGACGCCGCGGGCAAGCTTTGGATCACGGCGTTCCCGGAGTCGGCCATTGCGCGGTTCGACCCTGCGACGGCGCAGTTCACCCGCTTCGACCTGCCGCTGCGGCCGCAGGGCGCCGACACGCCCTATGCATTGAACGTCGACCGGCCGCGCGGCATCGTCTGGGTCAACGGCAACCAGAGCGATTCCCTCTACACGTTCGACATCGCGAGCCAGGCGTGGCAGCAGATCCCGATGCCGCGCCGCGTGACCTTCACGCGCGACGTCGAGTTCGATCCTGACGGCACGGCGTACACGGCGATTGCGCACTTCCCGGGCTGGCACGTCGAGGACGGCCAATCAACGCTGATCCGCGTGCAGCGGCCTTGAAGCGCTCGTGCGGCGAGGCTATTCGCCGCGCCTGAGCCCGTACACGAGCAGCATGTTGCCCGGCATCTGGCCGAACATGCCGTAGCCGGACAGGATGAACAGCTGGTCGCCGTCCACGATCGCGCCGCCCACGTCGATCGCGCCGCCGTGGCCTTGGATCCCGTTGCTGCCCTGGAACGCGCGGTTGGTCTCGATGATGCGCAACGCGACGCCGGAATCGGCATCGAGCAGGCGCATCCGGCCGTCCAGCGCGCCGGCATAGACCACGCCATTGGCGATCACGGCCGCAGCCGACTGGCCGTAGTAGTAACCGCACTCCGGCCACGGCGATCGGTCGGACTTGCCTTTGGCCATTTCGGCCAGGCCGACCAACGGTGCATCCTGCGGGTCGAACCTGCAGCCGCGCTCGACCGGGTGCGACCAGAGCAGCTTGCCGTCGTCGACTGCCAGCGCATAGACGCCGGGCCGAGGCACGTAGCCGGCCACCTTGCGCTCGGGATCCGCGATGGGCACGTAGACGCGGTCTCCATCGGATGCGAGGCCGTGGTGTACGCCGCCGTTCGAGCTGCCCGAGCCGATCCGTTTTCGCCAGACGACGGCGCCGTCCTTGTCCGGATCGAGCGCGAAGATTTCGCCGGATTTCTGGCCAGCCAGAAGCAAGTCGCCCGACCTGCGCTCGACCAGGACGACCGGCGCGCCGAAGTCGAAGTCGGGCCCGTTCTCGGTCGGGCAACTCGCACCGCCGCTCAGGCAGGCTGCATTCCACGCGTCGTCGGCGAGCGCCTGGAAAATCCAGCGCTGGGCGCCGGTCTTCAGGTCGAGCGCGATGATCGCGTCGCTGGTCGCCGTGGCCGGCGACGATGAGTTCTGTCCCGTGCCGAAGTAGAGCACACCGCGCTTCGGGTCGATGGTCGGGCTGTTCCAGACCACGGCGCCGCTCGGCCCCCACATCTGCACGCCATCGCGGTTGACGACGGTCTTGACCGCGTGGGGCGTCGTATCGAAGCGCCAGATTGCAGCCCCGGTCGTTGCGTCCAGCGCCGCAATGCCACCGTGCGAGCGGCAGCACTCATGCGTCGGCAGTCCCGCGGCCGCCACTTCAAATGACGAGATCGGGACATACAGTCGGCCATCGTAGTAGGTGATGGGTCCGCTGACGATCGAGGTCGGAAACCACTTCATGCGCTCGCGCCAGCGCGGCTTGCCGGTCGTGGCACTCACGGCATACACAGTGGCCAGCTCGTCGGCGAAGAAAAGCGTGTGGACGCCGTCGGGCGTCCGATCGAGCGTGATGGCCGAGTGGACCGGCCCGTCGGTCGGGAAAGCCCAGCGTATGCAGCCGCTGCGGCGGTCGAGCGCCAGCAGGTGACTGCCCTTGCTGCCGAGAAAGACCGTGTCGCCCGCGACGACGGGCTGCGAACGCATGGTCGTGACCCCAGGCAGCGCGACGGACCAGAGCAATTCGAGCGCGCCCACGTTCTTGCGGTCGATGACGACACCGTCGGCGTGGCGGCGATTGTCGCGTCCGAGGCCCCAGTTCTCGCGTCCGGTCACCGGGACCGGCGTCTCGCGCGAGCAGGCCTGTTCAGTGAGCCACGCGTCGCGCCTGGCATCCTCCTCGGCTGCGATCCATTTCGCCAGGCGCACGCGTTGCTCGGGTTTCAGCACGGCCGCCTGCGGCTGCATCTTGCCGAGCTCCATCGCCATCAGGATGCGAGCCGCCGGTAACTGGCGCAGCGTGGCCGTGGGCGGAGCCTTGGTCTCCGGCACGTCGTGACAGATCGCGCAGTTCACCTTGTAGAGCGCCGCCGTGTCGTCCGGTGCGTCCGCGCTGGCGTTGGTCACGCTCGGCATCGAGAGCAGGATGCAGGTGGCAATCTGCAGGACGACCCCGATCGAGGTGCGGGCGCGTGACGAATCCTGCAAGGGCATGAATGACCTCATGGGCTTGGCGTGGCAATGGCGGTCGAGTCGGCGAGTTATCGGATAACACAGTGCCGCCCGCCCACTCAAGCGACTCTTCTGCGAGATACTGTGTCGCAATGAACCAGACCCCATTCCCGGAGAGCCCGATGCGCGCATTCCTGATCTTCTGGGCGTTGCTCCTGCCGCTCGCGCCGCACGCCGAAGTCGCAAAGCCGGCCGCACTGGTCGCGGACGGCATTCCGCCGGTGCCGGACCAACTCGTCGCCGACACCCGGCCTTACATGGAGTTCCGCACCGCCGGGTTCGCGGGCTGGAATGCCGCCGACCGCTCGATGCTGATCACGACGCGTTTCGGCAACGTGACGCAGCTGCACACGGTGGCGGGCCCGATGATGGCGCGCATCCAGATCAGCTTCGAGGCCGAGCCGCTGCAGGGCCGCTGGTCGCCGACCGGCGACGTGCTGGTCGTCTCTAAGGACGCGGGCGGCGACGAGTTCTACCAGCTTCACAGGCTCGCGAACGGCCGGCTCGAGCTGCTGACCGACGGGCAGAGCCGCAACCAGTTCAACGCGTGGAGCCACGACGGCCGACTGATCGCCTACAGCTCCACGCGGCGCAACGGCACGGACAGCGACCTCTACGTGATGGATCCGCGTGATCGCCGGACCGACCGCAGGGTGGCCGAGGTCAAGGGCGGCGGCTGGGCCGCGCGCGATTTCTCGCCCGACGGCAAGACGCTGGTCGTCATCGAGTACCTCTCGGTCACCAAGACCAACCTCCACCGGCTCGACGTCGCGAGCGGCAAGCTCACGGCCATCGGCGATCACTCGCGGCCGATCGCGTACGGTGACGCCGTGTTCGCGCCGGACGGCACGCTGTGGGTCACCAGCGACGAGGACTCGGACTTCAAGCGGCTGGGCACGCTCGATCTGAAGACCGGCGCGTTCACGCCGCGTAATCCCGCAACCCCCTGGGACGTCGATGCGTTCGACGTCGCGCCGGACGGCCGCTTCGTCGCCTACGCCGTCAACGAGGCCGGGCGCAGCATCGTCCGGCTGCTGGATGTGAAGAGCGGCGAGGTCCGCACGGTGACCGGCTTGCCCGCGGGCGTGGTGGGTGCGCTCGAGATCGCGCCCTGGGGCACGATCGGCCTCAGCTTTACGTCCGCCCGCAGCGCAGCCGATGCCTATTCGATCGACCCCGTCACGCTGGCGGTCACGCGCTGGACGAAGAGCGAGACTGGCGGGCTCGATCCCAATGCCAATGTCGAGCCCGAGTTCGTGGAGGTGACGAGCTTCGACGGCGAGCGCGTCTCCGGCTTCCTGTACCTGCCGGAGGCGGCGCGGTTTCCCGGTCGGCGGCCGCTGATCGTCAACATCCACGGCGGCCCGGAATCCCAGTACCGTCCCGGTTTTCTCGGTCGCACCAACTACCTGATCAACGAGCTCGGCATCGCGGTCTTCTATCCCAACGTGCGCGGTTCGACCGGGTTCGGCAAGCGTTTCGTCGCGCTCGACAATGGGCCGTTCCGGCGCGAGGACTCGGTCATGGACATCGGGGCCTTCCTTGACGCACTTGCCGGCAATCCCAGGCTCGATCCCGCGCGTTTTGCGGTCGCAGGCGGGTCATACGGCGGCTACATGTGCTTCGCGAGCTCGATCTTCTACGGGGACCGGTTGCGGGGCGCGAACTGCGTCGTCGCGATCTCCAGCTTCGTGACGTTCCTCGAGAACACCCAGGGCTATCGGCGCGACCTGCGCCGGGTCGAGTACGGCGACGAGCGGGACCCGGCGCAGCGTGCGAAGCTCATGGCGATTTCGCCGCTCACGCGCGCCCGTGAGATCAAGATCCCGCTGCTGGTGGTCACCGGCGCCAATGACCCGCGCGTGCCGGCTTCCGAGGCGGACCAGATCATCGCGGCCGTCCGCGCGCAGGGCGGTGAGGCCTGGCACCTGCTCGGCCAGAACGAAGGTCACGGATTCGCGAAGAAGGAGAATGCAGACTACCAGTTCTGGGCTAGCCTGATGTTCTGGAAACAGACCCTGCTGGCGGAGTGACCTTGACTCGTCCATTCGTCGCGACACTGGCTGCACTGGCCGCGGCCGCCGCCATGCTGCCGGCCGGTGAGTCGCGCGCGGCCGACGGGCGTTTCCGCGTGATGCACGCAGAGCCCGTCGTCATCTCAGGGCTGACCGCCCGTCCGACACGCGCCAGCTTTGACGCCTACGGTCGCCGCTTCGATCTCGCGCTCGAACCGAATGCGCGGCTGCTTGCCGACGTTCGTGCGGCCGAACGCGCGACGATGTCCGGAATGCAGGTTCTCCGCGGCACGGTGCAGGGGTTGCCCGGTTCCTGGGTGCGACTGACCATCGACGGCGACCGGCAGTCAGGCATGGTCTGGGACGGCAGCGACCTGTACGTGATCGAGCCGGCCGACGACGTAGCGCCCCGGGCCGTCCATCCACTGGGCGTCAGCGGCCGCAAGCCGGTCGTTTACCGGCTCTCGGACACGCAGGCGGACTTGGGGTCCGGGACCTGCACGGCGGTGACGCCGGATCGCCCGCCCGAGCAGGCATCCGGTCTCGACGAGTACCGCGTGCTCGTCGGCGAGCTGGCGCAGGCGGCCGAGGCGACCGGCCTGTCGGGTCGCCTGCGGGTTTCCGCGCTGGCGGACTACGAGTATTTCCAGGTGGCGGGGTCCGCGCAGTCGGCGCGCAACCGAATCGTCGAGATCTTCAACAACGTCGACGGGATTTTCAGCGCGCAGGTCGGCATCCAGATCGAGCTTGCCGACGGCGTCACCGTGTTCCAGGATCCGGCGGATCCATTCTCGTCATCGGTCGGACGGGACCTGCTGAACGAGCTCTCCACCTACCGCGATTCGCAGCCGTCGCTGCGCAGCACCGGCGTGACGCACCTCGTGACGGGCCGCGATCTCGACGCCTCCACCGTCGGCATCGCTTTCATCGGCTCCCTGTGCCTGACGCGTTTCGGCGCGTCGATCAGCCAGGGCGTCTCGACGCTGACCTCGCTCGTGACGGCGCACGAGATCGGCCACAACTTCGGCGCGCCGCACGACGGCGAGACTGAGGATCCCGGCGAGCCGGTCAATCCGTGCGCCTCCACGCCGCGCACGTTCCTGATGGCGCCGCAGCTGAACGGCAGCGACCAGTTCTCGCAATGCAGCCTGGCGCAGATCGAGCCCCGGGTCCGCGCCGCCACTTGCATCCTCCCGGTCGTCACGACGGCGGATGTCGCACTTGCTGCGGGCAGCGGCGCGATCAGCGTGACCAGCGGGCAGGCTTTCGCGCTGGCGGCGAGCGTGTCGAGTCGCGGCCCGGCCGTGGCCTCATCGGTTCAGCTGACGTTCGCACTGCCGAGCGGCCTCTCGGCCATCGACGGTACGGCGACCAACGGCGGTTCCTGCGCTTCGCAAGCCGGCGGCATCGCCTGCAACTGGCCGATCCTCGGCGCCGACGTCACGTCGGCCGTGTCGGTGAACCTGCGGGCGGACGCGGCGGGGTCGTACACGGTGCCAGTGACGCTGTCCGCAGCCCAGGACGCGTCGAGCGGGAATGACGCGCTGAGCTTCCAGGTGACTGCGACCGCGCCGGCCCCGATACCGCCGCCGGCCCCGCCGCCGGCCCCGTCAACGAACGGCGGCGGCGGGGGTGGATCGACCGGCGGCGGCGCGCTGTCGCTGCTGCTCGCGCTACTGGCGATCCGTCGCGATCGAACCGCAAAGGCATTCAGCGCGAACTCGCTGTAAGCGTATCCTCGGCAGCCGACCGCCCGCTCACCGAGGACCCGATCTGTCATGTGGCTGCTGCTCGCAATCGTCTGCACCGTCGGCTACCACCTGGTCCTCAAGATCACGCCAGCCGGCGCGAACCCGCTGTTGTCGCTGATGATCACGTACGCGCTCGTCACGCTGCTGCTCGGCGCGATCCTGGTCGTGTCGCCGGGCGGCGGCGGATTCGAGTGGCGACACGAGTTGCGCCAGGTCAACTGGACGGCGTTCGCGCTCGCGGCCGTCATCATCGGGCTCGACCTCGGGTTCCTGTTTCTCTATCGCAGCGGATTCGAGGTCAGCCTCGGCGCGCTCGTCACGCAGTCCGCGGCGGCGATGCTGCTGCTCGCGATCGGCGTGGCCGTGTTTCGCGAGAAACTGTCCATCGCCAACGTCGGGGGGCTCGTGCTCTGTCTCGCGGGCCTGTGGCTGGTCAATCGACGGTGAGGTTCGTGGCCCACGACCGTGCTGGCCCGGCCTCAGCCCTGGTCACGTTCCTTGCGGATCGTGCGCACGGTCATCCAGACCAGCGCACCAACGACGCTGAGCATGGCCGCCATCAGGGCCGCCATGCCGGGGCCGGCGAGGCGCCAGGCCTCGCGTAGTCCGAAGACCACGCCGATCGGCGTGGTCACGAGCAGCACTGGGCGGGCGATGCGCATGTCGCGGCCCTATTTCTCGACGCGGACCCACGCCGAGGTTGGCATCGCGTCGAAGAACATCTGGATCCGGTGCAGCAGGTTGTTCCTGTCGGCCCAGGCGACTTGCTCGCGCAACCGATCCATCCGATCCTGGTCGGTCGGCTCGTGGTCGAGCCCGTGGGTGATCGGTGCTGGCGGCGGTGTCTTGCCGCGCTTCTCGGCTTCCTCCTCCAGCATCTGGAATAGACGGTCCCAGTAGCGCGGTGCCGGATAGGCACGCCCCCGCAACCGGTGGTGATCGAGGAGCCGGCCCGCGCGGCTCGAGATCTTCAGCACAGCCATGGTGTCCTGCTCGGATCGGTACGCGGGTAATTGCCCGCACCGCAAGCGTACACCGGTCTCAACCGGTGCCGGGTGGCGGAATTAGGGGACATTCTCCTATTTTCCCTTCGCCGGATGTCGGCGAACGGAAAATAGGAGAATGTCCCCTAATTCCGCCACCCGGCACCTCGGCTGCGCCAGAGGCTGTCGGCCGCGTAGATCGCGAGCGCGGTCCAGATCAGCACGAAGCCCACGGCACGCGACGGGGTGAACGGCTCGTGGAAAACGAGCACCCCGATCAGGAACTGCAGCGTGGGGCCGATGTACTGCACAAGCCCGACGGTGGACAGCGGGATCAGGCGCGCGCCGTAAGCGAACAGCGCGAGCGGCAGCGCCGTGGCGAGCCCGCTGCCGACGAGCAGCGCGCCGATCGGGAAGCTCGAGTGGCCGAGCGCACCGCTACCGTGCATTTCGCTCCAGACGAGGAACGCGGCGGCGAACGGTGCGAGCAACAGCGTCTCCGTGGCGAGGCCCGGCACGGCCTCGACCGCGACTACTTTGCGGATCAGGCCGTACATGCCGAAACTCGCCGCCAGCGACAGCGCGATCCACGGCGGGCGCCCCGCAACGATCGCGAGGTACAGCACGCCGAGACCCGCGAGCCCGACCGCGAACCACTGGGCGCGATTGAGCCGCTCCTTCAGCACCATCACGCCGAGCACCACGTTGAGCAGCGGGTTGATGAAATACCCGAGGCTTGCCTCGACTACGTGGCCGTTGCTGACCGCCCAGACGTAGATCAGCCAGTTGATGCTGATCAGCACGGCCGAGCCCATCAGTCGCAGCCGGGAGACGCGGTCGGCCAGCGCGGCGCGCACGAGGTTCAGTTCGCCGCGCACCGCCAGCCAGCCGAATACCAGCAGGCAGCACCAGACGATCCGGTGCGCCATGATCTCCGGCGCCGGCACCGCCGCGAGCGGCTTCAGGTACAGCGGAAAGAGCCCCCAGATCAG